>Ga0208942_1000143_pt1 | contig 33759 bp, 36 predicted proteins | sample GreLakmeSU08MSRF_FD_187704 | JGI IMG/M metagenome (GOLD analysis project Ga0208942, IMG submission 187704) | Freshwater lentic microbial communities from great Laurentian Lakes, MI, USA - Great Lakes metaG SU08MSRF (SPAdes) | ecosystem: Environmental > Aquatic > Freshwater > Lake | place: Great... | reverse complement strand
GTCATACTCGTAAAACTCGTCATACTCGTAAAACTCACTATACTATTATTACTATATCATTTTTTCTATATTGTGTGTTTATATCATGTATATCTTATAAATAATCTGCTGAACGGCTTAAATCGGCTTTTGGAACTTCTACGACATTATAGGGGTCTTTGTTAAACATAGGAGATTTAAAAGTAATCTGTTGGGGAATATTATAAATATCGCGCAATCTATCACCGACTACGATATCATCTGTTATAGGAACCTTGACATCATTATTATTATCAGTAGGTTTCATATAAAACTCGGAAATATGTCTGTCCTTTTGTCTCGCAAAGAGCTTCCAGTTATTATTGCCTGTATCCTTATCATCAGAGTTATTTGTAACATATCCTACAAGACGATAAGTATCACCCACATCATTTGTCCGAATATACATATTTCTGTTCGCAATATTATTAGCAAGTTCTGCGTGTGTTTTGTTATCTGTGCGATTTAGCGGAGGATACAATGGGTCATTTAAAACCTTTCTATCGCGAACAACTGTTTCATCTCTCTCGGTCTGTTTGTTATGCTTGGCTTTATCCAATAGAACATTATAATCATCAATTGATAAACATACCTTATTTGCTTCGGGGACTGACGCGAGCTTGGTGACGGCACCAGATACTTTGGAATCTGACGATGAGAAAATAATATATATTATGAGTGATATGATGATTAGGAGGAATACTATTATAACTGCTGTAATTTCATAAAACATTTTTGTACCTTTGTTTTAATTATATAAATAGATAAATATATCAGAAATCCCAAATCCGAAATTAAAAAATCATATAAAAAGAAGGCGCTATATATAGATAGCTAAGGGCGACAAACAAACACTATACAACAACACGATGGCGAGAAGATACAGCAAGAAATCACACTTTGATGAATTGAGAAAAAACGAACAGACATCTCGGGCGGGATTTGGATGGGAAGAAGGAGAGGAAGAGAGGCTTCTTGCTATGCGAACGGAAAAATCTTCATATGAAGATATTGCGGTAGAACTTAAAAGGACTTCGCGAAGCATTCAGACGCGCATTTATCAGTATATCTGCCGTCTTGTAGAGAACGAGAACGCCGATGAAGCCGAACTAATTGCCAAATACGATGTTAATCCAGATGACCTAAAAGATTTCAAAGTTAAACGTGATGAATACTTTACTAAAGTAAGTGCTAGAAAACGCCCAAATCGTTATAACAAGGACGAATCAAAGCCTTATATTCAACCCGAATCTCGTAATATCAATAATGATATTCGTAATGAACTAAATGTTCTTCGCCAGGAAGTTTGCGATCTTCGTCGCGAAGTTCGTGATATCCGCGACCGCATCTAAATAATTCTAATGAATATTCAACAAGTTCATTAGAATAGAGATTGTGCTGATGAGGGAATCTATTTTGCCTAAATCATAATTAATAAATCCGACTTCGGTATTTTTTGAATTATCATTATTTTTATCCAATTCTATAGTTATAGTATCATTCTTCGTAAATATATGAATATATTTAACAGTTGAGACATCAATCTTAATATTTGCCAGACTAATACTCTTAGCAATATACTGGTCATTATTGATTATCATATTATTGATGTTAAAATAGATATCGTCAGCAATTCCCTTGATATCTCTTGTGTCTCTGTCAGCACCTACGGCTCCTACGGATTCCTTTGTCTGTTCAGTCATATTATTAAATATTTTGTTATAGTTGATGATTCTCTTAAACTTTCTGAGCGTAACTAAATAATTGCCATATAAATATTTTTCGTTTTCATTAGCAAACTTGGGATGATAAGCATTTCCTTTTTTAACAATATTCTTTTTACGAGTACTAGAGGAAATCGGAGAACTCGAAGAGCCCGGCGAGCCTTGCGTACTCATAGATACCGCAGAATTGATATAACAATCGGCGACAGCCACGATGGCTGATAGTAAAACCAGCAATACTGAGATATATCTAATTGTTATAGCTCTATTCATTATTGTTCGGGTTATTATATAAACAAATAAATATACTAATCAATTTTTATTACAAAAAAATATATAAAAATTGATAAACCTTATATATTAGTTGTCGTTAATACCAAATATTACTTATGGACGATGAAATGTGGGAATTATTTAGGGAAATAAAAAATGAAGAGGACAAGCAGAATAAAATAAGTAATGGTATTGATGACAATCAATCCGGCGAGGATATAATTAAATGCGAATGTGGTTCTATGGATTATCTGATAGAAGATAATATGCATATTTGTAAAAAGTGTAGCTCAATCATCTCTAAGGTTATTGAGAATACTGCTGAATGGAGATATTACGGAAACGAAGACAATCGTGATGGCGACCCTTCGCGTTGTGGAATGCCTACGAATAATCTCCTTCCAAAATCTTCCATAGGCTCTATGATTGGTAGCGGATACAAGGATAATATAGATATGCGTATAATTCGCAAGTTCCAAATGTGGAATAGTATGCCCTATGATGAAAGGACATTATGGAATGTGTTTGATAAAATGACGGCGAATACTATTAACAACGGAATACCCCTGAAAGTCATAGATGACGCCAAAAACCTCTATAAACAAGCGTCCGAAAAGAAAATATCCCGCGGCGACAATAAAGAAGGCCTGATAGCATCTTGTATATATCACGCCTGTTTAATCAACAAAATCCCTAAAAGTTCCAAAGATATTGCTGCGATGTTTAACATATCTCACGTCACATTAAATAAAGGCAATACGCGATTTCAAACGCTATTACAGCTCAATGTATCTTCGCCGAATCCTATTGATTTCATATCGCAATATGGCAACAATCTAAATATGTCTATAAATGATATTAACAAATGCAAAGAGCTCGTAAAACTGATAGAAGAAAATGAGATAATGAATGATAACTCACCTACTTCATCGGCGGCTGGCATCTTGTATTACTATTCAACCGTCAAAGGCCTCGGATACTCTAAAAAGAACTTCGCGAAGGCCTGTAATGTATCAGAAGTAACAATAATAAAATGCTATAAACTAATAAACATATACAACACCTTCATTACAACCCACAAAAGCAACATATTCGCCTAATCCCGTCGCCCGCCCCTCATCTCCTCTCGGGCTATAATATTTATTATAGTAATTTAATAGAATAGATATGAATTACTATACATATTTAGCATTCGTTATAGCTTTTTTGTGGGGTATTTCACCTGTATTAGTTAAATATATTCTTTCAAAAAATATACCACCATATATTATAATTTTAACACAGGCATCTGTATATTTCTTATCAAGCATATTATATATTCTTGTATATGAAAGAGATGATATATATGGTGATATACAAAAAAATAGCAAATATATACCATTCCTGATAGTAATATCATTCTTTTCTGTATATGTCGCAAATGTATTGTATATTTTTGCTTTGGATAACAAAGCTAATGTAAATATAATGTCGCTAATAGTATCGCTGGCTCCTGTTATAACATTGATAGCCTCTTTCTTGATATTTCAAGAAATTTTACCCATCAAGGTATTAATAGGCTTCTTCATAATATTTATAGGTCTGTTATTTATCTTTTTGCCCTTCTAATCTACACTACGCTCTTTATTTTTTCCCTGAATATCTTAGAATCTCATATATATTCGTAAATATTAGATGATATATAATCCTTTTATATTGTAAATGCTATGACAAAAGATGATTTATTTACATCTATTTGTAACGGAGATATACAGAACAGTATATTATTGAGTACTCAAATGATAATTATAGATGAATCATTTGATGTATTAGAATTGATTTATATTGATGTGTGTTCCTACATAGGAACCTTTGTATATATTACAGATATCGGGAAACTAGCAGATATCTATGAAGATATAGCGAATATGATAGATACTGATAAGATAGTTATTAAAAACATCTATATCATTATAACAAAGCTATGTATTTTGTGCGATATTTACAATAAACATCCCGTAGCTAAATGCTGTAATATGTCAATAGCTCTTTTAAAAAACAAAATAGCTCATATATTAAATGAGAATGATATGAAATTGTCTCAGAATGGTATAATGCGTTTTGATGGCATTCTGCCTCCTCATAATCACGAGAATTATAATACTGCTCTTGGGATTATCGCGATTATCATAAAAACTATTAAAACAACCGACGATTTATCAAGCGATGATATAGACAAAATCATAGGAATCTCTAATAATCTGCGATTATTCATAGATTATATATTGCGTAAAAAAATAAAGATAGAAACGAAGTTTTATAGCACAGACGACGATATATCTTGGTTTATCTGGGGAGTATATAGTATCCTGTACAAGGACAAGGTATTTGAGAATGCTTTTAAATTATACAATCACGAATATAAAAAGAAGTATAAAATTAAAAGACAAGGACTATTATATTCTCTTGGATTACTATGTATCTATATACATAAACAAGATATATCAAAAGGCTGGACGAGTAAGGAGCGGAATGTCATAGATAAAATAGACGAGATTTCAATCAAATTGTATAACGAGATACGCCGAGATATAATCAGCAAAAACCCCGAGCTTTCTGAGAAAACCAATAAACATACGAGAGAGGAAAAAATAAAAGAGAATGATGGTTTGAATTTTATGTTTAATTATGTCCCTGAGATAGATAGCAATAACGCCGATAAACAGGAAGCGCGAGAACACAAAACGAATTACGCTGAAATACCTCGTGTCATAGAAATATAGCCTCGCAGCTATAGCGGCTCTCCATACAAGACAAGACTAGACTAATCTTAGAGAATTGTATTTTTTAATTATATCTTGTTTTGATATGCTGAGAGGACCTACGTTATTCTCTTTATTAAACCTGATGCTATTTAATTTTCCAAGCAATTCGCCTATGTCCCCTGCTGCCAAATTTATTTTAATGAACCAGTTCGTATTAGTGTTATCGCTTTCTTGGCACAATTTAACGAATCCTATTTTGGAACCGACGCGTCTTATAGATATATCAGAGTTCTCTTTTTTATCAAAAGAATACCACGAAGCCGGAGTAATTTTACCGATAACTCTTCGCGCCCTATTCTTCTTTATCCATATTTGAAAAACTGTTTTTATATTTTTAGGGATGCCAAAGTGCGTGAAAGAATTTGGAGCAAGGACTGTTTGAAATACAAGATGATAATTGGGAGGAAATGATTTTTGTAAGCTCGCCTTCTTGAAACTTATAGGTAATATAAAGGATATGCTTTTTGCCATTAGAATATTTGTGGCGTGCTTGATGAATGCTATAGCCTTTGAAGATTTATTGCCAAAAGGCGGATTGCCTATGATATGACATCCAACACCACCGACGATGCCTGAATTACAATCTTTAAAGCTCAAATCTAAAAAATCCTTCTTAATTATCTCTTCATTTTCGGGTTTAATATCATAAAACCTGTGATTATTTGAGAGTTTTTTAATAATATTTATGAATGCTCCGTTGCCGGCACTTGGCTCTATTATTAGCTCTTTTTTATCAATATCAATATGTGTTTTAATCGCATCATAGCATACACCTACAATATCTTTGTTTGTATAGAACTTATCAAGATTAATATGTTTCCCAGTCATCTTTTATATATCTACTATACTATTATCTATTATCTATTATCTACTATACTATTATCTATTATCTATTGATAAAATATATAAAGTTATTTTAATATTAATATATCAAGGGTATTAAGCAGAGACAAGTGTCTATGGATATATGCGAAAATAATTATTTCTCTTCAATAAATACTTATGAGAAGGCATATATATTGGGGTTAATTATATTTAATATTAAAGATAATTGTTATGATAAGATTATTGTAGAAATCAATTTTAATAAAGAAAAAATAAATAATTACGGCTATTATAAAAATATTGATAAAATTATTGAGATTTTCAAAAAGCTCGGCGAGGTACATTTCAATTGTGATACAAATACGATTGAGCTTACCATCACATCTCTCAATATCATTAAAGATATCTTTGTTAAACACTTGGATCTATATCTAGTTAATACAAAACACTACGACTTATCATTGTATATGAATACAATTTATAATGCTGATAAAAACTTATTGAATAATTTTGTTAAAGCATACATTGAAAAGAATGGGGAAATTGTTAATAATTGTCTCTATATTAAGATATACAATTTCAATACATTGAAAAAGATAACTGAAATCTATAAAACACCTCATAAAGTCCTAAAAGAAGAATGTAGAGCTAAGAAAACAGGAGATGAATTATATGTATTAGAGTATAAAAACTCAAATATTGTAGATTTTATGGGACAAATATATATCAATGGAACTGATATGGACGAGCTTTTTACTAATAGCGAATTATATAATTTTTTAAGCAATCCGGTTGACGCAAAAGAGTTAAATCCTGTGTTAAAAATCTATAAGGTTGATACAGATGCCGTTGTTCCATCAAAAAATAATTATTCAGATACTGGATTAGATTTGACGATAATAAAAGAATATAAGAGATTAAATAGCGATACAGTACTGTATGATACAGGCATTAAATTAGAAATACCAAACGGGTATTATGTTGAAATTGTTCCCAGAAGTTCAATAAGTCGTTCTGGATACATATTAGCAAATAGTGTAGGAATCATAGACCAGGGATACACAGGTAATTTATATGTTGCTTTGAGAAAAATAAATAATGACTGTGATGATTTGGTAATGCCTTATAAATGTTGTCAAATTATTATGAAAAAACAAATATATCCTAAAATTGTTATAGAAAATTTAGTAAGCAAGGATGTTGAATTACAAACCGATAATTATGCGACTACATCACGAGGCTCGGGTGGTTTTGGTAGCACAGATATGAAAGTAAGAATAAAGGAGAATTTATGAATCAAATACATATTATCTTAAGTAATAGGTATATAAAAATAATTAGCATTATGATGTGATTTATTAATATATAATTGTTGTCATAGATTCCATTAATATTATAATAATCAATATATCTGAACCAGAGGTTTCTAATGTATTGATTATTACAGATGTTGATAATAATGAGAATACAATTCTGCAACTCGTCGGTTATAAATAACATTTAATAATTAAATTAAAAGTCAATAAAATCAATTTTTATTTATATAGATTAATAATTTTATTGTGTATTTCTTCATATAGCTCAAGCGTATAATTTGCGAAGAAAACATTTTTAGAGTAGGCTTCATTACATATGAATATGTTGCTATATAGGTTTTTAATTTTTTCCCTAACAATTATGTTGTTGATTCCTATATTCCATAAATATAGCGAGGTTTTTTTGATAGGATATACGATATTCAAATTGTTAATCAAGTGATTCTGTATATTGTGTTCATTTATTATGTTGTTATCATTATAGATATTATTGCAATCTATATTATATTTGCTGACACTATTTAATATTCGCCGATTATCCTTGCTAATAAACTTGAATCTCAGCAGATTGTCTTTTGACAAGTTTAAAATGAGAGCCTTCGCCACAGGAATCGTACAATATTTCGCAAATACTGTTATATTATTATCGGTTTCAATAGTTATATCGCGCACATCTGTATTAAACTTGATAATCACATTTTTACTGTATAAATATTCCAACGTCTTGTTTATGATAACATTGCAATCCTCCTCTACTATGAAAAACTCGTTATTGCTATTAATCTCATTGTTAAACATATATATACCATATAAGGCTGATATATTACAATAGATATTGCCATATTTATTAATATTTTTTTTGAGATAGCTGTAATCGCTCTGTGATAGTAGGGTATAACAGAGCTTATCAAATGTCTGCATATACAGAAATTTGGAAGGAATATGCTTGGCTTTTTGTAGGACGCTATTGATAATATACAAGAGCTTTTCATTAAAACAGATATTATAGCTGCTGTATTTAATAGACAGGCGATTTAGCAATTGTATATAATGCGCGTGCTGTTTATTGAATATCTTGTAATTTATGATTTCCTCGCAACAAGAGCTATTCCTTTCAACTATAATAACATCCAGGCCATTATCAATGCATTTCATAGCAGAATATAATCCAGTGAAATTACAACCGATGATTATTATATTATTCATATTGTTTAGTAATTGTTAATAATTATAATATTTTATATTTTATATATATAATAAAACTCCCGAATTTCGCGTATCATATGATATAATAAAAAAATATATATAAAATAACAGCAAATAAATATTTATAAATGCTATGGGGGCTAAATCTTCAAGACAATACACATATCAACAATATTATGAGGCGATGAAGAAGAGCGGGCAAGCAGCTAATATAGATTTAAAAAATATTAATATGGAAAATATAGACCCTTATGAAGTTTTCAATATATCCAAAAACTTCACATGGAATGAGCTAAAAGAAACATATAGAAAACTTGCAATCAGCACACATCCAGATAAGCAAGGAGGTAACAAAGATATCTTTAATATAGTTACATACTGTTTTGAAAAATTGGCACTGGAATACAAAAAGCGAGAGAGCGAATTATCACATATGGAGTTAAAAAAACAGTCCAGCGAATTCTTTGATAAGATAGTTAGCAACAAGATGCCTCATCCTAGCATCGTCAATATGAACGGACGCGAGGGACGCGAGGGACGCGACGGCGACGCCGAGCTATTTTCGCAAAAGTTCAATAGAAACTTTGAGAAATGTAAAGTATATGACGATGAAATGGAGTTCGGCTATGGGAAAAATATGGATGAATCATCAAAAGTCCGCGAGGACATTAAAATAGATAAGGTTATTAAAAAAAATAAGATAGATAACAAGAGTTTCAATGATATCTTTAATAGCAAAGTGCCTATTAATAAACAATTAGTTAAATATAGAGAGCCCGAGCCTCTATTGCTGGCAAAAAGTCTCCAATTTACTGAATTGGGAAACAAAAGGCCCGACGATTATAGTAGCAGTAGCGTAAAGAAAACGAACTCTCTATCATATTCAGATTATATGAAAGCTCACGAAGGGACGCGATTAGTAGATACATCTATTATAAAAGATATGAAGGAATTCAAGAATGTAGAGGAATACGAAGTATATCGTGATACTAAGGCAAAAGTTGAGCTCAGTGCTAAAGAGCTTAAACAACAGGAACTCAAAAAACTGCGTGAAGAAAAAGAAGAGCAGATGCGATTAGAAAGATTAAACAAATACGACAGAAACATAGAACTATCCTACGAAAAGGCAAACCGTCTCTTTATCCGATAACGCTTGAGATATCTAAGAAATTAAAAATAAATTAAAAATAAATTAAAAATAAAATAAAAAATGATATAATAAATATGACTGACATCATATTATGACAGAAGAGGTTCGCGATGCGGGACTTGATAAATTCTATACAATTCCGGCAATATCTGAGAAATGTTTAGAAAGGATTGGTTCCATTTATAAGTGGGATGAATGGGGGTTGGTAATAGAACCAAGTGCAGGGAATGGAAGTTTCCTTACAAGAATTCCGACAGCCAAGAAGATTGGAATTGATATTTCTCCAGAACACGATGATATTATTAAACAGGACTTTCTTACATACAATCCTCCAAGCTGCGCAAGCTGCGCAACAGGCGACTCTGGTAAGATTATTGTTGTCGGAAATCCTCCATTTGGCAGAGTAAGTTCTCTTGCTATCAAGTTCTTCAATCACGCTTCAAAATGGGCCGATGTAATCGCTTTCATTATTCCGCGAACATTTCGCCGAGTAAGTGTTCATAATAAGCTAAATGCGAGTTTTCACCTAATATTTGATGAAGAAATTCCTATGAAACCGTGTTCATTCAGCCCTCCTATGATGGCCAAATGCTGTTTCCAAATCTGGGAAAAAAGAGATACTAAGCGTCCTATTATAGAACTTTATACAAAACACGATGACTGGGACTTTTTAGGGTTCGGTCCAAAAGATGCAAAAGGACAACCGACGCCTCCAGAAGGAGCAGACTTTGCAATGCGTGCTTATGGTGGAAAATGTGGTGAAATTATTGATACGGGTCTTGAAATGCTAAGGCCTAAAAGTTGGCATTGGATTAAATCAAAAATAAATAAAAATACACTGATTGAACGATTTAACGCTCTTGATTATACTATGAGTCTTGATACGGCAAGACAGAACTCTATTGGAAGAGGGGAGCTTGTAAGAGCATATAGCGAAATGTATGAGTGAGCTAAAGCTCTGATTCGGGAACTCTAAACATCAATAAAGCATTCCAGCATTCATCATTGATAGTTGGGCGAATAGCATACTCTTTTATGGATAATTCATCATTTATAGAATCATCAGAAATAATACCGTGTTCATTTATAGTTCCGTGCGCATAACCGCCATAAGAAACTACCAAATTTTTAATATCCGATTTTGGGACTTTGAAAATATACAGCTCACCCTCTGTTTTTACATTTTCAAGAGATAGATGATATGCTGTAAGTATATAAGTATCACAGTCGTGTGAAGGTCTAATTTGTACGAAATTGAATTTTTTATGTGTAGCCCCTCCGAGTGATACTTTAACTTCGGAGTTCTTTCCTTCCTTTGAGCAGTCTCCGACACAATCCTTTGCATTATTTTTGCTATAGTTAAACTTCGTCCTAATGAACTTTTCAAGTAAAGGCCCATATTGCTGCGCTGATACACCACAAATGACACAGTATGTATTTGCTTCTTTTAGAGTAGCAAGAGTCATAATCTGGTCTTCGTGTCTAACCTTTGAAATAGCCAAATGCTCTTCCAGCCTCTTTACACGCTCTGATTTATCCATCTGCGGTAATATAGGCATATCTATTTTAACTTGCGGTTTTACATTTATATATGTTTCATATCCCGAAATTAAAGCAGTGCCTAATCCAATACCTGATTTAGAACAGGTAAGCTTATTATGCCCGGTTTGCTTACATATAGAGCACTTCTTCATATATAATATTTCCTTATTTTTGTTAGATTTATGCGCACTGTTTTGTATTGCTAATTTCAAGCGTAAAAGATTCGTTTGTCTAATATATAAGCTATTATATAGCAGTATCATTTTTTAATCAGTTTTTAATTTTATTAGAACAAAATAATATTAAGGATTATAGAAAAATAAAGTCTATTCTAGTGCCTTAAAAACTGTTGTCCGGCTATTCCAATATTTAGAGCGGCTGAAAGTGTCTGAAAATAGTTAATATTATTTATTGTAATAAAAATTGATATAATTTATATAATGATATAATATTACAATATATTATCAAGAACTAAAAATGTCTAAAATTAGCTGCTTCACCTGTGAAAAATGCGGCAAAGAGTTTAATAGTAAATCTCATTATACTCAGCATCAAAAAAGAAAAACACCTTGTATTGTTGATAGCAAAATTAAAGAAATGATTGATAAGTCAGTTGAAGAAAAATTAACTAAATTAAATGCATCTTTATCTCAGCCAATAGATAATTCAGCAGTAATAATTCAACCTATAAAAAAAATAACAATTGATACGGCAACCTTTGATGAAATTAAAAAATATTATGACGGAACATTAAATATTGATAAAAGCACATATAAATCAAGCAACGATGAACCGACGCCTATTGATTGTATAAGCGAAATGATAAGTAAAATTCCCGAAGAGTTGTGGCGCAAAAGTGATTTGTCAATACTAGATCCTTGTTGCGGTAATGGAAATTTCAGCGTTCCTATAATATTTGAATTGTTAAAGTATCACGATAAACGGACAATATTAGAAAAAATGTTAGAATATAATGATATTAATGAAAGTAGATTAGAAAATGTGCGTAGCATATTTTGCAGTGAAAAATACAATTTACAAATAACTAACCACGATTTTATAACGCACAATAGTGATAAAAAATATGATTTAATTGTTGCTAACCCGCCATACGCAAAATTATTAGAAAACGGCAAAAGAGCTTCCAAAAATCACAACTTAATTAAGGATTTTATAGAGAAAGCGTTGTCGCAACTAAAGCCAAACGGTTATTTATTATTTATTACTCCCGACAACTGGATGTCTTATGCTGATAGAAATGTATTAATTGAAATAATTACATCATTACAAATAATCCATTTAGATATACATACGGCAAAAAAATATTTCAAAAAAATTGGTTCTAGTTTTACTTGGTATATAATTCAAAATTGCGCCTTCTATAAAAATATTAATGTTTCTGGGATATGGAAGAAAAGAGAATATGTTAGTTCAGTAATATCAAAACAACGCAAATACATTCCATTATTATATAATGATATGGTTCAAAATATATTATCAAAAACTATAGATAATACAGCTCTGCCAAAATTTGATGTTAAAACAAGTAGTGATTTACATAAATATACAAAGGCAGAATTTATTCGCGAAGAAAAAACAGAAGAGTTTAAATACAAATTAATTCATACACCAAGTCAAACGGTATATTCTTCAAGACCGCATAAATTTCAAGAAGGATTTAAAGTATTTATATCAACGACGGATAAATATAGAGTGTTTATTGATAATTGCGGAATGACACAATCAATTGTGTTTATAATATGCAAGGACGAAGAACAAGCAAAAAAATACTTAAATATATTACAACACCCACTATATATCTTTATAAATAATATATGCCGGTGGGGGAACTTTAATAATATTAGAATATTACAAAGCTTTCCCATACCATCTATGGAATATTCGGGAAATAATCAAGAACTATATGATTATTTTAATATTACAAAAGAAGAGGCTGAATATATGTGTGCAAATCTTTAGAAAATTATTCTTTGTAATTTGGATCGCAATTGTCACTTAATATTGGATATTCTTTATAATATTTTTTATAATCTTCCAAAAATGTGCTTTCGTAAGCGTGGTATGTTTGTAATGTTATTTTTGTTTCCTTACCAAATATTTCAATAGTAATTTCGGTTTTTGGCAATTCATATCCATACATTTGAATTTTACAACCTAATTTCAAGTAAAACTCAAATGTGTTATAAATAAACCCATTAGTTTTAGAGCAATCTCCGGATTTTCCTCGTTCTTCTATATGATGACCGCAAAGATAAGATCCTACCCTTCCTTTAAGCCCTGTTCTAGTCCCGCCAATTTTACAAATCATACCATTTATAACAAGCAGATATAACCACTCTGTTTTTTTGTTGAAATCTTCTATTGAAATAGTAGGGATAAATTGAATCACCGTACTTCTTTTCTTATTACCTTCATTTTTTCCAGATGTAAATAATTCATTATCCAAAACTATATCTGCGATTGGAATAAAATGATCTTTCCTATTATATTCCTCAAATGGAATTGTTTTATCGATTGGGATTAATTTAATCCATTTTTTTATTACCGAACTCTCATAAAGTTTATTTATATTTTCTAATCCAGAAATATCATTATCGTGGGTCTTTTTACTCATCTTGTTATCCATATAATAATAAGCCTTTATTTTCAAATTTTTATATCAATTTTTATATCAATTTTTAACTTTATTAGAACAAATAAGCTATATAATATTAAAAATGTCAAACTGATGTCAAACTGATGTCAAACTGATGTCATTTGAGAGATTTTAAGCTATTTGTATTACCATTATGATGTATTAAAATAAACAAGGGTTTTTCTAAAAATTGAAAATAAAATTTGAGTACATCTCTTGATTTATTTTGTAATTTCTAAAAAACTTTTGAAAATTTAGAAAAAACAGAAAGATGTACTCAAATTATAAATTGAAAAAATAAGCATATTCTAGTGTATCAAAGGTACCAAAGATATCAAGGTATGCTCTTGTAATTTTTTAGAATATCTAATATCTTATCCTTGTTATTTTTAGTGTCCTCCCAGCCATTAGCAAAGAGTTCGCGAGATTTATCTTTGTCTAAATACAGCAACTCTTTGCTCGTGAATTGTCGTCCCCACATTAACCTATGTATATCTATCGTATTTGTTTTATTACTTTCAGCATGTATAGTACTTTTAACTTCCCCGTCAATATAAAAGCTACCTTTGTACTTTTTAGAGAAGGTGCTTCCGGATATGTAGGGAATATAAGAGCTACATAGACAGTAATCTATTAAATCATCAATATTGACAAAGTTACTGTGTTTTTCATTTTTCATATTATAGAGCTTATTAACATTTGTAGAAACAATAGATATCTTTTCAAGATTCAAAGGTTTTTTATTGGCATATCTGAGCTTCATATTTTTCCCCACATTATTTTGAAATACACGCAAATCATTATGTAAGCATATTCGCGATACTTCGTTTCCTATTGAATAATCCCATATAGTATCATGATTAGACATATCATCTTCCTGTGTATATAACAAGGAACACCATGCGCCCCCAGAAATACCTGTAATGTTATAATCTTGGATAGGTATATTGTTCTTAATGTATCCCACAACACCTATGCTATATGGCAAATATAACCCCGTCCCATATACATTAATATTAACAAAAGCCCTGCCTAACATACTTAAATTACATAACATCAAAGCTATCAATTTAATATAGCTTCGCATTTTATTATTAGTAAATAAGATAAAAATAAGATAATAACGGGTAGATAAGGGCTAAGATACTACTTTGCGCCACTTCTTTTTCTCTTCGGTTAAATCTCGTTTTCTCATATAATTAAAGAATGCCATTACATCAACTTCGTTGCCTACTGAGAAATAAGAGTTCAGCTCACTGATACATCTCTCGTTCTTATGGATACATCCTAAAATAATGTTATTCATAATGTTCTTATAGCGGTCGGAGATAAAAGGTGGCTGTTCAACGAGCCATTTTGCCTTAATATTCGCATACATTTCAGGAGAGACAACGAGCTCCTCTGCGGTATCATTGTCATACTTGATATTAATAACAACCCTTTTATCAGCGTTTTCTTCGGTGGCATCAAATATTTCCAAAGATACTATCTCATTATTTGCATATTCCATTTTAATATATATAAATATAAAGATATATTTATATGATAACTGATGAAAATAATATGAAATATTATGATTTAATTATATTGGGCGCAGGCCCTTCAGGATTAGGATTAGCACATGTATCAAGCAGTATATATAGAAATATCTTAGTAATTGATAAAGAACAAGAAATCGGCGGAATCCATCGTGTTAAAAGAGATTACTATGGAACATATAGCGAATGTGGTCCTCGCATCTATATGACGGCCTTTTATAATTTTCTGGATATTATTAAAGAGATCGGGATTGATTACAAGGATATATTTGCAAAATATAAATATAATTTTATTACGAACCTATTATTCAGAAACGGTCTAAGAATATATGAAAAATATATATTGTTATATGCCTATTGTAAATATATGTTAAATGATAATTACGGGAAAACGACGACCCTATATGATTACCTGATATTTTATAAGTTTTCCACAAGTTCAATAGATATTATAGACAATATCTGTGTATATATTGATGAAGGCAATAGTAAGACATACAGCTTAAACAAGTTCATCAAGCTTTATGACATCCTCTTTAATAGCAAAATACTGGTATCATCTAAGCCACAAGACTACTTTTTATTTAATGTGTGGAAAAAATATTTAGAAAACAGAGGCGTATCGTTTATTCTTTCGGATAGTATTAAAAACATCAATTTAATTGATAATAGCGTATCGTGTGTGGAGCTATATAGTGGCCAAAATTATGGTTGTGTTAAACTTGTCTTAGCAGTCCCCCCGACGGCACTAGTAAATCTCTTAAATAATGTTAATAATAGCGAAAATAATGACTTAAAATATGCCTTTGGAGATTATGAAGAGATTGAAAGATGGAAAGAAAATACCAAATATAAAAATGTCATATGTATTACATATCGTTTTACAGATTATGTAGAATTAATGTCTCACAATGGTCTTGTATTAAGAACTGAGTGGGGAATAACTGCTTTAAACATATCAGAATACTGCGAAAAATTAGAGAATAGCAATTATCCTATAATAAGTGTCATGGTAACACAATGCGATACGCGTAGCTCTTATAATAATAAGACGGCAAATGAGTGTTGTGACGAGAATGAATTAATAAAAGAAGTATATAGGCAATTGAGGATATCATATATAAATTATATGGATGCCGAATATTATGCCGTTATAAATCCGAATAATTATTATGATGATAAAAATAAAAGATGGAAATGTGAGGATAACGCATATTATAATGCATTTGCCGAAAATTACATAGAATTTAAAAGCAATAGCATTGAAAATCTCTATAATCTTGGGACACATAATGGAAAAAGCTATATTCCATTTAATAGTATAGAAAGTGCGATATCAAATGGAATAGCTCTGGGACGCGAGCTATACCCCGATGTTATGATAAAATACTGCGTAAGGCGTGGAATATATGGAAAGGATATAGTCATATTAGGTGTAATGATATTATACACAGTAATAATTTATTATAGTATATTATTATAGATATAGATAATATAGTATAAAATGGAAAGAGGAATAATTATGTTATTACATTCAGTTATAATTGGCTTAATACTTTATATTTTGATGGTTTTCGTGTTTAAGCAAAAAGAAGCCGTAGCGGAAAACCGTAGCATTCTAATATCAGCCCTAATATTAATCTATATGATATTATTCGGTCATGGTGTCCCTGACAAATTAAATGGCAACTTGTGATAGCCTATGAGGCAAGGGAATATGAGAGCATATATGCATTTTTATTTTTTTCTAAAAAATTATCAACTCGTGATATATTAGTATCGTCATATATTAAGAAGCTTCCGTCGGTTTCGCAAATTGCCGTATAATGGCCGCCAGAAGTATTTCCACTATGTAATGCCATAGATGCAAGCTTATAATTCTTGTCATTTTCCAAATCAAATAGTACAGTTCCTTTATCAAAGCATATATTTGGGTTAATATCTACAGGTGTATCATTCTTAATATTGGGATTAATAAAGCGATTAATGATAACAAATAGGATATCCGGTAATCTCCATATTTTCGTAGATTTGATGTAATCCGTTTTGCAGTTGCATTTATCACATATCCAATCACCATTATAGTTATCGTCTATAAATAATTGGCGTATCATACTTACTATGTTGATATTTTGCGAGTTTTCCGGAATATTCAAATAGAGTGCGTAGAATGGTTCAAAATTGAAAAGCGAATTATTACAATTCTTGCAAGTAGTAATATTGAGAATGAACCCTTGTGTTATTTGTTGCCATCTGGATATCTTGTTTTCGTTATGTTGTATATAGCTGTGTGCGAACTTATCGTTGAGAAAATGGCTACTTACAAGGGCATTTTTATAATATGACTCGGTATCATATGCTACGCCATTTATTATATTTTTGTTATTTAATTTTAAATTATCAAAATCTAATATTAAATTATAGTATCGCGCGTCCTCATTAATTTCGCTTATTATTTGTTGGTTAATAAATATCCATAACTCGGTAATATCTATTTGTTCCCCGTAATTAAAAATATTACCGAAAAGACAATAGAGCTTGGCTACTAACTTTTTTGGAACAATAGATTTATTATTTATATGCATTAAAACGAGCACCTCTTTTAAATTAGTTAATAAAGAGTTTTCATCAATCTCGTAATTTATTATAGTATCTCGCATTAAATCATTTCGGCATATTATCTGTATTAAACTATTTATAGCACAGGTGAATCCCAGATTTGCCAATCCTTGCATTAATATATTATATAGCCCAAGTAATATTTATATCTTATATTAGTAGATAATGGCAAAAAAAGAATCTAAATCCAAAGCTAAAACCAAATCAAATAAAAGAAACAAAAAAAGCTCAAATAAAGGCTCCAGAGGCTCTAATAATGCCGAGGAATTAAAAATGATTAAATCGCCTTTGACCGAAGCATTTAATAATAGAGAACTAATTGTGAAGAGCGTAGGAAATACTATTAGAAATTTTCTGATTTTAAATGTAATCATAGGCATCGTAATATTAGTTATAAATGTCTATGCCATATTATGGATTCATAAATTAGATACTATAAATTGCGCTTGCAGTGAAAGCTATATGCGCACATATATTAAATATTATTTATATGTATCTATCCCATTCATATGCATAGATATTTTAATGAGTTTATATCTATTAACTTCAAATACATCTATATTAGATTTGGCTAATAATACATTATATAATATTTACAGAAATATCAGAGCAGTTTTCAGTATATTTACAATTGTTAATATTGTTATTGTTATAATATTTATCAATAAATTAAAAGAAATAAATTGCGAATGTAGCGAGGATATAGTAAGAGAAGTTTATTGGATTTATAACATTGTATTGGCTTGCTACTTGCTTATTGCATTTTTAATAATAATCGTATCTGTAATAATGATGTTTATAAACTCATCTTCTATGAGATCATCATAATAGACCTCTATGATATCATAGATATATTCTTTGCAAACCTAATCAACCTCGTCAACTGTTGCATTTTTTTTATCAGTAGCTGTTTCTTCAACTTTTTCGGCTTCACCGTCTTCATCTGTATCTTCTTCCTCGTCATTCTCATCAAAGCCAGGCATACCACCAGGCATACCACCAGGCATACCACCAGGCATACCACCAGGCATACCACCAGGCATACCACCAGGAGGAGCTCCTTGGCTATATAGCTTCTGCATTAGAGGATTGACCTTCTCTTCAAGCTCCTTTTGTTTGTTTTTATAGACTTCAACATCAGAGCTCTTGTTTTCTTCAAACCACTTGAGGCCTTCGTCAATAATAGGGTCAAGCTCATTCTTAATCTCGTCCAAGATTGGAGGCGAATCCGCGCGCTTAGTCATAGAGTTTCTTAGGTTATATAGATAATTTTCAAGGCCATTCTTTGTCTCAATAAGCTCCTTTTGCTTATTATCCTCGTTCTTATATTCCTCAGCCTTCTTAATCATCTCATCGATCTGCTCTTTTGACAATCGCCCCTTATCATTTGTAATAGTAATATTATTAGTTTTCTTAGTAGATTTCTCTTCAGCGGTGATATTCATGATACCATTTGCATCAACATCAAAGGATACCTCAATTTGCGCTTGTCCGCGAGGCATAGGTGGAATACCATCAAGATGGAAACTGCCGAGCAGATTGTTGTCCTTAGTAAATCCGCGCTCACCCTCGTAAATCTTGATATCAACACCCGGCTGATTATCAGAATATGTAGAAAACACCTGAGATTTCTTAGTAGGGATAGTAGTATTGCGTTCAATAATCTTCGTCATAACACCACCTGCAGTCTCAATACCGAGTGAAAGAGGAGCAACATCCAGAAGAAGCAACTCATTGGTCTTGCTATTCCCTTGACCTGTTAGGATAGACGCTTGAACCGCAGCGCCATAGGCAATTGCTTCGTCCGGATTGAGAGATTTATTCAATTGCTTTCCGTGGAAATATCCAGACAACAGCTCTTGGACGCGAGGAATACGAGTAGTACCGCCAACCAACACAATCTCGTCAATATCGCCCTTGCTCATCTTGGCATCTTTTAGAAGACGGTCAAGTGGCTCAAGTGTTCGTTGGAAAACTTTGTCAGCGAGCGATTCAAACTTGGCGCGTGTGAGAGTAGTATTATAATCAACACCATCAATAAGAGAATCTACCTCAATTGTAGTTGTAGTAGCCGAAGACAAGTTCTTTTTGGCTTTTTCAGCGGCAATATTGAGACGCTTGAGAGCACGAGCATTTTCGCGCACATTCTTCTTATACTTATTATTGATTTCATCACATAGATAATCTACGATAATATTATCAATATCAGAGCCACCAAGATGAGTATCGCCACCCGTTGCTTTTACCTCAAAAATACCACCATCAAGCGTTAGAATAGAGACATCGTGAGTACCACCGCCACAATCAAACACGAGGATATTGCGCTCCTTTTTATCGTCCGTCTTATCCAACCCATAGGCAATAGCCGCCGCTGTAGGCTCATTGATAATGCGAAGAACTTCAAGACCGGCAATAGCGCCAGCGTCCTTCGTCGCCTGTCTTTGCGAATCGTTGAAATATGCCGGAACAGTAATAACAACCTTTTTCAAAGGATGACCCAAGAATGATTCTGTAGTTTCCTTGAGGCGCTGAATTACCATAGCCGAAATCTCCTCAGGGTGAAAGCTCTTATCTTCTTTCTTATACTTTACATTAATCAGCGGCTTGTTATTAGCATCGCCTGTTACATTAAAAGACCACAGTTTAATATCCTCTTGAACCACGCTGTCATTAAACTTCCTACCAATAAGGCGCTTAGTGTCATATACAGTATTCTTGGGATTCATAGTTGATTGATTTTTTGCCGCATCTCCTACAAGTTTCTCTTCATCACTAAATGATACATATGATGGGATGATGCGAGAGCCGGTTTGAGTATCTGGGATGATTTCAACTCTGTCGTTAATCCAGATAGCAGCACAACTTGTAGTAGTACCAATATCAAAACCTGCAGCAATATCTTTGCAATCTGTCATTATACTTGTTATTCTTTTTTCTTATACATATATTATATGTAAAATCTTTATATATTTTTATATTTTATATTTTACATTTTACATTTTTATATTAGCATAATAACAATATTTATTAGAGAAAGATAATCGTATAGCGTGATTGTAATTGTAAAAATAAAATAATAATATATTATAAAGGCTTCTTCGTTATTATTATAAAGTATGATAGTAGATTTAAATAATACTTCAGATTATGATAAACAGATTATATATTTAGATTCAAGGAATGGGATATTTCCTAATAAGAACGAGTTCAGCTTTAATATTAAATTTGACGAAAAAATAAAGAACCTGACAAGTGTCAAAATAATAGAGAGTTCGCTTGTATTGAACGGAAAGCTCGGTTTAAAATGGGAATATGCGGGGACGATACAGCCTACTACGGGAGACAAAATAACAAATACTGCACTAACCACATTTCTTGATTATGCTAATACCGAAATAACACCATCTCAATATACTGATTTTAATTTACAAGGAGTTCAAACTAATAACCATATAATACTTGCAACCGATTACGTAGAATTAGTTCCAGGTCTAATATGGAGCAACGTAGGTTTTACACAACCTAATGATAAGACTCTGTATTCTAATCCCAATTTAAATGCCAAACTATTAGAAAAATATTGCGCGAATGACACGATATTAAACCTGACAAGAGCAGAATATAACAGCTATATAGTAGGCAATTCGGTACCGGAAACAACAAATTTTTTCAAATTAATCCCTGGCGTATATTGGGAAAAATCTACGACGGCTAATACAGCCCCTGGTGCAACTCTAATAAAAACGCTTAATAATGGAAATGCTCTTAGAACCACCTTTATTAACGCGAGCGACACAACAAAAATAGAGATTACAAAGGAACAGCTACGGACTATAACTACCGCCAATCTAGTATCCGGTAATTATATTAGCATTCCTATAGATGATGCTGAAACATATTATTATATTCCTAAAACTATATATTTTATAACGGCCATATTATATTTTAAACCCGTAAGACGAATAACATATAACAGCACATTCTATGTTGAATTAAATAATTATGACAGGGTTCATTCTTATATTGCCAAATACGACTCGTGTAATAGCGTGGTTAATTATAATACTGTCAAGTTTTTTGATACTCTCAATTACAGTGGGACTACCGAATCAAGCTTGGTATTATACAAGATTAAAAACTACTATTCGCTCACAAGTTCCAATTGGACGGATCCGACAGTTTATATATTAAATCCTCCAGAAACATCTTGTAATAGATTTACAATAACAATAAGGGATAAGGATTTTAATATATTGAAATTAGGTGATTATTTAAATGAAGAATCCTTCAATATGACAATATGTGCCTATACTATCAAAAAAAATATATATGGATAATTGAATATAATATATTTACTTGTACAGATGATGAGATTGAATGTAATTAATAATTATAAAACGATTTATTATAACTTCCTCGCATCATTTTATCTATGTTTAAACTGTGTATTGCCATATTATGACGATGTTATTATTAGCCTTCAAAGCCAGGCTATTAAACTTCTTATTGATAATGATGCATTGAATATGAAAAAGGTTAAAAAGATTAGAATGATTGAATTTATTGACAGTCTTGACAAAAGCGACAAGATTATTCTTGATAAAGAAAGAGATATTATATTAATTGATTACTGTATTTACGAAAGCAACGATGACAGCAACAGCACCGAAAGTACATCAGAACCTGAGACAGGAACAGATACAGAGACGGAGACTGACAGAAATACAAATGAAACTGGAGTCAATGACAAAACAGATATGAAAAATGATAGAGAAAATACAAGTAGCAATAGCGATCTTGACAAAGACCCATATGAGCGTCGTAATAAAAAAAGCAGAATTGATAATGATTACACACATCTACCAACAGGATCCAATGGACTCGTAGGGTCTATAAAAGATAAGGACGAATATTACAATATGGGGGTATCTGCGGTATCTTCTGTGGCTGCGACAGCAGATACCGTAGATACCGATGAAGATGGATTAGATAAAGAGATTGATGTAAGTATTATAAATATTATTCAAAACATAATATATGATAAAAATAAGGACGATTAGAGTAGCATTATTCTGCGCTATTACGGGAATTGTCGGGAGATTTTAGAGATAGTCAAGGGTCAATCTTTTGTTCCAGATATTTTTTAATTCGTGTTCATAATCAATATCGCCATAGCAGTTTTTCATAAGTCTTTCATTGAGATTTTCTTTTATTTTACCACCTATTATATTGTTTTCATACTGATTAATATAGTAGATGTTCTCAGATGCCGCAACATAATTGTTATAATATATCTTATTTTTGATATAATTATAGTATAAGAAATATAGACAAGTATCTATACTTCCTAATGCAAAATTGTTTTTAACAGTAGTTGAAAAGCACTGGTCCTTTATTTCAATAATTCTTATTATATTGAAGGCCTGTTTAGTATCCTTATTTATTATAGTTATATCATATTCTCTATATTTATTATAATTATTTACACCCTTTTTAATAACCTTGATATCATATTTGCTATCGCTCATAATTAATAAATCACTGATATCTTTATAGGCCTCTATGATATTCTTAACTAATATTGTGATATATACAGAGTTCTCTGTTAAACGATAGCAACATAAGGAACTGTTATTATAAATCTTGATAGAATAGCTATCTATAATAGGCATCTTTTTATCTTTTACATATTCTAGTAATTTTTTAACAATTTCAGAGTACTCCTTTTTTATCGGAATACATTTCAATACCTCCTTACTGTTTTCAGTAGGATAAAACTTATTAACGAGTTCCATACGATTATATAGCTTTTCCCATCTAAATCCAGATTGTATAGGTCTTGCTAATTCAAAATACAGATTCTCTTTAATCATTTCTATAGGTATAATTTTGTATTTATCCTTGTAATATTTTAGAGCTCCTTTATTATTTTTTATATGATTAGATAAAATATCAAAAATCGTAGGTTCTAAAAATGTAATATCAAAGAATTGCTTACCGTACACCGATATCTTATAGGTATTTTGATGAATTGCCCGCTTGATTTTGATATATTTATATCCAGCTTTCTTGATTAAATTAGCGAGTTCATAAGCATCTTCTACGGGATTTTTAGAAAAACAATCATAATCATTTATAGTATATTCTTTATAAAACCTATATTTCTTAGGCAATATCAAGTTAATTACCAGACCGCCATAAAGTATTAGATTTTTCTTTATAATAAACTTAGAAATAAGCTTAATAACGCTGTTATATTCTGTATATAATTCTTTCAGCTTTTTTATTTCAATATCCTTAATAATTTTATTAATAGTTATAGACGACATAATCTATTTTAATAAATATATTAAAAATAATTTACTCATTCATAATTACAGAAGCCTCGGTCATTTTCTTAGCTTTAGCGGGTTTCTTAGCTTTCGCTACTGGCTTCTTATTTTTGTATGGAACCTCGTCGTTTAACATAGCGCGATTCAAATAAACCTTTTTACCGCGTTTATTAATATAAAACTTGCCCTTTTTAGGTCCGGTATAAACCTTAGTGCTTCCACCATCTACTAATATCTGCATCTTATCTTAATATTTTTCTATATTTCTATATATAATAAATATTTTATTTTACATCTTCATATTCTCTATATGCAAACTTTGGCATTATACTTCCCACTTGCGTATTCTCAATAGCCTCTCGTAAATCTGTCCCTTCTGTGCTTAAATATATAGGATTTACTATCTGTTTTGTACCATACGAACATACATTCGGTCTATATGCAGAATCTCCTCTATATTGTTGCTTATAATTAATAGGTTCATAGATTCTATCGGGCATTATTTGTGTATGTTGCTCTCCGACACTATCCGTGTATTCTACGACTCTACCGCCCTCTATACTATTATACAAATCATCCGTAGAATATACCAGCGCATTTATGTTAGAGCCACCAGCTCCAATTCGCGTATTGACCCCTGATAAATAATAATTAGATGAACCCGCGGTTCTAGTCGTTAAAATGTTTGAGCTTGTGGAGGCCACTCTTCGTGAATTAGGGATATTCAAAGAAACAGTGGGGTCTGCTGGATTAAAGACGGAGGTAGAACCTGAGTTATTACGAGGGTCAAGTGAATTATTAGTAGTTATCCTTGCTGTTGTTGCGCCAGAACCATTTCCGGAACCATAAGGCTTTGATACATTTTTATCTTGAAGAGTGATATTGATATTAAATACGGGCTCGCTATTTTTCATAATATCTGCAATGTGCTTTTGGGAGTTTAAGTTAGTATCTGCACTATTAGAGGATTCTGCGCTATTCTTAGCAGCATCCGTAGTAAGAGCTACAGGCGTAGATAATGCCTTGCGTTTTAACATCTCTCTTCGCTTCAGTTCGTTGGCAATTAAACGCAATTCATATAATACAAAGTTATTATCAAATATTTCTAATAGTTTTTCGTCGTTAATTATATACTCTCTTAAAATGTCCCTTTCAAAGCTCGGGTAATTATCGTGCATCAGCATTGCTTTAAATAAATAGTCGTTGAACTGGAGATGTATATAGCATTGTTTGAGAGGGATTGTCATCTTATTGTGGGGCATTTTATTGAAATGATTTTTATAGACAGTTTTTAACATATCAATTATGTTTTTTTCAGATATTTTGGAAACCAATGTAGGGTCTGTATCATTTGACTGCATCTTAACAATCATCTTGTATTCTGTAGAATTGTACAGCTTTAATTTAAGTTTTTCTTCATCACTATTCTTTTCATAAAACTCTTGAAGATTTACTATAATTTCTTTGGGCTTCGGTTGTCGCCCTAATATATTCTTATAAATATCAATAATTACAAACTGATTTATAGTTTTCTCTGACATATATTTCGGGTCATTATTAAAATTATTTGTTTGAGAAACAGAAGGCAGATAATTATCATCTATGGGATCCAATATAGATTTATAGCTATTATCATTGCTCTGTCTGTAATTAAAAGACTCTGTATTAAAATGTAGCTCGTTATTTGAGACTCCCTTATTATTATATATTTCCGTATTAAAATAGTCGTCGTTTTTCATATTATGTGTCTTTATTGCCGTTGATTTTAAAAAAGAATTGTCAAAACCCTTAGTAAGTATCTTGTCTATATTTATATCTGAAAATATCTCGTCGGTCTTAACAATCTTATGCTTATAATATGGCTGATATATGCGTTTTTCTCCTGTAGCGCCTTTGTCGCCATCGGCTTCTCCATAGTCATTGCTTATTAATATATAAGAATCATAGGTGAGCGGAGTGGCATTTTTAATATTGTCATATTCTTTCTGTGTAAATACGATAATCTTTTCACCATCTATTGTTTCGCGTAAGTTGTTTTTGGCTTTCGCCTCAATAGCATTTTTAATCTTGTCATTCTTTACCTCTTTATAAGAGCCTTTTACATATTTTTCGGTGTTAATTCCTAAATCTCTCCACATCAGACCAATATCTGTATTGTCTGTTGCAACATTGTAAGGCTTAAAATATCTATCATCTACATTGATATAGCTGTCATATGTAAGATTCTTGATACCCAACGAATCCAATTCGTCTATATTAATTATTATAGGAGATACCCATTTATAATTTAATAATATATAGAGCTTTTCGTTATTTATTTTGTCCCCATTAGGTTCGGAATTGCCAAGATATAGCCATTTTAACCCTATTTTCTCTCCTGTTGTTCCAGAAGCAACTGCAAAAGGCTCCATATAATAATCAAAAAACGCAGTTTTTATCTTATCATTAAAATATACTATTAGAATTATTAAAGAAATTATTAATATTACTATTAAATATTGAAATAATTCCATTGCTATATCTATAATAAATAGAAATAAAAAACCTCCTTATATATCTTAAATATATTTATATCTGCATATAGCAAAAAAGGATGAAAATACATATCCCTAACAATCTTATACTGATATCTATTATTGTCTTTTTGTTTCTCAATATGATTGAGAATATTATTCATTTCAGTATAGGAAGAAATATAGATACCAAGGATACGCCTTCCATAAATATAGAGATGCCAGATACCAATGATATCATAAAAATAATATTTATTATGGGCGTCTTTTCAGTCTTACAGGCCTTGCTCACATATTACGGTCTCAAATATTTATGAAAAGCACCAAGTAATATGATATAAGATTTAGGCGCCTATAATATATAATATCGCATTTCATAAATAACCCCACATAATCAAATAATGGATTTTTTCAAGAAACCAAATGCCAAGAAGAGGAAGCGCGGGGCGTTCTCGCGCACATACAATAACGATGATTCTGAGGATGAAGGCGGAAGCGGCGCCAACGGCGGAGATTATATATATGTCAATTATAATCACATATATTTTACGGGAGATATTACAAAGAAAACGGCATTCAATCTATGTAAAAATATTAGATTGCTTGAAAGCGAGCTTAAAATGGAAGAGGTAGAGAAGAATATTAAGAACGAGATGTTCTTGCATATTACCACGGACGGCGGATGTATTTCTTCGGCATTTTCTATTATTGATTGTATGGAATCTTCGCGTATCCCTGTAAATACTGTAATTGATGGAAGCGTTTCTTCGGCAGGCACGCTAATTAGTATCCACGGTAAAAAGCGATTCGTTTGTAAAAACTCTTATGTATTGATTCACGAATTGCGCTCAGGATGCTGGGGTAAATTGGCATATATTGACGATACTTATAAAAACTGCATCAAGATTCAGGAACATATTAATAAGTTTTATCTTACAAAAACCAACATTAATAAGAAAATGTTGAAAGACCTTCTCATTAAAGACCTGCAATTTAATGCCGATGAATGCATTAATATGGGAGTCGCAGATAGTATCTATATGAGCTAAGCAAGCCAATAGATAATAATATTCTTTTTATATAATAGATTTCTAAAAAATATGAATAATCTATTTAAGACCGAAATATATATACATATGGCTATTATTTTTACATTAATGCTTTACGCATTAACGACGAGTATATATATACTATTTAATGATGATTACAATATATTTATTCGCATAATATCAATAATAATAATAGCAATAATCATATTTTTATCGTTGAAGAAGGAGACATTTTTGCCATTTTTAGGATTAACCTATTTACCCAATACGCTACTCTGCGAACCAAAATATCCTTCTGGGGCGAATCTTAATTACACCATAGATATGAGTGAATACGAAGACGGGACAAAAATAATCTATTGGGCTGCAAATAGCACAGATAGTTCAAAAATAATAGAAGACCCTTTTGAAGCTTATAAAAGCTTTAATAATGTCGGTGTATCTGTTGTAAAGCACGGGAAGGCTGATGTTCGCATATATTGTCCGGATAAATATAAGGTTAAAAAAGTATTTAATAAGATATTAGAGAGACATTTCCATTATAGAATAATATTCAAAGACAGTGGATTCCTCAGTCCCGTAATGACTGTTAATATTAAATGTTAGTTTTTGCATAATTATGTCAATATAATGTTGTAATTATAATATTTGCTGAGTATATTAGCATATTCGTCTGCTATATACTTTTCAATATTATCATCATCGCTTGTATATTTTATATTCTGTGTTGCTATGGTCGCAGCATTCGCCACAATAGCCGTTGTATTGTAATTATGGAATATTGATATAATAATGCTAAGCTGTTTATAATTTTCTATAAACTTTTCCATAATTTTATCCCTGATATCAGCATCTTTTATTATGATTTTCATTATATTTATTATAACGTTGTCATAAGCCTGTAATAATACTTTGTCGTACGCTCTATATAGCAAAAAAATATGTTTGTTATTTATAGCGTTATACAATTGCATATCATAAAACTCTATCTTTCTTTTCTTTATATCCCCTATGATGTTTTTGTGCCAACTTTTACATACTAACAGATACTTGTAATTGCTTGGTATTTTTATAAATGTAAAGTATAAATCGCAAGTAATCATATTTTCTTTTTATAGTATATCTGTTATATATTTATGTATAATATTTTTATCAGCTGTAATAACCTTTTTATTGTCGTAATAACCGAGGTAAGACGCCCACATACTATCCATATCAGATGCATTATTTGAAACTATGAGATTTTTAAACAGAGACATTAAGATAAAGCGAGTTTCGTAATTATATTTTTCAGCATTACTAACATAATAAAGCGTATATGTAGAAGTATCATTTATATCGTTAATATTATTTAGAATTGTTTTTGCCCACTCTATATCATCCGTTATAACAGCAATATTTTTAATCTTTAAATTATTCATAATAGAAAGCGCATTATAGTAATAATTGTAGTCCTCGCTATTGGCTTTCAAGATATGTAGAGCGGCTATGTCATCATCGCTCGTATTCTCTCCAAAAAACGCAAGAATATCGCGATACATATAATAAGCTGAATACATTAAATCTTCATTGGAATAAACGAGTTCCAATATTCTTCTTTTAATAGGTTCGTCAATATATTTGAATGTCATAATGGGATTCCTGGTATCGGCTGATATATCGCATATCTCAATATTTTTAGTAGAACTACACAAACTTTCAATATCTGTATCAATATCATTTATTGACATTTTCTCAAATCCCAGATTGTCATATTTATCATCTTCTAATACAGTAAAAAGCCCCTTGAATATAGAATCACTATAGATAAGATTGCCTTTTCTAAATACAATCTTCCTTTTAATATGATTGCTCGCTGATTTATTTAAAATATTAATAAGATATGCTATATTAAATAGCTGATATCCAATATTCTCATTATTTTCAATAGATATATAACAAGTTTGCCTTACGGCTATCTTCATATTTATTATATTAATATCATATAATCTTTAAGCCCATATCCATATCCATATATGATATTGAAAAATTAAAAATAAGCAAGAGGCTAAGAAAATTTTTTATTTTAATCGTTAACTACTGCAGTTTCTATACAATATAAATTAAGCCTTTTTCTTATTTCAACTATTAACTTACTGAAATATCCTTTACCTTGTATAAATATTTTTGATTTAACAGCACAATATAAATCTATATCTGCATTTCCTGAGTCAAAATATTCTGCCCGCAATTCAGTAATTACATTATTTAAATATTCATTAGATGCAGAAATGCATTCTTCATAATTTTTTGAACTTGTTTTAGCAAAAAAACATTTTCCAATAACATATTTGGGGTTCATATCGTCAGCTACTAATGATTTAAGATAGCCTGTGTTTAAAGGACGTTTACATTTTTCGTGCCATTCATTTCCAGCTATAACATCCCCCAATCTTAAATGTATCACAGTACTTTCGGTAATATTTTTAGGCAATAAATGACTATATTTTTCAATATTATCCATAACAATTTGCGTTATCAAATCAATATCGCCGACATCGCAATGTTCCCTTTTTTTAATAATATATTTACTACCAATTGTTTGAGGATATTCGCTGAGAATCTCATTTTTTTCCCACTCACTCAAATGTAATAAAACTAAATCCCCTAATCTATATGAAGAAATCATAGAGATATATTATTATTATATATTATTATTATATATTATTATATTTCCTTAGACCCTATAACTATATAAAAAGCCTTTTTCAATAATTATAATCATAGAATTATTACGACTTGACTGAAGTCGTGATAAAAATAATTATATATAAGTATTATATAATAATAAATAAAATATATGAAGGTGTATTTCCTTGCTATCTATTTGGCCTTTGTAAATATCTTAAATACATCATTAATCTATTCCTATCCTATAAATATTGGTCCTCATAGTATATCTAAATTTGGCAATTATAATAATGGTAATGTTTGTATATTAAATTATAATAATGTATACAGTACCTTTTATAAATGGTCTAAGGATAATAAGGAATATCAGGAAAAAATAATTAGTGATACCATATGGCTAAATAAGAATAGATTCTCGGCTCCTAATATAGTCGTCGGAGTATATAATAGCAAGGATTCTGATGTAAATTATATATGTTTATTGAGAAAGGTCGCAAATGGTCGCTTCAAAATGTTAAACATTTTCGCCAATCCCAACAATAATCTTGAAGATGACACGCTATTATTTGAAAATATATTAGGCTTTTGTAATGCCAATAAATACTCGCTAAATGTAGAAAAATTAAAGGAAATAGATAATAGTAAATATTACTTAACATACCTTTATTCATATAACTGCTAGTATCTCTTGCGATTTAGAGATGTGATATGAGATATTTTATGATGTTTTTCATATTAATAACATCACGATGCCTATCATTATCGCTTCTATTGCGATATACTAAATAATTATGACTGACTAATTTTTCATATTCCAAATTATTATTTATCATAGGAACAAACACAAAACCATTTTCTCCAGCTTTACCCGCCTTTGTAATTTTTATATTTAATTTATGAAAAAATACTGCTATACTGATATCATCAATTAAAGATTTATCCAACAAATTAATATTATTAACCAAAGTTATATAACCCTTCTTAGACATTATGATATTAGTACCAGATGCAAAGGGTATATTAGTATTATCTATCTCTATATTACCTATGTTAGTACTTCCATAATATTCTACTGGATTCAATTCTAACTGTTCGGACAATAATGAGAAATTAACAATAGAGCTTATATTGCTCCGGATAATATAATCGTACTTTTCATATTCGCCATTATTTTTGAATAATTGCAAAACATCAATCGTCTTATTTAATATGCCTGGTGTATAGCTCTCTCTTCCCTTGATATTTATTATATCGCCGGTTATCTCAATATTACCAGAGATATTCTCATTGTATTTATAAAAATATGTGGAGACATCACTAAATCCCTTATAATATCCTGATAAAGCTTGATACATCTGCACATAGATTTCGTCATTATCACTATACAACACTAAATTGAGTATTTTCATATCTAAATATAACTAATTATATAAATAACTCTTATATCTTTATGCCTTGTATACCCGCTTTTGTCTTGGCCTTCAAAAAGTTATCAGTCTTAATACAGCGACCTGTTTTGGGATTCAGCACTTTACCCTCGGGACATTTCTTGGGTTCCGGTTTAACTCCCTTAAGCATATTTGTCTTGATATTGGCCTTCAAAAAGTTTTCAGTCTTAATACAGCGCCCCGTTTTGGGATTCAACACTTTACCCTCGGGACATTTCTTGGGTTCCGGTTTAACTCCTGGAGGCATATTGGCCTTCAAAAAGTTTTCAGTCTTAATACAGCGACCTGTTTTGGGATTCAACACTTTACCATCGGGACATTTCTTGTCCATTTTGCTAAGAGTATTTTTAGCCAATTTATTTATTGATTTAATATTTATGCATCTATTTGTTAGAGGATTCAGTACTTTGCCTTCTGGACATTCCTTCTCGCCCTTACTAGAGACACCTACACTATTCTTGTTAACATATATAAGGAGTCGCGGGCCCTTATTAAATGAAAAACATAACTCATTTTTATCTTTATTGATAATTTCCTTAATACTTTTATTAGAGTGAGTATCTAAAAGACATTCTTTTTTATTTATACAAAACTCGCTATTTTTCTTAACATTCCAATCGTATTTCATTAATTCACAAGGGATATGTATATTATCAGAAACTAATATACCGCCAACTGGCAATTTATCAAAAATAATTTTAGTTTTAATATTGACATAGACAACTCGTTTATTAATTACTTCTGATACCCACAGCTTTTCTTTATCATAATCTTCTTTAGTAAAATTAACATTCTGCAAATGTATATCAATCGTTCCACGCGTCCATCCGTTATATACATATTTATTATCCTTGCATTTAATTCCGGCTATTGAATGCCCTCCAATTTCTGTGCGATTCCAATTTGATAATATGACGGAATCCTGAATATAGTTCATTCCCTTGATGGCTACCTTGTCATTAAAAGATACTATATTATAAAATGGCGAATCCGTGGGAACTTTGTAATATCCTGGTATATTATCCAGAATAGATTTCGTAAAATTGATAATAATTACATCGGGACTTTCAAACTTCTCCAAAACCTTTTCCTTGGAAACAAACTTTACAACGAACTCTATTATAGGCCCCTTTTTAACAGCAGCATTAACAGCCGTATTATTATATTTTGAGTAATACAGTAAATCATCTTTATAATCCAAAAATAATACTTTGGCACCTAATAATTTATAGATTTTCCTTATATACAGAGCAGGAGCATAACCTCCCTTTTTAATTTTAGGATTAAACGAGAACTTCTTTTTATTATATTTATACAGCTTTTCTAATATGTATTCTGGTCTTATTTTATCAAAATATTCGTAATCATTATAAATATTGCTTGAACGAAAATACTTTTTTTCAAGAATATGTTTCAAGGTTTTGAATATTAGGATTTTGTTATTCCATTTGTTAGATTTTTTTAAGAGAAGTTTGCGACTTTCATCGCTATACAATACGGCCATTAGAATACTATTGAACCAACAAGTCGGGCCATACTGTTTTAATGTAATAACATTATCGCACTTATCCTTCATAATATCAGCTCCAATATCTATAATATATCTATATAATATATCTATGAGTCTCTTAGATAGCAATATATATTGTAATAATTGTATATATTGTAGTAATTATAGTAATTGTATTATTTATATTATTTAAAAATAATAAGAGAACAAATAATATATATATTAAATAATGGTATGGAATATTGGATTAAGTGGAAATGATTATAAAATATTAAACAGTTCTGGCAATACTACATACAATTCATTATTATATTCGGATTATTTTACTATAAATGAAAATGGTAATGTGGGTATTAATAATGGAAATCCTAAGAGGAAATTAGATATAAATGGAGACATTTTAAACAACGGCATTCTTATATCTTCAAATATTCTCGGAAATGTTATGAATACGAGCAATTTTTTACAAATTAATTTCAAAGATAGCGCAAGTGCCTCTGCAAATAATGTCTTAGATATATACGGAACAACATTATTACGAGGAAATCTCGGAATAGGCACGACGA
>Ga0208942_1000142_pt1 | contig 33764 bp, 33 predicted proteins | sample GreLakmeSU08MSRF_FD_187704 | JGI IMG/M metagenome (GOLD analysis project Ga0208942, IMG submission 187704) | Freshwater lentic microbial communities from great Laurentian Lakes, MI, USA - Great Lakes metaG SU08MSRF (SPAdes) | ecosystem: Environmental > Aquatic > Freshwater > Lake | place: Great... | reverse complement strand
AATTCAGTGGAACATTTACCTCTACATAATCTGGATGTGCGTTATACCAAGGCACAAAATCTGCAGATGAGATTGATCCAGGTAGGTCTTCGCCAGGTATGCCTAGGGTTTTTCCTAAAGATGAGCCAGTTGCAATAACTACGGCATCATATTTTTCTTTTAGCTGGGCGATACTTATGTCGCTGCCAATTTCAACGTTTGCAAAGAGACGAAAGTTAGGATCGGCTGCAATCTTTTCAAATACTTTGGAAACAGTTTTAATTTTTGGGTGATCAGGCGCAACACCACTTCTTACTAATCCCCATGGTGTGGGAAGACGCTCAATCATGTCGATAGAAAATTTAAGTTCTTCGGATTCGGCATTTTGTAAAGCTTGTGCGGCGAAATATCCCGCTGGCCCAGCTCCGATAATTGCTATCCGAAACATTGCCATCGGATAACTCCAATCTATTTACTGGCGGAGACGAGAGGATTTGAACCTCCGATACCTTTAAGGGGTATACCTCGTTAGCAGTGAGGCGCACTCGACCGGGCTATGCGACGTCTCCAAGTGGTAAGCGTAGTTTACATGTCATTAAGTGCCCGTTGTTACCCCTAATTTCCCCTTAATCTTGGTTAAAACTTGGGTAATCCTTGTTGAATAGCTTTGCACCTCATTAGTCTGGGGCATCGAGTTAACAACGAAAGTGACCCCATGCAACTTTGTTTAAAGAAAACTTCTGAAGGTTCATGTTTCAAATTGTCTGGGCACACAGCTGGGTGTGACGGCTCCGTTTCGGTTTGGAACAACATCGGTCACGACCCTTTAAATCGCACGAAAAAGAAAATTATTAAAGCTGGTTTTGCTACGCCGAGAGGTGGAGACAAGGGTGGCTACCAAAACCACGTTTCCAGAAGTAGCCGGGTAATTATCCCTTTTGAGCATGCCGCGAAAGTAGATTTCAATAATTATGAACAAGGTGCGGTGGTCCGGGTGACTATCCCTCAGGCGCTGCAACTCCTTAAGTCTGGTGATCTATTTGAGGAGAAAGATTATTAGTTACCGAACCTAGCCCTTGAAATGTAAAGAAACCAGCACGCATATTGATGAATTCTTCGGGACATCTGCCGACACTCGAAGCCAATTCCCGAAGTGGGTTATGGGTATCCAAGCGATTTCATCTACTTGAGTAGGCAATTGAAATTTTAAGCCGGAATCAACCCAATTGATTCCATCGGGGGAATATTCGATATGTGCCTGGACACCTTCTACTTTTATTGGCTGTGACAAGGCGCGCAAATAAACGATGGCTTCTTTTGCCCAACCGCACTCGTAGGGTTCTGTGAAGGAAGAGTTTTGCCAGGTTTCATTTCGGGCGATTACAGCGGTGATGCTAATTGGCAGCATTTAAAAATCCCCCGATAGGCATACTGAATCAATGTAATAAAGGGATCGCTTATTGGTGTCTGTTTCCGTGAACAGAGCAAGATTTAACATGCACCATAAGTTACGCATAGCCGGCATTTTCATGGATTCGATCTGGCTCAAATCAAAGACGCGATCATTACATTGCATTTCCTTCATGTGCATGCTTGCTAAATCAAAATCAAATCTTAAGTAATGCCAATTAACCTTGGTGGGAATCTCGTTATAGCAAAGCTTTTGGTGCCCATTCGGCAAATCTTCCCAATCCTCTGAAGCAAGGTGATCATGAGTAATAGTTTTCCCATCGGTTCCTACCGGAGTTACTTCTGGAGCCTTCCTTTTAAATTGCCATTTTTGGACATGCTCACCATTTTCAGCATTTAAAAATCGAATGTGGGGCATTACGCGATCTCCGCCCTCTTGCGGATCTTGCAAGTCAAACAAGAATCCAACAGAGCGAACATCAGTCTCCGAGAGGAGCAGTTCAGTGGCTTCTGGTTTAAAGGTGAAATAGAACTCAAGTCGGATGCGTGACGCTTTTCTAAATGTGAGTCTCTTGACAGATACGTTTCGCGAACCAGTTATTGGCCGAGTCTGAATCTTTAAAGCATATGTTCCGTCCCAGCTTCCGTGCGACCCACTATCCCAATGGGAAAGGTTAGATAACTGTGGATGAGTGTGCTGTTGATAATTTGGGTTCATAGAATCTAGTGATTGCTCGTAGTTGCCAACCAATTGACCCCAACCACAAAATCCTCTATCAAAGTCATCAAAGGAAATTATTCTCTTTAACGGGTCATATTTATTGATTGAGGTTTCCATGCTTACTCCAAATTCAACGATTGAAATCATTATCTAATTATTCAGAAATATTTATCGTAGAGTATTGCACTCATTTACCAAGTTCAATCGCTTTTTTGATCTGCTTGTTGTTAGGCATTCGCTTGCTGATACACCTGTGTCAGTCAAAGGAATGTCTATTCGCTTTGACTTACCAGCAAGACCAAAAGAAAGTCTCACAAAAACGACGTCTCGGATTTTCAAGGAGCTTCAGGAGTGGGGGGAGTCAACCCCAGCCTGGCTAATCGCTCAAATTGAGGGTGTCGCTGTTAACACAATCTATGCACGGTTGAACGAGGGAAGAAAGAAAGAACTTCTAGCCAAGCCTGGTAAAGGTGCACGCAAGTCCCCCAAGTAGGACACAAGGTTGTCGGTATTGAAAGTTGGGCAAGTCTTAGTCAGAAAAATCAGAATCAGCGCATGACTCCTCAAATTCAAGAGTTTGGCACTTATTAAGCGGGGATATAGAAACCCCAAAATACTTAGTTAAATTATTCAACCTCATTAGCAGTGAGGCGCACTCGACCGGGCTATGCGACGTCTCCAAGTGGTGGGCTTAGTTTACAGGTTTATCTACTAATGAATCTCCTGATTATGTTCAGCATCTGACGGCAATAGCCATGCGCGCTGAAGTATCCTGCATTCATGAGTAGTGCTACCTTCGATAAAAGCCCAGAACAGCAAGCTGCTGAAGATAAGGAGAAAGGTTTGCGAACCCACGACATCCCAACTCCCGAAGCGCTAACTGAATTTATGAAAAAAGGGTGGGCGGAATCACCGCTAACCGGAATTACACCTTCTCGTGCGATTACGTTTTGCAAAGTTCGTCGAGAAAATCTTTCCAAGAAATTTACCGGCGTGCGATTAGTGTTTCCATCTGGTTCGTTAAAAGCAAGAAGTAACGATTCTGATTACCGGTTCCGTGCGCACTCTGCTTATTCTTGGTTAACTGGAATAACAGCAAGTGACGCAGTTCCAGATTCGGTTCTAGTTATGGAACCAAACGGTTCTGGGCACGATGTTCTTCTATTTATACATCCTAGATCGCCTCGTAACACTGATGAGTTTTATCGTAATTCCAAACACGGTGAATTCTGGGTTGGTCGCCGAATGACTTTAGAAGAAACGCAGACAATGTACGGAATAAAAGTTGTGCAAATAGAAAGTATCGCTGAGCTCTTAGGTGATAAGAAAGAAACTTTAGTAGTGCGCGAGCAAGATGCCAATATAGATAAGTTAATCCCGGCTCACGCTCGTGAAGAAGAGTTTTTAAATGTGCTTTCAATGAGCCGAATGGTTAAAGATCAATATGAAATAGATGAAATGCAGAAAGCGATCGATGCAACTGCGCGCGGATTTTCTGACATGGTTAGAGTTTTCCCAGCCGCTACCGCAACACCGCGAGGCGAGCGCGTAATTGAAGGTGCATTCTTTGGCCGTGCTCGACTTGAAGGTAACGACATTGGTTATGACAGCATTGTTGCCGCCGGATCACATGCTTGCGTACTGCATTGGATTAAAAACGATGGCGATGTGAAGCCAGGCCAGATGATCTTGATTGATGCTGGCGTTGAAGTTGAATCTCACTACACCGCAGATATCACACGTACTTTGCCAGTAACCGGCAAATTTACCGCGGCCCAAAAGCAGATTTATATGATCGTTTATCGAGCGCAACAAGCGGGAATCGCAGCGGTAAAGCCTGGTGCTAAATTTAAGGATTTTCATGCTGCGTGTATGGAAGAGATTGCAAAAGGCGCGGCCGAATTAGGCGTGTTACCGATGTCGCCTGAAGAGTCATTGAAACCTGAAAATGGTTTGCATCGTAGATGGATGTTCCATGGTTCTGGACACCATCTTGGAATCGATGTGCATGATTGCGCGCAAGCTCGTAAAGATCAATATGCAGATGCAATTTTAGAACCAGGCATGATTCTTACAGTTGAACCTGGCTTCTATATCCAACCTGATGACGAACTATTTCCACCTGAGTTCCGTGGTGTTGGAGTTCGTATCGAAGATGATGTTGTTGTTACTGAAACTGGATGTCGCGTTATGAGCAGTGGACTGCCAAGACATCCCGATGAAATTGAAGCTTGGATGGCTAAATTACTTAATTAACCAATAGTAATTTAATTCTAAACTTAATTTACATCAAAGATTTAGCTATTAAATACTGGCTCCGAGAGCGGCAGCACCAAATCCAAGGAAGAGATTTAAGCCAAGGTTTATCAAGAACTTTCGCTTTTCACCTTGAGTTAACTCTTGATCTAATTCCAACGCTAGCGCCGACCAGGTTGTAAATGCACCACAAAACCCCATCCCTAGAAAAGCGCCAGTTGTTTGATCGTTTGCTAAGGAAATTGGTAGCAAAAATGAACCAATAACATTGACAATTAACACTCCAGTAAAGAATTGTGATTTAGATTGGAATAATCGAACGATTAAAAATCTAAGCGGTGCGCCGATAGCGGATCCGAAGATAAAAGCGAGAGATCTCATTTTTTTACCTGTGGTCGTAGCGCAATTAATATGAGCAGGCTGACTATTAACATCGAAGTAATATAAATACTTGATTTGATGATCGACTCTTCGGTTGAAATTAAAGCTAGTGAAGAAAAGGTGGTGAATCCGCCAGCAAAACCAGTAATCCAAAATAGTTGTTTTGCTTCAGTCGCTTTCATGCGATATGCAGCTATTCCGGCTACTAATACGCCAAGAATATTTACTATGAAAACGCCTATTAATGAGCTACCTACGATTTCGATTATTTGCCATCTAGTTACTGAACCAATTACCCCACCAAGTGAGACAATCAGTAGATCGATTAAAATGTTAGCGCTTCTTAATTATTTTTCGGGAAAACGCTACCCAACGAAGTGCGATTTTCACTCCATGCCTTCGCGTTTGCGAATCTTGGATCCCAACCATCGAATTGGGTCGTATTTGGTATCTACAACGCGCTCTTTCATAGGGATGATTGCGTTATCGGTAATCCGAATATGTTCGGGACAAACCTCAGTACAGCATTTTGTAATGTTGCACATGCCAAGCCCGTGTTCTTCTTGCGCAGTGCGCTTACGATTTCGTAACTGGTCCAGTGGGTGCATATCTAGCTCTGCAATTCGGATAAAGAATCTTGGGCCGGCGAAAGATTTCTTATTCTCTTCGTGGTCGCGAATAACGTGGCAAGTATCTTGGCAAAGGAAGCATTCAATACATTTGCGGAATTCTTGGCTTCGTTCCACATCTATCTGTTCCATACGTGCTTCGCCAGGTTTTAGTTCTTTTGGGTGCTCATATGCCGGGATTTCCATAGCTTTTTTGTAATTAAAGGAAACGTCAGTTACTAAATCTTTAATGACTGGGAATGCGCGTAGCGGTGTGACTGTGATGGTTTCATCATCGCCATAAGCAGCTACTTGGGTCATGCAGGCAAGCCGTGGTTTTCCATTGATCTCCATAGAGCAAGATCCACATTTACCGGCTTTGCAATTCCAGCGAACTGCAAGATCGCCCATTTGGGTGGCTTGTACTCGATGAATTACATCAAGAACGACTTCGCCCTCATTAGCATCTACAACTACATCTTGTAAGCCACCGTTATCTGCGTCGCCTCGCCAGATTCGAAGTTTAAGTTTGCGACTCATTATTTGGAACCACCTTTCGCAACTTCTTCGGCCGTCAAGTACTTCTCAAGTTCATGCACATCGAAGAGATCGAATAGTTCTTTAGGAATCGCAGGAAGTGCTTGCTCGCGAACATTTACTTTGCTGCCGTCAAAACTTGAGATGTGGTTTACCTGGCGCCATTTGCTGTTCATGCCCGGGAAATCATCTCGAGTATGTCCGCCGCGAGATTCTTCTCGCTTAATTGCAGATTTCGCAGTGCTTTCTGCAACTAACAACATATTGTCTAAATCAAAAGCGAGATGGAAGCCAGGGTTGAATTTGCGGCCACCACTAACTGAAACGCTCGCACTTCGCTCGCGAATGCCGGCAATTTTTTCAATTGCATTTTTTAATTCTTCGCCGGTGCGAATAATTCCAACTAAGTTATGAGTTACTTCTTGTAATTCGGCATGTAGCGAATATGAATTTTCGCCACCACTTCGACTAAATGGCGCTTCAATTCTTTCCGCCGCAGCTCTTATTGATGATTCGCTAACTGGATTAGCGCTGCTCTTCTTTACATATTCGGATGCGCCCATTCCGGCGCGACGACCAAAGACTAAAAGATCAGATAGTGAATTCCCACCTAGACGATTTGAACCGTGCATTCCTCCGGCAACTTCACCCGCAGCGAATAAACCTGGAACTCCGACGGCAGCCGCAGTGTCTGGCTCAACTTCAACGCCACCCATTATGTAATGACAAGTTGGGCCAACTTCCATTGCCTCTTTAGTTATATCTACACCAGCTAATTCATAGAACTGGTGCCACATCGAAGGAAGCCGCTTTTTAATTATTTCGGCTGAAATTCGTTTTGAAACATCAAGGAATACACCACCATGTTCGCTACCGCGACCTGCTTTTACTTCAGAATTAATTGCGCGTGCTACTTCATCGCGCGGTAATAACTCTGGTGGACGACGATTGTTATCTTGATCGATATACCAACCATCGGCCTCAGTTTCATTATCGGCATATTTATCTTTGAATACATCTGGAATGTACTTAAACATAAATCGTTCGCCGAGATTGTTAGTGAGAATTCCACCTTCGCCACGAACTGATTCAGTAACTAAAATTCCACGAACTGATGGCGGCCAAACCATTCCAGTTGGATGGAATTGCAAAAATTCCATATCAACTAAATTAGCTCCTGCTTTAAGGGCAAGTGCGTGGCCATCGCCAGTACCTTCCCAAGAGTTTGATGTAATTTTAAAAGTTTTTCCAACACCACCAGTTGCAATAATTACTGCAGGTGCTTCAAATAAAACTTCAGCGCCAGATTCACGCCAGTATCCATATACTCCGGCAACTTTTTCATTCTCTTTAATAATTTCGGTAATAGTTAATTCAGCAAAAACTTTAATGTGGCTTTCCATGTCGCCATGGTCTCGGCCATCTTTTTGTTGCAGTGCAACAATTTTCTGTTGCATGGTTCGAATTAACTCAAGACCAGTGCGGTCACCGACATGTGCCAGGCGTGGGTATTCGTGTCCACCGAAATTACGTTGTGAGATCTTTCCTTCTTTAGTGCGATCAAACAGCGCGCCCCAAGTCTCTAGCTCCCAAACTCGATCTGGCGACTCTTTAGCGTGTAACTCTGCCATTCGATAATGGTTAAGGAATTTTCCACCGCGCATTGTGTCGCGAAAGTGAACCATCCAGTTATCGCCAGAATTTACGTTACCCATTGATGCAGCAGCGCCACCTTCAGCCATCACAGTATGAGCCTTACCAAATAGCGATTTACAAATGATCGCCACCCGTAAACCAGCTTCGCGCGCTTCTACTGCAGCTCGAAGACCAGCTCCGCCAGCACCGATTACAATTACATCGTATTTATATCGTTCGAGATTCGCCATTATCGATCTCTTTAAAAGAAGTAGAAATTGGTCCAGGCGCCCGATGCAACAGCGCGAATGTAAATGTCGGCAAATGCCACACCAAATAATGAAATCCAAGCAAATGTTGGATGTTTATGATTTAAAATCGATACCCAACTCCATAATTTATAACGCACTGGGTGTTTGGAGAAATGGCGCAATCTGCCGCCGAGTGTGTGGCGACATGTATGGCAAGAAAGTGAATAGAGCCAGAGTAAAATTGCGTTGTTTAACAGAACTAAAGTTCCAACGCTCATGTGGCCCCACTCGCCATCGGCATTTTTAAATGCCAAGAAAGCATCATAAGTAAGTAGTACATTAAAAACTAATCCCGCGTAAAAAAACCAGCGATGCCCATTCTGTAGAATTAGTGGTGCACGAGTTTCGCCAGTGTATTTTGAATGTGGTTCTGCAACTGCACAAGCAGGTGGTGACATCCAAAATGCTCGATAATAAGATTTGCGATAGTAGTAACAAGTCATTCGGAATCCAAGTGGGAAAATCAAAATGAAGAGTGAAGGTGAGATACCAATTCCGAAATATTTATTGTTGAAAGGTTGACCTAGTGGTGATGTGCCTTCAATACATGAACTCGAAAGGCAAGGCGAATAAAACGGAGAGATTAGTGGTTCTGCGAAATAATATTTATTTTCGAAGGCTCGGAAAGTTGCATAAATTACAAAACTAAAAAGGACTCCAAATGTAATTGCTGGCTGTAACCACCATCGATCGGTTCGGAGTGTGCGTTCTTTAATGGCTGCGCGAGATTGAGAAAATACGCCAGTATCCATAGCTACGGCTCCTCTTCCCAGTCTTAAAATCCCTGAGACCAGTTTCCTATCCTCGTAGAGATCGCGCTAGGTAGATTAAGCGTATTTACTTATGAATTCGAGCACATGACCGATAGAACTTAAAAAATGGCGGAGGGCGTGGGATTTGAACCCACGAAACTTTCGTTTGCCGGTTTTCAAGACCGGTGCACTCGGCCGCTATGCGAGCCCTCCGTGGAGAAACTTACCTTCTAAACGAGGCTCTTCAAAATTACGCGGGAAGTTCTAGTAACTCCTCGATAACGATTGCGACACCATCTTCTTGGTGTGGCAACGCAACTGATTTCGCATATTTTCGGGCATCTAGATGACCATCCGCCATCGCCCAAGATCTGCTTGTCCATGAAAGCATTGAAAAATCGTTTGGGTTATCGCCGAATGAAACGCAATCATCGGCGGTTAGCCCTAATCTCTCTGCAATTTTCGCAAGCGTTGCGCCTTTACTAACACCATGCGCAGAAATTTCTAATAAAGATTCTTTGGGATTGGAATGGGTAACGTTTACTAAATCACCAACTTCTTTAGTTGCAATCGCCAACATCTCATCTGAAGTAAATTCATAATCTGAACAACGTGCCAACATCTTCATCATTGGCACAGTTATGGCTTCTTCAATTTTCGTTACACCTTTATTATCTATACCAACATCCCATTTTGGAATGTAAGCAACTTCGCGGTGAAAATTATCGTGAGTTTCGACGGCAAATGAGATTGGTGGGATTGCTTTGCGAAGTCGTTTTACGGTTTCTCTTTGAGCTTCGATTGGAATTAACCACTCTTCTAAAACTTTATGATTTTGAATATCAAAAAGTAGCGCGCCATTCCCACAAATTCCAGTTCCAAAACCAAACGCTTCCTTTATTTCTGGCATCCACCGGGGTGGTCTTCCGGTCACAAAATAGATGTGAATTCCCATTTCATGCGCTCGGCGAAATGCTTTAATGGTCCGTTCGGTAATTGCGCCATAATGTGCAACCACGGTTCCATCTAGATCACTCGCGATTAATTTAGGTCGTTTTTGCAAACCGCTCAATTTTCCACCGGCAGGAATTTGTCGGTTCCTAAGAATGGCTGTAGCGCTTTCGGAATTTTTACTGAGCCATCAGGTTGTTGATGGTTTTCTAATATCGCAACAATCATGCGCGGGATCGCCACCAAAGTCCCATTTAAGGTAGCAACCGCTTTTGTGCCTTCACTATCTTTCATGCGGATGTTTAACCGGCGAGCTTGAAATTCCGTGCAATTAGAGGTGGAAGTAACCTCCCGATAAGTTCCTTGAGTAGGAATCCAAGCTTCACAATCAAATTTACGAGCGGCGCTTGCGCCTAGATCACCAGAAGCTACATCAATAACTCGATAAGGAATTTCCATCGCGTTTAGGAAATCTTTTTCCCATTGCAATATTCGTAAATGTTCAGCTGCTGCATCTTCTGGTTTGCAGAATGAAAACATTTCCACTTTATCAAATTGGTGCACTCGGATAATGCCACGGGTGTCCTTACCATAGGTGCCAGCTTCGCGGCGAAAACAAGAAGAGTAGCCGCTATAACGAAGTGGTAATTTATTTGCGTCTAACGTTTCATCCATGTGATACGCCGCAAGCGGGACTTCACTTGTTCCCACTAGATAAAAATCGTCTTCTTTAAGATGGAAAATATTCTCTGCTGCTTGACCAAGGAAACCGGTTCCTTCCATTGCTGCCGGTTTAACAAGTACTGGTGGAATAACCGGAATAAATCCATTTTTGTTAGCGCTTGCAACTGCATAGTTAACGAGCGCAAATTCCAACATTGCACCCATTCCAGTTAAATAATAAAAGCGCGAACCTGAAACTTTTGCACCGCGCTCAACATCAATAGCACCAAGGATTTTTCCAAGCTCAACATGGTCTTTTGCTTCAAATCCTTCTTTTTTAAAATCGCGCGGCGTCCCAACTTCTTCAATAACTTTGAAATCTGCTTCGCCGCCAACAGGTGCAATCGGATCAATAAAATTAGAAAGCCCCATTAAAGTTTCTTTAGCACGCACTTCTGCTTCGTTCTTCTTTACTTCAGCGCTTTTCACAGATGCGGAAAGTGATTTGGCTTTCTCGAGCAATGCCGCTTTTTCATCACCTTTTGCGGATGCTACCGATTTAGAAATTACATTTTGTTCCGCTCGCAATACTTCGTATTTAGAAAGTGCGGCTCGGCGAGCATCATCCGCCGCAAGAACTGCGTCAACTAAATCTGGGTTTTCGCCACGTACGGTTTGCGATTTCTTCATAACCTCTGGGTTTTCGCGAAGAACCTTCAAATCAATCATGTTGTGAGCCTACCGACTAAATCTTTTTTCCTTGGCGAACTTCAACCAACCATGCCGATGCGCTTTGGAATGAAGTATCTGTTGTCGCTTTAGTAGTTGTTGGCGCAATTTTATCAGCGCGCGGATATGAACCTAAGAAACGAACATCTTCGCAAATTCGGCGCAACCCCATAAGAACATCGCCTACTCGCTCGTCATCTACATGCCCTTCGGCATCGATAATGAAATGGTAACTTCCAAGTTCGCGGCCAGTAGGCCGTGATTGGATGAAAGTTAAGTTAACTCCACGAACTGAAAATTCAGTAAGGATTTCCAAAAGCGCACCTGCATGATCTGCGCCGATAAAAGCTGCTAACGACGTTCGGTCATGGCCTGTTTTTGCCGGAATTTTTCCAGGTTTGCCTACAAGTACAAATCGTGTAACCGCCGCTATGTTATCGCCAATATTTTCAGCAATTATTTCTAATCCGTAATGCGATGCAGCAATTGGCGCCGCAATGGCAGCATCATAATTTCCGTTAGCTAAACCCTCGGCTGCCGCTGCAGTAGACGCTGTCGTAATTACTTCTGCACCAGGCATATTTTTTGCGATATACGCACGGCACTGGGCTTCGGCGTGTGGATGTGTGGCAATTGAATTAATTTTTTTACTTTTATTCCCAGCGAGAACCATTAACGAAAAACTTACTGGGAGTGTAGTTTCTTGGAGTATCACAAGTGGTTCACCGATTGCTAATTCATCAAGCGTTCGCGCAACCACCCCTTCAACAGAATTTTCGATTGGGACAAGCGCAAACTCCGTTTTATTAGTTCTAACTGCTTCTAGCGCTGCGGTTACATTTGCAAATGGGATTAATTGATCAGAGCTCTTACTGATATTTTTAAGCGCGGCTTCAGTGAATGTTCCAGCTGGACCAAGATAGGCATACGTACTCATTGGTTAAGAATACCCGAGCACATTCTTTGCTCGCGCCGGATTATCTGTAATTATCCCAGCAACACCGTTCCGTGCGCAGAACTCCATATCTTCCGCTTCATTTACTGTCCAAACATAGATTCTCTTGCCGCGTTTATGTGCTAACTCAAATAATTCTGGTTTCGCTTTAAGAAGGTTTATATATACGCCATAAATTTCTGCGGGTAGGTATTTTATCTGTGGCGCTTTAGCAACTAAATAGACTGGTGTGAATTGCTTAGAAATAACAATTCTTTGAGTGGCAAAAAAAGAAAACGACATAATATTAATATTGATGCCACTTTTTTTAATATCTGATTTTCGTTTTTTTAACTCTTGTAAAACTAATTTTTCTATTAAACCTTTAGTTGGTACTGGATGTTTTGTCTCTACCAACAAATCTCTTCCGGAATCAATGGAGATTTGTAACAATTCTGAAAATGTTATTGGTCTGCCTAGATTCCCCTCGTCTTTAATTTCTAGTTTTAAAATATCTTTCATTGGTGTTTTTGAAATCAACCATTGTTTATCGGTAAGGCGATTGGTGTCGTCGTCATGCCAACAGATAATTTCTCGATCAGCGGTTAATTGCACATCACATTCGAAGCCGTCTGCGTTCTGCGCAATAGCGCCGGCGTAGCTTTCATAGGACTGTTCGGCAAAATCTGCACTTGCGCCGCGGTGCGCAAATATTTTTGGTCGCATCTACCGTTGTTAAGCGCGGGAAACCCTAGCGCCAGTTCCTATCTGTTAGTCGTCGCGTTAGGCTAGCCGTATTAAGTTTTCCCATAACGTAACCTTATCGAGAGAAGTCGGAGAAAGTTTTGCGTAACTTCAACTTCTCTCCGGTGATCGCTAGATCTGAACTTGGTTTAACCCGCGAAGGTAATGAGGATTCCGGATTTGTTTCGCAAAATTTGATTGCGGTTGCCGATGGTATGGGTGGCCATGCCGGCGGCGAAGTTGCTTCAAAAACTGCAATTAAAACTCTAGCCGCGTTGCAATCTTTGTTAGCAGCACCCGAGGTTGATTTGGATTCCAAAGAGGATTTATATCTAAATATGGTTCATGAGATGGATCGAGAAATCGCTGCAGTTTCTAAAGCTAATTTAGAATTAGAGGGAATGGGCACAACGATTACCGCGCTTGCTATTCTTAATGAAAATGTTTCGCTGCTACATGTCGGCGACTCACGCTGTTACCGAATTCGCTCTGGAAAAATTGCACAGATCAGCACCGACCACACTTTGGTGCAAGAATTGTTAAGCCAGGGGCGAATCACACACGATGAGATTGCAGATCATCCGCAGCGCTCAATGCTCACACAAGCTTTGATGGGAAATGAAAACATCCAACCAGTACTCATTGAGTATCCGGCTGTTGATGGCGACATTTACCTGCTTTGTAGCGATGGCCTTTCTGGAGTACTTTCTGATTTAGAAATTTTAAATATTGTGAAGCAGAACTCCTTAGAAGTTGCTGTGGGTTTATTAATAGATGGTGCATATAAGAAAGGCGCGCCAGATAATGTGACCGTGATTCTCGCTCAAGTAAGTGGTTTGGTTGAAAAATTTGACGCAAAATTTATTGGTGCCGCTAATGAATAAAAAACTTTTAGGTAACCGTTACGAATTAGGTGAAATGATCGGCACTGGTGGTATGGCCGATGTATATATCGCCGAAGATAAAAGATTATCAAGGCAAGTCGCAGTAAAAATATTGCGTAGTGATTTGGCACGCGACCCATCTTTTATCGCTCGGTTTAAAAAAGAAGCGTTAGCTGCGGCTGGATTAAACCACCCCGGAATAGTTTCAGTATTTGACTCAGGTGAAGAAGTTAATGAAAGCCAGAACACTTCTTACATAGTTATGGAATATGTGAAAGGCCATACTTTGCGCGCCATCTTGCAGAACGGAGATCGGCTTTCGTTTGAGAGAGCAATTGAGATAACAGAAGGAATTTTGGCGGCTTTAGATTATTCGCACCAACACGGAATAATCCATCGCGATATAAAGCCTGGAAACATCATGCTAACTAAATCAGGCGCAGTTAAAGTGATGGATTTCGGTATCGCAAGAGCGCTGGATGATGTCGGCGCAACCATGACTAGTACTTGGAATGTTGTGGGAACTGCGCAATACCTTTCACCTGAACAAGCAATTGGAGACCAAGCTGACTCGAGAAGCGATTTATATTCAGTTGGTTGTCTTTTTTACGAATTAATCTCTGGTAAGCCGCCATTTACTGGAGATACACCAGTAGCAATTGCTTACCAACATGTATCAGGTGTGGTTACTCCTGCAACACAATTACAACCAACTTTAAATTCGATGGTCGACAACTTTATTTCAGTTGCGCTAGCAAAGAATCCAGATGATCGATATCAAAGTGCAATTGCGATGTTGGATGATTTAAAGCGATTAGCTCGCGGTGAAGCAATCACTCGAGAAATTCCAAGAACTAAAAAGTCCACCAAGAGATTAAAAGTGGTTGCGGCTCTTTCTGTAGTTTTATTGGGGTTAGGTGTAATTGCTAATTTCACTATTTTTTCTAAAACTAACTCAACATTAAGCGCTGGTCTGCCAAACGTAGTGGGTTTAACTGAAGCACAAGCACGCGAATTATTAGTTGGTTTCACAATCACAGTTAATCGTGCGCGTGATCCTAGAATTCCAAAAGATCGCGTGGTTTCACAACTACCGTTAGCAACTTCAAAAGTTTCAACTGGAAGCAGTATAACTTTGACGTTATCCGATGGCCCAGGTGATGCCATTGTTCCAGTTGGTTTAATCGGGAAATCCTTGGAAGAGGCGCGGATACTTTTAGTTCAATCCGGTTTAGTTATATTGCGAACAAATCCAGTTGATTCAGAACAAGCACCAGGAACGGTTTTGAGTGTGGCGCCAAAATCTGGGGAGAGTGTTAGGGCTGGTAGTGGCGTAGTTCTAGATATCGCGAGTGGAAATGTACAAGTTCCAAATCTTGTTGGGGTTAGTGAAATTCAAGCCCGCACATTATTAATACAAGCTGGATTCTTGGTAAAAATTGTTGATGCTACCGATGCGAGCCAACCAGTTGGTGTTGTGTTGGCGCAAGCACCTGATGCTGGGTTGGTAAAAACCATTGGAAGTTCAGTAACCATCACAATTAATAGAGCGGCTACAAACTAACCTCTTGTAACTATTGGATTGAAGCCTTCTGATCTTTTTCTTGCGTCTTGATCGCCACATTGGACTAACCAATTGCCGATGATTTGATAACCGTGTTCGGTTAAAATTGCTTCTGGGTGAAATTGCACACCCTCTATTGGAAGCGTTTTATGTTTTATCGCCATGATTATTCCAGATTCACTTTTTGCAGTAACTTCTAAGTCTTGCGGTAACGAATTGCTTTTAATTATCAACGAGTGATACCTAGTAGCGGTAAAAGGGGAAGCAATGTTTTGGAGCACGCCAGAATTGTTATGGGTTACTTCCGAAGTTTTTCCGTGCAACAACTCAGGTGCGCGTTCTACAATTCCGCCGAACGCAACGCCGATTGCTTGATGTCCTAAACAAACACCAAGAAGTGGTTTTCTTAATTCAGCGCATTTTTTTACAACCTCAATACTTGCTCCGGCGCCTTCTGGAGTTCCAGGTCCGGGTGAAATTAAGACTCCGTCATACTTTTCAATTTGAGTTAGATCTATCTGGCCATTATTCAATACAGTGCAATCAGCGCTGAGGCGTTTTAGGTAGTCGACTAAATTGAAGACGAAAGAATCAAAGTTATTTACAACCAAGATCTTCATTTGCGCCCTTTCTGACCATTTCTAACTACTACCGCTACCCAAATCTAAAGATTCCGGTGTAATCTGACCCCATGCCTACATCAAAAGTCCGCAAGAAGAAGAAAGATAACTACATTTCAGCTGAGATATTGGGACAGGACTCCGGTCCGGCCGAAAGCCCAGCTTGGTTAGCCCCTGTAATGGTCGCCGCCTTTTTGATTGGCTTGCTTTGGATTGTGGTCTTCTACATCTCACAGACCGCCTATCCGATTCCTAATATCGGCGCATGGAACATGTTGGTCGGTTTTGCTTTTATTGGCGTGGGCTTCTCGCTCGCCACTAAATGGCGCTAATACCTACTTTATTAATTACACGGTTGTAATTCTCCACAGTGTGGATAAAGCTGTGTATAACTTTTAGCGTTTTCTCGCGTTCTGTAAAACCCAAGTAACCACTACGCCGCCAAACAAGCCGCCTAGGTGTGCATGCCAATCAATTCCGCTCATCATAAATCCGAGTGCAAAGTTAATTGCCACAATTGTCCCAATGCTTCGGAAATCTACGCCCATCCGTTTTCCACCGACTGCTAGCGCGCCAAATAACCCGAAGATCGCACCAGAGGCTCCAATTGAGTAAACATATGGTGAGTTAAATGTGATTGAAGTTATCGAGGCGGCTATTAGTGATCCAATGAAGATCGCAAGGTAGCGACTTTTACCGAAAAATGCTTCAACCGGCGAGCCCAACAAATGTAGTGAGTAAAGGTTGAAACCTAAGTGAAGTAGGCCGCCATGTAATAGTGCAACTGTAAGAATTCGGTAGTACTCGCCGCTTAGCACTGCATCTTTAGTTAATAACAACGCAGCTTCATACCCGGGAATAACCATTTGCAGTAAATAGCTGCCAGCAATAATCACTAGGATTAAATTTGTTAGCGAATCTGTTGCAAATCGTTTCACGTTGTTAAATAACAAAATTAACTCAGTGAAACAGAATTAATCTTCACCGCTTCGATTGGTCGATCTTGTGCGCCAGTTGCGGTAGTAGCGATTGCATCAACAATTGCTTGACTGGCAACATCGGTAACTTCGCCAAAAATGCTGTGTTTGCGGTTCAACCAAGCAGTCGCCGCAACTGTAATAAAGAATTGGGAACCGTTTGTTCCGGGGCCGCTATTAGCCATTGCTAATAAATACGGGCGATCAAAATTTAATTCTGGGTGAAATTCATCAGCAAATTTATAACCCGGTCCACCGGTTCCTTGACCAAGTGGATCGCCGCCTTGAATCATAAAACCTTTAATTACACGATGGAAAACTGTGCCGTCATAAAGTTTTTCTGAAGTTTTATATCCAGTTCGTGGATCTACCCATTCACGAGAACCGCTAGCAAGCTCCACAAAATTAGCCACAGTTTTTGGCGCATGGTTAGGAAATAAATCAACAACAATGTCACCTTTATTGGTGTGTAAAGTTGCTTTTGTGTTTGGTGTATTAGTCACGTGGAGACCAGGGGAATCGAACCCCTAACCCCCGCCTTGCAAAGGCGGTGCTCTACCAATTGAGCTAGGTCCCCAAATTGCATTCGGTGCTTGCTTTCGGCAAAACTATTTCGTAGGAGTTTAAAATGCAAATCCTAAGAAACCTCGCAGTTAACGAGTGTGGGCCTAAGTGGACTCGAACCACTGACCTCTTCCTTATCAGGGAAGCGCTCTAACCAGGCTGAGCTATAGGCCCTACTTTTCGCCCTGACTTGGATCAGTGCGAGGCGCAAGATTACCCGAACAATTGGTAGCAACCAAAAGTGCGTTATTCCTCGCTTACTTTCGTTAGTGAAACGACAGTTATGCCATCGTTTAAATTCACCAAACGAACTCCCATTGTGTCGCGACCGGTTTCTCGTACTTGTGAAACTTCAGTTCGCATGACGCTGCCACTAGATGTGATTGCGAGAATTTCATCAGTTTCATTGACAATTAAAGCTCCAACCAAAATACCGCGCGATCCTTCATCAATTTTTGCAGCTTTAACACCGATGCCACCACGACCTTGCGAACGATATTCAACAAGTGGTGTTCGTTTCCCAAAACCGCCATCTGTCGCCGTTAATACATACTGTTTTGCATCATCGGTATTTTTTGGGATTGAAACCATTGTTAATAGTTCATCATCTTTACGGAACTTCATTCCTATAACTCCAGTTGCGGAACGTCCCATTGGCCGCAATGAATCATCATCTGCAGTAAAACGAAGTGACATACCTTTTCGTGAGATTAACAAAATTTCATCGGAAGATGTAATTGCGGAAGCAGATACAACTTCATCACCTTCGCGTAATGAAATTGCAATGAGCCCGCCAGTGCGATTTGAGTCGTATTCAACAAGTGGACTCTTCTTAACAACGCCACCTCTTGTTGCAATAACCAAGTGCGGTAGTGATTGATAATCTCTAATTCCAATTACAGATGCGATGGTCTCACCTGGTTTGAACGCTAATAAATTCGCGACATGTTGGCCGCGAGCATCTCTACCGGCGTCTGGTAACTCATGAACTTTTGCACGATAAACCCGACCTTGGTTTGTTAAGAAGAGCAACCAATCATGAGTTGAGGCAGTGAAAAAATGTTCAACAATGTCATCTTGTTTTAAAGCAGCGCCACGAACACCTTTGCCGCCACGTTTTTGGGCTCGGTATGCATCAGCTTTAGTTCGTTTTGAATAACCACCGCGTGTAATAGTTACTACTACGTCTTGGTCTGGGATCAAATCTTCGACTGATAAATCAGTACCACCCGCGATAATTTGGGTGCGTCGGTCATCTCCATATTTCTCGGCAAGTTCAAGTAACTCGTTTTTAATAATCGAACGTTGCTTGGCCGGGCTAGCCAAAATTTCATTTAGTTCCAAGATGTCGGTCATCAAACCGTCATATTCGTCAATAATTTTTTGTCGCTCTAACGCCGCGAGGCGGCGAAGTTGCATATCCAAAATGGCGTTTGCTTGGATCTCATCAACTTCAAGAAGTTTCATTAAACCTTCGCGAGCAGCATCAGAGTTAGCGCTGGCGCGGATTAGCGCGATTACAGCATCCAGTGCATCTAAAGCTTTTAGATAACCACTTAAAATATGGGCGCGTTTCTCTTTTTCACTTAATCGGTATTTAGTTCTGCGGACAATAACTTCGATTTGGTGGTCGATGTAATACCGAACAAATTCATTTAATTTAAGAGTCCGCGGTACGCCATCTACCAGCGCCAACATGTTTGCGCCGAATGAATCTTGTAGTTGGGTTTGTTTATAAAGATTATTGATTACAACTTTTGCAACCGCATCATTGCGTAGCACAACTACTAAGCGTTGGCCAAGGCGCTCATTGCCTTCATCGCGGACATCTGCAATTCCTTTTATTTTCCCGTCTTTAACTAACTCTGCAATTTTTAACGCTAAATTATCTGGGTTTACTTGATATGGAAGTTCGGTTACAACTAAACAAGTTCGTTTGTTAATCTCTTCAACTTCAATAACTGCGCGCATAATTATGGAACCGCGACCAGTTCGGTAAGCATCTTCAATGCCTTTGCGGCCAACTATGAAACCTTTAGTTGGAAAATCTGGGCCTTTAACAATTCCTAGCATTGCGGTTAAAGAATCTTCTGGTGTGGCGTCTGGATTATCTAAAGCCCATTGCACGGCGCCGCAAATTTCGCGCAGATTATGTGGCGGAATATTGGTAGCCATACCAACTGCGATTCCAGCAGAACCATTAACAAGTAAATTAGGAAACCGGCTCGGAAGCACAACTGGTTCTTGTGATCTGCCGTCATAATTAGAAACAAAATCAACCGTGTCTTCATCAATATCCCGCATGATTTCCATGGCGAGTGGATCAAGTCGAGCTTCGGTGTAACGCATCGCCGCGGCTGGATCATTTCCAGGCGATCCGAAGTTTCCATTTCCATCAACAAGTGGGTAACGCAGCGACCAATGTTGAGCTAACCGAACTAAAGTGTCATAAATCGCGCCGTCACCATGTGGATGGTAATTACCCATAACGTCACCAACAATGCGTGAAGATTTGTAATAACCCTTATCTGGGCGATAACCGGCGTCATACATTGCGTAAAGAACTCGGCGATGAACTGGTTTTAAGCCATCTCGAATATCTGGGAGCGCGCGACCAACGATAACGCTCATCGCATAATCGAGATAGGAACGTGCCATCTCGACCTGTAGATCAACTACTTCTACGCGATCAGTAACCGGTGCTTGCTCTTCCAATTTATTCTCCTGGTTTCGTTTATTTAAATATCTAAAAAGCGAACATCTTTAGCGTTGCGTTGAATAAAATTACGGCGTTGTTCAACATCTTCGCCCATTAATACCGAGAAAAGATCGTCAGCTGCGGCTGCATCTTGCAAAGTAACTTGCATTAACACTCGGTGTGCTGGATCCATTGTGGTATCCCAAAGTTCTTTTGCTGGCATTTCACCTAAACCTTTAAAGCGTTGGATACCGTCTTCTTTGGGTAATCGTTTGCCAGCGTCAATCCCAATTTTAATTAACCCATCACGTTCTCTATCAGAAAATGCATATTGGACTGGCTCTTTCCCACCCCATTTGATTTTATAAAGCGGTGGTTGTGCTAAATAAACAAAGCCTTGTTCGATTAATGGCCGCATAAATCTAAATAATAAAGTTAGTAGAAGTGTTCGAATGTGTTGACCGTCGACATCAGCGTCCGCCATTAATATAATTTTATGGTAACGAAGTTTGGCAACATCGAAATCCTCGTGAATTCCAGTTCCAAGTGCTGTAATTAAAGCTTGTACTTCATTGTTTTGCAAAACTCGATCGATCCGTGCTTTTTCAACGTTTAAAATTTTTCCGCGGATTGGGAGTACTGCTTGGTTTCTTGAATCTCGCCCGCCTTTAGTTGAACCACCAGCTGAATCTCCTTCGACAATATAAAGTTCACATTTTTCTGGTTCGGTCCATTGACAATCTGCTAATTTGCCAGGCATGCCGCGGCCTTCTAATAAACCTTTGCGGCTTCGTGATAAATCCCGAGCTTTACGTGCAGCTACTCGGGCGGCTGCGGCATCTATACATTTTCGAACAATTTCTTTTCCTTCAGTTGGGTTTCGTTCAAACCATGAACCTAGGTTGTCATTTACTGATTTTTGGACGAAAGATTTGACTTCAGTGTTTCCTAATTTAGTTTTTGTTTGGCCTTCGAATTGTGGTTCAGCCATCTTTATTGAAACAATCGCAGTTAAGCCTTCACGAACATCATCTCCGGTAAGGCGATCTTCTTTCTTTTTAATATAACCCCAATCTTCGCCAAATTTATTTATTAGTGAAGTTAGTGAAGTTCGAAATCCTTCTTCATGGGTGCCACCCTCTTGGGTGTTGATTGTGTTTGCGAATGTATAGACCGACTCAGTAAATCCTGTATTCCATTGCATTGCTATTTCGAGTGACATTTTCTGTTTGGTATCTTCGCCACCGAAAGAAATAATAGATTTATGGCTAGTGCCTTTAGTTAGATTTAAGTGTTTTACAAAATCAGAAATACCACCCGGATAGTTAAATTTAATAAATAACGGTTCGCCGGTGTCATCAACATGTCCCGGCCGTTCATCCTTAAGTGAGAGCGCTAAACCTTTATTTAAAAATGACATCTCACGGAACCGTGCCGATAAAGTCTCAAAAGAAAAATCAGTAGTTTCAAATATTTCTTCGGATGGCCAGAATGTGACTTGGGTTCCTGTGTTATCAGTGGCTTCACCTTTTTTAAGTGGGGTTTGTGGCACACCTAATTTGTAACTTTGGTTCCAGACAAATCCATCTCGTTGCACAATGACTTCTAAATCTTGACTGAGCGCGTTTACAACAGAGATGCCGACGCCGTGCAAGCCGCCAGAAACTGAGTAACCACCGTCGCCAAATTTTCCACCAGCGTGTAAAACTGTCAGCACAACTTCTAAAGCTGGTTTTTTTTCAATTGGGTGCATATCGACTGGGATGCCGCGTCCATTATCAATTACTTGCACGCCACCATTTGCTAAAAGCGTTACTGAGATTTCGTCGCAATAACCAGCAAGCGCTTCATCAACTGAGTTGTCTACGATTTCATAAACTAAATGATGAAGCCCGCGCTCTCCGGTAGAGCCGATGTACATACTTGGCCGCTTGCGAACCGCTTCAAGCCCCTCAAGAACCGTGATCGCGCTGGCGTCATACGCTTTTGCGTTCTCTTTCTTTGGGGCTTGGGTTGGCACTAAAAGACCTTTCTTAGCTGTTCGTGGCGCAGGTGGTTTAGGGTTCAAACCTGTTGTAGCCAAACCTCGTCAGTTTTAGCCGGGGTTCGACCTGTAATCCTAGTGGGTTTTTGAATCTGTGATAGCCCAAAAAAGCCTTCTGTGGTGGTTTAGGGCGATTATTGCGCCAAAGGTGAGGTTCCCCTAATGGGTGGTTAACCGTAAGTATCTCTAGGACCTTTTGATCCACGGATAGTCCGAAGACCACGCTTCCAAGATGGGGCGTGTGGTCCGATTACAACTAATTCTTCAACTAAGGCGCCTGGTGCGCTTTGTTGGAGGGTTTTTAAAAGATCGTTTGAAATTAATCGAAGTTGGGTTGCCCAAGCAGTCGATGAAGTTTGAATGGTTAATTTCCCTTCTAGCAAAGTTATTGGGGTTGCATGTTGTGCAATATCTTCACCTACTACTTTTTCCCAATCAGTAAATAAATTTCCTTCTGCAATTCCTTGGCGCCAATCTCGGTTTGTAATGATTTCATTAAAAACAGAACTTAGTGGTTGGGGGTCAGAAATATTTATTCGTTCTTCTGATTCAATAATTCTTTTAGGTTTTCTTATTTGAGTTTTATAAGATCTAAATAGTTCACGGGCGATGTCTCGTTTTGGTTTAGGATCGTTCATAATTTTTTTACCGTTCCGGATTTAACTAAATACCTAACCCCGTTTAAATTTTTAGGGAGATCGTTTTCGACGGCTACTGTAATAAATGTTTGCTCAGCTTCCTCCGCTAATTGTACTAGTTTTTCTCGGCGGGCTTCGTCTAATTCAGAAAAGACATCATCTAAAATTAAAATTGGACGATTGCCCTCTTCTTTTAATAATTGAAATGAAGCTAACCGAAGTGCTAGCGCGATAGACCAAGATTCACCATGGCTGGCATAACCTTTTACTTGATGGTCTCCTAGTGACAGTAAAACATCATCACGGTGTGGTCCTGCTAATGTGATGCCACGCTCTCGTTCTTGGTCTCTAACTTCTAAAAGTTTAGTTTTTAATAGTTTTTGGTTTAGTTCCCGATTGTTTGAAAGGTTTTCGATATTGGATTTATAGGCAATTCCCGCTGGTTTTTTCTCAGCTAAATTTTTATATGCGTTAATGAAGTAAGGTTGTAGCGCCTCAATTAACTCAATTCGGCTAGCCACAAGCTCTGAGCCAAATTTAGTTAGGTGTTCATCCCATGGTTCTAGTGTTTGAATAGATGCTCGGCTTTTGAGTAAAGCATTCCGTTGTTTTAAAGCTCGTTCATAATCCGTAATAACCCCAGAGATGCGCGGGTTTCTTTGAATTAGTAGTTGGTCTACAAATGCTCGGCGTTCATTTGGGTCGCCTCGAACTAAATCTAAATCTTCTGGAGAGAAAGCTATTGCTTGAGTGATCCCAAGTATTTCTTTCTGACTTCGGACTGGGTTTTGATTAACTTTCGCGCGGTTTGCTTTATTTGAATTTATTTCTAGCTCAATTAATTGGGTTCGGTCATCTTGTAAAACTTTTGCCCGGATATACGCTTGTTCCGCGCCTAGTTTTATTAGTGGTACATCTTGTGAAACACGGTGGGAAGAAAGTAAAGATAAATACATGATTGCTTCAATAATATTAGTTTTGCCTTCGCCATTCTCACCAATAAAAATACTTTGCTTGGTTTTTAATGGTAATTCTAAAGCTTTATAAGATCTAAAATCTTGTAAAGATAGGTGTGTTATGTGCACGGCGAATTATTTTTGTGAAAGTTATGACGCGTAACGCATAGGCATTAACAAATACCGATAGTTATCGGTTGTTGGGCCATCTTTCTCGTGTTTGCCAGACAACACTGCTGGTTTGTTTGAACCAGTGAATGCGATATGAACAAATGGAGTTCCGACTGCATGTAGCCCATCCATTAAAAAGGTTGGGTTAAAAGCAATATCAATAGCTTCACCATTGTAAATAATGGTTAATTCTTCAGTTGCTTGCGCTTCTTCACCAGCGCCTGCTTCTAGTTGTAGTTTGGAATCAGCAAACCGCAACCGAAGTGGCACAGTTTTGTCGGTTACTAACGCAACCCGTCGTACTGAATCTAAGAACGGCGCAACTTCTATGGTTGCTTGCGCGATACTTTCGCTTGGAAGTAGGTGTCGGTAAGGCGGGAAAGTTCCATCCAACATTCTTGATGTCATAGTTTTTGCCTCGCTAGCAAAACCAACAAGTCTTTCGGTTGCGGTGATCGGTGCAACCGCTAATGAAACTTGAGTTACACCCACAAGAGATTTTGCAGCGTCAGCAAGTGTTCGGGCGCGCAACAACGCGGAGGTTGCAATATCAGTGTTGTTTGGTTGCCATTGAATTTCACGCACAGCTAATCGATATCGATCGGTTGCAGCTAGTGTGATGGTTTCTTTATTTATATCAACATGAATTCCAGTAAGAGTTGGGAGTGAATCATCTTTACCGGCGGCGATAGCAACTTGGTTAATCGCGGTTGCGAAAACATCACTTGCAATAAATCCAGAATTTTCTGGCATGGTGGGTAGATTTGGATATTCATTTATTGGCAGTGTTGGAAGTGTAAATTTCGCAGTGCCGGCTGTTAGTAATACTCGGTTGTTATCTAATACAAACGAGACTGGTTTGTTTGGTAGAGATCTAGCTATCTCAGCCAATAACCGTCCTGGAACTAAAACTTTTCCTTTTTCTTTTATATCTGCATTAAATGATGATTTTGCGGCAGTCTCTAAATCAGATGCTGAAAGAGTTACTTCATTACTTACATCAATCACAATTCCTAAAAGCGCGGTCATGATTGGGCGGGAAGAAAGACTCCGCGATACCCAATTAACACTTTCAACTAACACATTGCTCTCGACTGTGAATTTCATAATGTAAACCTAATGCGCGATGGTGGTTCGCGCACAACCCTTTCTTTATATATAAAGATATTCGTAGTAACCAGAGCAAATATCTGTGGGTAACCTTAATAACCGCAGGTCAACCGAGATATCTTCACTACTTTAACTTGTGGGCAATAGGTGGATAAGAAGTGGATAACTATCCCGAAGCGCCATCTTCGAAAAAAACCCACCTACTTCACCCACCTAATAACTAAGGTTATCCACAGTTATCCACAAGTTACCCCCAGGTTGGGGGTTACAAGGTCACCCCCGTGATTGTTGTTTAATCCGGTTAGTTAGTTCTGTAACCTGATTAAAAATTGAACGGCGCTCAGCCATTAATTGTCGGATTTTTCGATCAGCGTGCATGACTGTGGTGTGGTCACGACCGCCAAAAGCTTGTCCGATTTTAGGAAGCGAAAGCTCAGTTAGTTCCCGGCAGAGGTACATTGCGATTTGGCGGGCATTAACTAAAACCCGAGATCGGGAGCTACCACATAAATCCTCAACACTAAGGCTGAAGTAAGCCGCGGTTTGGGCCATGATCGTTGCGCCGGTTATTTCTGGGCCACCCTCACTAGGAATTAAATCTTTTAACACGATCTCCGCAAGTGAAAGATCAACACCTTGCCGGTTCAAGCTAGCAAAAGCTGTCACGCGAATTAACGCACCTTCCAATTCACGAATGTTTGTTGAAATTTTACTAGCGATATATTCCAACACATCATCTGGCGCATTTAATTTATCTTGCGCGGCTTTTTTCCGAAGAATCGCAATTCGAGTTTCTAGCTCGGGCGGTTGGATATCGGTAATTAAACCCCATTCAAACCGACTACGTAACCGATCCTCTAAAGTCGTTAATTGTTTCGGTGGCCGATCACTTGAAATTACAATTTGTTTATTAGCGTTATATAAAGTGTTAAAGGTATGGAAAAACTCTTCTTGAGTCCGCTCTTTATTTTCTAAAAATTGAATGTCGTCAACCAATAAAATATCTAAATCGCGGTAACGGCGTTGGAAGACTGAAGCTTTATCATCGCGAATCGAGTTAATAAAATCATTTGTAAATTCTTCACTAGAAACATAACGAACTCGAAGCCCACCATATAATTCTTTTGCGTAAGCGCCAATAGCATGCAATAAATGGGTTTTTCCTAACCCGGATTCACCATAAATAAATAGCGGGTTATAAGCTTTTGCTGGCGCTTCTGCTACCGCAACAGCAGCCGCGTGTGCAAACCGGTTAGATGCACCAATTACAAAAGTTTCAAAAATATATCTAGGGTTTAATTGGGATTGTTCGTTAGTTTTACTTGGGGTTGTATTAGTGCGCCCAGTTCCAGCACGAGGTGTTATTGGATCTAGATCAATCTCAACTTCTAACGGCTGAATCAAATCCAAATTTTCCAACTCTTCATCAACAGTTACTGCGATGCTGATTCGTTCACCAGTTTCATTTGAAAGAGCCTCATTCAAAACCACGCGGAGCCGACTCTCTAAAACATCTTTAGCAAAAACATTCGGCGCGGCAAGTAATAAATTTGATCCACCATCACTTTTAATTAATCCAAGAGGTTTGGTAAGTGTTAAGAAGGCTCGGTGTTGCGGTGCGTCGGTTGATACTTTTTCAATCACAGCACCCCATAAAGATTTAAGGTCTAATTCCACCTCTTGGCCTGTGCTCTGATTTGTGATCAACATCCAACTACCTCATTATCCACATAGTTATCCACAGGCTGTGGTCTAAACCCAACCTTTACCCTTTATTAACCCTCAAAACCATCTTTTTCAGTGGTTCCTGTGGATAGAGCCAAAAACTAGAGTGGAAACTGAATAAAAGCAAGTGGTTATCCACACCAATATTGGCGATCTGACCGAAACGCCCCAGTTTGACCATAGTTATCCACGACCTTTACCGTTACCCCCTGCTGTGGCCCCAAAAAAGGTCGGTGCATTTCGACCCGCTTGGAGTGGACGAAAGTCAGAAACTTTAGAGCTTTAAATTATCAAAGGAGCAAGAAATGACAAAGCGCACTTTTCAGCCGAACAATCGTCGGCGCGCAAAGAAGCATGGTTTCCGCGCACGTATGGCAACCCGTGGTGGTCGAGCAGTTCTTGCTGCTCGTCGTGCCAAAGGTCGCGTTCGCATCTCTGCATCTGCGTAACTCGTGCTTGCGTCATTAAACCGACTCACTTCTAGCACCGATTTCGCTCGCACTACAAAATCCGGGGCTAGAGCTTCTACGCGAACACTCGCTGGTTACATTATTGCTGAGCCTTCGCTATCTGAAACAAAAATAGGTTTTATTGTTTCTAAATCAATCGGTGGCTCAGTTTCACGCCATCGAGTAACTCGTCAACTTCGTCACCTTTCCAAAGAACAATTCCACCTACTTCCCCAAAAATCATTAGTTGTGGTCCGTGCTATCCAAAACACTAAAGACTATTCAAACGACACAACACAGTTGTTTAATAAATTATCCGAGAAATTCAAACTGAGTTCGGTGGTGAAATGAGACGCTCATTAATTTTTTTAATCACTGGTTACCAAAAATGGATCTCGCCAGCATTTGCGCCGCGCTGTAAGTACTACCCTTCTTGCTCCACCTACACAATGAACGCAATCCAACAATTTGGTGTTAAAGGTTTCATTTTAACGTTATGGCGATTTGTTCGGTGTAACCCATGGTCGCACGGCGGCGTCGATTACGTACCAACCAATTTCACTTTTAAAACACACCACGAAAACCCAGCAAAAAACCTTGATTTATCAAGAGAATCAGTAGGAGTTAACTAATGGGATCAATTCTAAATCCACTTTACACCGCAGTATCTGCGGTAATTATGGCTATCCATAAAGTGTTAAGCCCAATTTTTGGAACTGACAGTGGTGTTACTTGGACGCTCGCAATTGTTGGTTTAGTTATTTTAATCCGTATTATTTTAATTCCATTGTTTGTTAAGCAAATTAAAAGTCAACGCGCTCTCACTGCGCTACAACCACACATGAAGGCGATTCAAACAAAATATAAAGATGACCGCCAAAAACAATCTGAAGAGATGATGAAGCTTTATAAAGAACATAAAACAAACCCATTAGCTTCTTGTTTTCCAATACTCGCACAAGCACCAATTTTCTTTGCGCTCTTTACAGTACTAAATGGAATTGGAAAAAATCCACCACAAAAACATGGCGTACTAACCCAAGACGATGTGGTATCTGCGGCCGCTGCCAAATTCTTTGGTGCCCCAATCTCACAAACATTTTTAGGATCAGATATCACGATCGTTAAAGTTGTTACTGTTATTTTAATTGCGTTCATGTCTGCAACGACATTCACAACCCAAAAACAGTTAATGACAAAAGGCATGCCAAAGATGTCAACCCAAAACAATATGATGTTGCAACAACAAAAAATTATGCTCTACTTATTTCCAGTAATATTTGCAGTATCTGGTGTTAATTTTCCAGTCGGAGTTTTAATTTATTGGTCCACTACTAACTTGTGGACTTGGGGCCAACAGTTCTATGTAATTAAACGAAACCCGACACCTGGATCGCCGGCATATGAAGAGTTAGAGGCAAAAAAAGCTAAAAAATCTGGAATTGCCCCAACCGAAGAGATTGGTGGCGGGGTAGCGGTCGAGGAACCTAAGAGCCAACGGCAGCAACCAAAACGAAGTAATAAAAAGAAGAAACGGAAGTAAAAGCGACAAATAGTATAAAAACTATCAAATCGCCCAGAAATTTAGTACCTAACGAAAGGTAAAACCATGGCACCAAATAAGGAAGCAGTAGTAGTAGAAACAACCGAAAAAACTGAGGAAAAAAGTTTAGTTGCTCGCTTGGAAGAAGAGGGCGATGTCGCTGCGGATTATTTAGAAGGGTTGTTGGATATCGCTGACCTCGATGGCGATATCGAAATTGGGATGGAGAACGACCGCGCCACACTTTCAATTGAAGGTGGCGAGTTAAGCCACTTAGTTGGCCGCGAAGGTGAAGTTCTAGACTCAATCCAAGAGCTAACCCGGTTAGCAGTCCAAACCGCTACTGGCGAACGCTCTCGCTTAATGCTCGATATTGATGGCTTCCGCGTCAACAAAAAAGAAACCTTGGCCGAACTAGCGCTAAAGATTGCCGAAGAGGTCAAAGCTTCTGGGGAATCAGTGAAACTAGCCCCAATGAACGCATTTGAGCGAAAAGTCATCCATGACACCATTCAAAAGACTGGGTTGAGTAGTGAATCTGAAGGCGAAGACCCAGATCGTTGCGTGGTAGTCCTCCCCGCTTGAGCGTTTCACGTGAAACTTTAACTCAGACCTATTTCCCAAAAAAAGGCCCCGAGTTAACCCGTTACGCCGAACTTCTAGAAACCGTGGCGGTTGAGCGCGGAATCATTGGTCCAAGCGAAGGGCCAAAAGTTTGGGAGCGCCATATTGAAAACTGCGTTCCAATAACCACCCTTTTTACTGAAGGCGCAACAGTAGGAGATATCGGCTCTGGTGCCGGGCTTCCTGGAATCATAATTGCGCTCGCCCGCCCAGATTTAAAAATTACCCTGATCGAACCGCTACAACGCCGGGTCGATTTTTTAAACGAGGTTATCGCCGAGCTCGGATTAGATGTGACTGTCCATCGCGGCAAGGCCAAATCTTTAACAAAACCCTTTCATTACGTAACCGCCCGCGCAGTCGCACCCCTTGCCCGGCTAATCCCATCCACTTGGCACCTGGTTCGACCCAATGGCGCACTTTTGGCGATCAAAGGGGAGTCAGCGGCGGCGGAATTGAGCGCCGCGCTCCTACCAAAAGGCGCGACCGCACGAATAATTGAGTTAAATATCGGAGAACTGCCCGTCAGCCGCATAGCTGAGGTCATAAAGGCTGGTTAACTACCGCCGTGACTGATTCACGTGAAACAAATTCCGAAAAGCGCGTAATCGGAATCAAACGCCTCAAAGAGCCGATGCCAAAACCGATTAAAACTCGGATTTTCACTGTCGCCAATCAAAAAGGCGGGGTCGGCAAAACCACCTCCGCGGTCAATATCGCCGCCGCACTTTCAATGGGTGGCCTCCGCACTTTAGTAATCGACTTAGATCCACAAGGAAATGCAAGCACCGCGTTTTCAATTGCGCGCGATGATGTTGCTGGAATGTTTGAAGTAATTACACGCGATCTTCCAATGAGTGAAGTTGTAATTAAAGTCGCGGGCTATCCGCATCTTGAATGCGCACCAGCAACACAATCGTTAGCAAACGCAGAAGTAGAACTCGTTCCAATGGTTGCGCGCGAACTTAGATTAAAAAAAGCGCTACAAACTTTCTTATTAGAACGCTCAAACAAAGGTGAACGAATTGATTATGTAATTATTGATTGCCCACCAAGTTTAGGTTTATTAACTATCAATGCACTTGTCGCAGCAGAAGAGTTAATGATTCCAATTCAATGCGAATATTACTCTTTAGAAGGTTTAGCGCTATTACTTCACACAGTTTCATTGGTGCAAGAACATTTAAATCAAAATATTAAATTAACCACAATTGTTTTAACAATGTTTGATGGTAGAACTCGATTAGCAAACGATGTTGCAGATAGCGTTCGCGCACATTATCCAAAAGAGTTAATCGACATTCCGATTCCACGAGCGGTTAGAATTTCAGAAGCTCCTTCATACGGTCAAACTGTTATGACTTACGATCCACTTTCCATCGGCGCGCAGTCATACATGGCAGTCGCTCGCGAAATCGCGGTTCGTGGCAGTGCCGTTAATCCAATTCAAAAACAGGAGATTAGTTAATGAACGCGCGCAAAGGCGGGCTTGGTCGAAACTTAGATTCATTAATTCCAACCGCCATCAAACTTCCAGGAAACGAAACTGTAATTGCGGACCGAGATGAAGTTTTATTATCTGCAATTAAACCAAACCCAAAACAACCACGAACAGTTTTTGATGAAGATGGTTTAAAAGAGTTAGCAGCATCAATAAAAGAGGTTGGTTTGCTACAACCGCCAGTAGTTCGAAAAAGTGGCGCCGATACCTACGAATTAATCATGGGCGAACGTCGGGTTCGCGCGGCAAAATTAGCTGGCTTAACTTCAATTCCGGTAATTATTCGTCAAACTCCCGATAACGAATTGCTCCGCGAAGCGATCTTAGAAAATATCCATCGCAGCCAATTAAATGCGCTAGAAGAAGCGGCTGCATACAACCAACTACTTACAGATTTTGGTTATACCCACGAAGAGTTGGCTACAAAACTTGGAAAATCACGTCCGTTAATTTCAAACACAATTCGCTTATTAAATTTACCGCCATCAGTACAACGCCGGGTTGCTGCCGGAACAATTTCAGCCGGCCATGCGCGTGCGCTACTTGGATTGGCTGATCAATACGAAATCGAAAAACTTGCGAACCGAATTGTTGCCGAAGGTTTAAGTGTTCGGGCGACCGAAGAGATAATTTCACTTGGTGGCAAAAGCAAAACTACGACTAAAAAAAATAAGAGAACCACATCGCCTGAAATTAAAGAACTTGGGGTTAGGTTGTCAGATGCGCTAGATACGCGGGTAAATATCGAGATGACTCAAAAACGTGGCAAAATTGTCATTGAATTTGGATCCCTTGAAGATTTACATCGAATTATTGATGTTATAGATTAATTAAGCGCAATCCCGCCGCTGCGTCGTTCCATCTCTTGTTCGACCACGCTAGCTAAAGATTTAATACCTTCACGAATTCGTTCTGGGGTTGGATGGCAGTAAGAAAGTCGCAATGACCAAGAACCTAAACCGTCAGCATAAAATGCAGTTCCTGGAACATAAGCAACTTTCGCAACAATCGCTTTTGGCATCATTGCTTTTGTATCAATCTCTGGTGGCAAATTAACCCAGATATAAAAACCACCTTGTGGTTTAGTCCAAGTTGCACCTTTAGGAAAATATTGATCCAAACTCTCTAACATCGCATCGCGTCGAACCTTATAAAGTTTGCAAAATGCAGTGATTTGATCGCGCCAAGGTTGGTCGGCTAAATAGCTAGAAATCGCCATCTGGGTAAAGTTCGAAGGGCAGAGAATCGAAGATTCACTCGCAATTACTAACTTCTCGCGTAGCGCAGCGGGCACTAACGCCCATCCAACCCGAAGCCCGGGCGCAATCGTCTTTGAGAACGATCCCAAGTAGATAACATTTTCAGAATCTTCCGCCCGCATTGCATTTGGCGATGGCCGCTCGAAACCTAACAGTCCATAAGGATTATCTTCCACCACCATAATCTTTTCTTTCCGGCATATTTCTAAAATCTCGGTGCGGCGATCTGCTGGAAGCAACACACCTGATGGGTTTTGGTAGTTAGGAATCAAATATAAAAATTTAATTTTTCGGCCAGAAAACCGAATTGTCTTAATCGCCTCACGCAAGGATTCTGGAACGATGCCATCTTGATCTAACTCGACATGGACTACTTGTGCTTCATATTGTTTGAAAGTTCCGAGCGCCCCAACATAAGAAGGCGCTTCGACTAAAACTACATCACCTGGATCAATAAATATTCGGGAAATTAAATCAAGCGCTTGTTGTGAACCGGTAGTGACAACAACATCATCTGGGTTTGCACGGATACCTTCCAACGCCATCACATCACAAATTTGTTCACGCAATTTCGGATGGCCTTGCCCACTGCCATATTGCAACGCTTCTTGCCCATGTTCGGTAATTAATTTTTCCACTAACCCAGCCATCATCTCCATCGGTAACGCTGAAAGATTTGGCATGCCACCCGCAAGTGAAACAATTTCTGGACGGGAGGCAACCGCAAATAGCGAACGAATTTCACTAGCCTGCATACTGTTTGCTCGGCGCGCCAACCGCTCATCTAAATTCTCAGGCGCGTGGGTATGAAAGCGCGTTACATCTGTCATTTAATTATTCTGTCACATTTGGTGTGATCGCGGTTTGGAAATAATTTCATTACCGTCTAATTCCCGCACGCCGCAAATCTTCAATTCGTAGCGTTCCGGTTTTTGCATCATCTTCAGCGGCTAAATAAAGGCGCTGTATTGCGATAACTAACGCTTCTGCGATCAAATCTCTAAATTGTGGATCTCCGAGCCGCTCCGCATCGTGCGGGTTAGAGATATATCCCAAATCTATTCGAACAGTTGGCGCTTTAATTAACCGCAACATATCCCAAGTTTTTGCATGAGTTCGACAATTGTGTAAATCAGTTCGCGCGCAAATTTCGCGCTGTACTAGCGTTGCAAACCTTTCGCCAACCACAGAGTGCACGCCATGTTGATCGCTACCATAAAAATAAGTTGCAACACCTTGGGCGCTTTCATTCTTGTAACTATCAACATGCATCGAGATAACCAAGTCCGCAGCAACGCTATTAGCAAAATCGATTCGCTCTGGTTCTAGCGGCGACCTAGTTTCGTTTCGAGTTAAGAAAACGTTTACCCCGAGTGCAATTAATCGACCTTCAATTCGTTGCGCAACATCGAAAACAATTTCAGCTTCAGTTAACCCATCAACACTTCTACCAACATCTTTTCCACCCCAACTTGGGTCGAGCACAATAATTTTGTCAGCTAATACCGGACCACGTTTTTCACGAATCGCCTGATCTCGCAATAGCGTTGGCGCACCACCAGAAACCGTTCGCAACAACCGCATTAGAGAGATGACGGTGGCCGGTCCACAAATTCCATCCGCTACCACCCCAGCAGATTTTTGAAATTCTTTTACCGATGTTTCAGTGCGAACTCCATAAATTCCATCAACGCGACCACAATCAAACCCCATATCTATTAAGCGGCTTTGTAGCGTTGCAACATCATCGCCGCGAATTAATAAACCGCTATCACTTTTCTTAAAAACTAAAGTTCGATCACCCAACTTCCAACGCGCTTCATCCA
>Ga0208942_1000136_pt1 | contig 34489 bp, 30 predicted proteins | sample GreLakmeSU08MSRF_FD_187704 | JGI IMG/M metagenome (GOLD analysis project Ga0208942, IMG submission 187704) | Freshwater lentic microbial communities from great Laurentian Lakes, MI, USA - Great Lakes metaG SU08MSRF (SPAdes) | ecosystem: Environmental > Aquatic > Freshwater > Lake | place: Great... | reverse complement strand
GCTCACCACCGGGGTCGCGCCGGTCAGCACCACCGTCTCCTCGCATTCCAAACCGTTGTGCAAGCCGCGCAGTCGCACGGCACCAAAATCAGAAGCACTGGAGCTGGTCAACTCCACGCGGGCACCACCCGGATGGGTGTGGGTCGCCACGGGGGGCAGCTCCGTATAAACGACAGAGTCTCCCTCCTCGTCGTACGCGGACGCATTGGTCCGCCAGATGGTTTCAATCGCTTCGGGGGCGAGGTAAATGGGGTTGGCTCCAGCCGTTTTGACGGCGAGCACCTTGTCCACCCAGTTCGGCAGGACAACCTCGGCAGAGGTGGTCGCCAACGACACCACGGTTTTGCTGTCCTCCCATAGCTGGGAGTCATAGACCATCTCATAGCGACGGCGGAGGAAGGTCCGCGCAATCGCCTTGCTGTCCGCGTCAAGCAAGCCGGTAAGCTCGCAGACGTGGTCCGCCATATCTTTCAAGGTCAGTGGCATATCGTGTCAGTGACAGAAAAAGAGGGAGGGGCAGCAGCCCTGTGCCGCTACCCCGCCCCATGCATACGCTTTACAGCGTAGTCTTGTCCGACTTGATGATGACGCCGAACTTCGGGTTCAGCACCATCGAGGCGTAGTACGCTTTCCAGCCGACGACGTTGAACTGGCCGAGCGGGTCGCTCTTGTCCGGTTTGTCATTGTACATGAGCTGCGGCTTCAACGGGGAATTGGAGCCAGCGAGCTTCACCGTGCCGAGGAACTCACGGCCGAACACGAGAGCGGCATGGCCGGTATAGGTCGTGTTGTGGGTGAACTCTTTCGGGTTCGTCGCGATGACGACCTTCACGTTGAACAGCTTGCCAATTTCGCCGTTGTAGATTTTCTCCTTATCCGAGTAGGTGGAGACATTCTTCCAGTCCGAGTCACGGCGCAGGTCATACGCCTGACGGGGGCTGACGACAGCGATGTAGCTATTGCCCTCGAACGACGCAGCGCGGTTCTCTTCGAGGATGGTGGCGGCTTTATCGAGGTCGCCCACGGTGATGACACGGAGGGCCAAGGTGCCAGACGTGGTCTTGTCGAGCACCTGCGCGGCCGAGGCGTAGGCCACGTCGCGGATTTGCGTGTCGAGGTGCAGCGCGGCCTCTTCGCCCATGCGAGCCGTCTCCAGCTCCAACTGCTTGATGAGGTCAGTGGCGACACGGGTGTCCGTGATTTTAGCCACGTCGCCGAACTGGGCGAGCGCGACTTCCACGTTCTCAATCGCAGCGTGAGTGTAGGTGCTGAGTGGGGTGCCTTCGGTCAACGCGCGGACGTTGTCCACGTTGGACTCGCCACGGCGGAAGAACCGCATGGTGAGACTGCCCGCGTTGCGCGGAAGGTCGAACTGCTCGGCCGTGTTGGCGAGCACGAGTTTTTCAGTCGCGTGTTGCAGGAACTTCTTGTTGAAGACCTGCGCGATGCGCGTGGAGTCAAGACCACTACCAATCGTGGTCGTAATTGTACCAGTGAGAGCTGCCATATTTTTAGTTTCCTAGTCTGCGGTTATCGGGTGAGTGCTTCAGCTTCCCGCCGCAACTGTGCGAGTTGTTTGTCCGCCGAGAGCGAGCTGAAGTCATCTGACTTCACGTCGCGCGAGGTGGGCGTAGACCCGTCCAATTGCAGCTTCTTCCGAAGCGTTTGGTTTTCTGTTTCAAGTTTCTTGACCTTGTCCGCCATGCCTGTCTCGCGTCCGAGCTGGAGTTGCAGCTTGGCCACCTCAACGGCGGCCGCTGCGCCAGACGTATGCGCTTGGAAGAACGGTCCCCACTCGCCGGTCAGCAATTTGCTGGCGGTGATGTAGAGCGGCGACTTGCTGTCGGCCAGCTCAGGATTCGACTTAAGGACGAACTGGCGGGTGGCATCCCATGCAGCAGTGAACTGCGGACCTTGTGTGCCTTGGGCCGCAATCTGCGCCTTGGCTTTGTCCGCGATGCTGCGTGCGAGCTGCTTGGCCATCTTCGCGTCGCCTTCGTCCACGAACTCGGCCAAAGAGGCCGCAAGGTCGTCGAGCGAGTGCTTCGGGAGCGGGTCATCTGGTGTCTCCACCTGACGGGCTTTCTGGACGAGCTGCTGTTCGCGCTCGACCATCTGGCGTTCCCGCGTGGCTATCGAGATTTCTCTCGTTTCCGCTTCCCGGTGGCGTCGTTCCGCGTTGTCCCACGTACGGTCCAAGGCTTCGCGCTTTTTATCGGCGCGGGTCGGCTTGGTCGTTTCGTGGGTCGCGGCCTCGGCCTCCGCCAGCGGTTTGTCCGCCGTCGGTTCGGGGTCCGTCCCAAGGGTATCCTCGGGTTCCGTGTCTGTCTTGGGCGCGTCCGCTTCCGGTACGCTCGACGGGCCGACATCCTCGGCCTTCGGTTCGTCGCCAGCGACATCCGTGGTCCCTTCGCCGCCAAGAAGGGTGGGGTCAACGGCTAACGGCACCGCGTGGCCTGTGTCCAACGCTTCCGCGTCGGAGTAAAGCTGCGCGAGTTCCGTATCTACTTCGGGTTGTGCTGTATTTGTCATTCTTTAGAATCGTCTTCTGGCGCGACTCCGATTGCCGAAAGTGTCTTGAGCTGGACCCACGTCTGGCGGACGCCGTTCGACGTGCCCACGTCGTATTCCGTACCTTTGCGCGTCACCGCCTCCTGCATCGTGTCTAAAACAAGGTGGGTCATCATGGTGTCAAGCTTCTGCCCGGCGGGGGACCGGAGAAACGCCGCCCACGCGGTCGCGTCCCCCTCCGTCCACGCAGCCAAATCGCCGTAACGAAGTGCCTGCCGCATTCTCTGTATGACTGACACACATAGTCTTATGAAATTGAACATATCGGTAGTATAGGGTCTGCCAAACTATTTCTGTGGAGGACGTGTTTCCACCTCGCGGCGGCCCAACTCGTCCAGTATTTCCAACATCCGTGCATCCGGCACGAGGTACCCGTCTTTAGGGGCGGTCTGGCCCGCTCGCAGCCTCACCACCAGCCGGTCCGACGGAATTACGGTGTAATGCACGCAGCCGGTCATCCAGAGCGCGATTAACCCCGTCAACATCGCGTTGAGCGATGACCTTACGAGCGTCTTCTTCATAGCGTTTCAGTGTTTCCTGCGGCGTGGCGGAGCGTTCGACGTGCCGCCGTATCATCCAGACGATGAGCGGCACCACTCCGCCGAGCAGCATCACAATGGCGGCAGCGAGCGTCACAGGGCTGCTCAGGGCTGCGGAGCAGGCGCAGCCTTCTCCGGGGAGGTGGCGGACCAGACGCCGCCAATGACGGCGATGACGGCACCGATGATGTTCTGCGCGTTCGCATCGTCGAGCTGACCCTTGGCGATGAGAAAGCCAGCGCCGAACGTCAGCAGGTGTCGAACGAGTCCGAGTATTTGTGTTTTGTTCATGTGGTGTTTGGGTTGGGGTCAGGGGAGGAAAATACGGTAGAGCCATGCGCCGAGGCCACCGGCGGCAGCGCCGAGGCCCACGGAGAACCCGAGCAACCGCTGGCGCTCGTTTTCGAGGACATCAATACGTTCGTGCTGCATGTCAAGCCGGGTGTCCAGCCGTTGGCGGAACACGCGGCTGTCTTCGACGTGCGCAGTCAGTTTAGTGTTGATGTCACTGACAATCCATTCGACCGAGTTCTTGTCGAGCGGCTCGGTCATATCGGCATTCCCTGCGGCATCGGCATTCCCTGTCCCTGCTGCTGCATCGCTTGCTGCTGCTGCTGCATCTCCTGTTGCCGTTGCTGCTCCTGCCCGACAATCTTACCAAGCAACTGCGCCATCTGTTGCATCGACGGCTCCAACTGAGCCGCCTTCTCCGGGTCTTTCTGCATCATCTGGCGGAAGTGGAGGTTGCTGTGATTCAGCAGGAGCGTCGCTAGTTCTGCGGACATTGCCTCGCCGGTCGTGAGGCGGCGCTCAACGAATTGACGAACCACAGTGAGGTGCGCGGCATCGTCGTCCACCGGCTTCACCTGCGACGGGAAGCCGATGAGCATACGGCCAATCTCCCCGGCTTGGTCTTCCGCTTGGTCGAGGCTCTGCGACTGGTTGTCCATGAAGAGGCGCTTCACGTCCTGCGGGTCATCCGCAGCAATAAGGTCGCGCGTCAGCTCGCCTTGGTTAACGAACGGGTTGTTCTGCAACATCTGAAAGCGCGTCACCTTTTTCTGGTAGACGAACTGCTTGTTGAAGTTGTCCGCGCTGGCCAGCGGTTCGATGCGGTAGTCGTCCGACAATGCGGCGGGCGGCAGCGCCAGCAGTTCGTTGCGGAAGAAATAATCGAGCGAGGCGCTGTCGTACTGCACGTAAAGCTGCCACGACTGGCGGAACACCGAGGCGAGCGAGCGGCGGAACACGCGGCTGCGCAAGTCCACCACCTGCGACATCAAGCTTCCGATAAGGTTCACCTCGGACGCGGTGCGGCGCTCGTTCGAGTGAAGCTGCTGCGTCAGGCCCGCGTCCGGCACGCCGATGAGCTGCTCCGCCGTGGCGCGATGGTTGCCCATTTCGCTGTCCCACGCCAACGGGGGCTGCCCCATGTCTACCTTGCGGAGTGCGTACGGGAGCACCGAGCCGGGACGAAGCTGCAACGACCCTGCGTTCCCCAACGGGGAATCAGAGACGAAGATGGGCTTCATGTAAAACGACAGCGCGTCCAACTTCTCGTTCCACAGGCGTGTCAGTGACATCTGCAACGAGGCCACGCGCTCCGGGATACCGCGCGGACTGTAGAAACCTTTGTCCTTCACTTCGGAACTGAAATCGACGTAGGGGAGTTGACCGTGGTCGTACGGCATCTCCTGCTCTTCGCGGACCAACACATCCGGGACAACGGGGGACATGACCAGCGTGCGGACTTTGTTGTCTGCATCGCGCCAGTACACTTCCCACAGGACAATCTGCTGGTCATCCGCGCCGTGCGTCAGACCTTCGCGCCAGAGCTTGTCAGTGGCCGCGCCTTCGCGGGTCAGCGAAGCCGTCTCCAACATTCGCTTGATGAGCGTCTCGTCCTGATTCCAGTTCGAGTTGCGGCGGTAAGACTCCGGGCTGACTTGATGGACTTGCACGCACCAGTCGGCCTCGTCTAGCGTGCCCGTGTGGGTCGGCACGATGAAATAGAGCGGGTCCACGCAGTCGAACTTGACCTGCTTCGTCGTCTCGTCCCACAAAACCTTGAGGATGCCTTTGCCGGTCATCAACATATAGTCCGCGACGGCAATAATCTCGAACTCGAAATTTGTGCGCTGTCGCAAGCGGTGGTCAAACCACTGTGCAGCGCCGTTGTTAAAAGGGGAAAGCTCGCGGCGAAGCGCGTAGAAATTCGCCAACAGCTCATTCGCGAACACTTGCTGCACGTAGTACGGCTTAATCTTCTCCACCATCATGTCCGACAGCGGCCAATTCATATTGGCGGCGTTGGGGAACGGCTTATTTACGCGCTCAAGGCCGTTGTGGCGCAGCTTGTAGTACATCTGCTGCCGGTTCTCCCAGAGTAGCCGGGCGGACAGCGCGTTGCGGACGCGCGTATCAAGCGCGGTCAGCTTCTCTCGCAGCGGAAGGGAAGAAAGTTCGCAGTTCATTTAAGCTCCAGCGTAGAATCCGTCGTGCTCCAGCGCGTGCCGGGACACCGACTCATCTGTGACCACAGTATCACTGTCATCCATTGCATCTGACTCAAAGTATCCACCACGTGTAAGATGAGCAATCGCAATCGCAGCCAAAACCGCATCCGCGCGGTCGGGCGAGGACATCCCTCGCGACCGCATGTCCTCCTTCCGCTCCAACGCCAGCCGTCCGTTCGGCGTGACAATCTGCCGCCGCCCGGTCAACTGCTCCAGCAACACTTCGTCATCCAGCAAGGACACCTCTCGGTGCTCAATGCGCCGCGCCGCCGTGTACCACAGCTCCGCGCCGAGGTTCATGTAGTGCTCCTCGTCCCACGCTTTCGCGTTGTTCATGACACGCCGGACCTGCACGCCCGCCTTGGCCAACGCATCGTTGATGGGATGCCCCAAGCCACTGTCGTCCGCGAACACACCGCCCGCAGGCACCTCCCAGCGATGCAGCTCCGCGATGGCGCGCGCTGCGGCCTGCATGGTGTCCTTGTCCCGCCAGCAGATGAGCTTGAACAGGCGGTTGCCCTTCACAATGGCAATCGCGTTCTCATCGCCGCCAGCGGCCCAGTCGATGAACGCGACCGTCGGGCCATGCACGTACTCCGGGGGCGACTCCAAGCACTTTGCCACCGCCGTCCGCGTGATGACCTGCGCTCCAGAGTTCGATTCGGAGAACTCCGAGAAAATCATAGAACGCACCAGCGGGTGGTCGCGTCCCCACTTCTCAATCTGAGCGGCAATCCACTTGTCCTTGAGGTGTGGACAATCCATCGCCGTCACCTTGTGCTGCGAGTAGAACCGACGCCGCGTGGAAAACGCCGCCGCAAACTCCCCGTCGCTTGTGCCCGCGCTGGACATGAGCAACAGTCGGGTCGGCTGACACCTCTCGATGGCTTGGAAAATCTCATCCGGCACGCTTTTGGCCTCATCGACAATCATCAACAAATTGTCGTTGTGCCAGCCCTCGAACTTTCCGGGGTCGTCTGTAGAAAAGCCAACGGCCCGGCTACCGTTTGGAGCGTGCAGGTCAGTTGCGTTGATGTCCCACGAAGCCCCAAGGCGTTCCTTTGACTGGCGCAGCGCCGTCCAGAGCTGCTCCTTGACCTGCCGATACACACCGGCTGTCGTTACGACCTGCGACTTTGGAAACACTGCGCAGTGCCACAGGATGAGCGGCGCTGCCACCATCTGCGTCTTGCCAGAACCGTTGGCCGCACATAGCGCGACCGGACGTTGGCCAACGGCGACATCCCATAGAACCTTGTCCTGCCATCCGTGCGGCTTGATTCGCAGAATCTCTCGGCAGAACCAGCCCGGGGTACCTGCCAGCGGTGAAGCCTTTTGTTCCGCGCCCATTGTAAGATAGGCACTACGAACGTGTGGCCCCCCTCCTCCCCCCGCCCCCCCGTCTCTGGCCCACGATGGCGCTGGCACTGACACGGTACCCGCAGTTGCGGCCGCTGGTGATGCTGCGTCACTTGAGGCCGACACCTTCGGTGAGCGCTTCATTCGTCGCCCTCCGGCTCCTTCGACACCTTCGGTGGGGCATCCTCATTTTTGTCTCTGGAACTATGTGCACTGGAAGGCTTTGCCTTCGATTTCTGTGGCAATTGAATATAATTGATATTGTGCGAATCAGGATGTGTAACATCCTCTGCATCAATCACTTTGGCTTTGAACGTCTTCCACGAATCCGCCATCTGTGCACAAATCTGTGCCGAAATCTCCACGCGCACCGTGCTCGTTTGGTCGGGTCGGTGCCCCGTTCCGAAGCGCTCGGGATACAGGCGCTCGAGTTCCCACGCTCGCGCTTGCCATCGTCCTGCGGGCAGCTCGCGTAGTTCCGAGAGCGTGCGAGTGATGTGCTCGCCTTGGCTTTTTTTATATTCAAGGGCAAATGCGGGATAATCCACAAGCCAACGCTGCATCGTCTGGATGTTCGCGCCGCCTGCGGCCGCTGCCGAGTTTGGGTCCGCGCCTGCGCGAACGCTGTCAAGGACAGCAGCGCGCGTGGCGTCTGTGAGCGGCATGGTCGGCCGCCCAAGTTGCGGGCCGCCTGCGGCGCGCATCGCGGCGTTTGCCATCGCGCTCGTTGCGCGTCGGCGAGTCGTCTGGGTTTGGCTTTTGCTGCGCGCGTTTAGCCGACGGGGGCGCGTCATAGGTGCGTCAGACACTCGAGCACTGTGTCCGCATCACGTGAGGCCGACAATCGAAATCCCCAATGAATACAAGGGTAACAGCGCTTAAATGTTGACAAATAGACTCGAATGCAGTTCAATGTTGTCGTTGTTCATCGGTTTTGCCGCACCGAATCCAAAGCGCCACGTCCTTGCCGGACGGAAAAGGGCACGCCGAGCGGCATCGAACATGACCGCACCACGAGCGGAAAGACACGCTGGAACCGACGAGGGAGTCCCCGTCACAGGACAGCTTAACGGCAGCAGTGGACCCGCAAGTCCATTGCCCGACCATCCCCGCATAACCATTCAATCGGCCAAGCGGGAGTCACACGAGTGAAGACGCACCCTTGAGCAATCGAGGTTCAAAGCATGACTCACGGCGTGTCACTGACAGCTCACGAGCTTCCTGCCCCTGCGGTAGGCCCATATCACTCGTGAGTCGGGGTCGCACAGCGTAGCCAACTGTGCCTGATGAGACGGCTTAGTCGAAACCCCACCACAAAAACGGACCAAAAACACCATGAAAAAGACCATCCAAGAATGCGAACCGCTACTCGGCGCTCGCGGCACAGCAGCCATCGTAGGCGGCCCCTTACGGGAAGTCGCTCGTCAATGGTTGCAAGCGCGCGGCGTGTCCCGTGCAGTCGTCGCCATCCTGTCGCAAGCCGAGATTCGAGCGGCTTACAACGACACAACCGACGCCACCTTGAGCGCTGTCATTGCCCGCAACGCACTTGCGGCTCCGGCACCAGCGCCCACCCACGCTCCGGCCTCACCTGACCCTCGCCTTGTCCTCGAACAAATCGCGTCGATATTCGGCGGCACCAAAGGCGGACTTGGAGCGGAAGAAGTGCGGACCATTGTCGATGGCGAAACGTCGCCGATAAATTCTCGCATCGCCGACCTCGAGGAAGAGCTGGAAACGCTCCGACCGCTGGCGGCGCTGGCGGCACGGGCCGCAACGGACGCCGTGACAGCGAGACGCTTGCCCATCCTCGCCGCTGCCGTGAGCGGGAACAAGGTCGTCGATTGGTTGTCCCGTTTTTACAAGGCGGGACAGCCGACCCACAACTCTCATGTTTTGCTACTGTCACCGCCGTCCTACGGCAAGTCCTACGGCGTCCGAATCTTCGGCAAGGGCTATGACGTGTTCTTGGAGCACGGTTGCTCGCCGGAAGCGGATGAAGTGAGCACGTTGCTGGGTTCGTTCGTTCCAGACGGCAAGGGCGGCTTTAGCATCGTCGATGGCGTCATCACCCAAGCGGTGCGTGCAGCGTCCTCGGGCAAGTCTGTGCTGCTGTTTTTGGACGAGACGTTTCGCCTCAACGAATCGGCACAGCAATGGTTGCTCCTGTTTCTCACGACTGTGGACGTGAAGGGCGTGCCCACCTACAGGCTCAGGACTCGGAAGCCCGACGGCAACATACTCGAGGTCATCGAATGCCCTGCTGCGAATTTGCACCTCGTCGCGGCATCCAACCTCGGGTACGTCAAGCCATTCGAGGCGCTCTGGTCCCGCCTAAACGCAAAGCTCCGCTTGGACTGGTCCCTTTCGGATTGCACCGCAATCGCAAAGTCCATTCTAGACAAGTACGGCATCCCCTCGAACGGCTTGCCAGAAAAGTTCGCACAACTGATTGGAGCTACTCGAATCACAACCAAGTCGGGAAGCTGTGCCTATCCTGTGGATTTCCGCTTGCTCGAGTGTGCCGCTGCCCACTGCGCCACGCAGGATGAGGCGGGCGTTACGGCGCTCATCAAGGAGCTGGCCGTGGCACATTCCGCAAATTGGGATTTGGACCTCGGCGACACAGACGCCAAGGCCCGCGAAACCATCACGCAAGTACTCAAGGTTGTCTAAGACATGCACCGAAACACGAACCAAAAAGGAAAAACATGAACACGTCCATCGCTCACGGTATTGACCAAAAACTACTCGCAAACGTCCGCTCATGGGGGACGCGTCGCAAGACGGCCAAGCAGCACGAAGGCTGCGTCCGCACACTCGGCACCGCTACACGTTGGACCGTGAGCGTAAAACTCGGCACGCCATCGCAAACAGCAAGTTGGCGGTTCGACACTGGTGGGCACCGCATCGAACTTGGCGCGCAATGGCGTGCCGGACTGTTGCCAGCGGCCGCTGTCAGTGACAGCAAATCGTACAGCGCGTTGCAATCGCTGCTGCTGCATGAATGCTGGCACGGGCACAGAACGCAGCCGTCATTGGATAGCATCGCGGCGCAATGCCGGACAAAGGGCGTCCCGTTCGCCTTGCTCAACCTGTTCGAGGACGCACGAATCGAACACGCCGCGAGGCTGCATCCGTCCACACGAGGGCAGCGGTTTGGCTGGGTGAACTACTACGCTCAACCCGAGGAAACGAAGCGCCCGACCGAGTACTTTTGGGCGCTAATAAACGGAGAGTCGTCCTCGTACTCATCGCTCACGGTCCGAGCGCCGCGCTGGACTGGCGGCGATTGGAAGCCCGCGAACCTCGGGCCGACCATCGGCGCTGGTGCGGTCGGTCGCACCATCCGAGACTTCTTCGCACAGGCCATCGCCGCAGTGAGCACCGAGGAAATCGTGGACGTGTGCGTCCGGTGGGTCGCCATATTCGGCGGAACAACGCCGCCACAACCTCGTGTCACTGACAGCATTGGTGCGCAGAATGACGGGTCCAGCGGCGGCACTCCCGTCGGTCCCGAAGTGGCTCCGGTCAAAAACTCGGGCGGCGCAAGCGGCGGCAACGGCAGCGTGACCAACGGCGGGTTGTATGACGGTGCGGCACCAGCGCAAACGCGAGCGGACACGAATGCCTACGGCGGTCCGACAAGTGCTCCAGTCCATCGGCACCATCGCGGTATCGAGTTCTTCCAAGACAAGGGGCTGACGCACAAGCACAACGGGACCACTCGCGGTCAAGACCTAGTGAATGGACTGCGGCCGCTCGTTGCACAGCAAGTCGCAACGCTCACAGGGCTAGTGCGGCGCGCTGACACGGCTCCCATCCGCACTGGATGTGACGGGCCGCGCATTCACCCGCAGAATGCGGTATCGGGACAGGCGAATGCGTTCGTCCAACGCGGCGTCACCAAGGGGAAGCGGAAAATCGTAGTGGTGTTCGATGGCTCGGGGTCAATGGCCGGACGGCACAACACTCACGGCCGTCCGTTTTTGTTGTCCCTCGCCGCACTGCATCGCTCCGGCACGCTGCACGTTGACGTTTACCTGACGGGCGACGGCTATCACCACAAGGTGGACTTACGCCAGCCGGACGCCGAGCTAGCAGCCATCGCACCAGCGCATGGTTGCGAGTCGTACGCCGCCACACTCGCGGCCATCCCGCTCCAAACGCTGCGGGACGCCAGCGCAGTCGTCTGCTACACAGACGGAAACATCTCGGATGGCCTCGTGGACGCTGGTTCGTACCGAGGCAGAGGCGTCAACCTCATCGGCGCGGCGACGTGCTCCTCGACGAGCCAAATCCCCGACGCGCTACAGTGGCACTTCGGCCGCCACGTAACCCGCGAATCAGGCGCACAGCTTGCTGGCGCACTGTGCGAGTACATCACACGAAGCACCCGCTGACACACCAAGGCGGGGGACGCAAGTCCCTCGCCCCTTGTCTTAGACAACCCAAACCACACAGAAAAACCACACCATGAAAACGACTACAAAAATAGTAACCATTCGCCAATATGTGCACATACGTGTCACTGACGTGCTCCTCGACCAGCGCGAGGCAGACTCCTTGCAGGAGTTTGTCTACCTCGCGGCCGACGACGGAGACGAACACAACGAACAGGCTCGCGGCGTTGACGCGATAATCAGCCACGACGCTGTCGCGTACACCGCGCGTGTATGGGCGAGCGCGCTCCATCAGCAACCGTTCGACGAGACGGAACGCGCCATCGTTGACGCGCTCACCAACATAGACACAGACGTGTTCTACATCCGCTTCCCCCGACCATGAGTCAAGTTATCAGTCCAGTCGAAAAAGATGGATACTTTCGACACGAGGGCCGGACGTGTCGAAAGCGACGACACGGCAGGGTGGGTCAAACATGAGTCCACACTAATCGGCTTGCCCCCGCCACCCGTCAACGCTACGTTGACAGCGCGAACTCGGGTGTGGTGCCCAAGCCGCAGCTCCACGGTGGCCGTGGTGTTTCGACGCCCCCGTACAGGTTCACGCCTGTGCGGGGGTTTTTTTGTGCCAAAAATTTGTCATTTTAATAAGGATAGATTTACGCGCCATCGTTGGCGCGATAGGACAGCGGTCCAGCGCGGCGCGGCTCGCGTATGGCGCTCGCCGGAAGCCATGCCCGAAAGCAGGGGGTGGTACCACCAAGTGGCACCATAAACGGGGTATGGTGCCACCAATCCCGACCAATAGCCATAGGCCAATGGTACCTTGGTGGCACCATACCCCCCCCTATTATGTATATGTGAATATGTATGATACATGGGGCCACCGCCGCTGGCGGCCGCCGTGGCAACTTGGCCAGCATGGTGCCACCAAATCCCCCTCGACCCTCACCGCACCCGCATGGCTATTGGTCGCAATCGTGTGGCACCATACCGAAAAGCATGGCCCCCGATGGTGCCACCAACCTTTGCTAAAACACCCTGTTTTGAAAGTGGAAACAACTGGTCACACGGTTTTGTAATTCGCGTAAACCACTGTTTATGAAGGGGTTAAGTGGAGCGGGTGAAGGGAATCGAATCCTGTTTGACACACAGTTGTCCTCCCCAAATATGGTGCCACTACAGGGTGCCACTCAACGTGTTACGTGGAGTTGAGTAATGCGAGGTTATTGTTGACAAGTACAGTAGTGTTGACTACATTTGGTCACACTTTTGGACACAAAAAACCGTTTCTGTTGTGAAAACTCCGCGCATCATTCGCTCAACCCATCCTCGCTATGAGTGGGAAGTCGTCGCCCCAACGTCCCTGTTCGGCCGTCGGATACGCAGGAGGTTCGTGGCTAAAGCCGCCGCGCAGGTCTATCTCACGACGCTCCAGAACCAATGCTCGCGCAACGCGGTCACTCCGGTGACGCGCGAGGAGCAAGTCCTGCTCACACAGTACCGCCCCACCCTGACCTTCGTGGACATGGCGCGCGCCTTTGCCGCCGAGGTGGAGCGCAAGAAGCTCGGCTCCCGCCCCCTTGCGGAGTGTCTTAGCGAGTTCGGCGCGGACATGGCTGCGCGCCACGTCGCCGGTGAAATCTCGGCGCTGCACGCCCGCGACACCCGCCGCCACCTGCGCACCTTCCTCGGAGCCATGCCCTCCGGCGTCGCTGTCACTGACATCCTGCCTGCCACGTTGACGGCGTGGCTCGCCGCGCTGCCCCTCGCTCCTCGGTCGAAATGGAACCTCCTCCGTGCCGTCGGTGCGTTCTTCAACCACGCGGTCCGCTCGGACTGGATACCCGTGTCCCCGATGGCCAAGGTGCGGCTGCCCGCGTTGCGCAGGGCCGCCCCTTGCATCCTCACCCCCGAGGACATGGCGTCCCTGCTCGCTCATGCAGACGTGCTGACGCGGCGCTGGCTGGTGTTTGGCGGGTTCATGGGACTTCGGACCTCCGAGATTGACCGACTGCGCTGGGAGGACGTGCGCCTCGCCGAAGGGCACCTCTACGTTTCGGCGGGCAAGACCGCGAACGCGGAACGCTGGGTGTCCCTCACCCCACCCGTGCTGCGGATGTGGAAGGCGCTTCTGCCTGAGCGGCGCGGCTCGGTGATGAACAACCTCGAAGGGACGCCGTTGCACAGGCGAAGGCAGAGGACGTTTGCGAAGGCGGGCGTGACCCCCGAGGTCAACGCGCTACGACACAGTTACGGCTCGCACCATCTGGTGGAGCACAGCAACCCGTCGCGCACGGCGATGGAAATGGGGCACCACAGCCCACAGGTGACGTTCGCGTTCTACCGCCGCGCGGTCACGCGCACGCAAGCCGCCGCATGGTGGGCACTCTAAGTCTAAGGCCGCTTCGCCACTGCGGCGAGGACTTGGGCGAGGATGCGGGCTTCGATGGCCGCGAGTACTTCCGGCGCGACGTCGGTGGGTGCGACCACTGGCTGCGGCGCTTCGGACAAACGCTGACGCACGCGCACCAGCGGCTTCGGCAAGTCCCCGACGGGAATCGCCGCCGTGTCCACTTGGTCGAGCGCGCCTTCGACGAGGCTGCGGCAGAGTTCGGACGTAGTGAGGTCACTGCGTCGAGCGACACTGGCGATTCGGTCGAGGGTGGCGCGGGAGAAACGCAGTGAGAGTCCGGCGGCCGCACCGCGCGCTTGGGGGTCTAGTGATTTCATATTTTCTTCAATACTGCCAAGAAACGAATGCACTCTACCGCACTCTAATACTTTCTCAACAATTATTTTTGAAAAAAGTATTGACGAACACGAACACACTCGAATACAGTGTGCGCCACATGAAGGACACCACCCCCCGAAACCAGAAAACCCCCGAAAAACTGGCTGAAGTCGAAGGTCTTATGGACCTTGCCGCAGCCGCGTCATGGCTCGGAGTGCAACGTAGTACAGTACGCAGTTGGATAAAGTCCGGCGCACTGCGTGCTCATCGGCTGACCTCGAGGTGCTACCGAATCCATCCTGACGACATACAGCATTACTTGGATGCATCGGCCACGGCTCCCAACCCCAAGGAGGTTCTATGATTCGCGACATCCTCGCCGCCTTCGTCTCCATGTTCACAACCCGCGCCGACCGGAAAGCGGGGGTGCGCCTGTGAAAATCAACTCACGCCAGAAGGGCAAGCGCGGCGAACTCGAACTCGCGCACTGGTTGACCGAGCACGGCATCCCCGCGCGGCGCGGCCAGCAGTTCAGCGGGGGCGATGACAGCCCTGACGTTGTCACCACTGGGGCCGCGTTCGAGAACATACACATCGAAGTGAAGCGCGTTGAGGCGGGCAGCCCGTACGTGTGGATGACACAAGCCATCGCGGACGCTGGGGCGAAGATGCCCACCGTGTTTCATCGCCGCAACGACCGCGAATGGCTCGTTGTCCTCCGCGCCGAGGACTTCGTCTTCCTCGCGACGCGCAGCCCTGCCGCTGGCGGCGGCTGGGTGTCGGCCCCTATGACTTTGGTTGGACCGCATTTGTCCCACCGCCCTGTCTAATATGCACACGTCGAAACAACCACACCACCACACCACATGGAGCTTTATCCTCACCAATTAAGCAACGCACACCACCTCTTCGCGTCGGTCCGCAGCCGTGGCTCTGCCATCGATTGCTCTGACACAGGGACGGGCAAAAGTTTTACCGCCCTCACCGTGGCCGCCGCCACTGGCCGCAAACCGTTCATCGTATGTCCCCTCTCCGTCGGCCCGGGCTGGGAGGCGAAGGCCGCCATGTGCGAGGTGGACCTCGCAGGGTGGACGAACTACGAAAAGGCTCGCCGCCCGGGGTGGGTGCCGCCGAGCGGCTCCTTCGTGGTATTTGATGAAGTCCATCGCTGCAAATCCCCCTCATCGCAGCAAGCGCAGCTCCTCGTCCGCGTCGCCCGAGATTTCCAGACGCTACTTCTTTCCGCCACGCCGTTCAGCACACCGCTCGACACGCGGGCCATCCTCTCGGCGCTCCGCGCGACTTCGTGGTCGGAGTGGTACCGTCTGCTGCCCAAGCTCGGGTGTTACCGTGACCGACGCCTCAACAATGCGTGGCAGTGGCGGGGCAGCGTCTCGAATCTCGAGGAGATTCGGCGGATGATTGGGAACGGCATGGTCAAGACCCGCTGGCAGGACGTGACGGGGTTTCCCGACATTCTGGTGCAGCCCGAGGCGGCCCCCGTCGCGAACAAGAAGGCAGTGGACGAGCTGCTCCGCATCATCGCGACCTCGGGCAAGCTCGACATCACCAAGGCTCTGCAAGCGCGGATGCTGGTCGAATCGGCCAAGGTCAACGCGATGACTGACATGGCACTGGACGCCGAGGCGCAGGGCAACTCGGTCGTCGCGTTCTTCAACTTCACGGAGCCGCTGCACACTTACGCCGCCACGCTCGGCAACTGCGCTGTGCTCGACGGTTCCACCTCGAGCGCGGACCGCGCGCGCATCGTCGCCGAGTTCCAGTCATCCCGCACCCCGCGATTCCTCGCGTGCAACATCCGCGCGGGTGGCGTAGGCATCGACCTGCACGACACGGTGGGCGTGCCCCGCGTCGCCCTGCACTGCCCCACATGGTCCGCGCAAGATTTCAAGCAAGCCCTCGGCCGCATCCATCGCGCGGGCAGCCTGTCCCGTGCCGTTCAGAAAATCATCTTCGCCGCTGGCACCCTCGACGTTCGGGTGCTCGCGGCGGTGCAGTCCAAGCTCAATAATATCGAAACTCTCACCGATTCCGACCTAAACCCATGACCGCTCACGCAGAAATATCCCCGTCCTCATTGAACTATCGGCAGCAATGCCGCCAGTGGGAGACCCGCCAAGAAGAATCCCTCGCCAGCATCGAGGGCACGCTGATGCACGCCGCGATGGAGGCCGACAACTGCGACGCCTTGGACGGCGAGCAACTCGGTGTCTATGACACGGTTCAAGCGTTCCTCAAACCGCTCCAAGCCGGAGCCGTGGCGGAGCACCGCGAGATACGTCTCGCCATCAAGCTCGGCACGCACGAGACGTTCGGTACGTGCGACCGCTTCATCCTCCGCCCCGGTGGACTGGCACACCTCATTGACTTCAAGTTCGGTCGCCTCTCCGTGCCCGAGGCGAACGTGAACCTGCAAGCCCTCGCCTACGCCGTTGGGGCGTTCGACGCCTTCCCCTTGGTGCATCGCATCCAAGCGTGGTTACTCACGCCGCGCCGCGATGAAGCATCATCCGTGGTGCTGGAGCGAGCGCACCTCTATGCGTACCGCGCGAAGTTGGAGAAGCTGTTCGACGAGCTGACCGTGGACAGCCCTGCGACGCCGTGCGAGGCGTGCTCGTACTGCGCAAAACTCGCGACGTGCCCCGCCATCGCCCGGTCTGCCGTCGCCGTGGCGCAACGATACGACCTCGACATGCCCGCCATCCTCATGGAGGTGTCCCCGTCCAAGATGTCCACGCAAATGCTCGACACCGTGGCGATGCCGGTCGCCCGCGTCATGGACCGCTGGGTGTCCTCGGTGAAGGCCGAGCTTACTGAGCGGGCGATGGCAGGGGAGCCACTGACGCGGCACACGCTGGCTGAACGCGCCAAGGCAGTGACCATCGACGACGCGAACGCCGCGTACGCCGCCGTACGGGACATGGTGTCCTTGGATGCGTTCCACGGCGCAGTGTCCGTGTCCTTGTCCAAACTGAAAAGCGCGGCCCGCAGCGCCGCCCCCCGTGGCAAGAAGGACGCCGCCGAGGAAGAGATTTTCCGCCGCCTGTCAGCGGCGGGAGTAGTACAGCAGACCGACAACGAACAACAAACCATCAGATACCTCAGAAAAAAGTAATCATATGAAATCATTCGCAGCCGCAGTCGCAGACATCGCCTCGGACACCCCGCCCACGGTCGCCCGCAAGGCGTCCGCCTCCGTCGAAGAGGCGTCAAATCTGCCCGCACCCATCCCGTCGGGCGATGGTGGGTTCAGCGGGGAGATGGACAAGTCCGACCTCATCATCCCGCGCCTCGCCATCGTGCAGAAGGTGGGTGATTTATCCGAGATGTTCCCCGGAGGAACAATCCTCATCAACAAGCGGCTCGTGGTCGCCCCGTTCGGACAGGCCGTGACGCTGACCATCGTCCGCGCCAGGAAGTACTTCATGGAAATCCGCGCCTATGGCGACGAGATTCGCCCGAAGGTGTTTGAGACCCACAAGGAAGTCGAGGCGGCGGGCCTCACGATGGAGCCGAAGTGGAAGACCGGCATCGACGCCACGGCCAAGCCGGTGCTGGACTGCGTCGTCGCCATCCACGGTGCCGCTGGCAATGACACCGCGCCGGAGTTCGCTATGGTCCACGAAGGCAAGCGGTACGCGCTGGCCCTCTGGTCCCTGTCCTCCCCCAGCGCATACAACGCGGCGGGCAAGTCGTTACTGTCTGCCCGCCAGATGTACCTCAAGTCGTTCGTCGAGCAGTCGTGGCTCTTGACCGTGAGCAAGGCCAAGTTCGGCTCGAACTCGGTGTTCATCCCCGAAGTCACGCCCGGAGCCTTGAACTCAGAGAGCCTTCGTGCTTACCTCGAGAGCATCGTATGACAGACACACAGACACAGTCAGCGTTGAGCCTCGATGGGGATGGGGTGCGCCCTGCTGCGCAGGAAATCATCGGCCTCATCGGGAGCAAGGGTGCGGGCAAGGACGCGGTGTATCGCCTCATCGCGGAGCAACGCCCTGCGACCCGCCTCGCCTTCGCCGACGGGGTGAAGGAAGAGGTCGCCGACGCAATCGGGATGCCGGTGGCGTGGGTCGAATCCCACAAAACAGAACTCCGTGTTCTACTCCAGCAGTGGGGCACGGAGTTGCGCCGCGACTTGTTCGACCGCGACTACTGGATAAAGGCACTCGTTCGCAAACTGTCCCATGTCAAGACGCCGCTCGTCGTTGTCACTGACATCCGGTTTGCGAACGAGGCACACGCGTTGCAAGAACGCGGCGCTCGACTCATCCGTGTCATCCGTGAAACCGGCGAGTTGGACGCACACTGCACGGAGGTGTGGCCTCACGGGAGCGAGGCCGCGAAATTCGCCCCCGAGGCGGTGTTCAATGACGGCAACCTTGATGACCTCAAGGTCAAGGTCGGCTTGCTTCTGGATTGATATGATAGCCGTTGACTTCGAGACGTATTATTCCCGCGCCCACACGGTGAGCGACCACGGGCCGTGGGCCTACGCGCACCACCCCGACACGGACATCTACATGGTGTCCGTGCGGGGGGAGGGGATGGATTACGTCGGCGATGCAGCGGCGTTCAACTGGCCAACCTTGGCGGGGAAAGACCTCGTCAGCCACAACGCGGCGTTCGATGCCACGGTTTATCAGGCGGGGGTGACGCGGAAGATGTTCCCCGCGTTCACCCCTCGCTCGTGGTCCTGCTCCGCCGACCTCGCTGCGTATTGCGGGCTGCCCCGCGCCCTCGCGGATGCGACTGAGGCCGCCTTCGGCGAGAAGGTATCCAAGCTGATGCGGAACTGGATGTCCGGCAAACGCTGGGCCGACGCCGTGGCGAAGGGCAAGGACAAGGAGCTGCTGGCGTACGCCCGCCGTGACTCCGAACTCTGCCTCAAGCTGTGGACCGAGCACGCCCCCCTCTGGCCCGCGCATGAGCGCCGCCTCTCAGCCCACACGCGGGCGCTCATCTGGCGCGGCGTCAACATCGACACCGACGGATTGAAGGCAGGGATGGACACGTTGCGCGCGGCGAAGGACGCCGCAGCGCAGGGGATTCCGTGGGCCGCTGGCGGCGAGGCGGTCCTCTCCCTCGCTGTGCTGCGAAACTACTGCCGGACCGTTGGTGTCCCAGCCCCCGCGTCGATGGCCAAGGACAGCGAGGAATGCGTGCAATGGGAGGACCAGTACTCGGAGCAATTCCCGTTTATCCGCGCCATCCGTGACTACCGTCGCGTGAATATGCTGCTGCGAAAGTTCGAGGGCATCGAGCGGCGCGTCCGCGAGGACGGCACCATGCCGGTCAACCTCAAGTATTGGGGCGCACACACGGGGCGCTGGTCTGGCGACGCGGGTGTCAATTTACAAAATCTTCCACGCGGGGAGATGTACGGGGCCAATCTCCGGCCACTGCTACGACCCACTCCGGGCAAGGTCTTCGTAATCGTTGACCTTTCACAAATCGAACCGCGTGTTCTTTCATGGCTAGCTGATGACATGGGGATGCTCTCCGCGCTGCGTGCGGGGATGCCTCTGTATGAAGCCCACGCCCGCGCCACAATGGGGTGGACGGGCGGGAAGCTGAAGGACCAGAACCCCGACCTCTACCGTCTCGCCAAAGCCCGTGTCCTCGGACTCGGCTACGGCTGCGGCGCGGGGAAGTTCAAGTCCGTCGCCCAAGCGATGGCGGGGTTGGTCCTCGGCGAGGACGAGTGCGACAAGGTCGTCCGCGCGTGGCGGAGGACCAACCCCGACATCACCGCCTACTGGCGCGCGCTCGACCACCAACTCGCTGGGGCGTCCACGCGGCGCAACGACTTTTTGTACGCTTTGCCATCCGGTCGCGAGATGCGCTGGACGCGGCCCGGCCCCGACCCCGAAGACCCGCACCGCATGATTGCGGGCACGGTCAAGAACGGCCCCCGCAGTGGGACGTGGGGCGGCAAGCTCTGCGAGAACGTGGTGCAAGCCGTGGCGCGGGACGTGTTCGCGGACGCCCTGCTCCGCCTCGAAGCCGCTGGACTCCCGGTCATCTGGCACGTCCACGACGAAGTCATCATCGAGGTGGACACCGCTAGCGGCGCGGAAGCCTTGGCCGAAACCATCCGCATCCTCTCCACCCCGCCCGAATGGGCAACCCATCTGCCACTCGCGGCCGAGGGCAGTGTTGAAAACGCATACACCAAATGAGCGACCTACCCCCCGGATGTTCCGTGAATGACATCAACCAATCCGCCGGTGAATACGAGGAGAAGTGCTCTGACTGCAAGGAGCCACTCATGGCGTACGAGCTGGACGAGAACGGCCACTGCGAGGCGTGCGTCGAGCGCCGCGAAGAGGAGAAGGCGGAACAGGAAGGGCCGCAGGAATGAGCGAGGAGACGCCGCACATTCCCATCGTCCTCACGGTCTACGCCGCAGACCTACCCGAGTGCCCGTGCTGCGGTGAACCGTGGTGCCCGCTGCACGAGGCTCACTACGCTGACTGCCCCTGCATCGGCCCCAACAGTGAACTCACTTTGAACTAGACATGAACCTATCGCCGGACAAGTCACCGGACAAGTCACCGGCCCCAACAGTGAACTCACTTAATGAACGCTGACCTCACAACCATCCTTGGCCCCGTTGACTGGCAAGTGCTTCACCGGAGCGGGTTCATCAACTGCCCCGGCGCGGAACTGCACACCACCGCCACGGGCGCACGGGACACGCGCCTCTACTTGGACCGCGTGCCGACCATTTTCTGTCTGCACAAGGGCTGCCGCATGAAGGTGCGCGAGGCCAACATCCTTCTGCGCCGAGCGCTGCTCGAGCAGGGTGACTGGACGCCGCCCCCGCCGACACCGCAGCAAGAGGCTCGGCGCGAGCGGCAGATGGAATACGAGCGCCAAGCGCGGCGGCTCGCCGTGGCGAAGGACGCGGTTTTGACTGGGTATGCGTGGCCTCTGAACACGCTGCGCGCCGCGTCCCCCGTGCCCATCCGACCCTACGGGTGGCCTCAACTCCTCGACCTGTTCGACGAGAAGGACACGCTTTGGGTCGGCGAACCGCATCACAGTGGCTCTTCGATGCATCTTCGGAACTTCCGCCGTGTCACCGCATGGCGGCAGCTTGCCATACCGCCCGCCCCGTTCATCTGCGCCAACCCGTTCACGGCGGGCGGCGTCTCCCGCACCGTCGAGCGCATCGAAACCCCCCGCCACATGGTCATCGAATGCGACGAGCTACACCCCGACCCCGTGCTGAACCGCGAGATGTCTGGCGCAGTGTTTAAGTACTTGCTGACGGTGCGCCCTAACCTGCGCCTCCGGGCTGTCATAGACAGCGGCAATAAGTCGCTGCACGGGTGGTTCACATACGACGCCGAGGCTCACGAGTGGGCCATCGCCGTGCTCCCCGCCCTCGGCGTTGACCCCGCGACCCTCCGTCTTGCGCAACCCGTCCGCGCCCCCGGCTACCGCCGCGACACCGGGCGCATCCAAGAACTCCTTTACCTAGACACCACCATTCCGAAATGATTATCACGCCCCACCGCCCCCTTATTGACGGAGTCCCCGTGCCGCTGGACGCAGTCGTCACCTACAACCCGACCCGTTACCACCTCGCTGACCGCAACGGAGAATGGGACACGGTTGATGAGCGCAACGTCGTCCGTCGGCTTCGGGAACTTGGCATCAGCCAGAAAATCGCACGCGGCTCGGATGTCTCCCCGCTGGAAGAGTGCCTCCTCGCCTACCAGCGGCACAACAAAGCTCACTCGTTCGGCAAGCTGTCGGGACACAAGGCGGGGCTGTATGAGATGGCCAGCCAACGGTTCCTTGTGCTGGACGGAGCCAAGCCGACGGTGGCGACCAAGGGCGAGTGGCCAACGCTGGCCGAGTACCTCAACCAACTGCTCGGCCCCGTCCAGCTTCCTCACTTCCTCGGGTGGCTGCAACAGGGTCGGCGCAGCATCTTCGGCACGACGGTGCTCCCCGGTCAGGTCGTTGTCCTAAGCGGGAAGCACGGCATCGGCAAGTCGTTCCTGCAATCACACATCATCACCGTGATGTTCGGCGGGCGTCAGGCTGACCCGTTCGACTACATGAGCGGCGTGACGGACTTCAACGGCGAGCTGTTCGGTGCAGACCACCTTGCCGTTGAGGACAAGTTCTTTAAGTCGGACATGGACACGCGCCGGAAGTTCGGCGCGCGGTTGAAGGAGCTTGCGGTGAATCACTTTCAACGCTGCCACACCAAGGGCCAGACGGCGTTGTTCCTCCAACCCAAGTGGCGCGTCAGCATCTCACTCAACCCCGACCGCGAGAACCTCAACGTCCTCCCTCCGTTGGACGAATCGGTCAAGGACAAGCTGATGATGTTCTCCTGCCACGCGCCGACGTGCCTCCCTGCTGCGGACAAATGGGGTGAGTGGGCAGGGCGCATCGCGGCGGAGCTGCCCGCGTTTGCTGAACACGTGGACACGCATGAGGTGCCACTCGCGTTGCGCCATGCACGGTACGGCGTTGCCGAGTATCACTGTCCGACCCTGCTTGAGTCCGTTGAGGACAACTCCACCGAATCCCTGTTTTTGTCCTGCGCCATGCACGACCTCCCCGCCGTGGTCGAGGTGGGGGCCACGGTGTGGACCGGCGGCTCGGCGGACTTGGAGCGTTTGCTGCTCGGGGCCGCCATGCCGAGCCGCGACATCTCCCGAAAACTCCTGAGCTGGCCCGGCGCGGCCGGAACTCACCTCGGACGGTTGGCCCGTCAATTTCCGAAAATCGTGTCCCGCAAACGCATCAACGGACTGTCGTTATGGACCCTGACCTTAGAAAACCCAAAGTTAACAGCGAGTTCGCAGGATTAAGCTGGGACGAGGCGGGGAACCTCTCGTTCCGCCGCGTGTCCAGTCGAACATGGCTGTCCGAAGCAGACGCGGAGACGTTGCGCCTCGTCAATGAGGGCTACGTCGCCTTTTGGGAGCGCCGTGGCAAAGCACCGCCACCGGTGTCCTCGTCCATCATAGACGTTGTCCCTAACGATTTAGAAACGCCTTGAGCTTCGTGCGCTCCACCTCCAACTCGTCGCGGTGCTCGTAGCGCCATCGCAGCTCGGCCTTCCCGCCGGTGCGGTCGTAAATCCGCTGCATTGCCTTCGCCTGAGCATCGCCGTCGGCCTTCTGAAAATCTTTGTCCGCCATCAGCATCTTCAGCCCGTCGAGCTTCGCTCCCTGCACGGCCGTGACGTAAGACTCGTACATCTTTCCGGAGAGATACATTCCCTGCGGCAAGTCTTTGTAAGAGAGCACGCGGTTCGGCCAGCCGGGGATGACCCCCTTGTCGCCAGTCGCGGTGAATGCGTCGCGAATGACCGTCACCGCCGCGTCCTGCTGGTTCGCGGGCATCAGGACATCGACGAGGTTGTATACGTAGGGGTTCCGTCCAGCGGGGACGTTGGGAATCGGCTGGCCCCACAGGTTCAGCTTCCTCGGCAAGTCGTCCCACTCACCCTTCTTGTGCTTGATTACATTTTCCCAAACTTGCTCGACCACGTTCTTGCCATTCCCTCGGTCGGCAAGGTCCACACGGTACGGCTGGTCCGCGTGGCGGATGGCCGTCACCGTGTTTGCGAAGTCGGGACGGACGACGGAAACTTGCTGGAACAGGTTTTGGAGGTACGCCGCGAACTCACCGTTGGCGACAGCTCTGAGTCCTTTGCCTACGTTCTGAAACATAGTCGTCTCGACCATGAACCGTGACATCCCCAACACCTCTCCGAACACGTCGAGGTTGAAAGTCGGTTCGCCCTCCACCCGGTTTTTCGAGGACTTGCCATCGATGCGAGCCATGTCAGCGCGGACACCGAGGAGGACACCGGGGACACCGAGGAGGTCCAAGCGCACCGAGGTGTCGCCAGTCTGGTACTTGCCGTCGCCACCGTCGAGCTTGCGCTGCAAGCCCGTGAGATTGACCCGGTAGTAACCCATGTCTTCCGAGCTTCGGAGACGGCGTAGGTTCTCCTCGGACTCAGGTCCACCGGAGATGAGGTCGTCCCGGAGGAGTAGGTCAGAGATGGCGGCGATGGTCGTGCCGACCCAGAACTTACCGAAGTCAATGCCCGCTTCTCGCCGGTTGCCGGTCCGAGCGTGGTACACCATCTGGGCACCCGCCAGTGGTGGGACGAGGTAAGGTAGCGTGGTCGCCAAGACGTTGAGCGGCGTGCGCTGATACACACTCGTCATTAGGCGGAACGCGGTGACGCCCGGTTCTCCTGCGGTTCGGCGGATGATACCTTCGACGGCCGAGGCCGCCATCGCAGGGGCACTGGCGTTTTGGAACGTACCTTCCAAGGCTGCCTCTTCGGCGGTCGCCCTCAGTTGACGGGTCGCCATCAATTTCGCTTCCGCGTATTCCCGCGTGCCTTCGGCCGCGCTACGGAGGTCAACCTCTTGCGCCATCCGGGAGGCGCGCAGACCGGCTTTGGCGATGTTGTCGAACGCCGCAAGACCACGGAGCATCGGCTCAGGGGTCGCGCCGAAGAACGCCTCGGCCAGTTTCGCGGTGCGAAGCTTCAGTGGGACACGGCCAGTGCCCATGTCCACTGGCAGGTCGCCGTTTAACGCTTTGATTAAAGCACCCACAGGGTGGAACCCACGTATGCGCTCCCCGAGAATGTCCGAGCCGCCGGGGCCACGCAGCAGCGTGTCTACCGCGTCGGGGACAGCGCGCATCGAGGCAGCAGCGACCCACTGTCCTTCGGTCAACGTCGGCATCTTCACCGTCCGAGGGGTGCCGGTGATGGCCGACCAGACAGCGTCTCCCATAGCACCGACGGTCCGCGCGGGGAGGTCAATGACTCCGCGTGAGTAATTGCTCAGGAAGTTTCGCAGCTCCGACTTCGGCGTGAGCAAGTTGCCTTGAATTACCGACAAGAAGTCTTGCGACAGGCTCTCGCGCGGCAGCAGCACTTCTAAGTCCCTGACCCAATTGAGCTTGGCACGGCGGGCGACAGACTCTGCCGCTTCAGCCACCTTGTATGTGGCGTCGGACGGGTTCAGCAAGGCGGCATCAACCGCAGCGGAGTGCGCCGCAGTTGCGGTGTCTGCTGCGTCGAGCTTGGCTTTGAGGTCCGCTTTCTGGTGCGGCTGCAACATCAACCCCTTCTTGCCGAGGCCAATCTCCACCACAGCGGCGACGTGGGCGGGGGTCGCTTTCAACTCAGCGAATTGACGAAGCAACTGACCGAAGGTCGTGCCCGCCTTTGAAATCGTGTCGAACGCACCTTCAGCGGTGATGCGGTCGCCTTTGGCTAAGGCTCGCTGCATCAGCTCCAACCCGTCTAATACGAGGAAGTTCTTCGCGGTGTCGGTCTGCACCATGTCCGTGAGGCGGTCGGCCGACGTGACCAACTCGGCGTCCGTCTTCATGTTCGCCTCCGCCTTACCGGTGGCGATGACCTGCGTCTCGTACCCCGCTATGTCAGGACGATTGTCTCGGATGTCCTTCAAGTCTGGGTCGCCCTCGGCGGCGCGCTCGGGGAACCGCCGCGAGCCGCGCGTGGAAAGGTCGGCTACGGCTCCGCGCTCGGCTTCTGCCCGGAGCTGGGCAAAATATACTGCATCCCCTTGGCCGTCCCGTCCACGAAGCAAGGGTCGCTGAACACCGCCTCCTGCTCTTCCGGCGACATCTCGGAAAACTTTCGCGGCGTCTTCGCGGGAGTCGATTTTGCTTCCGAAGAACTCGCCGTACCCACGGACCCTTGTGATTTTGATGTCATTTTCATAAGAAAGGTTTCGGACGTTATCCACCAATGATGCCTCGTTGTCGAACAACATTACGCGCACACCGTCTTTGTGGTCAACCAGCGTTCGATGCTCAAAGCCGTGTCTCGTCAGGATGACCCGCGCGTCTTCAAACGTGCCGGGCAGGATGAAGTCGTAAAGGGCCGAGTTGGCTCGGAACGGGTCGGAACGAAACGTCAGCACGGACTTTTGGCGCGCGTGGTCGCCGAGCAAAGCTCCCGCCACTCGCACATCTTTGTACGGGACATCCGGGCCGTACATGGTCACGGTTGAGTTCTCCGCCCCGTCCTTCCAGTCGCCGATGGCATCGTGGCGTTCGGAGGGTGGCAACCACTTATCCACTTTCTCGGCGAAGGCCCGCACTTGAGCGTGTCGCTCACCGCGTAGCGCGGTCACGGCGTCGTTGAAATTTAAGCCCTCTCGGATGTTCGGCGACACGAAGAGCGCGCCTCTCGGCCCAACGGTCGTCTCATCCACGAGGTCGCCACGGCGCGTCAGATACCCTTCCTCCTGCCCGACCCTGTCTACGAACGCCCGGTACTCCGAGAACGCCGCACGATTGGCCAACGCACCGCCACGGATGTACCGCACCTCCATCCCCTTGTCGGTGGCCAGTTGTAGCGCGGCCCGTTGCGCGGCGGACATATCGCCAGCACTCTCGGCGAAGATGGTCGCACGGTTGGTCGGGACCGGCATCGGTTTGATGCGCACCCAGCCACGCTCTTGCGCGGCTTGGTTCCACGTTTGGTCGGCGGAGAAGATGCTGTACTGGCCGTCCTCATCCGCGTCACCGCGCAGCGCCGGGTCCGCCGCCAACATCTCGTCCACCCGCGCCTTCATCCGCCGCGCACTGTCCACTTCGGCCTCGGGGAACTTGCCCGCACGGCGAGGGCTAAGTCGGTCCCGCACCCACTGCTTGATGAACAACCCGTGGCTGTAACTCGAACCATCCGGGGTCGCGCCGTGGAACTCCGCGTCATAGGTGCCACCATCGGGGGCCAGCCACAGGCTGCGGTTGGGCGCGAGCGGGTCATCGCCACGTTTGGACAGGTCGCCTTCTTCAAATTCGATGAGCTTGCGCCTCGCCTCGCGCTGGGGAGCGATTTCAGCGTCAATCGCATCGCGCAGCCGCCACAGCTCGGTGTTGGTGATGGCCTCGCCCCGCTCCAGCAGCGTCTCGGCGACACGGGTGGCCTTGCTCTTCGGCGCTGCCGTCGGGACGGCCGTCGGCAAAGCCGCTTCCAGCCGCAACTTTGATGCGCCCGAGAAATGTTGCTGCGTCGTCGTCGCCGTACCCGCTTGCCGCATCTGGACGATGACTCGCCCGTTCCGGCTGAACCCCACCACCTCGCCGCCCACACGGCCACGGGGGGATTGGATGGTCTTGCCGTCTTTGAGCACTGTCTCCGTCCGTATGAATGACACACGGTCGCCGACACGGGTAATCGGGGCGTCGGCTTTCCCTCCGTAGTTGTAGCCAAGGTCTTCGGGGGAGGACTTGAACTTCTCGCCGGACATCGGCTCAGGCTTCGGTGCGAACTTCGCGTCCGGCATCGGCGAAGCGATGTCATCTTGGGCCACAGGTTCTTTGGTCGCAATCGACGGTTCCGCCTCAATTTGTTTAATTTCCGGCTTAATTTCGACCGGCGGAAGCTCGGGGGCCAGTGCCTTGAGCTTGGCTTTCAACACTTTCTTAGCAACCGTGGCTTCCAAGGTCGGCTCAGGCTTCGGTGCGGGAGCAGCCGTTGGCTTTGCCGCAGGCGGCTCTGTCACTGACACGGGTTCGGGCGTTACCACCGGCTTCGACTCGGGTGCGACAACCGCCGACTCAGGGGGCTTGAAAAACACGGACATCCCCTTCGCACGTTCAACGAGGGCTTCTGGGGAAAGGAAGATTGCCTGCTCGGCCGGTGTCGCGTCTTTCGGAGCCGTGCCGACAATGGATTCTGGGGCCGGGTCAGCAACCTTGGGGGTCGGAGCGGGAGCCGCAGCCGCGTCTTTCGGAGCCGGAGCCTCTTTCAAGCCCATCGCTTCGCGGACGATGGTGAGAGAGGGGTTGTAGTCGGTGCGCAGCGGCGCGTCCAGCACGTTGCGGTACCCAGCGAGGAGCGCGTTCTGCACGCCCAACGCACGGCCCACCAACTCGCTGCGGGTGCGGATGTCCCGTGTCAGCGACCCGAAGAACGAGGTGTCCTGCGCCGCCCTCACTCGGCCGGAGACAAAGTCGAGCTGGGACAACGTCAGATGCTCCGCGAACCATTCACGGAATGCGGTGTTGGTGTGCTTGGCCTTCTCCTCGGGGTCAGTGGCGCGGAGTGCTTTCTGCCACGACTCGAGTATTTGCGGGTCCACGCCTTCACGGGTGGTCAGGCGCACCTTGCCGTCCTCTTCCACTCGGGTAAACAAGGCGCTCTCTCCTGACCCCAGCTCACGCTGGAACCGCTGGAACGCCGCCCGCTGCACGTCAGGGTGAAGCTGGTCAAAGTAAGGGTGCGCCGCTTCGTGCGTGACAGTCGCCACCTTAGCGGTGTCATCCGCTTGGACGAGCCTACCGTAGAAGTTAACTGTGTCACGGGTCGCCTGTGCGAGCGCGCCGGGTTGCGTGGGATGCGCGCCGGGTTCGACCGTCATCTTCAAGCCGCTCTGCCCCAAGGTTGCCGCGTCCCACACGGCTTGTGTGGTCAACTTGGCCGCGTTGCCACCCGGGCCGTCGCCGTAGTTAATCTTCGCCAGTTGTTCCACGGCTGCGCTACCGCCGCGCAGGTTGGCATCAAGCATCTGGAAGACGCCGTTGATGCGGGCCGCCGTCTCTTCACCGGCCACTTTGCCGGAGCGGAGGTCGAGGATGCGGGCACCTCCCGCGTGGGCAAAACCGATACCGACGCCAGTTGCACCGGCGAAAAGTAATCGCTCGCCCGCCGTGCCGCGATAGGCGCTGGTGTCACTACCTTGGGTGCGCTCTTGGCTGATGTCCGCACCTTCGGCTAGGAGGTTCTCCGCCCCTTGGATGCTCGCGAGGATGCCGACCTTCGCCACACCTGTCTGTGACAGCCCGCCGAGGGCTTTCGCAGCGCCACCGAGCACAGTAGCGCCCGCATTGTCGAAGCCCTTCGCTACTGCCAACCCGGCCACCTTCTCCGCAGCCTTGGTGCCGAGTTGCTGGCCCAGCGCGATTTTCAAAGTCTCTTTGGTCGCTTGACCGCCGCCGACGGCCATCACCGTCTGGCCGATGGGAACAGCGGACGCCACACCCATGATGGCGGCGGAGATGTTGCTGATAGTCCCAGCCTTCTGCCACGCTTCGGCTGGGTCCAGCCCTTTGTCGAGGAGCGCGTAGTAGTTGTCTTTGAGACTGAGCAATTTGCTGCTCATGGACTCGAGGGCACCTGCCGTGAGCAACCCCGCAGGGCCGCCACCGGCCACTGTCATGCCGACCATCGCCGGAATCGTGTAGGACAGCTCGCCCGCGATGCGTGGGAGGATGCCCGGCTGCTCTTGGAACCGCTCAGGGTGGAGCTTCCGGTTCTCAAACTCGTCATTAAGGGTGCGCTGAAGGTCTTCGCCTGTAAGCTGACCCGTCACCAAACCCGCCGACATCGCGATGCGGTCGTTCTTCTCAGCGATGGACTGGAGATATTGCCCACCCATGTGAGTGCCGAACTGCGTCGGCATATCTGAGTCAGGCGGGACATAGTTGCGCGGCGCGAACGTCACCGGAGCGCGACGCGGGGAGAGGCCGTTCTGGTTGGGCGGAAAGGCTCCCGCGAATGTGGCGTTGTTCGGTTGCGGCACTGGCGCTGCCTCCACCGGAGTCGCCTCCGTGGCTTTGCGCTGGGCACGGTTGAAGAAGTCAGACGCCCAGCCATCCACTTGCAAGTTCTTCGGATTCGAGTCGCGCCACTTCTGCGCAAACTGGGTCAGCACCGAGTTCTGGATGTCGGGCGTGAAGTCGTTCCAATGACTTCCCTTGGGCGAGCTGGCGTCCAGCTCGTCCCGTTCCTTTGCCCACGCAGTGATAACCGGGTTAGGGAGCAGCGTCTTATCCATATACAGATGGTGGGACTACCTCGGTGCGAGCGGCACCACACCTTTTGGCGGCGGATTGAAGTTATATTTAGTGCCCCAACCGCCCGCGTTACCGGGGGGCGTTACGGCGGCAGGAGGGCCGGTCACTCCGGGAGTGGGCACACGGGGAGTGGCCGCATCGGGAGTGCGCACGAAGGGGATTTGGTCTATCTTCCCCGTTAACCCGTTGTATCTGCCGAAATTGGTCTGACCCATCGCGTCTTCCTGCTTGAGAATGGGAGGTGGGGTGGTTTGAGGGCTGAATAGGGACTGTATACCCGAGGTGAAATCCCCAAGGGTGATGTTCGGGTCGTTCATGTTCATGTGGACTTTTGCCGCACTGAACTGCATAGCAGTCTGCAATCCCATGTATTGGTCGTAGGCCACGCGCCGGGTCCGAGGGTCTGCGTTGGGGTCCGCCGCCATCTCCTTGAGATTGCTCATGCGGTTGAGGGTGTTACCGATGTCCATGCCAACTCCCTCGACCGTCGAGTTTGTAAGTCTGTCCCGGTCTAGTTTCAACGCATCTTGTTGGTACTTCCCCATCCTCACATTGTTAGCCACCGTGGCGTCCAACTGCCCCTGCCCGAGTCTGAGCTGCCCGTCCTGATAAACCCCAGTTATCCTCTGTCCTTCACGAGCCACACCACGGTTCGCCTCGTTGTTTGTGGCGTCGGCGAGGCGGGCTAGCGCGTTTTGATTCTCGGCGGAACTTAGGTTCCGGTCTTGCATGGAATTGGCGTTTAACTGCGCGCTAGTCTGTAGCTTTTCGGCGTGCGCTTGCGCTTGGGCCTGCTGCTTCTCCATGAGCTTCGCGTGCAGCTCCATGTCATCCTTGGACTGTTTGGCTCGGCGCGTGTCCGACATCTGCTGCATCCGCGCTTCGACAATGGGTCGCCCCATTTCCATGCCTGCCCGGAACCCGTCTAGTAAGTCTCGTCCTGCTGCCATAGTTCCTCCTTAGTTTGTGCGCGGGGCACGGTTAATCTTAGAGTCCATCCAGCGGCGGATGAGTGATTTCACACGCGGGAACGGACGAATCATCGTTGCGACCCGCTCGCCGAACCGGATGTACGCCGCGCGGAACCAGCCCGGGGATTCAGTGAGCAACCAGTCGCGGAACAGCATCCAGCGCGGGTCGTCGATGCCGTACACCTCGCGGGCGACGTGGCATGGTTTCGCGGCTCCACCGGCTGCCGCCATGCCGCCAGCCATGATGCCTGCCGAGCCAAGGCTGCCTGCGACACCTGCGACGATACCCAAGCCTTGCATCCACGGGTTGCCCTGCGATGCCTGCGCCTGTAGCTGCGCCGAGTAGATGCTGCCCTGTGTGCCGTATACGTTGGCGGCAAACTGCGTACCCATCTGACCGGCATTGGCATTCTGCCCAATCGCGTTGACGCCGGTCGCCATGTACGGCGCGGCACCGACACCAGCCGACTGCAACTGGCCGAACTGGGAGAGCGGGGTGGTGCCCGCCAGAAACGCACCGGCGTTACCGAGACGTTGCTGTTCGATGCCGCGTTGATAATCCGTTTGAGACAACGCTTCTTGCACACCTGCGGCGACACCGTTGGTGTTGCCGAGCCGTGTCTGGACAGCCCGGACATTCTGGGACACCCCGCGCCGCTCGCTGTCAGTGACAGAGCCACCCGCACCAAGCTGGCCGGACACACGGCGCCCGAGGTCTTCCCGGAGCGCGAAGCCAATGGGGTCGCTGGCCTTCAACTGTTCGCGGGAGGTGTCTAGGAATCGCTGGCCGTACTTCTCCTGTATGTCCAATAGGTTCTGTGCGCCATCCATCGCGGTCTGGCGCGCGGTGACGGCCTGCTGCTTGGCAAACTCCGCGTCTCCTTGGTTAGTGAAATCGTAGGAGTACTGCTTGCCATCCAGCGTGTACGAACCGCGCTGTCCGAGCTTGGCCGCCAGTTCGATTTGGCGGCGAACAGGCAGCGTCTCGACGTCGGCCAGGATGCCCGCGCGGTTAGCGGCTGCGTAGTCCGGGGGAGGTGGCGGAGGTGGTTCGTCGCTGCCCATATTACGTCTCGCTTAGGGTTAGGTGTTTAGTGACTAGGGAAAAGTCATGCGCATACGTCATGTCGTATTTGTGGCGCTTCCACGCCACGCGGACCGGCGCACCGAACCGGTGGACCATCGCGGCCCACAGGACACGGAGGACACCGGGTTTCTTGGCGATGACCAAGTCCACGAAGACGTGCGGGGCGGCCTCGTCGTGCGCGTAGAAGTCGCCCGCTTCCGCAAGGTCCGGCAGTTTCCGCGCCAAGGCGATGCCGACGAGGCGACCGCAGTCGTCCGTCACATGGGCGAGGCGTCGGTCTTCTCGAAACCACTCCAGCCACAGTAGGATGCGGGCACCGTCCCAGCGTCGGGCTGGGCGATAATTCCGTTTCACAAATGCAGCAAGGGTCATAAGGTTCATCGAGTCAAATCTACGTTATCGGCGAACCCGGTGAGCTTCAAGGCTCTAACGCTCAGATGCCCCACATTTGATAGGACACGCACTTGGAGGTAGTGGAACGACCCCAAGCCGGGGAACGTGCGGGCCACCGTCAGGGTGCCCGGAAGATTGAGGACGAAAGGCACTGGCTCCGGGAGCAGCGGAATCGGGCGCGAGGTGGCGTCCAGTGCGAGCCGCATCTCGAATACACCTTCATCCGCCCGCGTCCAGAACTCCGCGTCGGACGTACTTTCGTTGAACTCCGCGATGATGCCGAGCAGCGTCTTCGGCAACGTCGGGTCGTTGAAGCTGAACCCTCGGAGGTCTATCGTCGTAAAAATGGCCGCACCCAAGTCCGTTACTTCAGTCGGGTGATGCCGCACCACGATTCCGTTGGCGAGGAGCATGATGAGCTGGGAGTGGCCGTCGAGCACAGTCGCCGACATATCTCGCACAGGAAGCCCCAACCACTCTCCGACCCACCGCTGGTGCCGTGTGTCATAGACAAAGAGGTGTGACGGTGCGGTCGCACCATCCAAGGGGAGCGCAAAGAATACCTTGTTGTCAAAGAACTCCGCGCAGGACAACGAGGCCGCAGACCAGTTGACGCGGGAAAGGTAAGATTGAATTGGGAGGCTGATGGCGACGGACACCTCGCGCTGCGTCTCTTGCAGCATTCGGCGGAGGGACACCACGCCGTCCGAGGACAGCCACCAGACATCCGCGCCAACCTGTATCGCCGTACGGTTGGCCGCGCAGCCCAACGTGCTGCTGACCTTCTCCACGCCCCAGTTCGCCACCGTGAGTTGTGGGTCGGTGTTGATGAGCCAGACCGACTGAGCCTTGAACACAAGGAGGTTGTAATTATCCCAGCTCTTGAGTCCGGTGATGGGATGTCCGTCGCCACCCACTCGCAGGCTGCTCCCGGCGGCGAACCAACCGGGGTCGAAGAAATCTGACACAGAAAGTGTGTCCTCGTTCGCGATGAACAGGCGGTTCGTGTGCCATATTCCGAGCGCCCCCGTGGGCGGCACACGCAGCGTGGGCGTCGCCGTGGCTGTAGTGCCCGAGCCGGGGGCGGCAATTGCCAGTGTGGGTGTCCCTACGTACCCTCGGCCGGGGTTGATGACATTGATGGCCACGACTTGTCCCGCACTGGCTCCTGAGCCGAGCGTCGTCTCCACCACAGCAGCTTCGACGGGGGCGTTGCCCACGGCGGGAGTCACGGTCACGGCGGGGGCGGTTGCGTAGCCACTGCCGCCGGAACTTAAAGTCACTTCCAGTCGCCGAAGGAGGTACGCCGAGACTCCGTCATATTCGTGGACGTTGTTATTACTGACAATGTAGGCGCGGCCACCGCCCGCAACCAAGGTATGGTTGGCGAAGTCGGCTTGGAGGAGCGTCGGCGCAGGGTTCGCCGAACTGACTTGCCCTGTGTGCCGCGAGGTTGCTGCGCCGGTGAAAAGATACATCGCACCGACGTTGGTAATGGCCACCGGGAGTATCCGGGTACAGTTAGCTGCTACGGTAACTTGCTCAGTCCCGCCGCGCGTCGCCAGTCCTCCGCTAGGGTCTATGGTGCAGTTCTGGCTCCATGCGTACTCCCCCGGCAGCAGGAGGTGCGCCGCGACGGAACTGTTGGCCCCGCCACGGAAATCGGTCGCCGCATCCAGCATGAGCGGGTCGTCGAGCAACTCGTTGAACAGTGGGGCGGGCATATTAAGTCTTGATGCAGTAAAGCAGAGCGATGTTGCGTGGGCGGGTTTCCACGCCACCAGTGCTTCCAGTCACCTGAACGTGAATCTGACCAGCGTAACCGCCTGCATATGCCTGAGTAGAGCCCGGGACAGGCTCGTAAACTGAATGAGTGTGGGCTTTCAATTCGTCCGCCTGCGCTGAACCAAACGCACGACTAGCATCAACGCCGCGCCCATTGTCCCAGCCTCGAACAAACTCGCCTCTAAGATTAGGCAGATTGAATGTGGTAGAGCCGTCACCAACACCGAAAGTCGTGGACGTAACTGCAAACAACGCAGCGTAGGTCGCTCGGCT
>Ga0208942_1000133_pt1 | contig 34668 bp, 36 predicted proteins | sample GreLakmeSU08MSRF_FD_187704 | JGI IMG/M metagenome (GOLD analysis project Ga0208942, IMG submission 187704) | Freshwater lentic microbial communities from great Laurentian Lakes, MI, USA - Great Lakes metaG SU08MSRF (SPAdes) | ecosystem: Environmental > Aquatic > Freshwater > Lake | place: Great... | reverse complement strand
GTTGCCTTCGCTCCAGCGGCGGTTACCGTCGAGGATGCGTTCGAGCAGTTCTGGTGCGGTCAGTTGACTCATCGTGTCGCCAAGGGTAACGCGGGCAGAACGCCGCGGGGTGTCGGGCTGGTGACGAGCCTACGACAACCAGTCCAGATAGATGGACTGGTCGCGACGGTCCATGATCCCCATGTTGACGACCTGGTTGGCGATCTTACCGTCCATGTCGATCAGGTAGGTGCCACGCATACACGTGCCCCACTCCTCATCGAAGACGCCGTAGGCCTTCGAGACTTCGCCGTGCGGCCAGAAGTCGGCGACAAAGCGGCCGTTAGCCTTGAGGTGGTCCTTGTACGACTGGCGGATAGGCCACGCATCGCAGGCGACATTGATGATCTCGAGGTCGTCGCGCTCGAGCCCGGACTCGTCGCGGATTTCGCAGATCTCTCCCTCACAGACATCGGTGTATGAGAAGGGATGGAAGAACAGCAGGACGTTCTGCTTGCCGCGGTAGTCGCTGAGGGTGACGCTCGTGTCGAACGTCTCCTTGAGGGTGAAGTCGGGGGCGATGTCGCCAATCTCAAACATGGGGTTAGTCCTTCGCTTTTGGAGGTGCAGATTGTTGTTCGCGTTGAGCGCGCAATTCGCTGAGTATCTCAGAAAGTCGCGCCTCGAAGCCCATCGTGGTCGGTTCGTAAAACCGTAGGTGCGCGAGGTCCTCGGGCAGGTGTCGTTGGTCGGCAACGAAGCCACCAGCGGCGTGCGGGTACTTGTAGCCGACGCCACGGCCGAGCGCCTTCGAGCCGGAGTGCGAGCCGTCACGGAGATGGTCGGGCGGGATGTGCGTGCCGTATTCGCGGACCGCGGCGCGGGCAGCATCGCCCGCCGTGTAGGCGGCATTCGACTTGGGTGCGAGTGCGAGGTAGGTGACGCACTGAGCAAGCGGAATGCGGCCCTCGGGCATGCCGATCTCTTGGATTGCCTGCGCCGTAGCGACGGCGAGTGGGAGCGCGCGCGGGTCGGCATTGCCGACGTCTTCTGAGGCAAACACGATCAGGCGCCGCGAGACGTAGCGCGGGTCCTCGCCACCCTCCAGCATCGTGTGCATCCACCAGAGCGCAGCGTCGGGGTCGGAGCCGCGCAGGCTCTTGATGAAGGCCGAGATCGCGTCGTAGTGAAGATCGCCCTCGCGGTCGTAGCGAATCGGGATGCGGCCGACCTGCGCGACGAGTTCGACATCGACCGTGTCCGTCGCAGTGGCGCGAGCGGCAGTCGCGGCTTCGAGCAAGGCGAGAGCGGCTCGTCCATCGCCGCCGGCCGCACGCGCGATTGCATCGCGGGCATCGTCGGCCACCGTCACCTCGAGCGCTGCCGCACCGCGATCGATCATGCGGTTGAGGTCGGCGGGGTCGAGGCTCTTCAGCTCGTAGAGCGTGCAGCGCGAGAGTAGGGCGGCGATCACGCCGACATGGGGACTCTCGGTCGTCGCGCCAATCAGGATGATCAGACCCGACTCGACGAGCGGGAGCAGCGCGTCCTGCTGCGCCTTCGTAAAACGGTGGATCTCGTCGAGAAAGAGGATCGTGCGGCGCCCGTCGCCCGCGAGCCGATCGCGGGCGCGCTCGGTGACAGCGCGGACGTCGGCCTTGCCGGCATCGACGGCCGAGAGCTCCTCGAACGACGAGCCCGTGCGCGCCGCCACGATCCGTGCCAACGTCGTCTTGCCGGTGCCGGGTGGGCCGAACAGGATCATCGAGCCGACCCGGTCCTCCTCGATGGCGCGACGCAGTGGACGACCAGGGCCGACGAGCGATTCTTGGCCGACGACGAGATCAAGATCGTCGGGTCGTAGACGCTCGGGGAGCGGTGCGACGAGACGTCGGCGGTCGTCAGCGGCGGTGAAGAAGAGATCGCTCATGCACTGCGTAGCGTAGGCGGATCGTGACGCGTCCTCACAGCGGGCGCGCCTCGGGTAGGCTGCGGGGGATGACAGAACCCATCGGTATGTGGATCGGCCTAGGTCTCTGCGCGTTCCTGCCGTTTCTCGGCATTGGTGCCGCGGTTCGCCCAATCTGGATCGCCATGCTGATGGCAGTCGGTGCCTCTGCGATCTGGCTGTGGGGCCTCGGCCTCACTGGGTTCGGAGTTGCCGCTGCTGCCTCGCTACTGGGGGTCCTCGCCGGAAGTGGGTTGCGCCGGTTCTTCATCGCCTTTCGTGCTCGCCGTGTTGCCGCTCGTACTAACGCCTCGTCAGGAGAAGCCACGTGACCGACCTCACCGATCGTTCGATCACCACGATTCGAACGCTCGCCATGGACGGCGTGCAGAAGGCGAATTCCGGCCACCCGGGAACGGCAATGGCGCTTGCGCCGATCGCGTACCTCTACTACCGCGAGTACCTCAACTACGACCCGCAAGAGCCGCATTGGCCTGGGCGCGACCGCTTTGTTTTGTCGCCCGGCCACGTCTGCATCCTCCAATACGCGACGCTGCATCTGACGGGCTACGACGTCTCGCTCGATGACCTCAAGCAGTTTCGCCAGTGGGGCTCGCTGACACCAGGACACCCCGAAGTTGGTCACACACCGGGCATTGAAGTGACGACCGGTCCGCTGGGGCAGGGCGTCGGCAACATGGTCGGCTTTGCACTCGCCGAGCGCATGCTGGCCGACCGCTACAACCGCCCCGGCCACGAGATTATCGACCATCGTGTCTTCGGTATCTGCTCCGACGGCGACCTGATGGAAGGCGTCGCCCAAGAGGCCGCTTCGCTCGGTGGTCATCTTGGTCTCGCCAAGATCACGATGATCTACGACGACAATCGCATCACGATTGAGGGCGATACTGGCCTGGCCTTTACGGAGGACATCGCCAAGCGCTTCGACGCACTCGGGTGGCACGCTCAGCGCCTCGAAGACGGTTGGGTGCTCGACGACGTGCGCGCCGCAATTGACGCTGCCGAGCAGGACGATCGTCCGTCGATCATTGTGCTGCGCACGCACATCGCACCAGGCTCGCCGAACAAGCAAGACACCGCGGAGGCGCACGGCTCGCCGCTCGGCGACGAGGAGATCAAGCTGACGAAGGCCAACTACGGCTGGCCCGAGAACGAGCAGTTCCTCGTGCCGGACGACGTGGCCGAGCACATGGACAATCGCGTTCGTGGCGCCGAGGCCCGCAAGGCGTGGGAGGCGAAGTTCGAGGCGTACCGCGCCGCGCACCCCGAGCTCGCCGCCGAGCTCGAGCGCGTGCTGTCGGGCGAGCTGCCGGACGGCTGGGATGCCCAGTTGCCGGTCTTCGAGGCCGACCCGAAGGGCATGGCGTCGCGCTCTGCCAGCGGCAAGGTGATCCAGGGCCTCGCGGCCGGGATCCCCGAGTTCGTTGGCGGCTCCGCCGACCTCGCACCGTCGAACAACACGCATATCGACAACGGTCTGAGCGTCTCCGAGCGCAACTTTGCCGGCCGCAACCTGCACTTCGGCATCCGCGAGCACGGGATGGGCGCGGTCCTGACCGCGATGGCTCTGCACGGTGGGCTCCGCGTGTTTGGTGCGACGTTCCTCGTCTTCTCGGATTACATGCGCGGTGCCGTGCGCATCGCGGCGCTATCGAAGGTGCCCGTCACCTACGTCTGGACACACGACTCGATCTGGGTTGGTGAGGACGGACCGACGCACCAGCCAATTGAGCACGTGATGTCGCTGCGCCTGATCCCGAACCTCGTCGTCGTCCGCCCGGGCGATGCCAACGAGACGCGCGAGGCCTGGCGCTTCGCGCAGCTGCATCGCAGCGGACCGGTCGCACTGATCCTGACCCGTCAGAACCTGCCGACCGTCGACCGCTCGGTCTTCGCCTCGGCAGAGGGGCTGCACCGCGGCGCCTACGTCTTGGCCGAAGCCGACGGTGGCACGCCCGACACGATTTTGATTGCCACGGGTTCCGAAGTGCACGACGCCATATCGGCACGCGAGACGTTGCAGGCCGAGGGCCTCAAGGTTCGCGTTGTCTCGATGCCGTCGTGGGAAATCTTCGACGAACAGGACGCGGCGTACCGCGAGTCCGTCCTGCCTGCGGCCATTACGCGACGCGTGTCGTTCGAGGTTGGCGTGACGTCGGGCTGGGAGCGCTGGGTTGGTCAGAGCGGCATCGCGATCGGCATCAACCACTACGGCGCCTCGGCACCAGGCGGCACAGTCGCGAAGGAGCTTGGTCTCACGGCCGACGCTGTTGTCGCTGCGGTCCGCTCGCTCCAGTAACACTCCGGCACCTTCTGTGCCACGATACCGCTAGACCTTTTTCGGAGGATTCCCGCATGGCAGACCACGCAGATCATCATCACGAAGTCGCTGAGAAGCCGAACGCGAGCACGACGATGGGCATCGCGCTCTTCTTTTCGATGGCGGCATTGATGGTGTCGTTCATCGCTGCGATTCGCGCCTCGTACGATCTTCTGACCGTCGGTCTGGTGCTTGGTGCGATCGGTCTTGGTGTGGGTTTGCTTGGTGTCGTGCTGGCGAAGGCAAAGCACGGGACGACGCGCGGCTTTGCTGTCGTGTTGTTCCTGAGCGTCCTCGTCGCCGCCCTCTGGGCGCTCGTCGGCTCCAACACGTAGGTTCTTCACGGCTGGTTGAGTGGGGCAGAACTGTGCGTTTGCGTGCGCCTGTCGCGCCGTTAGGTCGTGAGCGGTAGGCAGCGATGCGGGTTCCGCCACGCGCGTAGCGCAAGCCTGCACGAACCGCGCGGGGTGTGACACAATTGTAGTCACCATGATCATTGAACCTGTTCGTACCGTGAAAGCCCGCTTCTCCGAATTCCTTGACCTCGTCGAGCGCGACCATGAGCACGTGCTCATCACCCGCAACGGGCGCGCCGCTGCCGTGATGATCAGCTACGAACAACTCGAAAGCATGCGCGAGACGATTGCGATTCTCTCCGAGCCGGGGGCGCTCGAGGACTTGATCCAGGCCGATCGCGACATTGCTGCTGGCACTACCGTTCCTCTGGAAGACGTGATCGAGGAAATCAAGCGCAGGGCGCAGCCCTAAGCGATGTACGTTGTCCGTCTGACGCCCGGAGCGCAGCGTACGTTGAGAGAACACCTCTCACCCGCCGCGGCAGCAGCCGTGGTCGAGCTGCTTGACGGGGCACTGAAGGAGGCGCCGCATCGGATCGGCCGCTCGCTCGATGAGCCGTTTCAGGGCGAGTACGCGTCGCGGCGAGGTGTCTACCGTGTGATGTACCGAATTGACGACGAGGCAAAGCTGGTCACGGTCACTCGGATCGCCCATCGGCGAGATGCCTATCGTTCCTAACGATTCGGCCGCACGCAGTCGGCCGGCTAGACGCGAACGCTGATCTCCGTCACGGTCGTCAGAGCCAGGGTGGACGACGTCCCATCGACCGAGAGAGTGATCACGCCCGCCAGCTCGTCGACGCTCTCGACGGAGACGGTGGCGCCAGGCCGCAGGCCACGCTCGGCCAAGTACTGCAACAGGCGAGGGTCGCGATCTGAGACGCGCAGAATCTCGACGGCCGTCCCCGCCGCCACGGCGGTTAGCCGTTGCCATGGATCCGACGGCACGGTTCCGTCTCGTGCTGGGATCGGGTCACCATGGGGGTCGCGCTCGGGTTGGCCGAGGGCGGCGGCGATGCGGTCCTCGAGACCCTCGGAGATGACGTGCTCAAGGCGGTCGGCCTCGGCGTGCACCTCCTCCCACGACATGCCTAACTGCTCGACGAGATAGAGCTCGAGCAGGCGGTGATGGCGGAGCACCTCGAGCGCGACCTGCTCGCCGCGTGGCGTCAAGACGACGCCACGGTACGGCTCGTGCTCGACAAGCTTGTACTGGTCGAGCTTCTTCATCATCCCCGTCACCGAGGCGGTCGAGACCTGAAGGCGGTCGCTCAGCGCCTGCGTCTGCACGGGGCCACCACCCGTGTCTTCAGCGATCTGGTGGATCGCCTTTAGGTAGTCCTCCATCGCGGGACTGATCGTCGAGGTGCGCGCGCTCATTCCGCGAAGCCTACCCCGTTCTATGCCTATTGACAGAGTCGCCGTACGACCTCGATGCGTGGCGCCACCGATGCTGCGTCGATCCACTCGTCTGGACTGTGATCGCCACCACCGATCGGCCCCAGCCCATCGACGGTCGGAACGCCAAGGCTCGAAGACCAGGAACCGTCAGAGGCACCGGCTGCGAGCACCTCGCTACCGCGAGCACCGACGCTCTCCAGCAGCGCCAGCGTGCGCTCGGCGAGCGCCGCGTCGCGGGTCAGAGGAGGAAACCCTGGCTCGTCAGAACGTCGTACAACAACACCATCGTGCTCGCCAAACTGGCCGACGATTCCCGTCGCCCAGCGCAGGTCCTCAACGCTGGCCGCGCGCAGATCGACGGAGGCCGCGGCATGAGCGGGAACGGTGTTCTTGCCGATACCGCCGTGCAGTTCGGTGATCGTCGCCTGCAGCCCTGGGCGCGCGGCGTGCAGCGTGTCCTCGATGCGGAGTGCCTCGCGCGTGAGCGCCATCAGGGCGGAGCGACCACTATCGCGCTCGGTGCCGGCATGGGCCGCGCGCCCGTCGGCCTCGAGGGTCAGCCAGGTGCAGGCCATCCGTGAGGTCACGATCGAACCATCGGCGCGGCCGCACTCCAGGCAAATTGCCGCGTCGGCGCCGCGCCACTCGTCGAGGCACGTGGGCTCGTCCGAGCGGGCCTCTTCGTCGGGGACGATCCAAAATTCCACGCGGCCGTGTGTTGACGTCGGATCGGCAGCAAGTTCGGCCAGCGCCGAGAGGCCGACCAGGAGGCCGCCCTTCATGTCAGCCACGCCGGGGCCCAAGACGCGGTCGCCCTCAACCCGGACCGGACGGGCAGTCGCAGTCCCGGTGGGATAGACGGTGTCGTGATGCCCGATCAAGAGCGTGCGGGCTGTGCCCGTGCCCTGTGTGACGAGGACGACGATCGGGCCGGTTGGTGTCTCGCGGATCTCGACCTCGAGCCCGTCGGCCCGACCCCAGTTGGCGAGGAGGGCAGCGGTCTGAGCGAGCGCTGCTGCATCGCCCGTCGGCGAATCCAAGCCGCAGAGTGCGGTCAGGCGCGCGAGCCACTCGGGCGACACGTCAGACCTCGACGACGCGGACGGGATCCGCATCGGGGACGGTCACGACGTCGCCATCGCGCAGCGTACGACCGCGGCGCTCATCGACAACATCGTTGACCTTCACAACGCCTTCAGAGAGCAGCGCTTTGGCGTCGCCACCGGTATCGACGAGGCCCGCGAACTTGAGCAACTGGCCGAGATCGATCCCGCCGCTGCGTACCTCGACATCGCGCACGGAACTAGTGCGACGCGCAGCTAGAGCAGCCGCCCGCGGAGGCAGTGAGGGCCTCGCCCTGCTCCGCGCCTTCCTCCTCGCCTTCCTTCAACTGGAAGGAAGTGCCGCAGCCACAACCGGCAACGGTATTCGGATTCGTAATCGAGAAGCCAGTGCCATTGAGGCCGTCAACGAAGTCGATGTCGGCGCCATTGAGGTAGGGCATGCTGAAGGGGTCGACGAGCACCTTGACGCCATGCGCCTCGATAACCTCATCGCCATCCTGCGGACCCGTATCGAAGCCAAGGGCGTACTGGAAGCCAGAGCAACCGCCACCCTGCACGGCCACGCGCAGCGCCTGCAGTTCGGGATCGTTCTCTGCCTCCAGAAACTCATGCACCTTCTGGGCGGCCTTTTCGGTAATTGTGATCATCGTCTGAGTGCTCATGCGTACCTCGAAGCGTAGCGGCTGCCGGCGGCGGCGTTAGGGCCTCTGTACGTGTGCAAACGCCTGACTCCTGCTCGGCATTCCCTGCTGGCTTTGTGACAGGTGCGGCGAATCGGTGGAACGGCCGAGAACCGTTGCGGGGAGCAGGCTTGCAGCATTCGGCACGCAGTCTGGTCGGCACTAGTTTGTAGCGTCGAGCGGGTGCCTGCTACGGTTGAGAAACCGGCCTCATGGGGCGTCGGTAGAACCGAAAAGCTTGGAGTGCGCGTGCTCGGAGATTGGGCCTCCTATCTGATTTACCTGCTTGTCGCGGCTGCGATTGCCGGAAGCCTCTTGTCGGGTTCGTTTGTGTGGTCACGCTTCTTCCATCGCAGCCTGCGTACGGGCAAGCAGAAGTCGCGCTCCTTCGAGTCCGGCGTCTCGGCCGGTGGCTTCCAGCCCTCGAACTTCTCGGTCAACTACTACCTGACCGCGATGCTCTTCATCGTCTTCGACATCGAGATCGTGTTTCTCTATCCGATCGCTGTCAACCTCAACATGCTCGGCGCCTTCGGACTTGCCGAGCTCGCAATCTTCGTCGCGATCCTCGGAGTTGGCTACGTCTACATCTGGCGCAAGGGAGCACTCGAATGGCACTGAGGCCCGACGCACCACACGATCGTCCGCATACCGTTCCGCCGACGCTGACGCCGCCGAGTGGGGCCGTGGTGATCCCGCCGGCACAGGTTCGGCGCTCGCTGCGCTCGACAGATCTTGATCAGGTTGTCATGACGACGTCGCTCGAGAAGATCTTCAAGATGGCGACCGCCAACTCGATGTGGCCGTTCGGCTTCGGACTCGCCTGCTGCGCGATGGAGATGATCGCGATGATCTCGTCGGCGCGCTACGACGTCGCCCGCTTCGGTTCCGAGGTCGTGCGTGCCACACCACGCCAGAGCGACCTGATGATCGTGTCGGGCCGTGTTGCGCACAAGATGGCCGAGCCGATCCGCCAACTCTACGAACAGATGCTCGAGCCGAAGTACGTGATGGCGATGGGCGCTTGCTCGTCGACCGGGGGCATGTTCTCGAACTATTCGATCTTGCAGGGTGTCGACAAGATTGTGCCCGTCGACGTCTACGTGCCGGGGTGCCCACCACGCCCCGAGGCCGTCGTTGAGGGTCTGATGGTCTTGCAGGAGCGCATCAAGTCGGGTATCCCATCGGCCTCGATCAATCAGGAGACACAGTCCTGAGCAGCGATCTTTTGCAGGTTAACTCGCCCACCTGGGGCGAGCCGGACAACGGGGCGGGTGATCGCCTCGGGGACGAGTTCGGCGCGGGCGTGATTATTCGCCGCGTCGAGCATCGTGGCGAGTTGACGCTCGACATTCCCGTCGACCGCCTGCTCGACGTCTGCGGCTTCTTGCGTGACCACGAGGGCTACGACCTTTTGTCCGACGTCACCGCCGTCGACTACCTCGGCTATCAGGGCGAGGTTGCTGGCTACTGGGGCGGTGGCTCCGACGGGCGCGACATCAACCACTACTCGCACTCCGGGAAGGCCGCCGTGCCCGAGGCTGCTGGCCCGAAGCGCTTCGCGGTTTCGACGACGCTGTGCAAGGTGATGACCGTTACGGACGGCAACCATCGCCGCCTCCGCATCCGGGTCTGGCTCGACGATAACGAGAGCATCTCGACGCTGATTAGCGTCTATCCGTCTGCCGACTTTCATGAGCGCGAGGCGTTCGACCTGATGGGCATCACCTTCGAGGGGCACCCAAACCTCCGGCGCATCCTGATGCCGGACGACTGGGGCGGCCACCCGCAGCGCAAGGACTATCCCATCGGCGGCGAGCCCGTCCAGTTCTCGGACGAGGTGTAACGGATGGCTGTGACCGAACCACGCATCTGGCCGACGCAGAAGGTCCTGCAGCCAACGCCGTCCGAGCTGTACCCGTCGAGTGACAACCCGGACCTGCTCGAGATCAACCTCGGGCCAAACCATCCGTCGACCCACGGCGTGCTGCGTGTCGTCACGACGCTCGACGGCGAGATCGTCGTCGGCCTCAAGTGCGAGGTTGGCTACGTCCACACCGGCATCGAGAAGAACATCGAGCAGAAGACGTACTGGAAGGCGATTCCGTACGTGCCTCGCATGGACTACCTGTCCTTCTTCAGTGGCGAGACGGCGTTCTGCATGGCGACAGAGAAGGCCCTCGAGTTGGAGGTACCACGCCGCGCCGAGTGGATCCGCGTGTTGTTCCAAGAGCTGGCTCGCCTGCACTCGCACCTCGTCTTTCTCGGCACCGGTTCCGTTGACCTTGGCGGCATCGCCCTGCTCTTCTATTGCTTCCGTGCGCGCGACGAGGTCCTCGACCTGTTCGAGATGGTCTGCGGCGCTCGCATGCATCCGCGCTACTGCCAGGTTGGTGGCGTCGCCGATGATCTGCCGAAGGGCTTCGAGGCGATCTGCCGGAAGTTCATTCCGTTTATGCGCAACCAGCTGGACCAGTACGACGAGCTGATTGGCGCGAATCCGATTTGGCTCGGCCGCACCAAGGGTGTCGGCGTACTCTCGCCGGAGTTCGCGATGCAGATGGGTCTCACCGGACCGAACCTCCGCGCCTCGGGCGTTCCCTACGACCTACGTTCTGCAAACGGTGGCTACGGCGCCTATCGCGAGCTCGACTACACGCCGGTCGTCGAGCAGGGCGGCGACGTCCACGCGCGCTTCCGCGTTCGTATCGAAGAGATGCGCGCTTCGGTCGATCTGATCGAGAAGGTTCTTGACGGCATGCCAGGCGGCCCGATTATTTCTGACGACCGCAAGGTCGTACTGCCGCCACGCCACGAGCTGCACACGTCGATGGAGTCGTTGATCCATCACTTCAAGCTCGTCACCGAGGGCTTCACCGTCCCGGCCGGCGAGGTCTACGCACCGATCGAGTCGGCACGTGGCGAGTTTGGCTTCCACCTGATTGCCGATGGTGGACCGAAGCCGTGGCGCGTCCGCCTGCGCAGCCCTTCGCTCGTGCTCCTGCAGTCGCTCGCCGCACTCTGCGAAGGCGTCTACCTCGCCGACCTGATCGCCATCCTCGCCTCGATCGACCCCGTGCTTGGAGACGTGGACCGCTAATGGCCGATCTTTATACCCAGATTCAAGACGAGATCGCTAAGTATCCGGACCGCCGCAGTGCGATCCTGCCGGCGCTGCGCCACGCGCAAGAGCACTACGGCTGGCTCTCGCCCGAGGCGCTCGAGACGGTTGCCGACGGGCTCGAGCTGTCGCCGGCTCACTGTCTGTCCGTCGCGTCGTTCTACGACATGTTTTTCTTGCAGCCCGTTGGCGACCACGTCGTCGAGGTCTGCACGAATCTTTCCTGTGCCCTCGTTGGCTCCGACATCGTGCTGCGCGCATTCGAGGAAGAACTCGGTGTCGTCGCGCCGGGTACGACCGCCGATGGCAAGGTCACTCTGCGCCGCGTCGAGTGTCTCGGCGGCTGCGGCTGGGGCCCCGTTGTCTCGGTCGACGAGGAGTACCAAGAGCACTTCAAGACCGAAGACATCGCGCCGCTGATCAGCGAGTTGCGAGCCACACCACGACCCAGTGAGAGCCATGCCTGAAGCACCTACATTCGCGCAGCCGGACGCGTCCGCGCTGCTTCTGCCATTTGCCGGTAGCCGCCGCGAGATCGCGGAGTACGAAGCGAATGGTGGCTACGACTCGTTGCGCAAAGCCGTCGGCATGACGAGCGAGCAACTGGTCGACGAGATGATCGCCTCGAACCTGCGCGGTCGTGGTGGCGCAGGCTTCCCCGCCGGCAAGAAGGCCTCGTTCCTCGCCGGTGGCGCCGAGCGCTACCTCGTGATCAACGGCGACGAGTCGGAGCCCGGGACCTTTAAGGACCGCGAGATCATTCTCCGCAACCCGCACATGCTGATCGAGGGCGTGCTGATCTACCTCTGGATGATTCGCGGCACGGCCGCCTACATCTATATCCGTGGCGAGTACGCCAAGGAGGCGTCGATCCTCGAAGGCGCAATCGCCCAGGCCCGCGAGAAGGGCTACCTCGGTTCGCCGCTGCTCGGCACCGATTACGTGCCCGAGGTCTACGTCCACCGTGGTGCTGGCGCCTACATCTGCGGCGAGGAGACGGCGCTCTTGACGTCGCTCAATGGCGAACGCGGCCAGCCGACGGCGAAGCCGCCATTCCCGGCTGTCTCGGGTGCCTTTAAGAAGCCGACGCTCCTCAACAATGTCGAGACCGTCGCGACGGTGCCGCTGATTGTCGAGATGGGTGGCGCTGCCTATGCGGGCGTTGGTACCGAGCAGTCGACGGGCACCAAGATGTTCTCGCTGTCGGGCCACGTCCGCAATCCTGGCAACTACGAGATGCCACTGTCGGCGTCCTACCGCGACCTGATCGAGGGCAAGGGTGGCGGCATGCCCGAGGGACGAACGCTGAAAGGCTTCGTGCCGGGCGGATCGTCGATGCCGATCCTGATGCCGAACCAGCTCGACACCGGTCTCGCCTTCGAGGCCGTCGTAGCGGCTGGTTCGATGGCCGGCTCGGGCGGCGTGATCGTGGTGGACGATCGCACCTGCATGGTGCGCTTCGCTCTTCGAACCGCCGAGTTCTACATGCACGAGTCGTGTGGCAAGTGCACGCCGTGCCGCGAGGGCACCCGCTGGATTACCGAGCTGCTCCGCAAGCTCGAAGCCGGTCTTGGTCGCGAGGAAGAGGTCGACTTGCTGCTCGACATCTGCAATCGCGTCGAGGGCAACTGCCTCTGCGTGCTCGGCGACGCCTGCGCAATGCCGGTCCGTAGCCACATCAACAACTTCCGTAGCGAGTTCGACGAGCACGTGCGACTCGGGCAGTGCCCCTGCCCGGACGACGCACCGATGACGGAGCTCTATCCGCCACTCTTGCGTGCCCCGCTGCCGCTGGTGAGCGTCGGATGAGCACGACTGAGCAGACCGTCGATACCGTCACACTGCACGTCGATGGTCGCGAGATTACGGTTCCGAAGGGCACGGCACTGGTCGTCGCCGCCGCCGAGCACGCGGGCGTTGAGATTCCCATCTTCTGTTACGAGCCGCGGCTCGGACCGCCGATCGGTGCCTGCCGCATGTGCCTCGTCGAAATCGAGGGTGCCCCGAAGCTGCAGGCAGCTTGCACGCTGACGTGCAACGACGGCATGGTCGTCAAGACCGCGGAGACCTCGGCACAGGCGAAGGAGGCTCAGGACGGTGTCCTCGAGTTCATCCTACTCAACCACCCGCTCGACTGCCCCGTCTGCGACAAGGGTGGCGAGTGCCCCCTGCAGGACTTGACGTTCCGCTACGGCCCTGGCAATTCGCGCATGACACTGCCGAAGCGCACGTACGAGAAGCCGCTACCGATCTCGCCGTCGATCGTGCTCGACCGCGAGCGCTGCATCCTCTGTTACCGATGCACCCGCTTCTCTGGCGATGTCGCCGAGGACGCCGAACTCGTCGCGCGCGAGCGTGGGGCACAGAGCGTGATCGCCACGTTCAACGAGCAGCCGTATAGCAACGCGTTCTCGGGCAACGTGACCGAGCTCTGCCCGGTCGGCGCACTCTTGCCGACGGCCTACCGCTTTAAGGCGCGCCCCTGGGAGATCGTCAACGTGCCGACGGTCTGCACCGGCTGCGCGACGGGCTGCAACACCTGGTCGACGCTGCGCGAAGGGAAGGTCGAGCGAATCCTCTCGCGCAATCACCCCGATGTGGATGAGGGCTGGCTCTGCGATAAGGGCCGCTTCGCGCGCTACGAGCCGCGCGACGAGCGCATTTCGACACCGCTGGTACGAGGCCTGACCGGTCTCGAGCCCGGCGAGTGGGACGACGTCCTGCGCACGACAGCCCAGCGCCTTCGCCACTTCTCGTCGGTCGACGGTGCGGGTGGCGTCGCGATCGTCACGGGTGGCGCACTCACCAACGAGGAGGCGCTGGCCTGGAAGGCGATCGCCGATTCACTTGCCGCGCGCACGGCCTCGGCGCCGATTGCTGCTGCTGCAGATTGGGACCGACTCGACGCCTACGCCGCACCGCTCGCCGCGATTGATTTGGCCGACGCCGTCGTGGTGATCGGCGACCAAGAGCCAACGGACCGCGCTGGCACGATCGATCTACGCATCCGCAAGGCGCGCCGTAGCGGCGCTCGCCTGACGATCGTCGGTCCGGGTGGCACTGCGCTCGAGCCCGACGCTCAGCAATTCCTCCGCACGCTGCCAGCCGCCGGCTCGGCGATGCTCGCTGCACTCACCGCCGCGGTTGTCGAGGCGGGTGGCGCGAACGTGCGCAGCGACGCCAAGACGGCCGGTACGGTCGAGGCGCTTGCTGCCGACGCTGGTGCCGACGTCGCCCAGGTTCGCGAGCTGGCTGGCACGCTCGTGGCCGCAGCGCGCCCGGTGCTGGTTGTCACCGACCACGTTGCAGCGACCGAAATCGAAGCACTCGCCTGGGCCCTTGGGCTCGACCAGACCGAGGGAGGCGTCTTGCCGCTGCCGGTCGGGGCGAACGAGCGCGGCGAACGAGCCGTCGGCCTTGTCGGCGGCTGGGACGAGATCCTGCCGGCGCTCGAAGCAGGCGAGGTCCAGGCAATTGTGCTGGTTGGCTGCGACCCCGTCGTCGAGAGCACCGAGGGCGAGCGATGGCAGATGGCGCTCGCGCAGACCGAGGTCGTCGTCTCCGTCGCTGCCTTTACGAATGGTGTCACCTCGCAGTCGCAGGTCGTACTGCCGCTCGATGTCGAGCACGAGCGCGATGGCTCGGTCATCAACCTCGAGGGTCGCGTGCAGCGCGTCCGCCCATCGCTCGCACCCGTCAGTGGCGTGCCGTTGATCGAGTGGACGAGTCGTCTTGCCGGCTTCCTCGAGATCTCGACACACGCGACGTCCGCCAAAGCTTTCAACGCCCTAGCCGCCGACAATCCGGCCTTCGCCGGCCTCGCCTGGGGCGAGCTCGGCGATCGCGCCCCGCTCAACCGCACGCGCCCCGCTGCGACGGCACCGACGGCTGGCGTGACGGTCGCCGCACCGGCGTCGGCTCCGGCCGACGGCGCGTTCCGCCTGATCGCACCTCGCCCGCTGTTTAGTGGCGCCGCCGTTGAGCGCACGGCATCCCTCGCGCACCAACGCGCCCCGATCGTCGTAGTTGCCCACGCCGACGCCGAGCGCCTTGGCATCAAGCGCGGCGACGACGTGGCCGTGCGCCACGCCGTGGGGGAGCACGTCGGCACCGCTCGTATCTCGCGGCGCCTCTTGCCCGGCTCGGTCCGCATCAACTGGCGTGGTGCTGCAGGCACCGGTTCGACAGCCGTCATGGGAGCGCAGTAGACCAGATGGTCGACGGCGTCATTCTTACGGTCATCAAGTCGGTGGTCTTGGCCAGCGTTCTGATGGGGTTCTTCGCCTATATGACGTGGGTTGAGCGCAAGCTGATCGGGCGCTTCCAAGCGCGTTACGGCCCGAACCGCGTGGGGCCGTACGGTCTGATGCAGCCGATCGCCGACCTCGGCAAGATGCTGCAGAAAGAAAACATGATCCCCGAGATGGCGCATCGCAAGCTGTACATCGCAGCGCCGTTTATCGCGATGACGTGCGCGATTGGCGCCTTCGGTCTGATGCCGTTTGGCGGCGTTGCGACGATCCCCGGCACGGACTGGACCTTCCACCTCTACATCGCGGACACGAGCGTATCGCTGCTCGTCGTCGCCGCAATTGGCTCGCTCGGCTTCTACGGATTGATGATCGGCGGCTGGGCATCGAGCTCGAAGTACGCCCTGCTCGGTGGCATGCGCGCGATCGCCCAGCTCGTCTCGTACGAGGTCGCCTTCACGCTCGCCGTGATCGGCGTGATCATCCAGGCGGGATCGCTCTCGTTCATCAACATCTCGAACGCGCAAGAGCATCTCTGGTACGTCATCCCGCAGTTCCTCGGCTTCCTCGTCTTCTTCGTAGCAGCCGTGGCCGAGTCGAATCGCCCGCCGTTCGACCTGACCGAGGCCGACGGCGAAGTCGTTGCCGGGTATCACACGGAATACGGCGGCATGCGGTACGCGATGTTTGCCGCCGCCGAGTTCATCAACGCCATCACCCTGTCGGCGCTCGGTGCCGTGCTCTTCCTCGGTGGTCCCAGCGGCCCGTTCTTGCCGGGACCAATCTGGATGCTGCTCAAGATTGGCGCCTTCCTGTTCGTGCTGATCTGGATTCGTGCCACGCTACCGCGTGTGCGATTTGATCAGTTGATGAAAATCGGCTGGAAAGTGCTTCTGCCCGTGGCGACCCTCAACCTGCTGCTGACCGCCGTCGCAGTCGTGTACCTCTAGGAGGCTGACGATGCTCAATCAGGTAAAGGGTTTCTCCACCACGTTCCGGCATCTTTTCCAGAAGCCGATTACGCAGCAGTACCCCGAGTACAAGCGCCCGGTCTATCCCCGTTTCCGTGGCCGCCATCAGTTGCACCGGCACGAGAATGGGCTCGAGAAGTGCGTCGGCTGCTCGCTCTGCGCCGCCGCCTGCCCCTCCGACTGCATCCGCGTCGTGCCAGCCGAGAACACGCCCGACAATCGCGTCTCCGCCGGCGAACGCCATGCCCGCATCTACGAGATCAACATGGCGCGCTGCATCTTCTGCGGCTACTGCGAACTGGCCTGCCCGTTCGATGCGATCACCCTCGGCAACGATTTCGAGTTGTCGGAAATCTCGCGCGACGCACTCGTCTACACCAAGAGCATGCTGCTCGAGAAGCCCGCACTCCGCACCCCCTCGCAGGCCGTCGATCCGTATGACGTGCCTTCGCAAGAGATGGAGCGCGTGCTCGGCATGTACGACATCACGACGGCTACGAATCCGGAAGGCGCCGAGTAGTGGACCTCGTTGTCTTCTTTGTCGCCTCCGTCTGTGCGATTGCTTCGGCGATCGCCGTCGTGGCTCAGAAGAATCCGTTCGTCTCGGCGCTCGCGCTGCTAGCGAACCTCGCCTCGCTGGCAGCCTTGATGCTCCTGCTCGAGGCCCAGTTCGTTGCGGCTGCGCAGATCATTGTCTACGCCGGTGCCGTGATGGTGATGTTCCTCTTCGTGATTGCCTACGTCGGTCCACGGGGCGAGATTGGGCCGGGCGTTCGTAAGCCGTGGCTCGTGGCGCTCTCCGTCTTTGCTGCCCTCCTGATCGCCGTTGAGGTCGTCGTCGTCGTGATGGGCGCGAGCCTTGGCACTGTCGTCACAGTCGACGCGAGCTATGGCAGTCCAGCCGCGATCGGCGAAGCGCTCGTGACCGACTATCTACTCGCCTTCGAGGTCGTCTCCGTGATCCTCTTCATGGCCGCCGTCGCTGGTGTCGTCTTCGGCGCCGGTGGCCGCCCAGTACGCCTCAGCGCCGACCAGGTGCTCGCCAAGGAAGGCGAGTCCGCTGTGGAGCGCCGCCGCGAAGCTTCCCGCGCAGCGCTCGAGGCTGCCCGCGACTCGACGACAGGGGAGAGTGCTCGATGAGCGTTGGGATCCCAATGTTCCTCGCCGTCAGCGCGATCCTCTTCACGATCGGTCTGATCGGCGTGCTGCTCCGTCGCAGCCCCCTCACGATCCTACTCTCGCTCGAGATCATGCTCAACTCCGTCAACCTCACCTTGGTCGCGTTCTCGCGCCAGGTCGGTGGCTCTGACGGACAGGTCTTCGCCTTGGTTGTCATGGGCATCGCCGCAGCCGAAGTCGTGGTTGGCCTGGGCCTCGTAGTGGCGATGACGCGACGCTCGATGGTGCTCGACACCGACGAACTCCGGACACTGAACGGCTAATCCGATGACCGAACTCGTCTGGATCACCCTCGCATTACCGCTGGTGGGCGTCGCGCTGCTCGCAATCTTCGGCAACAAGTTGCCCGCGCGCGGCGCAGGCCTGCTCGCATCGCTGATCATGCTGGCTGCGTTCGGCGCGGCAACCGTCGCATTGATCCTCCTCGCCAGCAAGCCAGAAGACCAGCGTCAGGTGACAGAGACGGCCTGGACATGGCTGTCAGCCGGCGATTTCCGCGTTGGCTTTGACATCTGGTTCGACCAACTGACGGCGCTGATGCTGATGGTCGTCACGGGCGTTGGGTTCCTGATCCACGTCTTCTCGATCGGGTACATGAAGGGCGATTCGCAAGAGCGGCGCTTCTTCGCGTACATGAACATGTTCGTGTTCTCGATGCTGGTACTGGTCGTCAGTGGCAACCTCGTGCAGCTCTTGATCGGCTGGGGCCTCGTCGGACTGTCCTCGTACCTGCTGATTGGCTTCTGGCACCACAAGACGTCTGCCGTCAAGGCCGCCAAGAAGGCCTTCATCATGAATGCCATCGGCGACGTTGGCCTGGCCGTCGGCATCTTTCTGATCTTCGTCGATCTCGGCACCGTCTCGTACAGCGGCGTCTTCGCCTCGGCCAACACGCTCAGCGAGACGCAGGCCTCGATTGCCTGTCTGCTGCTGCTCGTCGGTGCGCTCGCCAAGTCGGCGCAGATCCCACTCCACACCTGGCTCCCCGACGCGATGGAAGGCCCGACTCCGGTCAGTGCCCTGATCCACGCCGCAACGATGGTGACCGCGGGCGTCTACCTGATCGCGCGTATGAACCCGCTGTTCTTCTACGCGCCAAAGGTGCTCGATCTGATCGTCATCATCGGCGTGGTCGGCCTCCTGATGGCTGGTGCGATTGCGATCGTCCAGACGGATATCAAGCGCATCATCGCGTTCTCCACGATGAGCCAGATCGCCTACATGTTCGTCGGCGTTGGTCTCTCTGCCTACTGGGCCGGCATCTTCCACCTGTTCACGCACGCGTTCTTCAAGGCGCTGCTCTTCATGGGCGCGGGCCTCGTCATCCACGCGCTCAACGGCGAGCAAGACACGCGCAACATGGGTGGCCTACGCAAGTTGATGCCGAAGACCTACTTCTGCTTCATCATCGGCGGCCTCGCACTGACCGGCATCTTCCCGTTCTCGGGCGGCTTCTCCAAGGACGCGATCCTCGGTGCCGGGCTGCATGTCGACTCGACGATTGGTTGGATCGCCTACGTCGGTGGCCTCCTCGGTGCCTTGATGACGGGCATCTATACCTTCCGCCTGATCTTCCTAGTCTTCCATCGCCGCATGTCGCCGTACGCCGAAAAGGTTGCACCGCCGCTGATCAAGCACCATGGCGAAGGGCCAAGCTCGATGCTCTGGCCCGTCTACATCCTCGCGCTTGGCGCGGCCTTCCTTGGCCTCCTGCAGATCCCTGGCGTGACGCACGTGATGAGCAGCTGGCTTGAGCCAATCTCGCCGTACGGCATGGTTGAGGCCACGGCCGGGCAAGAGTGGCTGACGACGCTGATCGGCTCGGTCGTCGGTGTGATCGGCATCATCATCGCTGCCCACCTCTATCTCCGTGAGAACGACGCACCCGAGCGCATTCGCCTTGGTCGCGGTCGCCTGATCGCCCATGCGCTCGAGCGCCGCTGCTACTGGGACAACCTCTACGAGTGGATGTTTGAGCGCCCCACGCAATGGGCTGCGAGCTTCCTCAATCGCGATGTTGACGCGACGGCGTTCCGCTGGTTGCCGACGGACGGCGTGGGCACGATCACCGCCTTCTTCGGCCGCAGCGTCGTCGTCATGCAAAACGGCATCGTGCGCTCGTACGCACTCGTCTTTGCTGTCGGCATCGCGGGCTTCCTGCTCTACCTCTTGGTGCGTGGAACATGATCACGATTTCCACGCTGATTGCGGTTCCGGCCATTGCCGCCGTGGTGCTGCTCGTGATTCCGTTTGCGCGACAGGCTGCGGGCTACCTCGCCTTGCTCGTCTCGCTGGCGGTACTTGGTGGCGTGATTGGCTTCATCTACCGGTTCGAGCCGGCTGCGGGCTATCAGTTCGCGGACAACGTTTCGTGGATCGAGCCGCTTGGTGTGCGTTGGCATGTCGCCGTCAATGGCGTCTCGCTCGCGATGATTGCCGTCACCGCGCTGGTCACCACCTGTGCGCTGGGCTTTGCCCTCTGGGCGAAGCGCGATCGCTCGCACGCCTCGGCCGCGTTGATTCTGATGACCGAAGCGTTCCTGATCCTCGTCTTTGCTGCACGCGACCTATTCGCGTTCTACGTCGGCTTCGAAGGCATGCTGATCCCGCTGCTGATCCTGCTCGTCGTCTGGGGTGGCGCAGGCCGCAAGTTCGCGACGCTGCAGGTGATCGCCTACACCGCCTTCGGCACGCTGCTGATGCTGCTGGGCATCCTCTATCTTGGCCTCACCGCGCCCGATGGCCCGAACTTCGACATGGCGACCGCCATCGGCCGTGGCAACGATTGGGTCTTCTTCGCCTTCGCGATTGCCTTCGCCATCAAGTCGCCGCTGTTTCCGTGGCATGGCTGGGTGTTGCCGGCCTATCGCCAGGCTTCGCCGGAGGTCGCCGCCGTGCTCAGTGGCGTCGCCTCGAAAGCGGGTGCCTTCGCATTCCTCGCCGTGCTCGTTCCACTTTTTCCTGCGCAGGCCGCGAAGTACGCCTGGGTGTTTATCGCGCTCGGCACGATCGGCTTCCTGTGGGGATCGCTGCTCGCCTTCCGCCAGCGCGACGGCCGTGGCGTGGTGGCGTACTCGTCGATTGCCCAGATGTCCTTCATCGTGCTTGGCATCTTCCTGTTGTCGGACCGTGGCGCGACGGGTGCGACGTTCCAGATGGTCAATCACGCACTCGTCTCAGCAGCGTTGTTCCTCGTCGTTGGCTGGCTCGAGACGCAGGTCGGGAGTGACTCGTTTGCGAAACTCGGCGGCCTTGCTCGGCGGCGTCCCGTGCTTGCCACCGTCTCGATCATCCTGGGCATGGCGGCTCTCGCCGTGCCGGGCTCGAGCGTCTTTGCTTCCGAGTTCTTGATCATGCTCGGCGCGTTCGAGTACCGCTGGTGGCTTGGCGTGATCGTGTCGCTCGGCGTCGTACTCGCCGCGATGTACATGCTCCGCTGGATCTCCGCGATCTTGCACGACCGCGAGAGTGGGCTGGCCGGCACGCTCAATCCGCCCGACCTTAAGCAGGGCGCGTTGATGGCGATCCTGCCGCTCGTGCTCGTCCTGATTGGCCTCAGCATCGTTCCCGCACAGTTCACGGACCGCGTCGACGCATCGGCACAAGAGCTGTTCAGCGCCGCCGCGAAGGAGGCCGGTCGATGATCAAGGCTCCCGATGTCAACTGGTTGGCAATTGCACCCATGATGACGTTGATGATCGGCGCCTTCGTGTTGCTGCTCCTCGCCTCGTTTATTCGCGGTCGTGATCGCGGGCTCGGCACCGTCGTCGGACTTGTTGCCCTGCTCGCCTCGGCCGGCTTCGCGATCAATCTATGGTCTGAACCAGCGACCACGACGATGGCGGGCGCGCTACAGATCGATCAGTTGACGCAGGTGGTGACGGTGCTGATTGCCGGTTGCGGCATCTTGACGCTGTTCGTGTCGTTCGGCTGGAATCGCATGCGCGAGAATGGTGCCGAGTTCGTGGCGCTGCTGCTCTTGATCGCGGCGGGTATGGATCTGATTGCCGCCTCGAACTCGTTCGTCACGCTGTTCGTAGCGCTCGAGCTCTTCTCGCTCTCGCTCTACGTCCTCTGCGCCTTCGACGGCAAGAGCAAGGCCTCGCTCGAGAGTGGCTTCAAGTACCTCGTGCTCGGCACGATCGGTTCGATGGTGCTCGTCTATGGCGCTGCCTTCCTCTACGGCGCGACCGGCTCGTTTGGCTTCGAGGCGATCAACACCGCGCTCAGCAAGGCTGGCTCGGGCGACGCACTCGTGATTCTCGGCACTGTCCTCGTGCTGATCGGTCTCGCCTTCAAGATCGGCGTGATGCCGTTCCACATGTGGGTTGCCGATGTCTATGAGGGTGCGCCGACGAGCGTCACGGGCTTCATGTCCGCGGCGACGAAGATCGCCGCCTTCGTCGCACTCGCCCGCGTGCTGCTCGATGCCTTGCCGGCGATGCGCGACACGTGGGCGCCAGCATTGGTCATCATCGCGGTCGTCACGATGATTCTCGGCAATATCTCGGCACTCGTCCAGACAAACCTCAAGCGCATGCTCGCCTACGCCTCGGTTGGTGCTGCTGGCTTCGGACTGATCGCAATCATCGTCGGTGGTGCGGCCGGCACGCGTGGACTGATCTTCTACCTGGCGGCTTACGCGCCGATGGCAATTGGCGCCTTCGCCGTCATCTCGCTGCACGAGCGCGACCATAAGGGCATCGCGACGCTGGATTCGATTCGCGGTTGGGGCTTCCAGCGTCCCGTCGCTGCCGTCAGCATGATTGTCTTCTTGCTCGGCTTTGCGGGCTTCCCGTTGACGGTCGGCTTTATCGGCAAGTTCGTTGTGCTCGGGAGCGCGGTCGAAGGCAACTACACCTGGCTCGGTGTCGTCGCGGTGGTCGCCTCGGTGATCAGCCTCGGCTATCTGCTGCGCATCATCCTGGCGATGTTCGATCGTGGCGCGAAGAGTGGCGTGATGATGGCGGCTGCACCTGGCATGGGTTCGCTCAACCTCGCGATCGTGCTCTGCCTCGCGCTGGTGCTCGTCGGTGGCATCCTGCCGGGCCTCGGGCTCGACTGGGCAGCCGACGCCGCCAAGTCGCTCGCCGCCGGCCGCTAGCCCGACACCCGCGTTCGCCAAGCTGGGCGCGATGCGCCTAATCTGCACGGAAGAGAACTCGGAGGAGAACACGATGCCGGACAACACCACCATCACCTGGTATGGACATGCGACCTGGGGAATCACGACTCCCGGTGGTGTGCATGTACTGGTCGACCCGTGGCTGTCGGGCAACCCCAAGTGCCCCGAGTCCGCCTACGAACTCTCGGCGGACGTTGTCCTCGTCACCCACGGCCACGGCGACCACATCGCAGACGCGGTCGCGGTTGCGCAACGCGGTGATGCCACCACGATCGCACAGTACGAAATCGGTGGCTGGCTCGAGAGCCAGGGCGCACCGAACGTGATCGGCATGAACACGGGCGGCACGGTTGCCGCCAGGGGACTGCGCATCACGATGACGCAGGCCTTCCATTCGAGCAGCATCTCGCCTGCCGACGGTGCCTACGGAGGCGATCCGATTGGCTATGTGATCGAACTCGAATCGGGCCAGAGCATCTACATCGCCGGCGACACCGGCGTCTTTGGTGACATGGCCTTGATCGCCGAGATCTACAACCCCGTGATCGCGATCCTGCCGATTGGCGATCTCTTTACGATGGGGCCACTGCAGGCCGCCCACGCGGTGCGACTACTGGGTGTCAAACACGTCCTCGGCTCGCACTGGGGCACGTTCGATGCACTGACGGGCACACCGGCCGCTCTGCGCGACGAGATCGCCAACCTTGGTCTCGAGGGTGTCACCGTGCACGAACTCGCACCCGGCGAGTCGCTCTAAACCAATGACGTTCTCGATCGTCGCCTTCGATCCGGACACGGGCGACGTCGGTATCGCGGTCGCCTCGAAGTTTCTAGCCGTTGGCGCCGTCGTGCCCTGGCTGGAGGCGGGCGTGGGGGCGGTTGCGACGCAGTCCTTCGTCAACGCGCGGTACGGGCCCGACGGCTTGGACCTGTTGCGCCGCGGGGAGGAGCCGATCACGGCCGCACAGCTATTGACAGCGGCAGACGATCAGCGTGCCGTCCGCCAGCTCGGCATGGTTGACTGCCAAGGACGCGCCGCCACATTTACGGGCGACGAGTGTCTCGACTGGGCCGGCGGTGTGATCGGCACCGGCGTCGCCATTCAAGGCAACATCCTCGCCGGCCCGCAGGTTGTGGCCGCGATGGAAGCGGCCTGGCTCGCCACGGCTGGTGCTCAACTTGTGGAGCGTCTGATGGCGGCGTTGCTCGCCGGCGACCGCGCGGGTGGAGATCGCCGAGGTCGCCAATCGGCCTCCGTTCACGTCAAACGCAAGGGTGCGGGGTACGGTGGCGCGACCGATCAGCTCGTCGATCTACGCGTCGATGATCACGTCGATCCGGTGCCCGAATTGCAACGGCTGATCGACATCCACACGCTGTTGTTTGGCTCAACGCCGGAATCAGAGTGGGTTAGCGTCGACGAAGCTGTCGCGGAAAAGATTCGCGCTGCGCTTCGCGCAAAGGGCAACAACATCGCCGCCGCTGGGCTCTGGGACGAACTGCTCGAAGCGGCTCTGCTCGGCTGGGTGATCAACGAGAACCTGGACGAACGCTGGTCGAGCGGCGACCGCATCGATCCGGTCGTTCTAGATCACCTGCTGGACTAAACGATCTTCAACGGCTTCTTGATGCGCGCCAGCGGATCTTGCGTGCGCATGCCATGAAGCCGGTTGGCGAGCTCGCGAATCGCGACCGCTGCGGGAGCGTCCGGGGTGCTGAGCATGAAGGGCAGGCCGGTATCGCCGCCCTCACGCAAGGTCGATTCAAGCGGGATCTGTGCGAGGAGCGGTACGTCAAGATGGCTGGCAAGCGACTCGCCGCCACCCGTGCCGAACAGGTCGTCGCGCTCGCCACAACAGGGGCAGACGCGATACGCCATGTTCTCGACGACACCGATGACACGCATGTTGACGCGCTCGGAGACGGCTGCTGCGCGCTCGGCCACGCGCTGTGCGGCGGCCTGCGGCGTCGTCACCACGAGAGCTTCCGACTTCGGTAAGAGGCTGCCGAGCGAAATTGCCACATCGCCTGTACCCGGTGGCATGTCGATCAGCAAGACATCGAGGTCACCCCAGTGGACGTCCTGGAGGAACTGCTGCATCGCCTTGTGCAGCATCGGACCGCGCCAGAGCACCGCGCCGCCTTCCTCCATGAAGTACCCGATCGAAATCGTCTTCAGATTGTGGGCGACAGGAGGCACGATCATCTTGTCGACCGTCACCGGGCGCTGATGAATGCCGAGCATGCCGGGGACCGAGAAGCCGTAGATGTCGGCGTCGATAATGCCAACCTCGAGGCCGAGCTGCTGGAACGCGATCGCGAGATTGACCGTCATCGAAGACTTGCCAACGCCACCCTTGCCCGAGGCGACAGCAATCACACGCGTCTTGGGCGAAATCGAGAGCGTGCCGGCGGGGGCGGGGGGACGGCCGCCACGCAGGCGGGTTGCGAGCGTTGCGCGCTCGTCCTCGGACATGCTGGTGAAGTCCACGAGCACGCTCGTGACACCTTCGATCGAGCCGACTTCGCGCTGGACATCGCCGTCGATCGTGGCCTTCAACGGGCAACCGGGGATTGTGAGTGCGACGCCCACGGTGACGTGCCCTCCATCGATGGTGATGGCGCGAACCATCTCGAGCTCGATCAGATCTTTGCGGAGCTCCGGGTCGATGACGCGGGACATCGCCTCGCGGACCTGGGTCTCGGTGATAGCGCTCATCTAGAGCGAAGGCTACCCTAATTCGACGGAGGGGCCGTCCAGCGTGCGGATCACGAGCCCGTCGAGCGTCTTCGGATAGAAGTACGTGCTCTTCTGTGGCATCACGGCGCCCGAGCGCGCGACGGCCTCGACTTCGCGCACGCTGGGGGCGCGCAGGATGAAGCCGACGTCGCCACTCTCATCGACCTTGGCGGCTGCATCGTCGGAGTAGGCGGTGTAGCGAATGCGATACGTCGTGGCAACGACGTCGGCTGGCAGGTCGAGCAGCGGCGCGAGAATGCGTTCTTGCAGCATTACTGCGTCAATGCGCGAGAGCGGCGTCTGGTCATCCGGGTTTGGTTGCGCATGCACGAGCAGCGGCGGCAGGTCTTTGCGGACGAGTCCAAAGACGCCATGGTCGTGCGGGATCGCGGCCATCTCGGCCTCGAGCTGGACGACGCCATCCCCGGCTTCGGTAACGGCGAAACCCGCCTCGAGGAGCAGTGCTGGTAGGCGTTCCTGTAACTCAGCGGAGATGCCGCTGACCACGCGGTGGATGGGAAAGATCACGAGGCCGGGCGACGAGCCATTCGTGAGGTACATCATCATCGCGTTGGCCGAGGAGTCTTGTGGGAAGGCGTCACGATAGGCGAGTGCCGTGGCGTAGCGGTGGTGGCCGTCGGCGATCAGCAGGCTACGGCTCTCAAACACGCTGTGGATGCGATCCTGCATGCCGGAGTCGGCCACGCGCCACATCCGCAAGTGGGTGCCGTGGTCGTCGGTCAGGTCGATGATCGGTGTCGGCTCGGAGCCTGCGCGCAGGGCAGCGTCGATGTCGTTGTCGGGGTCGTCGTAGGTGACGAGAATCGGCGATGGTTGGGCGTGCGTCGTGCGCAACAGCCGCAGACGGTCTTCGACGATGTTCGGCATCGTGCGTTCGTGCGGCAGGATCGTGCCGTCGCGGTGGGGGAGGCCAACGAGCGCGATCATGCCGGTGCGCACGCGGCTGACGCCGTCGGGCCCAATAAACGTCTCCTCGGTCCGGTAGAGGCATGGCACCTCTTCGGGCAGCAACGTCCCGTCCTCGCGCCAGTCGTCGAGCAAGCGGCGAGCGTTTTCGGCGCGGCCAACGTCGGGCAGGATCAGGCGCACGACGTTGCGGCTGCTGCGTGCCACGAGCCGCATGCGATCCGCCATCGTAATCACGTCGTACGGCGGCGCCACGACGGAGAACGCCGGGTGGCGCTTCGGGTCATAGCGCAGCCCGCGAAACGGGCGTACGTTGAGCGGTTCGGTTGGTGTTCCCACAGCGGGCGCATGGTATCGGTGCTTGCCCATCAGCCTCACCAGCGGACATTTTGGGCCCGGGCCCAAAATGTCCGCCTGCCCCACCAGACCGCGTACTTAAGCGCCAAGGCGCCAGCTCGACTGCTCTCTGCTGGCGCTCGTGCATTGCGCACGCCGAGTCGCAGAAAGCAGACGCAATCGACAGAGCAAGGTGAGAGCGTCACAGAACACGCGCAGATTTCTCCTACCTTTTCGCTTATATAAGCGAAAAGACTGGTTGGAGGCGGACATTTTGGGCCCGGGCCCAAAATGTCCGCCTCCAGTCGCCGTTCCGCGTAGACTGACGCTATGAGCGCCGAAGCCCGTACTGCTGTTCGCGACCTCGTTGAGGGGCAGTTGGTCGATTCGACGTTTGCCGTCATTCGCAAAGATCGGCGGCGCACTCGCACCGGATCGCCGTATCTGGCACTCGAGTTGGCCGACAAGACAGGGCGCGTGCGCGCGACGATCTTCGACGATGCGCCGATTCTCGATGGGCGTTTCGCAGCCGGCGACGTCATTCGCGTGCTCGGCAGCGTCGAGGAGTATCGCGGACGACCACAGATCGTCGTTCGTTCGATCGAGCAGGTCGACGTGCCAGCCGACGCACTCGAATTTACACCCGGCGCGCGGCGCGACGTCGACGACCTCGAAGGCTTTCTCGAGTTTCTCGCCGAAGACATTGCCGATCCGGCACTGCGCGATCTGACGCGGGCCGTCCTCAACGATGGCGAGTTCCGGGTGCGCTTTCGCTCTGCCCCAATGAGTGTTGAGCAACACCACGCCTACGCGGGTGGCGCGCTCCAGCACACGGTTGCCGTCGCCACCGCAGCCCGCGAGCTCTGGCTTTTGCACCCCCGCCTCGACGAGTCGGTCGTTTCGGCTGCGAGCCTGTTGTTCGCCGTTGGTGCGGCCGACGCTTTCGTCCAGGGCCCCGTCCTGCAGCAGGCCGAAGAGGGTCGTCTGCTCGGGATCCCTCATTTGTCGGTTCGACGCATCGAGCGGGCCGCCGAGCGGCTCAACACTCCACGCGAGCGTGTGGTCGCTGTTCTGCACTGCATCGATGGCGATCGCTCGCGTACGCCCGAGGCCGCGTGTGTGCATGGTTCCATCGCCCTCGACGCCGCTGTCTCGGTCGCGCTGTCGCAGGCGGCTGGACGCGCAACCGAAGCGCAATAGACTGCGCCTGTGCGCATCGCGCTCGCCCAACTCGATCCAACCGTCGGCGACCTCGCCGGCAACGCGGCCTTGGTTGCCGCGGCGGCTGCCCGTGCCGCCGAACAGGGTGCAGACCTGTTGGTCACACCCGAGCTCGTGATCAGCGGCTATCCGCCGGAAGACCTCGTCTTGCGACCCGCCTTCGTGGCCGCGTGTCAGGCCACGGTTGAGGAGTTGGCGACGAAGCTGCCGCTGCCCGTGTTGGTCGGTGTGCCATGGCGCGATGGCGCTGGCATCCGCAATGCCGCTGTCCTGCTCGATGGTGGTCGAGTGGTGGCGCGCTACGACAAGATGGCCCTGCCGAACTACAGCGTCTTCGATGAGCAGCGCACGTTTCTGGCTGGCGATGGCCCGCTCCTGATTCGCGTCGGTGACAGCCTGGTTGGCATCACGATTTGCGAGGACATCTGGGTGGCGGAAGGCCCTGCCGATGAGGCCGCCCGGGCCGGCGCCTCGCTCGTGATCAATCTCTCGGCTTCCCCGTACCACCTCGGCAAGGGGCAGCAGCGCGACGCACTGCTCGCTACCTTCGCACGCGAGCATGGCTGCGCCGTTGCCTACGCAAACCTCGTCGGCGGGCAGGACGAGCTGGCCTTCGATGGCCGCAGCCTCGTCCTTGATGCGGCTGGCGCGTTGATCGCGCGGGGTGCGTACTGCGAGGAAGATCTCGTCATCTGCGACATCGAGCTCGCGCCAGCGGCGGCCTCAACGCTGGCCCCGGCCGCGGAGATCGCGGTGCACACACCCACGACGCCTCACGAGCCCGCGATTGCGCCCTTGCCGGCAGATCAGTCTGCCGAGCTGTGGGCCGCATTGACGCTGGGGCTACGCGACTACGTCGAGAAGAATGGTTTCAATGGTGTGCTGCTCGGCGTCTCGGGTGGCATTGATTCGGCGCTTGTCGCTGCGTTGAGTGTGGCGGCGTTAGGCCCCGAGCGTGTGCATGGCGTGTCGATGCCGACGAGGTTTAACGTCGCGGAGACGCGGTCGGATGCGCAGGTTGTGGCCGAGAACCTCGGGATCGATTTTCGCGAGTTGCCGATCGAAGATTTGCGTCTCAATTTCCACGAGTCGTTGCCCGAGCTGGAGGGCTTGGCGGCAGAGAATCTGCAGGCTCGGATCCGTGGTGTGCTCTTGATGGGGCTCTCGAATCAGCATGGTTGGTTGGTGTTGACGACGGGTAATAAGAGCGAGGTCGCGACGGGCTATTCGACACTCTATGGCGACTCGGTCGGTGGTTTCGCACCGATCAAGGATGTGCCGAAGACGTTGGTGCATGCGTTGTCGCGGCACGTCAACGCGGTGGCAGGGCGTGAGGTGATTCCGGTCTCGACGATCGAGCGTCCGCCGACGGCAGAGTTGCGTGACGACCAGCGCGACGACCAGTCGTTGCCGCCGTACGACGTGCTCGATCCGGTCTTGCATGCGTACATCGAGGAGCGCCTGTCTCCGGCCGAAATTGCAGCGGCCGGTCTGGTCGACCTGGCGACTGCGACGCGGATTGCTGGCCTGGTTGATCGTGCGGAGTACAAGCGGCGCCAGTCGGCGCCGGGGTTGAAGGTTCACCCGATCGCGTTTGGTCGTGATCGTCGAATGCCAATTACTAATCGTTTCTCGTAGGAGCTCGCATGCTGATTCATCACACCCAAGACCCGCAGTGGATGGCCGACGCGTATGTCGTCGCCAAGGAGCGGGGTGGCCCTGCGATTTGGATCGATTGCAATGGCGCCCATGACGACCTGCATGCTTTCGTCGCCGAGAACGAGTTGACGATCGAGGGTGTCATTCTCACGCACCATCACGTCGACCACATCTACGGACTCGATGAGGTGCTGGAGCAGTACGGCGTCGATGTTGCCGCGAGTGCCCGCGCGATCGAATTGATCGGCGAGGACGGTCACTTCACCGGCGAAATCGCCCACACGCTTGCCGAGGACGGCGCGTTCGAGCTGGCGGGTCTGCAGGTTCAGGCGATCCCGACGCCGGGCCATGCCGGCGGCCACCTCTCGTTTCTGATCGAGGGCACCGATGTCTTCACCGGCGACGTGCTCTTCAATGGCACCGTCGGCGGTACGCGCGCCCCGGGCCATACGGATCTCGCCGACCTGCAGGCCTCGCTGGGTCGTCTGCTCGACCTCGACGACACGGTCGTCGTGCACCCGGGCCACACGCTCGCAACGACGATTGGCGCCGAGCGAGCAGCGAACCCGTTCGTCCGCTACTTCCGCGGTGAGGACGCCTCGCTCGACGAGCCCGTCACCGCCTGGGGCGACCCGGCCACGCTGCTGGTCTGGGGCCCCGACTACGACGGCGGCCACAAGGCGCTAGTGCGCTGGGCCAACGGCTCCGAAGACATCGTCGGCGGCTCGAAGGTCGAGCGCGGCTAGCGGCGTTCAGCGGCGCGGTTGCGCGCTGCAGCGACCAAGTCGCGGAACGGTCCGAGCCAGCGTTCGTCGCGTTGCCACATGAACTCGTTGTGCCATTGCAGGCCGACGGCGAAGGGGGCGCCTGGGGCGCTTTCGGTGGCCTCGATCACGCCGTCCTCGGCGCGAGCAACGGGGTGGAGGTAGTCGCCGGTACGTGCCACGGCTTGGTGATGGAAGGAGTTGATCAGGGGCTCGCCATTGCCGATCCAGGCGGCGAGGCGGCTCGTTGGCTCGACGTCGATCGTGTGCCAGTGGTCGCCAGGCTCGGCCTCGGCGTGGGTGGCCCAGTCAACCATGTGGCGCTGGGCATCCGGGTGCATGCTCGGGACATCCTGAGTGAGAGCGCCACCATCGGCGACGGCCAAGACCTGGCTGCCACGGCAGATCCCGAGGATCGGGATGCCCTGCTCGAGCGCAGTCCGGGCGAGTCGTAGTTCGAAGGCATCGTGCTCGGCTGGCACGGTGTCGACGGAGGAATGGCGCTCCTCGCCGTAGTGGGCCGGATCGACATCTTGGCCACCGGAGATGAGCACGCCATCGAGGTCGTCCAAGAGGTCGGGAATGTCGTCAACTGGCGTGTCACGGGGGATTGCAATCACGATCGCACCGGCCTCGGCCATCGGCGTGCGCAGATTGCGCTCGACGGGGATTAGCATCGGGTCGGCGAGCTCGAGGGTGATTCCGATGCGGGGGCGGCGGGTCACAGAGGAACGCTATCGCACGAGGGCGTTGGCTGCAGTAATCGCAACGCGCGGGGCGATCACTTCGAGATCGGCACTGAGTGCGATCTCGCGGGCGCCGGCATCGACCGCACGATCAGGCCTAGCCGCCTGTTCGTCGCGGAGCAGACGCTTAGGCTCTGGTGGCTTCGGCCTTCCGGTTTGCGCGGACGCTGGCGAGGATGCCGATAGCTAGGATCGTGAGAATCACGGCAAGGCTGATCAGCGGTGGCATGTGGTACCAGTGCGAGATGATCATCTTGAAACCTACCCAGCCCAGCACGATTGCCAACGTCGGCTGAAGATAGATAAAGCGCTCGAGCGAGGTAGCGATGGCGAAGTAGAGCGTTCGTAGCCCGAGCAACGCAAAGGCGTTCGCAGCAAGCACGATGAAGGGGTCGTCCGTGATTGCGTAGATCGCCGGCACCGAGTCGACGGCGAACATCAGGTCGAAGAACGCGAGCGCCACGAAGGCGACGAAGAGCGGTGTGAAGAGGCGCCGGCCATGCTCCTTGACGGTCATCGACGAGCCACGGAAATCTTCGGTTAGCGGGAGCACGCGGCGCACCAGCGTGAGGATGCGGCTATCCGCAGGGTGCTCAGTCGTGTCCGTATGCCGCGCCATGCGGATGCCGGTGATGATCAGGAAGGTACCGAAGATGAACGGCATCCACCAAAACGCCTCGAGGAGCGCGCCACCGACGGCAATCAGGATGCCGCGCAGGAGGATCGCCATGATGACGCCCCAGAACAAGGCGCGATAGCGGAGCTCATTTGGTACAGCAAGCGCTGCAAAGAGGATCGCGAAAACGGCGACGTTATCAATCGAGAGGCTGTACTCGACGAGGTACCCCGTAAAGAACTCCGTGCCGACGGTCGGTCCGAGCATCACCCAGATGGCGACGCCGAAGGCGAGACCGATCCCACCCCAGATGCCGGTCCAGATGAACGCCTCTCGCGTGGGGATTTCCTTGTCGCTCTTGTGGAAGACGAACAGATCGAGAACGAGCGCCGTGAGTACGACGACGGGCAGAGCAATCCAAAGCAGCGTGGCGTTATCCATCAATACGTTCCCCTCATCATGCCTGCACTTTTGCCGCGCGACCCAAACTAAGCGAGGGTTACTTGTTGTGCGGATGTCACAAAGGGGTCAGACCCTTATGTGACATGTGGCAGCTGTCTAGTGGAGCAAGAAGCGCGGTCATGTCACATAAGGGTCTGACCCCTTTGTGACATGTGGCAGCTGTCTAGTGGAGCAAGAAGCGCGGTCATGTCACATAAGGGTCTGACCCCTTTGTGACATCCGCCAGCGCTACTTGAGGCCCTGGCGCGCTTCGCGCACGAGCGAGACGCACTCGGGGTAGATCACGGTGATGGCGGCACGGAGTTGTGCGGCTTGCTCCTCGGCGGTGCCGGAAGGGGTGACCTGCGCGATCGCGGCAGTCGTCATCTGGACGGCGAGGTGGATGGCGTTGTCGGCAAAGGCGACGCTCTGGCTCTCCTGAGCCTGCTCGGCCATCTGTCGCATCGCATTCTGCAGCTCTTCCGGATCGAACATGCCGCCACCAAAACCAAAAGGATTTTCTGTCATACCCGGATCCTACTTTGCTTCTGCAAGTCGTGCGGTCCAAATGTAGACCGGTTCGACGGGAGGACCATCGGCAATGCCGAGTCTGTTGATCTTCTGCAGCGTCTCCGTCGATGAGGCATCGAGGACGTGGCCGACGACCGCGTAGAGCGGCTCGAGGGCGGCAGCGCCAGCTTCGGTTGAGACGATGAAGAACTGCGAGCCAGCCGTACCGTCCGGCTCGTTACCCGCCTTGGCCATCGCGACGTCGCCATTGCGATAGGCATAGTCGCTCGGCGGCGGGGTCTGGACCGTGTAGCCCGGTCCACCGGCGCCCGTGCCAGCAGGATCTCCTCCCTGGATGACAAAGTTCGGCACGACACGATGGAAGGTCAGGCCGTCGTAATAGCCCGAGCGGACGAGTGCAGCAAACGAGGCAGAGGCGTCGCCACCGATCTTCGTATCGACGTCCATCACGATCGAGCCGCACGAGGTGACCATCGTGATCGTCCACGGGCCCATGCCCTTGAGTGGCGTAGGCGGTGCCTCGGTATAGATCGTGCGGGTCGTTTCGGAGGCCGGCGGAGCCTGGTGGTCACAGCCGTCTTTCCCATACGTGAGGGTTGGTGCTGCTGCCGTCGCAGCGGGAGGCTCCTCGACCGTCGATGTGGTGGCACTCTCCCCACCAAGGCTGCAGCCAGCGCTGAGCAGAGCGACGCTCGCGATCAGTCCGAGTGCGACACGGCGCATCAGGCAAGACTTTCTGGGGTGGCGGCGAGGCAGTACGCGGCCAACAGTGCCGCGGTGCCTTCGAGGTCGTTGAGGTCGCAGACCTCGGCTGGGGAGTGCATGTGACGCAGCGGAATGCCAATCAGTGCGGCGCGTAGACTGCGGACGGCGTGCAGGGCGTTGTCGACGTCGGTATGCGTCGAGCCGCCCGGCATTGCCTCCATTCCGTACACGATGCTGTTGGCCTTGGCGGCTGCTTCGAGCGCCGCAACGACGCCCTCGTCGAGGCCGAGACCGCGGGTGACCACGGGGCCCTTGCCGAGCGCCTGCGGGCCCGTATCGCCCTTGTTGATCATCGGCACGTCGGCCGCGTGCGTGACGTCGATGACGATTGCGACGGCGGGTGCCACGCGATCGGTGACGAGGCGCGCACCATCGCCAAGCGTCTCTTCGAGGACACAGCCGGTTGCCACGACGCGCACCTTGGGCGAGCCGGCGCCGATGCGGCGGAGCGCCTCGAGGGCCGCCCACGCGCCAACGCGGTCGTCGAGTGCGCGGGACGTTAGACGCGTGCCTGCCAGCATGATCGGCGCCGAGCCGACGATCGCGTCGTCGCCAACACGAACAAGGCTCCGAGCATGCTCGCCATCGGTTGCACCGATGTCGATCCAGAGATCTTTCATCTGCGTGCCCGACGTGCGCTCATCGCCCTTCTGTAGGTGGATGGGCACGCTGCCAATGACCCCAGGAATGTCGCCGTTACTGGTGCGGACGCTGACGGGCTGGCCGACCAGCACGCGTGGATCCCAGCCACCGAGGCCACGAATACGCAAGACACCCTCGTCCTCAATGTGCGTGACGATGACGCCGATCTGATCGATGTGGCCGAGCAGCAACACGGTCGGAGCGTCGTCTGGACCAACGCTCGCTAGCGCATTGCCGAGCTGATCGCGCTCGACGGTTGAAAACTCTGCGGCCATGCTGGCCCACAGGTCGGCTGCCTCGCGCTCGCGCCCAGACGGGCCATGCGCGTTGAGGAGCTGGAAGAGGCGATCTCGTGCGGCAGTATCCATGCCCCAGACGCTAGCATCACCCTATGGCAGAGGCAGGAACTCCACGGGTTGTCATCACCGGCATTGGCATTCTCTCGCCGGTCGGTCTCGATACCGCGACGTCGTGGGCGACGCTCCTCGCTGGCACCTCTGGGGTTGGTCCGATCACGAATTTTGATCCGGCGCGCATCGAAGTCCAGATTGCCTGTGAGATGAAGGGCTTCGATCCCGAGTCTGTGGTCGAGAAGCGCGAGGCGCGCAAGCTCGACCGTTGTAGCGTTGCCGCGATCGCGGCTGCCCGCCAGGCCTGGGCAATGAGTGGTGCCGCGGTCGACGATCCTGAGCGCGTTGGTGTGATTATCGGCTCGGCCTTCGGCGGTGCCAGCACGATCGAGGCTGGCATGCAGACGATGTTCGAGAAGGGCCCCGGCCGGATTGGACCGCACGTGCTCGGCTCGATGCTGGTTGACACGCCCGGCTTCCAGGTGGCCCACGACCTCGGTGTAATCGGCCCCAAC
>Ga0208942_1000132_pt1 | contig 35094 bp, 31 predicted proteins | sample GreLakmeSU08MSRF_FD_187704 | JGI IMG/M metagenome (GOLD analysis project Ga0208942, IMG submission 187704) | Freshwater lentic microbial communities from great Laurentian Lakes, MI, USA - Great Lakes metaG SU08MSRF (SPAdes) | ecosystem: Environmental > Aquatic > Freshwater > Lake | place: Great... | reverse complement strand
CGGAAGGCTTATGCAACATGCGCATTGTGGATGCTGCGTACGAGAGTGCGCGCACCAGCGAAGTAGTGCACTTATAGCCGCATCTCTGCCGGCTGCGCTTACGCTGCTCCAGTGGGCAGCAGCGTAAGCGCATTCCGCCTGCATTCTGCACTAAGCACTAGCGCGAAAATTACACTCACACTGCGGGGTAACCAATAGGCGGCAAACAGAGGACTTTGCCGCTGCTAGCTACAAGCGGAGAAATACCAGCCCGCAGCATGTCCGCAGCCACAGTAATCTGCGGCAAAGCTGGCGCCGCGCGGGGCGCTGGTCTGGCAGGCGTGTGCTAATCCGGGAAACCGTAGCGCTGCAGGCCGGCGCGCACATCGCGGTACGTCAGCGGCACAAACTCGCCCAGCACGCGCCGCATGTCTTTCAAGTTGCGCTGCAGGGCGACGCCGTGGCGCGCTGCTCACCGATGCCATGCGCGCAGCGCTGGCACCGGAGGCGCCCGGTGCGCGGCTTGTGCCGCTCAACAGCTCGCCGGCCACCGGCGGCGTGCTGCTGGCGATGCGCGCAGCCGGCTTGGATGCCGGCGCAGCGCGCAACTGATGCAGCGCACGGCTGCATTTATTGGCCAGCCATGATGCCCGGCGCAGAATTTGTTTTGCCCACCGCGCATATACTGCCCAACATCGGCGTCATCGGCATGAAGATGCTGCGAGGCGCTAAAATGAACGACATGAGACTATTGGAGAAAGACGGTCATACCTATTCTCAGGCCGCCTTCAAATGGGCTCTTGCCAGTGGTTGCGTCGACGCCACCGTCATTTCGATGACGTCCGTCGAGACCATTGACGAGTACCTTGGCGATTCCGGTCAACGGCAGGTCACTGCCTACGACTTCGACCTGCTCGAACAGTATGTCCGCCTCACAGACCTGACCTACTGTCGCCATGCCTGCAACGACTGTCAGGGAGCATGTCCCTATGGTGTGCCGATAGCTGATATGCTTCGCACCCGTATGTATGCAACGGACTATGGCGATCTGACATTTGCACGAAGCGAATATGCGCAACTTGGCGATCCTGCGAACGCCTGTCTTTCGTGCGATGGAAAACCAGGTCAGGTTGCCTGCACCCACGGCATTCAAATTGTCAGGTGGTGCGGTCCGACTCACGTCATGTTGAGCTGACCGTAGCCGGAAAAACACGCAAGGAAATCCATGCATATCCATCTCGACCTTGTCGGCGGACTGTCCGGCGACATGTTTATCGGCGCCATGCTAGATTGCTTTGCAGACCAGCGTGCATCGCTGTCCCGCATCATCGATGATGCCGGCTTTCACGACCTGGTCGTCGTGTCATCGACACCAGCAAACGATGGCACGCTGACGGGAACACGATTCAAAGTGGCGGCAAGTAGCGATGCCCATGGGCACCATCACCGCCATTTCAGAGAAATCGAGGGCATTCTGACGGCGGCGTCGCTGCCCGATGACACCCGACGCCATGCGCTCGGTATTTTCGAGCTGCTCGTGGAGGCGGAAGCGGAAATTCACGGTACGACGGTTTCGGAGATCGCGTTTCATGAAGTCGGCGCCTGGGACTCCATCGCTGATATCGTTTGCGCCGCGCATATGATTGCCACCGTGGGCGTTGACTCCTGGAGCGTGGGGCAGTTGCCGCTCGGCCGGGGCATGGTCAACACGGCCCACGGCAGATTGCCGGTACCGGCGCCGGCAACTGCGTTACTGTTGCGTGGCTACGAATTTGCCGACGATGGCATCGAGGGCGAACGCATCACCCCGACTGGAGCCGCAATCCTGAAGTACCTGGCGCCGACCCAGGATAACTGGCCCCGCAGTATGAAACTCAAAGCCACAGGGCACGGCTTCGGAACGAGGAAGTTCCCAGGAATTTCCAACGTCGTTCGGGTGCTGGTGTTTGAGACCGAGACCGGCGCTGGCAACTGGCTCGAGGACGATGTCGTGCAGCTGGAGTTCGAAGTTGATGACCAGCCACCCGAGGAGCTGGCTGTCGCACTGGATCGGCTGCGGTTGCTGAACGGCGTACTCGATCTGGTACAGACCAGCGTCTATGGCAAGAAAGGTCGACAAATGCTTGCGATCCGGATACTTGTGGAGCCTGGCCACACGGAGCTGATCACCCGCGCCTGCTTCGATGAGACCTCGACCCTCGGCATCAGACGGCAGGAAGCTCGCCGCAGTATACTGCGGCGGGCAGAAACCGTGATCAGCCGCGATGGCATAAACTATCGGTTAAAGATTGCAGAGCGACCCTTCGGTCTGACAGCGAAGCTGGAACAGGAAGATGCCCTGTTGCTGCCCGGCGATCGCCGGTCCCGTCTTGCCCAGCGACACACTCTGGAACAGGAAGCCATTACATGGTACGAGCAAAGTGACAAACCTGGCAAAGCTTGAAGCCTGCCTCGGGACCCTTGGCCCCATCGCCGTGGCGGTGAGCGGCGGTGTAGACAGCATGACCCTGGCCGTGGTGGCGCATCGCGTCAATCCGCGCTCACAGATGTTCCATGCGCTTTCCCCCGCGGTACCGGCTCAGGCGACGGCACGGGTCAAGCGCTATGCCGGGCTGATGCATTGGAACCTACATCTGATCGATGCTGGCGAGACCTCGGACCCGCTGTACATCGCCAATCCGGCGAACCGCTGTTATTTCTGCAAGACCAACCTGTATGACACGGTCGTCCGCCATACGGATCTGCCAGTGGTCTCCGGCACCAACCTGGACGATCTCGGTGACTACCGGCCCGGCTTGATCGCCGCCAGTGAACATGGGGTACGCCACCCGTTCGTTGAGGCTGGAATCACCAAGCCGATGCTGCGCGAGATTGCCCGTTCGCTCGACCTGCACGACCTGCACGATCTTCCGGCGGCACCCTGTCTCTCGAGCCGAGTGACGACAGGCATTAAGATTGACCCTAGGGTGCTGCCTTTGATCAATGCGGCGGAGCTGGCGTTGTGGCGCTGCCTGTCGGAGTCGCTCCCGGTCAAGGGGATTCGCTGTCGTGTCCGCCCGGCTGCCATTGCCATTGAGGTGGAGACCGACGCGACCATCGATGACGCCGCAAACTACGCCATTTCCGCACGAGCGATAGTGACTTCGATCTTCTCTGCCGGTGACTTTGTCCATCTTTGTCCGAAGGTGACGCTCGAACAGTACCGACGTGGCAGCGCCTTTCTCATTGACGCCCTGTAGATGGGATAGGCAGCACCATGTCCGTGGATGACCAGATCAACCTGGACCTCGATCGCCACAGCCGCACGGGTCTGGCCGAGGCCATCTTATGTGAAGGCAAGTCAGTCGACCAGCTACGCGCCATCTGCAACCGTATCCAGGCCGACGACAAGCCAATGTTGTTTACCCGACTCGGTTCAGAAGCCTTCGCCGCGCTCGATACCTCGCACCCCGGGTTGATGCAATATGATGCCATCTCCCGCACAGCGTTTGTGCAGCCCCGTACGTTGATCGGCCCGACCATGGTCGCCATTGTGGCTGGCGGCACTTCCGATGTCCCTGTGGCTCGGGAAGCCGCGCGCAGCCTTGCCTTCTACGGTTATCCGAGCCTTGCAATCGACGATGTCGGGGTCGCTGGATTGTGGCGACTGATGGCGCGCCTGCCCGACATTCGTCAGCACAAGATCGTGATCTGCCTCGCCGGCATGGATGCGGCACTGCCCACCGTCCTCGGCGGGTTGATATCCTCGGTGATCATCGCGGTGCCCACCTCTGTGGGCTACGGTATGGCGAAGGGCGGCGAGACCGCGCTCCGGGCCCTGCTTGTCAGTTGTGCGTCGGGCATCAACGTCGTCAATATCGACAACGGCTTTGGCGCCGCGTGTGCGGCGATCAGGATTCTGAATCAATTCGCGTCGACCGAGAGATCCGAGGCGACATCACCTGCGAGGAAGCCATGATGATCAAACGGATAAGAAATTCAAGCGCCCCTACACCTCCGCCTAATAGACACACACCATCCTCTTGTTAAGATTATCAAGCACATATTTCTGCTCGCCTCCACCCAACCATTGTCTTGGAGGCATAGAAACAGTTTGCGCAAGTTTTGAAAGAATTGACCGGCCTAACAAGCAGAAACTGAACAACTTCGATACGTCGGCATTAGTCGTACACAACTCTCACCGCACCCTGCCAGCGCCTGAACCACGCCCCGCCACATGTGCCACTTACGCAGCGCCATCGACCGCCTGGCGAATTTCTTTTTCGCTGATCACGAGCGGCGGGGTTTTGAGCCACGCCGTTTGAAAGGTCGAACCGCTGCTATCATCAATAAATTATGAGACGAGACCACTCCATTCCCCGCGGCGAGGCGCATCGCCTGCGTCACCAATCCATTGTGCTTGAAGGCAATTCGCTGGACGATCCGACCGCGCGCGAATTGCATATTTGGACGCCTCCAGGCTGGAGCCATACAGAACGGCTACCCCTGCTGGTTGATCTCACCGGCTACTGGGGCTGCGGGATGAACCATACCAACTGGAAGCCGGGCTCCGAAAACGTGCCGGAGCGGCTTGATCGGCTCGCGCACGAAGGCATGGCGCGTTGCGTGGTGGCGTTCCCCGATTGCTTCACCAAGCTCTACGGCAATCAGTATCTGAACAGCGAAGGCTCGGGCCGCTACGCGGATTACGTTTGCGATGAGATCGTTCCGTTTGTTGAAGCCAAGTTCAATTGCGGTGGTGATCGCAAGCGCGGCGTGTTCGGCAAGTCCTCGGGCGGGTATGGCGCAGCCTGGCACGGCATGAACCGCTCCGATTTCTGGAGCGCGATTTCGATCAACAGCGGCGATATGGGATTCGATGCGCTCTACATCCCGACATTGTACGATGATGTCGATGCATTGCGGCCGTTCAATTACTCGATCGAGAAATGGATCAAGCATGTCGAAGCCAAGTCGAAGATGAAAGACAAGGATCGCATGATCCTGATGGATTTCGGCCAAGCGGCTTTCTACGATCCTGATCCCACGCAATTTCGCAACATGCGTCTGCCGCTCGATCCGCACACTGGCGAATTGATCCCGGAGCGTTGGGACAATTGGATGAAGCACGATCCGGTGGTGATGTTCGATACGCTGGGTGAGAACCTCCGTAAGCTGAAGCTGCTGTACATGGATTGCGGCTGGTCGGATCAGTTCCGGATTCACTTTGGGATGCGGCGGTTTGCAAAGAAGCTTAAGGCCGCTGGCATCGCGCATACGTACGAAGAGTACGACGATGATCACACCGATGTGGACTATCGGATGGATGTGTTCTTGCCATTGATGGCGAGGACGCTAACCGCATGACGTTGCCTGAGCTTTCCATCACTCTAGTCCTAATATTGGTGTGCGCTGATGTCAAGAAGTAGGTTTCTTCGAGCAAATCTACTGTCTTGCCATGCTTCGCGACACGATCATTCTATTGTGCGACAGAGTCGAGCAGTGTCAAAGTTCAAAATGCATATGGATTACAAAAGCCGCACACTATTTACGGCGAGATCACATTGTTCCCGTTATTTGGGTCACTCCGATTGCAACGGCGAAGTCGATTTGGGCAGCTCTTTTGAACGCGTCCGAAAAATCAGAGGCCAGGCGACGGGCGTTACACATCGATTGCGGCTCTGTTCACACAACCTCGTCCTGCCATTGGTTGATTGTCTGAACCGAAACTTCGCCCCGGTGCAAGACCAGCCGGTACTTCAAAATCAAAGGTTTATCCACTAAGACATCGACGGGTTCCCTACCGGGAAAGACTGGGTTTTGCATGCTGCATGCGCGACGCAAAATCCATGGGCGGGGGAAGCCGGGGATCGATGGGTGACTCAAGATCGTCACCCCGCTCGGTTTAGCTGGTTCCGCTGTATTCAACGGATTCAGCGGTCTTAACTCGCGAAAATCGCCGCTGATGTCGAGCCAGCGGCCGGCAGCGACGGCCGTAGTGGCGGGTTCCACGTCGCCATTCTCGCTGCTGAATTTCATGGTCGGATTCAAGCGAATGCGAGGCGCAAAACCGCCGTAGCCTTTCGCGTCGTTCGATCCGCCGAGCTTTAAGTTTGGCTCCAACGCCTGGATGCGAATCGTGAAGTCGATCATGCGTTGAGTCGGCGTCGCGCGATGGACTCTAATGCTGGTCTGTTCTTTGACGAACGGTTTGGGGCCTTGGTCATCGTCCGTCCAATCAGGCGACAACCAAAACACTTCGACGTTCAAACCGGCGGAGTCATTCTCGACGGCTCGCTCGACTGACTTGACGTCCCAAACAAATCGTTTGCACTCCCAGGAATCACCGATTTGTTTGTCGCCGATGATGACCTGATGCCACGCCCAGAAGATACCTCGATGGTGACCGTGATCAGCAGGAAAATCCTCGGTAATCACACGACCATCCAAGTCGTACAACGGATGCACGTAGTTCGCTCGCGGCCACTTGCCATCGGCTGACTTCGATTGCTGCTGATAAAACAACACCGGAGATTCACCTTCGGAAATCTGATATCCCACCTCGCATGCGTCGATGCGAAATCTGTCGCCTGCTGCTTTATCAGCGTTTGGCATCTTGCTCATACAAATCCAGATCACTTACAGCACGGCGAAGTCTTGCCACATAGTTGATTGCCAACGAGGCGGATAGGAATTTCAAGCGCCCAAGCACCTCCACATAATACACTGTGACCCCGCGCTTGCCAATTTGAATCCTGCGCTAGCCCCCAACCAGCCAGTGTCTTGGACTCAGAGACTACACTTACTCATTTCCGGAAAGGCTTGTCTGGCGTAATGCGTACGGCTCGCTGCTCGGCTTGGGGTTGATCCCGATGGCGATCGGGTACACAGTTTACAACGCCGCGCTGCGCTGCACCAATGTCTCCATCGTCAATTGGATCGCCGCGCATGAAGCGACCAAGGAATTGGCTTGATGCTCATTAAGGAAATAGCCAGCCCTTCGGTCTTGGTCGGCATTATCGTGGCCTTGGTTGGGGTTATTATGTTAATCTACGTAACGCTTTGCCTGCTAAAAACGTTAAAATCTTACAGAGAGGTTGCTAAATGGACTACGAACCGTTAGAAAAAGTTCGCAAAGAATTGAAAGTGAAATGGCAACGTCCGCGGATCGATACTGAAAGACTGCGCCAACTTAACGAGCGCAGCGATGCGCAGGGATGGTTTCAGGCCGGTGGGCATTTGCTCCTATGGCTGGTGACGGGTACTTTTGTCTACTATTTTTGGTCGCAGTCCCTGTGGCTGGCGTTTCTAATTGCCCTCTTTTGGCACGGCGTTGTAGCTAGCTTTTTCATCGCGGGTGCACACGAATTGGTGCATAGCACTGTTTTCAAGACCAAAATACTCAACCAGATCTTCCTTTACATCTACAGTTGTTTCGGTTGGTTTGACATGTTTGATTATGCCGCCAGCCATACCTATCACCATCGCTACACGCTGCACCCAGATGGCGATCGGGAAAATCTGCTGCCGATTTCACCGCTAGTCGGCCCTTTCTTTTTGGTGCAATTGCTGACGATCAACTTGATGACACAGACGGGGCGTACCTTCGGCAAAGGCGGATTGTTTTCCACCATTTATCTTACGTACTTGAATGCGCTGGGCCGGGTTGGCTCTTTGGAAATACCCACCCAGGAGTGGCAACAGGCATTGCACGAAGATCAACCAGAACTGCATAAAAGCTCCATTTGGTGGGCGCGCTTTTTGCTATTCTTCCACAGCCTTGTTGTTCTGGCTTCGATTGTGAGCGGCTACTGGGTCTTTGCATTGATCATTTCCTTTTCGCCCTTCATTGCCAGCTGGTGTGCCTATGCGCTGGGCATGCCCCAGCACTGTGGATTGAAAGAGAATGACAACGATTTTCGTAAAGCGGTGCGCTCGGTGAAACCCAATCCGCTCTTCGAGTTTTTGTACTGGCGCATGAACTGGCACACGGAGCATCACATGTTTGCCGGGGTGCCCTGCTATAACTTGAAAGCGCTCTATTACGAAATCGCTGAACAAATGCCCAAGCCACGCACATTGATTGAAGCCTGGCGTGAAATGCGTGCCACTTGGCAGCGACAACAAAGCGACCCGGCATACTTTTTTGATACACCCGTTCCACCCATCGCTAGTGTGGTACATACGGGCGCTAGTAATGAGGCGCTGGAAAGCTCAATCGGAGATTTAGCGCCAAAAGGATTACGATAACTTGAGTATTTATCACAACCGCCCGACGGCGGTGGAAATGCACGCCATGAAGGCCCGTGGGCGGAAAGGAAATTCAAGCGCCAAAGCACCTCCACATAATCCACTGTGACCATGCGCTTGCCAATTGGAGCCCTGCGCTAGCCCCCAACCAACCAGTGTCTTGGAGCCAGAGACTACATTTACGCAATTTAGGAATCGATTGACCGGCCCGACAAGCAGAAATTACAAAAATTCTATGCGCCGGCACCGGCAGTCCACAGCTCTCACCGCACCCTGCCAGCGCTTGCACCACAACCACAAACGCTCCGCCGCATGTGCCACTTACGCAGCTCGCGGATACCAGCCCGCAGTCCGCTCTGGCCGCCAGCGTTGATAAACCGCGGCGCGCTGCACTCCGCAACTACGGACGGCGATCACCCCCGGCATGCAAGCGGCGCTGCTCATATTCAAGACCCTATCTAAACTTCAAACAGCCGGGCGCGATCCTCAGAAACCACACGCGTCTCCGCTGCGCCGATACTGCGCACCTGAGTCTTCGGCGAGTACATACCCTTCCAAACTGCATAGCTGCCGCTATCATGTTCGCTGTGCTCATCTGGGCATGATCCACCACCACCTCACCGGGTGACCACACCGGCAGCGGGTAGGCATGGGCGGTTATCGCCTGGTCCACTTGCCCGAGCAATTCGTGATGATCGCCAAGTGGTGCGACCCCGATTCGCTCCTATTTGAATGCTGCTGACCTTGCAATTTGGCTGTGAACCATTTTACTGAGGGGAAAATCAGGACGCGCATACAACGTCGGATCAGAAGAGCGGATGACTATTGCCGATGTTGCTGGAGCGGTGGCTTCGGCCTTCAACCCACGCCCCAGCGTGCCGATAAGTACAACTCCCTCGCACCGGCAACAACCCGAAAGCTACGTGCCATCCACTGAACGGGCACAACTGGAATTAGGCGTAAAGCAAACTGAAACCTTGCAAGTTGCCTTGGCCCGCACAATTGCATGGAATCGCACCGGTTTGACTGCGAATAGGCACAACTCGTGATGGGGCTCTCACGAGTTGATTGACAGTCGATAACTTACAACACTTTGCTCTAATACAGTATTTAGATGACCAGTAAAGTCGGTGGTTCAGTCCAGCGAAACTTCTCACCCTTCCACCCCTCGCAGCATCTGCGCGATATTGGCGCTGCCCGTAGTACCCACTTCCGAAACGGTTATGGCAGCCGCCAGATTTCCAATTTCCACAGCCTCGTGCGGCTCAGCACCAGCACACAGCGCCGCCGTGAGCGTTGCCATGAATGCATCACCCGCACCTACCGGATCGATGGGCCCCGCAATAGAAGGGGCCACAATATGCTGTGCACCGGTTGCCGTGCACAGCAGCGCACCGCGCTCCGCCAGTGTGATGCACACTGCCCGCCCGCATGTCGCCTGCAGCTCGGCGCCCGCAGCCGCCAGCGACGCCAGATCGGTGGACTTTGAATCGCGACCGGTGGCGGCCAATGCCTCGTGCTGGTTGGGCTTCAGTAGCATATTGCGGAAAGAGCCGATGCGCGCCCGCGAATCCACTGCGAACACCAGCTGCGAATGGGCAGCTGCCGCCGCTGTGAGTTCCGCCCGCATGTGGCTGCCAATCACACCGCACTCCGGCTGCACCACCTGATCCGCAATGATCACGCCCTGAACATCCTGCAGTGCAACACGCAGCCGGTTGCGCAACTCAGCCTGGATTGCATCCGGCAGCGCTGCGCGATTCTTTATGTCCATGCGGTTCAGCTCGCGCGCCTGTGCCGCGCCATGCAGCATGGGTTTGTAGTAGGCCGGGGTGTGCAAGCCCGGCGCCTGCAGCAAGTGCGTGGTGTCAATTGCATGGGCAGCCAGCGCCTGAAGCAAATCATGGCCCTCGCCATCAACGCCTGCCACGCCCATTGCCCGCACGCGCACGCCCAGCGCACGCAGATTAACGGCCACCGTGCCGGCTGCGCCCGGACTGCAAGTTACCTGCACCACCTGATGCGCAACCAGGCCGGTCTCCAGCGAAGGCTCGGCCAGCGCCTCGTCAATGTGCAGGTACTTATCCAGAAAAAAGTCGCCGACCACCAGCACCGTCAGCTGCGCGCAGCGTTCCAGTAATGCCTGCAAGCGCGCGCGCTTCATAGGGCTGCAATTACGCGCTGATGAAACGCAGCAAAGGTGTCACGATACTGCCCGCGCACATAAAAACTTTCGCCGCCATCCGCCACCGTGCGCACCAGGAGAGTTTTGTAAGGCCGGAAGAAGTACTCTGCGGAGTTGCGGGATGCCTCAAAAGATGGGTCCGGCCCCAAGTCCGGCAAGTCAAAGACCGCCGTCGCAAAGCGGTTGATCTGCTCGCCGCGCTGGCGCGCCACGTTGCGCACCATCGCCAGTGATTTAAGAAAGACCTCCGGCGCCATCACATGCGAGCTGACTCCCAGCAGTGCCCCGCCCTGTAGTTGCGCAAGACTGTGCGTAAACACAAGAAAATCCGTGTAAGAGGCAGCGCCATACGCAGCGCCATCGCAATTGGGATGCTCATGGATGATGTCCTGCCCGATGCTCACATGCACCGTCACGGGCACACGTAAACGCCAGCCCGCCGCCAGGATGCTGTCCGCGCTGTACGGCAATCCACCTTCTGCAATAAAGCGCCCAAACGCCTCCCCCAACCCCATGCCGGTGCGCGCCGCCTCCACCGCCACATCATTCAGCCGCCCGGTCTCCTGCCACAACCCAAACTGCCCCTCCGTAATGTAACGCGACACACTCTCCGTCGTCGCGCCAATCAGCGCAAGCTCATACTCATGGATCGGGCAGGAGCCATTCATTGCCACATGCCGCACGATGCCACGCTCCATCAGGTCAATTACCAGCCGGCCGAGGCCTTGCTTCACCACATGCCCGCCGTGCATCAGGATCAGCGGCGCCCCGCGCCGATGCGCCGCCACCACGCGTTCCACAAACGCGTCCAGTGCCGCACTCTGCAGTGGCGGCAGCGGATCGCCGGGGTTGAGCATTTCACTGCGCGTAAAGTCATGCTTGCGCTCTGCAAGCGGGCGCAGCTGAAGATGTGAACGGTCAAATCTTGGGTAAGCCATGGGACTGCTTCAGTTTGCGGCGGCGGGCTGCCCGCTGATGGCTTGCAGCAACGGTGCGGCGGCCGTGTAGTCAGTCACCACCAGGTGCGCGCCGGCAGCCAGCAGCCGCTCCCGTTTGCCGGCGTCCGGTCCGGCGCCAGCCAACTCATTAAAAGCAACGCCAATTGCAAAGCCGCCCGCAGCACATACGGCTTGCATATCGATCGCGCCATCGCCAAATCCAAAAAGCTGCGCGCCGCTGCATCCGGACTCCGCCAGCACTTGGGCCACCAAAGCATGCTTGTCGCGCAGCAAGTTGTCCGGCCACGCGCCATAAATTCCGGCAAACGCACCGGCAATTCCAAGCGCCTGCGCTTCTGCGCGCACAGCCGCTTCATCGCTGCCGGACCCAATGTAGCACTGCACATCCCGCTGGCGCAGCAGCGCCAGAAACTCTGCCGCGCCGGGAACCAGTAAATCTGCCGGCTGGGCGCTGCCCAATTGCAGCGCCTGCACGCGTGCCTCCACCCGCTCGCCAATATGGTCTGCAAATTGCTCCTTGTAGTCTGCCGCTGGCAGCGCCCGGCCACCGCGCTGTTCCACTTCTGCAACCAGCCACTCCATCTGCAAAATAGTTGGCCGCCCGGACAGGCCCTCGATCGCATCCGCAACGCGCTCGCTGAGTGCCGGGTGTGCTGCAGCCGCAACCGCCGTTCCGAGCAGCACCTCCAGCATGTGGTCGGCCATCACCGTCTGCCACCCGCTGCGAATGCGCGAGAGTGTGCCATCAAAGTCAAAGAATGCCACTGGGCGCGGGTTGCTCATAAAGTTGCCACCACAGGATGCCGAAGATTAAATTGAAGCCCGCCGGAATTTCGGCTGTGCTCGTCCAGACCCGTCAACTTTAACTGCCACGCACCCGCCAGCTTCGCAACGCCACCCGCCTGCCAGACCAGCATGACCAATGCCAGGTAAATCACCGGGATCATTTCTCCATAAACGCGCATTTCATCTAGCACCCCCTCTGTGCCCAATACCAGCATTTGCACTACGCAGACCAACAGTGCGCGGCGCAGAAAAGGCAGCGCAAGCTTGCGCTGCCAAATTACAACCGGAATCCAAATGCCGACGAAATTTATCAGATACGGGGCCAGCCTGCAAGCGCCTCGATATTTACCCGCGGTTCGCTCACTTTCCCCCAACCAGCAAACTTGTTACAATCGGATCGTTTTAACCGTGCCCAGTTTTCCAAAACTGGAAACCAAACCTCACCGCTATCATCCAACCATCTCACCCCATTTCCCAAAGGATACCTCCGTGAAATTCGAACACGCCGCCATTAACGTACCCGATGTGAAAGCCGCGGCCCAGTGGTACGTGGACAACCTGGAAATGCGCATCGTCATCGCCGGGCAGGCCGCGCCCTATATGACATTCATCGCCGACAGTGCGGGCAGCATGATTGAACTTTACACCCGCACGGACATCGCTCTCCCGGACTACAGCGCCATCGACCACTCAAACCTGCACTTCGCCTTTGCCGTGGAGGATATGGAAGCCACCCGGGACGCACTGGTGGTATCCGGCGCAACAGTTGTCGGTCAGATCAACACCACCCCGGCTGGGGATCAACTGCTCTTCCTGCGCGACCCCTGGCAAGTGCCTATTCAGATCGTCAAGCGCAAGAAGCCGATGATCTAAAAGAGAGGTGAACGCAGAGATTGCACAACTTCTATACGCCGGCACAGCAGTCTCCAACGCTCACCGCAGCCCGCCGGAGCCACCACCACACCCACCCACGCTCCACCGCATGAGCCACTTACGCAGCGCTGGTTGACAACCCCAAGGTCTGCCCGGAACTCCTGTTCCAGGTTCAGATCTACATCCGCACCCGAAGGGTTAGTCCACAGACCATGACCCTTTTCCGCCCCAAGGTTTGCCGTCTGGCCAAACTCAAGTACAACCACTGCCTCAAACACCCCTTCCGCAGCAGCCGCCTGCTATCCATTCATCGCCAGAGGTAGACGGCCGCGCTTCTGAGAACTGATTGTCGGGTTGGTCCAGCCCGTACGTTTCAGCCCGCGGCTGATCGAATTCGGCACCCGCTGCAGACTGCGCCTAATGACCCGCACTGGCAGCCCAATTAAAGAATAGATCCGTGTACGTTCCTCACAACTCAAGTATTAGTGGTCAGTTCCCATGGCAACACATTATCTCCAGATAAGTGCTGCTATTCGTATTTGAGGCTACCCGCGTAAATATTATCCTCTGTAGGCCAATATAACTAGAGGTTTTTGATGTTCATTTCAGAAACAGCACTAGCCTAGTCGCTCAATTTTTTTATGCACCAAAGTTCTCTTAACATTTTTTATACCAGTACTTGGTTTAACACAATTGCCTAAATCAACATCACCAGCGAACATTTATTTTGAATATTTTTCGGACAGCTTCAAAAATTGTTCGAATTCTTTATCCTCAATTCCAACTGTTATTTTTGGATCATTAAATGTTTTGTTAATAGTATCCTCATGAAATTCCTTGAAAGCATTCACTCTTTCAGCCTGTAGTTTTGCAAATTCCTTCTTGAAGTCTCTATAAATTCTTGCGTGTCTAGGTACATGCCCGCGAGTGTAACCTAAAACATCGTTAGCAAATAAATATTGTCCATCACAACCAGATCCACTTCCCATAGAAAGAGTCATTATATTGACTTTGTTAGTAATAACTTCTGCAACTTTTTGGGGAACAACTTCTAACTCAACTCCGATGGCGCCAGCTTCCTGCAACTCGAGCGCATTTTGTAAAACTCTAATTGCTCCCTCTGCTGTTTTTCCTTGCGCCTTAAAGCCACCAATCCATGTAGCAATACCTGGAACTAAACCAACATGACTATTTACGGGAATAAACTCATCTCTAAGAGCCCTAATCCATTTACAACTCCAATTTCCACCGTATATAACGTCAACTCCAATATCTAGATACTTATGACATAATTTCATCACTTCATACTCTGACGCACCTCTAACAGGCGGTCCTGATTGCATAAAACAAGTCGGTGCAGCTTGTCTAATTCTTTTTAGTTCATCAAATGAGTTATAAACTTCATACTGTGGAGAATCGTGAGATGCACAAATCATATCAATGCCTGCTTCCTCAGCTGCCGCAGCCTCATCTGCGTTGTGAACATACAGTACACTTAGTTGTCTTTTACCCTTACATTGTAAATAATCGTAAACTGTTAGCTTTTTTCTAGTCATAATCAATTCCTATAACATTTTAGTATCTTAATATAGACGAAATCATTTTCAAGTTTTACAGGATATGTTTCTAAAACTTTGGAGGCAGGAGGACTTACAGCTTTGCCGGACTTAATATTGAAAATTCTCTGCTAAAGTGGGCGTTCCATGTCGCCATCCGTCATAAAACCAACTGATAGGAAATTCAAGCTCCCCGACTTCTCCGCATAATACACCCGCTCCGCAATTTCTTCAAGCTTATCAGCCACCAATTTGCGCTAGCCCCCACCCAACCATTGTCTTAGAGTCAGGAGCTACACTTGCTCATTTCAGGAAAGGATTGACCGGAATATGTAGAAATTGCACAACTTCGATACGTCGGCATCAGCAGTCCACAACGCTCACTGCACCCTGCCAGCGCCTGAACCACGCCCGCCAGCGCTTCGCTGCATGTGCCACTTGCGAAGCGCAGTTTTACAACTCCATGGTCTGATCAAACTCCAGCTCCAGAACCGGATCTGCATCTGCACCTGCGGGGTGCGTCCACTGATCATGACCCGCTTCCGCCGCAAGGTTTGCGGTCTGGTCAAACTCTAGTTCAGAAATTGCCTCAAACACCCCTTCTGGAGCAGCCAGCTGCTGTGCCTTCATCGCCACCGGTGGTGAACCCCAGCAACTGCGCCCACATATAGCGCGCCCCCTGTCCCGGCCGCGTGGCACCGGCAACTTCGCACACCGTCTTTGGCCGGGATGCCTTGCTCCCCGCCGTCAGCTTCCGGCCGGCCTGCGCCGTCACCAGCGCCCGCCACGGCGAGTTCAGCGCCAGTACCCAAAAGTAGCGGTGCCGATACTTGCGCGGCGGCGGTATCAACACCGCTATCCGATCCAGAAAATCTGTGGCGCTCAGGTGTAGTTTAGTTTACGAGGAATAATGGGCGCTTGCCGTGTAGCACAGCAATGATGTTCTCGCACGCCAGGCGCGACATTTTGGACCGTGTTGCGAAGGTGGCACTCCCGAGATGGGGCGCGAAGACAGCATTGTCGCACTTCAGTAGTGGATCATCGGGCGCGATTGGTTCCACCTCGAACACATCGATGGCCGCACCCGCAATCGTTCCTGCACGCAAGGATGCTGCCAATTCTGCCTGCTTGATGATTGCGCCTCGCGCGCAATTGACCAGAATAGCAGTCCGCTTCATGAGGCCGAGCTCGCGCGTGCCGATCATACCCCTTGTCTCGGCGTTCAGCACGCAATTGATGCTCACGAAGTCGGACTGTGCTAAGAGTTCGTCCAACGGCACGTAGGTTGCCCCGGTTTCCGCTTCGGCTTCCAGTCGTCGAGTAGGCCCGGAGTAGAGGATGCTCATTCTGAATCCTTGCGCACGTCGTGCCACCGCCGTCCCGATCGCGCCCATGCCAATGACCCCCAAAGTTGTACGGTTGATTTCGGTGCCGAGCAAGAATCCCGGGTTATACCGCTTCCAATCGCCCGAACGAACGTACCTGTCGCCCTTCGGTACATTGCGTGCCATTCCCAGCAGGAGTGCCCAGACCTGATCTGCCGTCGCCTCCGTCAGAATTCCCGGCGTATTGCAGACGGCGATGCCCCGCTTGGTCGCTTCGGCAACGTCAACGTAATCAAATCCAACGCCGAATCCGGAAATCACTTTGAGGTTAATGGCAAGGCTCATCGCCTCTAGGTCCAGGCGGTCCGATGGCGGAAGCGCCAGAACGGCCGCTGCCCCATCCGCCAATTCCCGAAGCAGGACCTCGCGCGGTGCTCCGTCTGGCCCATCCCAAACATGTACTTTGAAGTGTTCCCGCAGCAACGAAATCCCAGCCTCCGGGAACCCCCACGAACAAAACACTACTGGACGATCATCAGCCATGGTAGTGCACATCTGCCGCGTTAGTACTTCCAGAGCCAGCGGTGCGCCTCTTGTGTCCGCTGCCCCGACGCAACTCCGGTCGAATGGACAGGAAATTCAAGCCCCGATGCATCCAGCAATGGTAACTGCTGCCCCCGCACTGGTCAATGTCCACTTTGTGCTCACCTAGAAGCAGCCATTGTCCAATGATTAAACTCCAGTTCCGGTATCGGCTCTGCATCCGCACGCGCGGGGTGCGTCCACTGATCTGACCCGCTTCCGCCGCAATGTTTGCCGTCTGGTCAAACTCTAGTTCATGAATTGCCTCAAACACCCCTTCCGGAGCAGTCAGCTGCTGTCTATTCATCGCCAAGCGGTGGTGAGCGCGCCGGTGCGATTACCGGTGCAGTTGTTCGCTCGCCTACATGTTCCAGTATCTGCCGCGCCGGCGACGGCTCTGTGATGAGCCCTACCAGGTACACCCGCCCGCCGCACCTGCTGCACTGGAGCGCAAACACTCCGTAGATGCGCGCTATCAACTGCGCCCACACATAGCGCGCCCCCTGTCCCGTCCGTGTGGTGCCGGCAACTTCGCGCACCGGCTTTGGCTGGGGTGCTTTGCTCCCCGCCGTCAGCAGCCGGCCGGCCTGTGCCGTCACCAGCGCCCGCCACGGCGAATTCGGCGCCAGTACCCCAAAGTAGCGGTGCCGATACTTGCGCGGCGGCGGTATCAACGCCGCTATCCGATCCAGAACTTCGCTGGCGCTCAGGCTGGAACGGTGGGCGCGCTGCGTACCGACCGATATCGTCAACCCACCCGCGGCGGCAACTTCGGCAGCACGATTGGGCCGGGTTGCCACATCTGGCTTGACGGTGGGTCGCGCCGCATTTGCCGTCAGCAATTTTACTTTCCGCTCACATTATAGTAAGATAGACTGTCGGCCTCAAATCCGAAGTGCAACACTTATCTGGAGATAATGTGTTGCCATGGGAACGAACTACAAATACTTGAGCTGTGAAGAACGCCCTCCGATCCAGTTTAGCCTTGAGCAGGGCTGCACGCTGCGGGTAATTGCGCGCAGCCTGCAGCGGGTGCCGAGTTCTATCAGTCGTGAGCTGCAACGCAACGGCTGGACCAACCCGACAACGGGTCTCCGGAAGCGCGGCCGTCCGCCGCTGGCCGGTGGCTATCGCGCACCGCTTGCGCAACAGCGCGCCGCCCGGCTGGCGAGAACGGCACGCTGCCCATCGCGTCTGGCCCAAGCTGGCCCACTGTGGGGCTACGGCGCACGATTGTTGTGCGATCGGCATTCGCTGCAACAGATCTCGGGCATACTGTGCCGAATGCAGCCGGACGACCCGATGCTCCAGGTCAGCCATGAGACCAGCTACACCGCGCTTTACGCCATGCCGCGCGGTGAGTTGCGTACCGAGTTAATCGCCTGCCTGCGCCAATGTCACAAGAGTCGGCGACCGCGCGCTCGGGGTACAGATCAGCGCGGCACCATTCCGAACATGGTCAGCAGCCATATGCACCCTCCGGAAATCCAAGACCGCGTCATGCCTGGCCATTGGGAGTGCGATCTGATCAAGGGAGCGCGCAATGCGTCCGTCGTTGGTACGCTGGTTGAGCGAAGCACGCTCTTCGGCGCACTGGCAAAAATGGATCATGCAACTGCCGCTGCGGCAGTCATTGGATTTACGGGTACTCAACCGCATCAACGCGCAGCGGCGTCTGCCCCTGACCTACGATCGGGGGCGTAAAATGGCTCAGCCCGAACGGCTCACCAAGATGACCGGCATCAAGGTCTACTTCACCGACCCGCACAGTCCGTGGCAGCGCGGCAGCAACGAGAACACCAACGGCTTGCTCAGGCAGTATTTCCCCAGGCGAACAGACCTCTCCGGTTTCAGTCAAATCGAGCTAGATGCCGGCGCCTGGCAACTTAATACCCGTCCGCGTAAGAGCCTCGGCTGGAACTGCCCTGCAGAACTGTTTATGCCTGACTCCTTTGACTTTTTTCAGCATCATCATCAACTCGTTGCACTTCGAACTTGAAACCGCCACCATCTACCATCCGCACCGTGCACTTCAAGCTGACCAGAGAGCAAAAAGAACTATGAATGCTCTCGTATCGCCACCGGCGGTTGAACTGATCGACCCGCTGGCTATGCTCAAGCCGCGGCGTAAAATTACCGGCATCTCAGCGATTTTGTTACCCTTTCAGGAAGACTGTACCATCGACTGGGAGAGCTTTTGTGCGCATGTCGCCCGTACGGCTGATTATGGCATTGCCCCCGCTGTCAATATGGACACCGGCTATGTCAACCTGATCGATCAGAACACGCGGCGTGCGGTATTGGCGCGCACCCAGGAAACCTTGGGCAACCGCCCTTTTTTCGCCGGCGCTTTTGTGCCGGCTCATCCCGGCGATGCGTGGAATCCGCTTGCGACCCAGCAACAGATGGCGCTGATCCAGCACTATGGCGGCACGCCGGTGGTCTTCCAATCCTACCCGCTGACCAGCCAGACTCCCGATCGGATAGTCACCAGCTATGCCGAATTGGGGCGGGACTGCCCGGCCTTTATTGCCTTCGAACTAGGAAAAATGTTTGCCCCCTTTGGCCAAATTTACGATCTGGAAACCTATGACGGGCTGCTCTCAGTGCCTCAGTGCATCGGAGCCAAACATTCGTCGCTACACCGCGATCAAGAGTGGCAACGCCTCCTTCTGCGTGATCGTGTGCGGCCCGACTTCAAAGTTTTCACCGGCAACGACCTGGCCGTTGATATGGTCATCTATGGCAGCGATTATCTGCTGGGGCTGAGCACCTTTGCGCCCGATCTCTTTGCCAAACGGGATGCGATGTGGGAAGCGGGCGATCCGGGCTTTTATGAACTCAATGACCTGATTCAATACCTGGGCTTTTTTGCCTTCCGCCCGGCGGTGCCGGCCTACAAACACAGCGCCGCCATATTTCTAAAACTGCGCGGCTGGATCAGGTCTGACACCCCGCACCCCAACGGCGACCGCCGTCCTGAGAGCGACCGGGCGGTGTTGCGCGATATTGCTGAACGGCTAGGTGTCTTGGAGACGTAATTCATGGCAACCTTTCGGCGCGTGGCCGCGCTAAAAACAGCCAAGGATTTTCAGGACTATGTGACGGAGTTGGGCATTACGCTGCCCTTTGACGCCGAGGTTCAGAATGGCCCTGCCTCGCCACTGGCGCAGCTTTTTGATACAGGAAAGTACACCCTTGGCAACCGCTTTGCTGTTTTGCCCATGGAAGGCTGGGATGGCAATACCGACGGCAGCCCCAATGAACTGGTGGAGCGGCGCTGGACGCGCTTCGGGCGGAGTGGAGCCAAGTTGATCTGGGGCTGTGAAGCCGTCGCGGTGCGGCTGGATGGTCGCGCCAACCCCAATCAGTTAACGCTGTTGCCGGAGACAGTCGGGGCCATTGCCGGCTTGCGTGAACGGCTGGTGCAGAGCCATGCCGCAGCCTATGGCAACGGTGACGATCTGCTGATCGGAGTGCAGCTCACCCATTCCGGGCGCTTTTGCCGACCCAACAACAAACAGTTGGAGCCGGCCATTCTCTACCGTCATCCGCTGCTCGACAAGCGCTTTCACATCACTTCCGATGCGGTTGTAATGAGTGATGATGACATTAAGCGCTTGATCGAGGATTTCCTCAAAGCGGCCAAACTAGCCCAGCAAGCCGGTTTTACCTTTGTCGATCTCAAGCACTGTCATGGCTATCTGGGGCACGAATTCCTCAGTGCCATTGACCGCCCTGGCCTCTACGGCGGCAGCTTTGAAAATCGCACCCGTTTCCTGCGCGAGTTGGTGGATGGCATCCGCAGTGAAGTACCGGGGTTGGACATCGGCGTGCGGTTGAGTGCGATTGACTTTGTCCCTTTCCAGCCAGGGAACAATGCCGAACGCAGTGGCGTATCAACGCCGTATCAGGGTGAACGCTACCCCTATGCTTTTGGCGGTGACGGCACCGGTGTCGGCATGGACTTGACCGAGCCGCTGGCCTTTCTCGATCTGTTGCAGGCGCTGGACATTAACCTGACCTGTATCACCGTGGGCAGTCCCTACTATAACCCGCACATTCAGCGTCCGGCCTTTTTCCCGCCTTCCGATGGTTATCAGTTATTGGAAGATCCGCTGGTGGGCGTAGCCAGACAGATCAAACTGGTGGCCGAACTTAAGAACTTGCGGCCCACCTTGACCTATGTTGGATCGGGCTATTCCTATCTCCAAGATTGGTTCCCTAACGTGGCCCAAGCAGTGGTGCGCACTGGTGGCGCCGACTTTGTCGGTATCGGGCGCATGGTGCTCAGCTATCCTGCCATTTGCGCCGATATCCTACAGGGGAAACGCCTGCAGCGCAAACAGATCTGCCGCACCTTTAGCGACTGTACCACCGCCCCGCGCAACGGCATGATTTCCGGCTGTTTCCCGCTCGATGATTTTTATAAGGCGCGGCCGGAGTATGAGAAGTTACAGGAGATCAAGAGCGCACAGGGCAGCTAGACGATCAGAAAGTAGGGTCGTTCCGTTGCGGGCACCCGCAAGGGAACGACCCTACGACTACCGGATTTGGTTGTCAAAATTTATCAAGACAAGTGCAGCGGTGTCTATACTAGAGGTCGAATCATGAACGAATAGAAAATAGCACGAATCTGTTGGATTTCGGCTACTCAAGGTGGCCGTAAACAGCCCTCAACTGGCCTGCGTTATTTGACTATCGACAGATTCCATGAATTATGGTTGTCGTGGGATTGGGCAACTAACCGATTACTCGCCAATCGCTACCTATTTAACGGATAGGAATTTCAAGCGCGATGACACCTCCGCATAATACCCCCCTCTTGTCAGGCTTATTAAGCACCAATTTCCGCTAGCCCCCACCCAACCATTGTCTTAGAGCCAGAGACTGCATTCACTCAATTTAGGATAGGATTAACCGACCTAGCAAGCAGAATTACACAAATTCTATGCGCCGGCATTGGCAGACCGCAACTCTCGCCGCACCGTGCCGGCGCCTGAACCACACCCACCAGCGCTTCGCTGCATGTAGCGCTTGCGAAACGCAGTTTTACAACCCCAAGGTCTGATCAAGCTCCAGTTCCGAGATCGGCTCTGCATCCGCACGCGCGGGGTGCGTCCACTGATCATGACCCGCTTCCTTCGCCAGGTTTGCCGTCTGGTCAAACTCTAGTTCAGGAATTGCCTCAAACACCCGTTCCGGAGCAGCCAGCTGCTGTCCATTCATCGCCAGCGGAGGTGAGCGCCAGCAACTGCGCCCACACATAGCGCGCCCCCTGTCCCGTCCGCGTGGCGCCGGCAACTGCGCGCACCGGCTTTGGCCGGGGTGCCTTGCTCCCTGCCGTCACCAGCGCCCGCCCAGCTCGATCCTGCGCGGCGACCCGCACGCCCGCATGCACTGAAGCAGAGGACAGTGGCGACTCAGCCGGTGACGGAGGTCGTCTGATTCTGTGGCTGATATTCCCGTCGTCGCAGGAACCGCTCACCAATATCGTAATCCGGCTGGCTGGAAACATAGCGCCACAGTTCAACCCGCTTCATGATTTCGTAACGGTGTTCGCCACTTTCCCACCGGTGATTGGTGGATAAAATGCGTCCGATCTCCGGATCATCCATGTCCGAAGTGTCAAAATGCCGGATTTGAGGCTGGGAGGGATTGAGACGCAACTTGAACATATAGCGGTCTTGGTCTGTATGGTTGCTCCGTGCCCCGTGCCACACGCGCGTATTCCATACATACATGGTGCCCGCCGGGCAGGTGGCCCAGATCTTGCCCGCCATATGCTGGTAGCCCTTAATCTCGCCGGTTCTCACATTCCTAAAGTGTGATCCCGGCATAAGAAACGTGCCCCCCATTTCATCCGGGGTGTCAGCAGGAAAAAACGACAGTTGGATATCAAAATAATTCCGGCGGAAGTCGATCACTGAATCCTGGTGCATATCCGGTCCATGCATAGTGTGGGCCTTGACCAAATGCGGGAAATGGTGATCGTAGAGGGGATCAGGCCCAACCAGCGAGTGAATAAGGCCTTTAACCTTCGGCAGCCGAAAGACCTCCCCTAATGCCGTATCCTTTGGCCAGGTCTCCTCAAATGGGGTCCCCACTGCCAGATAACCGCCGAAATCTTGCATCTCTACCCTACTTGCCCTGCACAGATCCTCCGGGACCATATCCTCGTATTTCAGGTAGCCTGATGCTACGAAACGAGCCATATCCTTAGATGAAATCAGATGTTCCATTGGTAAGCCCTCTACGCTTCAGGTTGCAATTCACTGAATCTTGAAAAGACGGTCTGATAGGGAAATGGCCCCAGTTCATAACCGTCCGCTTCTGACCGATGTTTATATTCGCTCATTTGAATGACCTGCCATCCATCCCGCATGGCGGCCATCGCATTTTTGTAAGGAGGATTTTCCTCTTCGATCAGATTTTTAATCCCTGTGCCTTTCGAGGCATCATATCTCGCCCACGCAACAGGGGTCACGTCGAGGGCCGGACTCGTCTGGAAAAATACAGGAATGTCTTGAACCTGCGCCATAAATAACCTCTCCTGTCACCTTAAGGATCCTAACAAACAAGACGGCATTACTATAATTCAAAAAGATGTTTGGTCAAGTACATCTGTGATTCTCATGTCACGGACCAAACGGACCAACAGTTCTTCCTAGTCTGAGATAGTATAGCGGACTGGGTGAAGTGGTGCTCGTCTCGATAGAGGTTCGTGTCTTCTCGCACCAGTTAGAACGCCTCGCCGATGATCCGCAGCATGTTCAGGCCTAGGATTTGCACTTTGTCCTGCTCGGGAATCTGCGCGAACGCGATGCGACCCACCGCCACGGCCGGCTCCAAAAAAGTGGAATCGGTTCCGAACAGCAGATGTTCGCTGCCTGCGTCAGCCACGGCGCGTTCCAATGCCCCATACCAGGCCATGGAAACCGCCAGATCCAGGAACACGTTGGGGCGCGTTTTGGCGACGCGCAGGTAATCCAGCGGCGCGATGCCCCGCCATGCCGCTGCCGAATGCGCCTGGATAAATTGAGCGCGCGGGTAGCGCTGGCTGACGCGATCCAAATAGTCAGCCGAACCCCAATTGTGCGAAAGCACAACGAGGCCATGTTCGTGGGCGTAGCCCAATGCTGCCTCGTACGCAGGCCCATCTGGGGGGTACTCGTGACCGGTAGTGTAGAACTTGAGGCCGATGAACGGGGCGGCCGCGAAGCAGCGCTCGATCTCCGGAAGGATATCCTCGGGGTAGTGTGGGTTGACGACGACATAGCCGCGCACACGGCCAGGGTGTTCGAGCATGGCGCTGGCGATGCGCTCGTTACCCATGCGGTAGTCGGCGTAGATGGCCTCCAGTGCGCTCAGGCAGAGCGTCTCGATGCCGAGACGATCAGCATGAGCGATCATCTCCACTATGCCCGTTTCCGGGATGTGGAGAGACGCGTGATGACCCACGTGGGCATGGCAATCAACCACCCGCACTTCCGAGAGCGGCAGGCCCCGCAATACAGATCGGGCAAAACGATCCGGGTAGATTGGCATGCTCATGGACGCACCTCCTGCAACAAACGCTCCAGGTTCCCACTGGCTACCATCTGCTGCTCGATAGCTGAAAGGCCGCTGTAATTCAGTGTTGCGATGGGTGGACCCGGAGCATAGACAGGCATCCCTGTGCCGAAGATGAGACGTCGCGCGCCAAAGCGCGCGACCAGGGCTTGCAGGCCGCGATGCCCGAAGTAATACGACGTTTCGACGTACAAGTTCTCGTGATGGGCAAGCATCGGGTAGAGCTCGCGATCAACCATCAAGCCCAGCCGGATCAGCGCCACCGGCAGCACCGGGAAAGCAGTGCAGATCTCATGCACGCCGTCCCAGTCAATATGCGTGCGGTCGCCCCAGGCTGAGAGGCCAAAGTCGAGCAGCACCGGTATCCGGTGCTCGGCCAGGCGTTCAAGAAGCGGGCCGAGGGTTCGCACACGCACCGCGTAGCCGTGGGCGCGCGGCATCAGGCGGGCTGCCCGCACACCGCGCTGCATCATCTCGTTGACCAGCGTTACCGGGGAGTCCATCTCTCCGGTCCCTGGCGGCAAAAGCACCCACGCAGGGTGGATGCCCCGCTCGACATCCGTCTCAGCGAGCAGCCGCTGGTTGGCGGCGACGAGGTCTGCATTGATCGCTGCCGGAGAGTACACCAGGGCAGCGCTGACGCCGCAGGCGGACATGGCGGCGGCCAAGCCTGCGGCGTCGGTGAACGCACTGGGTTGACGCACTGGCGGCCGTCCTAGGCAGGCATTAGCATCGAACAAGCGCATGTTTTGCATAACCTTTCTCCTAACCCGGACAAATCAGACCCAAAGAGAGATGAGTCCACGCCCCGCTCGGGGTCAGATTGCCGTCCTACGCACCATCGCGCGCCAGCGCCAGCCCACGCTCTATGAGCGCGTGCAGTTGCGTGATGTGTTCCGGGGACGGGTCAATGAGGGGCGGCCGCACGCCGCCGGCAGGCTGGCCGCGCAGTTTCAGCCCAGCCTTGACCAGTGCGACTCCATAGCCGAGCGTCTGCATGCGCAACTCAGTGTAGGGCCGGTAGAACCCGTCCGTCAGGCACGCCAACCGCGGCGCATCCCCAACTTCCAGCGCATGGTACAACGCCCAGGAGACCTCAGGGAGGAAATCAATCACGCCCGGTGAGTAGGGACGTATGCCGGCCTCGTAGTAGGACGGGGCGAACATCTCGGCCGATGGCATACCGTTCATAAGCAGAAAGGCCTCGCCCAGCAGATCCCGCATCTGCTTGAGTGCCTGCAGGTCTCCGTGTCCATCCTTCACCCCGATGATGTTGGGGCAAGCATCAACCAGCCGTGCGACAGTGCCGGGCTCGAGCAGAGCATTGTCCCGTTGGTAGATCATGACTGCGAGAGTCGTTGACTCGGCGATGGCCCGATAGTGCAAGATTAACCCTTCTTGCGGGCCGGTGATGAGATAGGGAGGAAACACCAGTACGCCGTCGGCGCCCTGCGCCTCGGCCGCAGCGACGAACTGCACGGCCTGTCTGGTGCCATAGCCGACGCCAGCCAGCACGGGCACGTCTCGGCCCACCGTCTCCACAGCCGCCCTGACTACGGCTGCGTATTCACTCAACTCCAGCGACCAAAACTCCCCTGTGCCGCAGCCTACAAAGAAACAGGATGGTTTGTCGGGGAATCCGCCGGCGAGATAGCGGAGGTGCTCGCGCAAGCGCGGAAGATCAGGAGCGCCGGCGGGGGAGAATGGTGTACATACGAAAGGCAGAAGCCCTCCTACTTCGTATCGCAGTTCGTGCGGTGATCTTTTCACGATGGGATAGCCTTCAATCAACCCGGCCGGCTGTCAGGCCCGCCATTCCGTCGCGTACAACGGTGCAAGCTGGTTATGTACCCGAAGATAGGCGCCGAACAGCCGATCATAGAGCGCCTGGTTCTCGGGGATGGGCGCAATCGCCGTTCCGCTGCCCCAGCGGGTGATGGCAACCGCATGCGGCTCTGCGACCATCCCCAGCCCCACCAGCCCCAACAAGGCCGCGCCATAGGAAGAATCAATGCCCGGCGCCACCAGTAATGATCGCCCGAGCACGTCCGCCATGATCTGCACCCAAAGACGGCTCAGAGCGCCTCCACCCAGCGCAGTCAAGGGGTCATCAGACACCCCAAGGTCGGTCAGCACCGAAAAGGCGTCGCGGACTGAAAACGCCGCGCCCTCATAGACGGCGCGTGCGAAGTGACCGGGCCCATGCTGTATGGTGATACCCACAAAGCTGGCTCGCAGTCCGGGATCCCAATAGGGGGCACGTTCGCCCATCAGGTAGGGATGAAACAGGAGGCCACCGCAGCCGGGCGGCACAGCGGCTGCCCACTCATCCCACTGCTCGTAGTTGACAGTCTGGCCACCGGTCAGCGCCTGGCTGGCCCAACGTACGGCGGACGCACAGGAATTCGTGCCCGCCTGGCAGTACCACAGGGGGGCCAGCGGGTGCGGGTAGGTGATCAAGCGCGGATCGGGCTGCGGTCGCGACACGACCAACTGCAGACCGCCGGCAGTGGCGAGCCGCAGCACGCAATTACCAGAACGCAGCGCCCCGGCGCCGTACATTTCCGCGGCGCTATCCAGGGTGCCGAGGACGATCGGCGTACCGCTCAGCAGCCCAAGTGGGGCTGCCGCAGCCTCCGTTAGCCGGCCCGCCACAGTAGTCGCGGGCCGGACCTCGGGCAAACTCTCGGGTGAGATGCCCGCCAGGGCGCATAAGTCGGAGCTCCACTGCCCAGAGATGGCATCGTAGAGCAATGACGATACCGCTGTCGCGGGATCAGTTAGGGCGTGGCCGGTCAACCTCTCGATCACGTAGTCCTTCGAGAGCATGAGGCGCCGCACGCGCGCCCAGTTCTCCGGTTCCTTCGCACGGATCCAGAGCAGATGAGGCAACAGCCACGTCGTCGAGACCCCCTGGTAGGTCAGGCTCAGGATTTCCGTCGAGTGGCGCCGCGCCAACCAGGCTGCCTCTTCTGCCGAGCGTTGGTCATTCCAAAGAATGGCGCGCCGTACCGGACGGTTATGTTGATCGAGCAGAACACCGATGTGTGCAGCGCTGGAGAACGAGAGACCCGCGATCCGGCTCGGTGGCAGGCCTGTCGTCGCAAGTACTTTCCCGGTCACCGCACGCACGGCGGCAAGCCAGTCATCCGGCTCCTGCTCTGCCCACGCTGGAGCGGGGCAGTGGGTGGGATATGGATAGCGCGCCGAAGCGGCGATCTCCCCGTCATGTGAAACCAGGCAAGCCTTGCACTCACTCGTGCCAAGGTCAATGCCCAGCATATATTCGGAATCGGGTCGCACCTATCAGCCTCTTTGCAACGGATGGTCAAGTCGGTCTGGCGGCGCAGGCCACTTTCTGCGCCACCCAGGATAATTTACCAGTGCCTCATTCAGCTGGATTCTGAAGAAACGGTCACAGGCCACCGCGGTCTCTGCAACCTCGGCAAGGTTGGACTCCGCCGACCAGAGATAGCCGACAAAAGTCAGCTTCGCGCTGGTAGCTGCGGTTTCCAACCGTCCGACCTGGTCGCCAAGTATGGCTTGACCGACATTCTATGCGGCCAACGCGGCCAGCAGCGCCTTGAGATAGCCGACAGAATAGCCCCAGCCCACGTCCTTGGTTGCGTTGTCGCCGGGTAGAAATGGGATGTGGTCCGCGTTGATGTAGCCGTTGAAGCCTATTTTGGCAAGTTCCTGGAGGATCTTGAAAAGATTGAGATCACCGTCGTCCAGCAGCATTTCCTCGTACCCGCCACTACTGGGCATACTGCCGCGCACATTCCGCATGTGGATCATGGCCAGCTTGCCCATCCGGCCGAAGTGGTTGATCTCGTCTATCACGAGCGCGCTGCCCCCGGCCTGTGCCCGCGCGCCGATGCAGTACACCAAGCCCACCTGCGGACTTGGGAAGGTATCCAACATCCGCTGCATCCCGGCCCCGCCCAGCGGCGCGCCGGCGTTCGGTGGATCGGATGGGTGAACTGTCAGCTTGATGTCGTGCTCCTCCGCAATGGGTACCAGCCGCTCGAACGCCCGGCAGAAGCGGTCCCACCAGCGGTCCAACTCGGCGCGCGAGGGGATGTTGACCACACCACTCGCCAGGCTCTCCGCTCTGGCCAGGTACCCACCCCGATGCGCGACCATGTACTTCTCCATCGTCCCTTCGAACGCTTCACCCTCCACACACAGCCGGCCGATCGGCACGCGCGCCTCGCCCAGGACCCGTAACGCCTTGCCGACGTTCTCCAGTTCATCTTCTGCACCAACAAGATCATCCACATAGATCCTAGTCAGGCTGGGCAGGGTCGCCCGATTGATGTCGAGGCCGAACGAACGCAGGCGGCGGCGCAGCGCTTTCACCCCTTCCAGGTCCGGGTAGCCGTGCTCCGCCACCCCGGGCATCTCGTGAGCATGGTTGAAGTCAATCGCATCCACGCCCAGGGCCGCGCGCTGGCGGAGGAAGGTATCGGTGAGCTCCGCATTGTGAGTGAAGGCTGAAATAAGCATCATGGGTAATCCTCTAAATATCGACTATAGTGCAGCGGTCGAGCGGGCGGCTGCGACGGCTGCCAGTAATGTTTCCTGCACATCTTCGGCAGTGTGTGCATAGGAGAGCAACCAGGGCCCGGTACTGAACACGCCCTGCCGAAAAAGTGCGGTGTAGAACGACCGGTACAACACCTGCTCGCGTTCCGTATCGCCGGTCTTGAAGGTCAGATTGAAGTATGGCGGCAGGCCGCTGATAAGGCCGGGCAGGCGATACTCGTATAGGATTTCTGCCAGGCCGTCCATCAGCCGGCGCCCCATGCGCCAGACTTCGGCATGGACCGGCTCGTCGCGCAGGATGCGCAGGGTTGCCAGGGCGGCGGCCAACGACAGGGTCTCACCGGCATAGGTGGTGGTGTAGATGGTGCGGTCGAGCGCCACCATGTATTGCGCGCGGCCGGTGAACGCCGCCAGCGGAAAGCCGTTGGCCAACGCCTTGGCGTACGCCGCCAGGTCGGGGGTGATGCCGAAGTACTCGGCGCCGCCCCCGCGCGCCAGTCGGAACCCCGTCAGCACCTCGTCGAAGATCAACACCGCGCCCTGCGCCGTCGTGATGTCGCGCGCCGCCCGCGGGAAACGGCCGCTGTCATCCGCTCCCCAGTCGTACGGCAGCGTCACCACTCCTGCGATCTGGCCCGGGTGCTCCTCGAACAGCCGGCCCAACGTGTCAACATCTCCATAGGGGCAGTGCAGTGTTAGCGCGCGTAGAGCTGCAGGCACCCCCAGGCTCTGAGCCGATGCCACCGGGTCTTGCCAGCCGTGGTAGCCGGTGATGACGATCAGGTCGCGGCCGGTATGTGCGCGCGCCAGGCGGATGCAGGCCATCACCGCCTCCCCACCGGTCTTGGTAAACCGCACCCTTTCCGCGCCGGGCACCATGTCGCGTATCAACTCGGCCACCTCGACCTCGAGGGGGCTAGCCATCGAAAAGAGCACTCCCTTTTCGAGCTGCGCGCGCACGGCCGCTTCGACCGCCGCATGGCGATGCCCCAGGAAAATTGGCCCCAGTGAGCACCGATAGTCAATGTACTCGCGGCCATCCACGTCAACGATGCGACACCCCTCGGCTCTCTCGATGAAGGCCGGCATCTCCTCCGACAGCGCAGGCACCAGGCGTTTGGCGTTCGTCTGGGTGCCCCACGGTATGACTTCCTCGGCCCGCGCCCACCATTCGGCGTTCTTGGGGTGCATGCCCGCTGCTTCTTTAGCTGTCCGCGATGCGGAATGAGAAGATCTCGGCATCTCGGAGATAGAATTTGATCTTCACGATGCCGGGGATCATGTTCACGCCGGTCCGTCCCTGCCATGCGAAGACGTGGCTGACGGCATCGCCGGTGAAGACATCGCATTTGTCGCGGGAGAAATCCGCCCACACGTTGTTCCAGTTGTCGCTGATCTCCGCGGCGATGAAGCCGTGCTTGCCGCAGCGCCCGTTGACGATGAGTTTTGAGCCGGTCGAGAACACCGGGAAGGTCTGCACATAGCCCTCGCGCGCCATCGCGGACAGGCTCACCCAGCGGTCCACGCCGATCTTGGCGAGGCACAGATGGGTCTTGCCGGCGAGCGTCTTCTCGTCCGCGGTTGCTCCAACTGGCGCTTCGTCTTCGCCGCCGGGTAAGGCCGGGCACCACCAGTCGTGGTGAATATTGCTGCCACCGTAGAAAAGCCAGTGCTCGTCCCCGACTGTGATTGGCGGATTCCAGCACTCGGCTAGGAAACAATCGCAACTGCCGGGAGGCCCGAGTGGAATCAGGTCTCTGCGGTCCTGCATCCGGTTCCAATTAACACCGTCATAACTCCAGGCGAGCTGCGCGGTCACTGTATTCGCGACATTGTGCACGACATCGAGCATTCCCAGTTCACAGTCCCCCACACGCCAGCGCACCAGGTTGTAGTGCTGGTCGTCCAGATTGTCAGTCTTGTTCGGTGCAGACACGAGGACCGGCTCCGACCAGTGGATGGCATCGTCGCTTTCAAGACGGTAGACCAGACGGGCCGGATACGTCGCGCCACGCGGGTCGTTGGGACGCACGGGCGGGAACCAGTGCTGGAAGTTTGGATGCGAGCTGTACCACGGTGCGTCTGCGCGGCCCAAGACCACGTACCTTTTCGTGGCAGGGTCATAGGTTAGTTGTTCGACGTCACTGCCCCAATCCCAAACCACCGGGTTGCCGGGATACGGCGTCCAGTCGATGCCGTTGGGCGAGAGGGCCAGATCGAGTCCGAAACTGCCGGGTGATCGCTGCGTGAATCGCTTGGGAGAATTGGAGCCGGTCTTTTCGCCGTTGTACATCAACTTGAAGCGTCTCGCCTTGTCGGGGTCGAACGGATCGTAAAGCACGGTGCCAGAGTGTGCCGCGCAGTCCAACATCCGGCCAGGGCCGACCACCATGTTGGTTTTCTTGCCCTGATGAAGAACGTGGTCTAAGAGCGGCTTCTCCCATGTCACGCCGTCCTTGCTGACCGCGTAAAGCAAAGTGCTGGCTTCCCCGTGGCCCGCGCCCTTAACTTCTGCGGCCAGGTTCAGATCCTCGTATAGGCACTTGAACAGTCGCTCCTCGGCGTCGTAAACAACCTGCGCGGCGCGCATGTAGATGCTCATCTCCCATGGCTTGTCCTGTTTGATCAACGGGTTGCCCGGGTGTTTCACCGGATGGTGCTGGACGCGACGGACGTTGCGGATCTCCTCGATCATCCGGTCGTCGAGGAAGAGCTGCTTCTTATGGTCGATTCTGGTGAATTGCGACTGGGATCGGTCGAAGCTACTGTTGATGGTCATACGTTTATCCGATCTGGCAGTGCCAGCCGGTCAGCGCCGCCGGCTACCCGCGCACGTCGCCCAGCGCCACACTCACCACGGCGATGTCTTCTTTGTTGACGCAATGGATGATATAGAGCCGTCCATCGTGCTCAATGGCGCTGGGATACTGGTAGCCGAGTCCGTAGCCAAAGCCGTTGTTGCGCACCGAAGATGGGTACCGGTACGGTATCAGCCCGGTGCGGAGCGTCCAGGTACGGCTGAAGTGGCGCCCGTCTTCCGCGATCGAGAGCGTCAGCGGGTCCCGCGGCAGGAACCCCGGGTGTCCTCCCAGGCCAGGCCCGGCGCCACCCACGTTCTGCTCCGGCCATCCAGGCGCGGGCTGGGGCGGACGGGAGTTGCCGGCCAGGTAGACCCGACCATCGGAGAGCTTGCCCACGGCGACCTTGGCAATGGCATCTGGGATGCCGGAAGGGACCGGCGTCGTCCACGAGTGGCCGCCGTCGGAGCTGGTGGCGTAATAGAGCTGGTAGGAGTGGGATCGGATCAGCATATGGATGATGCCGTCGTCCGCTTCCCACCAACTCGGCTCGATCAGGAGGCGACCGTCTGCCGGCAGGTTCAGGGCCACCCGATGCCAATCGTCCAGACCTCCCTGTCCGCCCACGAGCACGACCGGGTTCATCTTCAGGTCGTGGCCCGCGACCAGATAGCGGCCGCTGCGCAGCCGCCCGACCCCGTCTCCATAGTTGGGCCAGAAGTCCTTTTGCAGAGTGCCGGCCGGCTCCCAATCGCGGCCGGTCCAACGGTAGGCCTCCCACAGGACGTGCTTGTGGCCCCGGTCTATGTCTTCCTCCCTGGTGTAGAGGCCAACCGAGTAACCCGCCAGGCCGTAGAGAATGCCGTCACGCTGCCAGAACCCGCTGGCAGACTGGAAACCGGGGCCATCAGGCCCATCGTGGTCGGGCGCCAGGATGGCGTCCGGCGACCACGTGCGGCCATCCGTGGAAGTTGCGAAGCGCACAAGCTGGTTGCTGGTGTCCTCATACACCTGCGCGCTCGACCAACTGGCAAAAAACCGGCCTTCAAACCACACGATTCCCTGGTGGTGGTTGTACTGCCAACCGCCCGCCTCCGACCGATAGATGACCGACAACTCAGTGGGCAGTCCCTCAACCCTTGTTTGCCACATTGACATATTGACCCTCCTTGGGTGATTTCATTGGTTTTGCCATAGAAGCTATCTGCGTACAAAGCCGCAGTATGTTGCCGCCGCCGGCCTACGCCCGCGCCACGATCGTCCCCACGCCGTTCAGACTCACGTTGAGCGTCTGCCCGTCCAGTTCCGCGGTCGTGTCAATCCCGTTCATTCCACTGGCGACCTCGACCGCTCCAGGGGCAAACCCAAACGAGAGCTGGATCGGATTCAGATAGCGACTCCAGTAGCGTGCGCGGCCCTCATCGGGCGCCAGGTCGAACTCGGCGTTCACCTGCAGGCGCGTCGGCGCACGGGTGGGCGAGATCTGGGCATGATGGCACAGCCCGCCCATCTCGAAGGCGCGCATCCTGCGGGCGGCGACATAGGCACGGTCGCCATCGTGCCGGACGTAGAACAGCTCGGCGTCGGTGGTAACGTCGCCCGCCGTGAACCACGTGCTGCGATCGCCATGCACATCAGCGGGGACCTCCAGAGACGCCCACTCCGGCAGATAGCCGGTGTGGTCCGGCCGGGGAACATAGATGACCCGTTTGTGGCGCGGGCTGACCATGCCGACCAGCCGCCGGCCAAGGCCGGTCTCGTCCGCGACCTCGACGCACCACGCATCCTTCTCACGAGCGACGACGCGAACCCGGGCCGCGACATCCTGCCCGGTGCGATCCGGTGAGTGTGGCACCAGCACCGACAGGAAGGAGACGGCGCCGCCCTTCGGCAGCAGCTTGGACTGGTAGAGGCAGCTTCGCTCCCGCCATCCCAGTAGCTCCTCGGCAGCGCGGACGGGGTTGACTTCGCTGTCCGGGTTGCTCTGGGTGACGAACTGGAGCGGCCCCTCCTGGAGCGGGAAGCTGACGAGCAAGCCCCGCGGGTTGTGCTTCCAGTAATGTCTGCTCCGCATGCTGAGGTGCTCGATGCCGCAGTCGGCCCACCAGTCAGCCTGCGCGTGGACGGTCTCTGTATGCCAGAGGGGGGCGACCCGCAGGTCGTCGCCGCGATTCTCCATCTCATCGTAGACCGCGAGGAAGGCGCCATCGCGCGGCGCGACGACCGTCCGCCGCCAGGTAACCGGCCGCTTGCAGTACTCGACCGACTGCCACCCGACCATTGCCACTTCTCGGAAGTCTTCGACGCAGGTCAGGCTGCACCGGTTCTCCCCGTACTGCTGGTAGCGGAGCGAGTAGATCTTCTCGATGGCGTCTTTGAGGTCGGCCTCCGCGGGTGCGCAGAAAACCAGGTTGTGCGCCTGCATCTGGCGCTGGTGGTAGCCCGGCCCTTTAAGCAGCACCGAGCCGCGCTGAGTCCAGGAGAGGATGGCGCCGGCGTCCTCGTGGTCGTGATGGACCTTGCGGTCGAGGCTGGCGATGATACAGTTGGCGTCGCGGTCGTAGCCGCCGCGCAGCACCACCTTGTCCTCGTGCCGCTCGCCGCGCTCGTGGGGGAAGACCGTCATGGCCGGGCTGCCCTCGTAGACAACGTAGGGCAGCGCCACCTTGTGGCGATAGGTGATCGAGGTCGCGTGACCCTCGGGCTGCCGCGGGACGACTCGTTCGTCGCACCACTGCTGAGCCAGACCCAGGAAGTAGAGGTCCATCACGTACGTCGAAATCAGATTCCAGGTGAAGCGATCGGCGGCGACGGCGTCCTGCGCAACGACCTGGCGCGCCCGTTCCAGGAAGCCGCCAGCGCGCGCATAGTCGAAGAGGCGTTGGGCTGCCCAGGCGAACCGCCCATCGCCCGTGAGGGCCGCGCCCATCTCGAACGCGGCGATCCAGCCGGCCCAACCCGACTGCCACATGGTGTCGCCCTGGTCGAGCAGCGCGCCCATCGGCAGCACCTGCTGAAGCGCGCGCTCGTAGGCGCCGTTGCGCACATACGCTTGCATCGCCTCCCGCTCGCCCCGGAGATCGGCCCAGATCGGCAAGAAGGTGTAGTGGAGGTTCTCATAGTTCGTGGCGTCTTCCGGGCAGTCACCCCAGCGCCAATAGCCGGCCCAGACGTTGTCGGCGAACTGGCGGAGACGCGTCGCGTGGTCTCCTTCGTAGATGTGCCGGGCGGCGAAGTCCGCCCCGATGGCGGGGGTGATGCCCAGGTTACTGACGTCCAACTCCGCTGCGCCGGCGTGGAAGGTGGGGTGCTCCTGCCAGAAGCGCAGGGACTGCGTCAGGAAGGCCAGCGCCGCTTCCGATTCGGCGCCGGTCAGCATGCCGGCGTCGCGAAGCTGGCAATACGTCCAGGCGTAGGGCCAGTGGCAGAACTCATCCAGCACTTCAGTGGTACGGTGGTAGGTGTCCGCCGTGCTCCAGCGCTCGCGGTCCCCCGTCAGCATCCGGTGGGCGACGGTGGCGTGCCTGGCGTCGCCCGTGGCCTGGTAAAGCACCCATTCCAGGTGCATCATAAAGTCGGGGGCGCGGCCCGAGCCCCCGACCGGAATGTTGGGGCGCAGAATCCGTTGGAGCATCCGCTCGTTGCTGATCAACTCCTCACCTTCCCGGAGGAAATCCAGGTAGGCCTGCTTCCGCGAAGTCG
>Ga0208942_1000131_pt1 | contig 35185 bp, 39 predicted proteins | sample GreLakmeSU08MSRF_FD_187704 | JGI IMG/M metagenome (GOLD analysis project Ga0208942, IMG submission 187704) | Freshwater lentic microbial communities from great Laurentian Lakes, MI, USA - Great Lakes metaG SU08MSRF (SPAdes) | ecosystem: Environmental > Aquatic > Freshwater > Lake | place: Great... | reverse complement strand
ATTCGCATTTCACCTTTTGACGCCAATGCTCGTCGACAGACTGCTTTCGGATCATTCGATTGCGTTCCCGCCCTAGAAGAAAAAGAAGAGCCAGAAATAGAAATCGCCGATTTACGCATCGACACTTTTCGGTCGTCCGGTGCCGGAGGTCAGCACGTCAACGTCACCGATTCCGCGGTGCGAATCACTCACATTCCTTCCGGCATAGTCGTTTCTTGTCAAAATCAGCGTTCCCAAACTCAAAATAAAGCTCGAGCTATGCAGATCTTGGCCGCTCGGCTCGCTGAGGCTCAACGGCAAGCCCAAGCGGATGAATTGGCCACTGCCTCGGGCGACAAACGAGACGTGGCGTTCGGAAATCAAATTCGGACCTACACCATGGCGCCTTACCAGTTGGTTAAAGATGAACGCACGCGCTACGAGACCGGAAATATCGACGCAGTTCTCGATGGCGACCTCGACGGCTTTATCGAGGCGTGGCTGCAATGGCGCCGTAGAGAAGGTATTAATTCTTAAATACCATTGAGGGATACTAGGTAATTATTACTCTATAGGGTGTCCCAAAATTGTCGATTTAGACTGATATTGTTTGTTGTCGCGTATCGAATAGATCGACCGCTCAATATTCTTCCTAATAAACCTTAGCCAGTAAGGACACTTAATCAATGTTGCGCTTCGAGAATGTCGAAAAAATCTACAAAGGCGATGTGGCCGCTTTAAGCGATGTAAATGTTGATGTGCAAAAAGGTGAGTTTATTTTTTTAGTTGGTCCGTCGGGCTCAGGTAAGTCAACTTTCCTTAAGTTGCTTTTACATGAAGAACAGCCCACTTCGGGGCGAATCATTGTTGCCGGACGAGATATAACTCGGCTTTCACATTGGAAACTTCCACAATTACGACGCAACGTCGGAACTATTTTTCAAGACTTTAAGTTGCTTCCTTCCAAAACTGTTTATGAAAACGTTGCTTTCGCTATGGAAGTAATTGGTCGCCCTAAACACGTAGTTCAATCGCAAGTGCCACAAGTTTTAGAATTAGTTGGACTTGAAAGTAAAAGTGATCGCTTTCCTACTGAATTGTCTGGTGGGGAGCAGCAGAGAGTTTCCATCGCTCGAGCATTTGTAAACCGCCCCTTAATTCTTTTGGCTGACGAGCCAACGGGAAACCTTGACCCTGCTAACACGGTTGGGGTAATGCGAATTCTTGACAGCATCAACAAAGCGGGCACCACTGTCTGTATGGCTACTCACGATGGCCGAATTGTTGACGCCATGCGCCGGCGAGTCGTCGAGTTGGACCACGGGCGAGTAGTGCGAGATGAAGTTCGAGGTCTTTATGGCGAAGGCGGGGAGCAATAGCCGTGTGGGGGCGAATTAAGTACTTCGGACGGGAAACAGTAATTTCGCTCCGGCGCAATCTTTTGATGACAATCGCCGGTGTGATCACTGTCGCGGTTTCTCTGGCTCTTTTTGGGGGAATTCTTCTTCTGTCTCGCTGGGTAGACCATGGAACTGAGCGCATCAAAGGGGGAGTGCGACTAGAAGTATTTATGAACGTGGAGGCGACTGACGGCCAGATCGCGGATGTGCGTTCGTCGCTCAACACCGACCCCGACGTTAAGTCTTTCCGCTTTTTTGACAAGCAAGACGCTCTCGCTGAATTCAAAAGAATTTTCCGCAAGGATCCTGATTTAGTGAAAAATATCACTGCGGACGCGCTGCCTACCTCTTATCGCATCGTTCCCGAAACGGCGGAGAAAACCAGCAATATCCAAAATCGCTTTGAGGTTTTGCCCGGGGTAGACGATGTCGCTACTCCCGAAGAGGCGCTGCGGGGCCTTCTCGACGCCACCAATACGGCGAGAATTATATTTATCGGGCTTTCCCTGATATTGCTGATGTCGTCTCTTTTCCTGATCGTAAATACGATCCGACTGGCCACCTTCGCCCGAAGGCGAGAAATCGAAGTAATGAAACTCGTTGGTGCGTCTAACTGGTTTATTCGGGTTCCGTTCATGGCTGAGGGGCTCATCCAGGGGCTCATTGGTGCTGGCCTCGCGGTGGCAGTGGTGGTAGCCCTAAAAGTAGGCTTCGACCGATGGTTCAATAGCCCTAATGGTTTTTTTCGAGAGTTTTACTTGACTACCGCCGACGCAGTAACGGTATCAATCTACGTTTTCGTCCTCGGGATTGTGATTGGACTAATTGGAGCCATAATTGGGCTCAGACGCTTCTTGAGGGTTTAATTTCTTAATTTCCCCAATACTGGTATAGTTTTTATCCTTCGCCTGGTGTTGAAAGTGTGACTTATGTTGCTAATGTTGTTAGTCCTATGAGATCCCCTTCGTTGATTCGCCGTGCCCAGATTTACGCCGTAACCGCTATTTGCGTTGGCGCGCTATCGGTAGTGGCCGTCCATCCCGTGGTTGCCGCCCCCGCTGATGATCGTTCAAATCAATTACGTAAACAAATCGGCGAGGCCTCTAGTCGAGAAGCGGCGGCCCTGAACCAACTTCAGGCGATCCGAGACCGAAAAGCCGTTGTTGATGCCCAAGTAGCGGCCCTTGATGCCCAAGTCGCAGCAGCCGAAGCTCGTCTCGCACCCTTGGCGGCCGAGGCTGCCCGTTTGACTGCGGCGTATAACCAACTCGTCCAAGAAGTTGCCACCAAACAAGCCGAGCTCGATACCGCCAAAAAGCGGTTTTCAGTTTCGGCCGCGGAAATGTATCGGTCAGCTCGTCGAGGAGTTACTTACGACGCAGTTCTTACTGCTCAACCCGACTCGATGGTTCAGCAAAACAAATACCTTGACCAAGTTTCTAGCGACCGACGGGAAATCGTTGAACAGGTTTCTGAAATACGGGCCGACTTAGATCGTCAGCGTCGGCTAATCGAAACCCAAAAAGCCGCGGCCGATGAAGTTGCGGCCCAAGCCCAAGCCGCCCGAGACGAAATTTCCGCCCTGCGCGGCCAGATTGAACCGGCCCGGGCCCAGTCGGCCAATGAGGAAGTCGCGGAGCGGCAGGCAGTTTCTGGCATCCAAGCCGAACGCTCTAGTTACGAACGCGAACTCGCCAGCCTTCAAGCCGCCTCGGACTCTATTGCCGCGCGCCTGCGCGCCATCGGGGCCGGCTCGGGCAGTCCCGGTGGGTGCCAAGCTCGACCAGTGCCTGGGGCAGTGACTAGCCCCTTCGGACCTCGATTGCATCCAGTTCTAGGTTCAACTCGTCAGCATTCTGGGGTAGATATGAGTGGCTCGTCGGGAACTTCAATTCATGCTTGCCGAGCAGGAAAGATCGTAATTGCCGGTTCGCAAGGTGGTTACGGAAACACGGTTGTGATTGACCACGGTGGAGGTATGGCCACGCTTTATGGCCATCAGTCTCGTATTGCTGTCAGCGAAGGCCAACAGGTGAACGCGGGAGACGTAATTGGCTATGTTGGTTCAACTGGGATGAGTACTGGGCCGCACTTGCATTTTGAAGTTCGAATCAGTGGTAATCCGGTCAACCCTGCTTCGTATCTTTAAGATAGAAGTATCGCCTATCCCTAATATCGTCGTAGTAATTGGAAGGTTGCCCTGTGAGTATTGTGCGCATTAACGCAATTTCGGTGCCCAAGGAAAAGGCGGAAGAATTAGAGCGGCGCTTTGCTGCTCGAGCGGGTCAAGTCGAATCGGCCCCTGGGTTTGAAGCCTTTGAACTTTTGCGCCCTACCGATGATCGAGATGAATACCTCGTCTACACCCGCTGGGCTTCCGAGGCTGATTTCGTCGCGTGGACGCAAAGTCAATCTTTTCGTGCGGGGCACCAAGCACAAAATAACGAGGGCCCCGTGAGCAGCAACAGCGAATTGTGGAGTTATTTGGTAGTTCAACACCAAGAAGCAACCAAGTAAGGGGATCGCAACTCGGTGGAGTATTTACAGGAGTTCCACGGTTGGTGGGGGTATGTGGCTATAACCGCCAACGGAATTCTTGGTGCGGCTGCTTTGGTGGCATGGAGAGCTCCCAAAATTCGAGGCCAGTGGTTGTGGATTTCTATCATTGCCGCCGAAGTCGCCATGCTCATTCAAGTGCTAGTCGGAGTCGTGTTGGTGGCTTCGGGGGATTATCGAGTAGCCCGATTTCACATGTTCTACGGGTTCATTGCCTTTCTCACCGTTGGCTTGGCCTATCAGTATCGCAATCAGATGCGGGGTCGGCGCGAAATGCTTTACGGTTTAGTTGGTCTTTTCCTTATGGGGCTCGGAATTCGGGCCATTCTTCAAGTCGGATCGTGAACGGTGATGTTCGGTGAGTAAGAAAATGCGGGTTTTACTTTTATTTGGTGGTCGCTCGGCTGAGCATGATGTGTCTCGCGTCAGCGCAGTGGCGGCAGCTATTTCTCTTGACCCTACTCGTTACGAAGTTTTACCAGTGGCGATTAATCGGTCGGGCGAATGGTTGCTGGCCACCGAGACGCAAAAGTTTCTTGATGGATCACGAGAAATTGTTCCTGACTCATTTGTAGTTGAAGGAATCAAAGTGACTGGGCCTTCTGTCCCAGGTCAGAATAGATTAGTTTTTGCTGAACCCACCGCGGATAATAGCAATTTAAGTTTTGATGTTGTATTGCCACTCCTGCACGGCCCGTTTGGCGAAGACGGAACTATCCAAGGTCTACTTGAACTAGCCGATGTTCCTTATGTTGGATCTGGAGTAGTTGGTTCGGCGGTAGCGATGGACAAGGTCATCATGAAGCGTGCTTTTGTCGCCGAAGGATTGCCCGTGCCTAAGTGGTTGCCATTTCGTGATGGTCAAGATAAAGCCGAGATATTGGCACAATGCGAATCGCGTCTAGGGTATCCAATGTTCGTTAAACCCGCCAACCTTGGTTCGTCGGTGGGCATCTCTAAAGTTCTCAACCCTAAAGAGTTCGCCACTGCCATCGATCTTGCTTGGCGATACGACGAGTGGATAGTGATCGAAGAAGGAGTAACTGCTCGCGAAATAGAAGTCGCAATTTTGGGGGATAACCCACCCGAGGCATCGATTCCCGGTGAGATTATTCCCGGATCTGATTTTTATTCTTATTCTGATAAATACATCGATAATTCAGCCGAGTTGTTGGCCCCTGCCCCACTTGATAACGACTTGGTGATTGAGGTGCAAAATTTGGCTAAGCAAGCATTTTTGGCTTGTCGGTGCGAATCTATGGCTCGAGTTGATTTTTTCTACGAAGAGAAACGAAGCGACGGTGGACCGGGTCGAGGTTTTCTTGCTAATGAAGTAAACACAATTCCTGGGTTTACTCCAATATCTATGTACCCTCGACTCTGGAAAGAGTCTGGCCTCAGTTATTCCGCTCTGCTCGACCGCTTGATTGACCTAAGTCTTGAGCGCCATTCTCGGCGATCGTCACGAACGGCTAAATCCCTCGCCGCGGATTAGTCGTTTCGGCGATCAAGAAGCGTTTAAACGCTCTTCTAGTTCAGCCAGTTCGGTACGCAGCACCGGGGGGAGTTTTTCGCCGAACGAATCAAAGTGTTCGACTGTGGTGGGTATCTCTTGTCGCCACTCGGCCAGATTGACCGCCAGTGCTTCTTCAAGATTTTCTCGGTCTGAGTCGCTTAAGCCGTCAAGGTTGAGATCTTCTGGTCGCGGAACTATGCCAATAGGGGTATCACTTCCGTCCGCTTCGTTTTCCAGCCGGCGGCAAATCCATTCGAGCACTCGAGAGTTTTCTCCGAATCCTGGCCACAGGAATTTTCCGTCTCCGTCTTTGCGGAACCAATTGACTCCATAAATGCGAGGAAGTTTGGCTTCATCGGTCCGGTCAGTCATCGAAAGCCAGTGAGTGAAGTAGTCGCCCATGTGGTAACCGCAAAACGGAAGCATGGCGAACGGGTCACGGCGCAATTCACCCAGCCCGCCTGTGGCGGCCGCAGTTTTTTCTGAGCCCATAGTGGCGGCGATGAAGACTCCATTATTCCAGTCTCGCGATTCGTAAACGAGGGGAACGGTGGTGGCCCGTCGACCGCCAAACAAGAATGCCGAAATAGGCACACCGTTAGAGTCGTCGAACTCGGGAGCTAAAATTGGGCACTGAGTTAGTGGGGCACAAAAACGCGCGTTGGGATGAGCTGCGGGTGACCCAGACTCAGGTGTCCAGTCTTGGCGATGCCAATCGGTGAGATGGGTAGGAATTTCGCCGTCAAAATCTTCCCACCAAACGTCGCCGTCGTCAGTTAGGGCAGTGTTGGTAAATACGGTATTGGATTCAATAGTCTCCATTGCGTTGCGGTTAGTTGCCCGGTTAGTCCCGGGAGCTACTCCGAAGAATCCATTTTCTGGGTTGATGGCGTAAAGCCGGCCGTCAGGGCCAATCTTCATCCAGCAGATGTCGTCACCAACGCACTCAGCTTTCCAACCCGTGACTTCTGGGATAAGCATGGCCAAATTAGTTTTACCGCACGCCGACGGGAAAGCTGCTGCGATATAGAAAACCTTGCCTTTAGGGCTAGTGAGTTTAAGGATCAACATGTGTTCGGCGAGCCAGCCTTCATCTCGAGCGATTACTGAAGCGATCCGCAGCGCGAAGCATTTCTTGCCGAGTAGAGCATTACCTCCGTAGCCCGATCCGTACGACCAAATTTCTCGAGTTTCGGGGTAGTGGACAATCCATTTTTCTTCTGGGTTACACGGCCAAGCCACATCGTCTTCGCCCGGCTCTAGCGGTGCGCCTAGAGAGTGAACGCACGGAACGAAACTTGCGTCGGTTCCAAGAACATCAAGCGCACCTTGACCGGCCCGAGTCATTACTCGCATGCTGATGGCCACATAAGCCGAGTCAGTTAATTCAACCCCTATGTAAGAAAGAGGTGAACCTAGTGGTCCCATTGAGAAGGGAATAACGTACATCGTGCGTCCGCGCATGGAGCCAGCAAAGAGACCGCCCATCTTGGCCCGCATTTCTTTTGGGTCCATCCAATTATTGGTTGGCCCCGCATCAGATTTAGATTCAGAGCAAATAAAAGTGCGGTCCTCTACTCGGGCGACATCGCCAGGATCACTAGTAGCCCAGTAAGACCTTGGTCGCCGCTTAGGATCGAGCGCGGTAAGAGTACCTGCGTCGACAAGTTGCCGGCATAGTGTCGCGTACTCTTCGTCCGACCCATTTATCCAATAGATCGAGTCGGGTTGAGTTATTTCCGCAATTTCAGCAACCCAGGCTAAAAGCTTAGGGTGTTTAGTAGGGGCATCGTTAAGCAAAAGATTTTTCACTGATCTTTATCTCTAAATTTCTACCGAGGGCATACCCATGTCGGCTTCTGATCCGATACGAATCTTAGTGACATTACCGTCGCCATCAAGCTCAAAATTTATCCGCTGACCTTGGCGAAGATTTCTAAAGACTGATCCCTCAAGCGCGTCGGACGCGAGGATGAATTCTTTCCGGTCTTGGTCGGAAACAACTATCCCTTCCGCTCTGATTGGGTCGAAACTGCGTACTACGCCTTGCATTTCACTCCCCGCTAGGGCTTTTGGACTTTCCCCGCCTTAAGACAAGATGTGCACACCGCTAAACGCTTAGGTGTTCCGTTGACGATAGCCCGTACTTTTTGAATATTAGGATCCCAGCGTCGTTTAGAACGACGATGGGAGTGGCTTAGTTGCATACCAAATCGTGGGCTTTTCCCGCACACATCACATACCGCTGCCATTACTTCAAACCTCTCCTGAGTCTTGCCTAGTAATCTTGTAAATCAAGGGTATTAGGCCTTGATTGCCAGTTGAATCCGGTGACCCTTTAGGTTAGCAGTGGCCTCGCTAACGCCTCTCATGGCCACGCCGCTAGCATTGGCCCTCAGATGGTTGCCCTTGAAGCGCTTGATGGCGCAGCCCTTGCCCGGGTCATAACGACGTTTCGAGATACCTTACGCGTGCACCAAGACGAACTGAATCGTCTCAACGTATATCCCGTTCCCGACGGCGATACCGGCACCAATATGGCTTTGACGCTGGAGTCGGTTTGCGCTGAAGTGGGCGATTCGGTGCGAATAGATGATGTATGCCAAGCGCTTTCTCACGGATCTTTGATGGGGGCGAGAGGTAACTCGGGGGTGATCCTCTCGCAAATTCTGCGAGGGCTTTCTGACACATTTGCTAGTAGTGGTGGGTGCACCGGAAAAGAATTGATAACCGGACTACGAGTTGCTTCCGATGCTGCCTATCAAGCAGTGATGCGACCAGTCGAAGGAACCATACTTACTGCGGTTCGTTGCTCAGCTGAAGCGGCCGAGGAACTTGATAATCCCAAGTTTAAGGGCGACTCGTTAGTTGCAGTATTAGAACGTGCTACCCAGGCGGCGCAAACGGCGGTTGATGAAAGCCCTGAACTTTTACCAGCCCTCAAAGATGCCGGTGTGGTTGACGCGGGCGGACGGGGCTTCACTCTCTTGTTGTGGTCATTTCTAAATGTTGTTGATGGTAGAGAAACCCCTGAGCCCGAAGAGGTTGCTCTTCTTGATCAAGTGGCAATGCACCAACACGACTCTGAACTGTCATCACTTAGATATGAGGTTATGTATTTGCTTGAAGCCGAAGACGCTCCGGTTGTTGAATTTAAAAAAACTTGGAGCGCAATTGGTGATTCCATCGTCGTTGTCGGTGGTGGTGGTCTCTGGAACTGTCATATTCACACTAATGACATTGGTGCCGCCGTAGAAGCTGGGATCCAAGCCGGTCGCCCTCGTGAAATTCGTGTTACCGACCTTATAGAGCAGGTCGAAGAAGAGCAGTGGGTTAGAACTGCTAGCGAAGACGACTCACTCGCCGGTGAGGATACTGGTGAACCAGTCACAACCGGAGTAGTGGCCGTTGCGGTCGGCCGGGGGTTGCAGCGTTTACTCGGTTCCGTAGGAGTTAGAGAAGTTATCGCGGGTGGACAGTCGATGAATCCTTCCACCGCACAGATTTTAGAAGCAGTTGACCGAGTCTCGGCCGAAGGCGTGATCGTTCTTCCGAATAATAAAAATATCGTCCCCGTAGCTCAGCGAGTAGAGGAATTAACCGAACGAAAAATCGGTGTGGTTCCCACGCACTCAGTAGTAGAGGGTTTGTCTGCATTAATGGCCTACGATCCGTCGGCCCCGCTAGAAGACAACGTCGAAGCAATGACGGCAGCTTCCAATCGAGTACGAACGGGAGAAGTGACGCAAGCAGTGCGCGACAGCGTTGCTGAATGCGGCCCCATTGCTGAAGGAGACTGGCTTGCTATTTCCCGTGAAGGGATTTGTTCGGCTGAGTCGTCTCCAGCCGATGCAGTGATTGCTCTTATCGATCGCTTAGTTCAACCCGAAAGCGAACTAGTTACAGTGTTGCTAGGTACTGATGCTCGCTCGGCCGACGTAACGAAATTGCGTGAATACATTGGCCTTGAGCACTCTGACTTAGAGATGGAAGTCCATGAAGGCAATCAGCCTCTTTATCCGTTCCTTATCGGAGTGGAGTGAATTTAAGTGGAAGGCCGGGATAAATCCGGTCTGACGCTTAGGGAATTACGTGATTTACCAGTAACTCAACTACGAGCGGTCGGACCAAAACTCTCAGAACAACTAGGCGAGATGGGCATCGCTACGGTACTGGACCTGATCGAGCACTATCCCCGGCGCTATCACGACCGCACCAATGTGCAAGAAATAGCCCAACTAAAACCCGACGAAGAGGCCACGGTTACGGGGAGAATTAAAAAGGTCTCGCTACGCCGGCCTCCTCGGCGCCGGCCAATTGTCGAAATGGAACTTTTTGATGGCACTTCCTACTTGAAACTGACATTTTTTAATCAGGAGTACCGGGGGAAAATACCCGAAAATACCGAGGTATCCGTTTTTGGCCGCCCGGCAATCAATCGTGGTCGTTTGCAAATGATTAATCCCGCGGTTGATATTTTAGAAAAAGTTGGCGAGCCGTTTACTGGCGTATTGCTTCCTATCTACCCCCAGTCGGGGAAAGCGGGAATACACAGTTGGCAGATTAGAAAATTGGTAAGTGGTGCCCTTAAGCGTTGCGAAGATCGATCTTTTTACGATCCACTTGAGAAAGAGTGGTTGCAAACTTATGACTTGGTAGGTAGAGCGACTGCTTACAACGATATACATCGGCCCGATAAAATTGATGAAGTTTTTCGAGCTCGCAAACGATTGACTTTTGATGAATTCATGCGAATGCAGTTAGCGCTAGTCGCTCGCAAACGAGCAATCGAACGTGAAAGCAGTGGACTGTCTCACCGCATTGATGGCGAACTTGTGCCTAATTTTATTAAGAACTTGCCCTTTGCTTTAACTAAAGATCAAGAACGCGTCATCGATGAAGTTTTTTCCGATATGGCTTCTCCCGGACCAATGCATCGCTTGCTCCAAGGTGAGGTCGGATCTGGTAAAACGGTGGTCGCGCTGGCGGCTTTGTTACTGGCCGTACAAGGGGGACACCAAGGCGCCTTCATGGCTCCCACTGAAGTTTTGGCTGAGCAACACGCTCTGACTCTGCGAGCGCTTGTGGGGGCTTTACGGATAGACGAGCCTGGCTCTCTTTTAGGCGAAAGACCAGTCGGTATTTCGCTGTTAACTAATAAAACAACTTCTGTCCAACGGCGCCAAATCACTGAAGGACTGAGTACTGGAGTCATTGACATCGTGGTCGGAACTCATGCACTCATTTATGACGGAATTGAGTTTTCCCGACTAGGGGCAATAGTCATTGATGAACAACACCGATTTGGTGTAGAGCAGAGAGATCTTTTGCGGGGCAAAGGTAATGAGCCTGACGTATTGGTTATGACTGCTACCCCGATCCCTCGTACCGCGGCAATGTTGATTTATGGAGACCTCGATAAGTCAGAACTGCGCAGCTTGCCCGCCGGCCGTTCTCCCATCACGACAAAAATTGTTGGACCGAGTTCCCTTGAGCGAGGTGAAGTCTATGAAGTTTTGAAAGAAGAAGTAAAAATGGGTCGGCAAGCCTTCGTCATTTGTGCGTTAGTAGAGGGTTCAGAAAAACTCGAAGCTAAAGCGGCAACCGAAGAGTTTGACCGACTGGGGCGAGAAGAACTTTCTGGATTGCGCTTAGGCTTGCTTCATGGCCAGATGCCTTCAGCCGATAAAGAATCGGTAATGCAAGAGTTCCGCAATGGTGTTCTCGATGTCTTAGTGGCAACAACAGTGGTGGAAGTAGGAGTTGATATCCCGAACGCCACAATTATGATTATTGAAGACGCAGATCGCTTTGGCCTTTTGCAGTTACATCAGTTACGGGGCCGCATCGGTCGCGGCGTTCACGCATCTCAATGTTTTTTACTGGCTGAACCTTCAACTAGCGAAGGCCAGGCCCGGCTTGAGGCGATGTGTGAGAGTACCGATGGGTTCGAGTTGGCTGAGAAGGATTTAGAGATAAGAGGCTCAGGCGCAGTGTTTGGTGAGCGTCAGTCGGGATTTACTGACTTAAAACTCGGCCGGCTGCCGCGCGACGAGCCGGTAGTTATTGCCGCTCGGCAAATAGCGGAAGATATTCTCAACTCCGACCCCAACCTTTCCCACCACACTCATCTAAGAGAAGAAGTAGAAGACCTATTGGGCGATTCCGTAGATTTTCTTTTTAAGATCTGATGACTAAATCTGATCGCCGCATTCGTATCATCTCGGGAGAATTTGGTGGTCAACGAATAAGTACCCCGAAAGGTATTCGCCCAACTACCGAACGAGTTCGAGAAGCGATTTTTTCGGCTCAAGGTGACATTGGGGGGTTATCAGTGCTTGACCTCTACACCGGTAGTGGCGCCTTTGGGCTTGAAGCAATATCGCGTGGTTCGGCCAAGACGGTCTTGGTCGAGCACAATCGAAATGTCGCGGCCACTTGTCGCGAAAACTTAGAATCGATAGATAAACAAGGCCGAGGAAGGCTGGTTGTCAGCGAAGTTTTGACATTTCTATCGGGGTCACCTCCGCCCGAAGCCCCTTTCGATCTTGTTTGCTGCGATCCACCCTACGAAATTGCGGCCACTGAAATTCCTCTGGTTCTGACCAATATCGCCCAACCCGGGTGGCTTACTCCTGATGCTCGGGTGGTAATCGAGCAAGCCGTTGCTAGGGAATTCGGTGAAGTCACCTTTCCTAAAGGGTGGATCACCGCTTCGGAGCGCAAATACGGCGGTACGATTGTGGTAACGCTAAAACTTGCGTAAATCGTTAGTGCTGGTGATAGTCAACGAAAGGCGGAAGAGCTATGGCAACTGCGTTGTGCCCAGGATCATTTGATCCGGTGACTCTTGGTCATATTGACATCATTGAGCGCACCTCTCTTCACTTCGAGTCGGTAATCGTTGCGGTGATCCGAAATCCCCAGAAAGCGCAATCGCTCTTTGATCTAGAGGAACGCAAAGAGATGTTGTACGAAGTGACTTCGCACCTTAAAAATGTCCGGATAGAAGTTTTCAAAGGTCTGTTAGTTGATTTTGCCAAAGTCCACGGTGCTGATTCAATTGTAAAAGGTCTACGGGCAATTTCAGACTTCGATTATGAACTCCAGATGGCACAAATGAATCAGCGGCTTTCTGGGATTGATACTTTTTTTATATCCACTAGCCCTCAACACTCTTTTTTATCATCGAGTTTGGTGCGTGAAGTTTCGCGTTATGGGGGAGATGTATCGAGCATGGTTCCCCCAGTAGTCGCACAAAAGTTGCGCGATCGATACAGTAAGCCTGGCGACGAATAATGAGCGACCCTATCCGTTCGCGTCGCGGTGGCGCACCATCAACTCCGAACGAGCCTAAACTTGCGCCAACACTGGAAGAATGTTTACTAGATCTTCAAGATCTAATCGAGCACGCGCGCAGTATGCCGATGTCGGCTTCAGTCTTAGTGAGTAGAGATGACGTTTTAGGAATTATTGATGAAGCCATGCGAGGCCTTCCTGAAGAAATTCAAAGGGCTCGATGGTTGATTAAAGAACGCGACCAATTTTTAGTTGAAGCTCGTCGTGACGCAAATCTGATCATCGAATCAGCGCGCGCGCAAGCCGAACGCATGGTGGAGCGTATTGAAATTGTTCGTGAAGCTCGACGAGTTGCTGATCAGATGGTATTTGATGCTGAATCGGACGCACGTCGTTTACGAAATGAAGCGGAAGATTATGTCGCTGGTCAATTGTTGAAATTCGAAGAGACCCTAGAAGACATTCTCGCGGTCACTAGGCGGGGCCGTTCTCGCTTCGCTCTACAAAAAGAAGTCGAAGAGGAAGTCGAAGAGGATCAAGATTTTTTTGATCAGGATTACTTAGACGACGAGTAGCCGACTCGCGTTTAAAACCTATACCAAATAAGGCTTGTGAGTTTTGCGCTATATTATTGGTCTCAATCATTTGCCAACACCGGCCAACTAAACGGCCCGGAGTTACGACCATCGCCAGTGCACTGGCCACTTTTATTATGTCCGGAACTCGAATCGATATCACCGACCTCCTCACTCGCTCCGTGCTTAAACGCGAAGCGGTGTTGGATTGTGAAATCCCTGGGCTTGCGGTGTCGGCTGCTCGTATCGGTATCCCGGTTAAGGCTGATCTAGTTTTGACCCGAATTCCTGAAGGGATAGTCGTTCGGGGCACTTTTTCGTGCTCCTGGATGGCTCAATGTAGCTATTGCCTAGAGGACATAGAAGGCCCACTATCGGCCGATGTTGATGAACTCTTTGAAGAAGGGGCAGTGGAGGGAGAGACCTATTCGATAGACAGCAACGAAATTGATCTTGATCAGTTAATACGAGATACTCTTGTGGTTGAACTTCCATTAGCGCCAGCGTGCGGCACTTCTACCTGTACGAACTTTTCCAGCGAAGTCGTAGAGTCGGGGGATACATCCTCTGGTTTACGCGATCTTCGATGGGGGGCACTTTCGGAGCTCGAGTTTTAACCGTGTTAGCAATAAATCAGGCAAGTAAATCCTTATTATCAAAATTTAGGAGCCAGCGTGGCCGTACCAAAGCGTAAAACTTCACGATCAAAAACTCATAGCCGACGTTCGGCCAACCGCAGTATTAAACCGGCACCCAAGTCGATATGTCCTAACTGTGCTACGGCAAAACCTCCGCACATCGTTTGTGCAAACTGCGGTTGGTACAAAGGCCGAGTCGCCGTCTCGGTTGACTGAGGCCCGCATCCCTTGCGCCCACTGATCGCAGTAGATGCGATGGGCGGCGACCACGCTCCCACCGAGATAGTGGCGGGAGCACTGCTTGCCGTAAAAGAATTAGATGCCAATGTACTGCTAGTTGGCCGTGATGATGTAGTGGAACCACTTCTACCCTCAGGAAATTTACCTACTGGAGTTGAATTCCTTGCCGCAAAAGAAGAGATCGAAATGGGCGAGGACCCCATCGCGGCAGTACGTAATAAAAAAGACTCGTCCATTGTTCAAGCTATGAACGCAGTCAAAGATGGACGAGCATCAGCAGTTGTAAGCGCAGGCAATACTGGAGCGGTAACAACTGCGGCGGTTTTACGCCTTGGCCGCTTTAAAGGAGTACCGAGTCCAGCCATCGCTGTCCCGATCCCGGTGGCTGGTTCTCATTCGCAAATTCTTGTTGATGCCGGCGCTGTTCTTGATCCCGCCCCCGAGAGATTGGTGCAGTACGCACTGATGGCCTGCGAGTACGTTCGGGCGCGATGGGGTGTAGATAAACCACGCGTGGGTTTGCTTTCGGTGGGATCAGAAAAAGGTAAGGGCGATGAGTTGCGTCGCAATACGTATCCGTTGCTGGAAAAAGCGCTCCCCAGTTTTGTCGGGAATGTCGAAGGCAGCGACTTTATGAAATCTGACCGAGTTGACGTAATAATCTCCGATGGGTTTACTGGGAATATTGCCCTTAAGTCTCTAGAGGGGGCTTTGCGGTCATTAGCCAAGATGGTTTTTTCAGTAATAGATATAAACGAAGAGACTCGAGCGGCCGGAGAAGTTTTGCTTCCCCATTTTCTTCAAGCCGCCTCGCTGTATGACCCTGACGTAACGGGTGGGGCTTTATTATTGGGTATTAAGGGGGTAACTGTGATATCTCACGGTTCGTCATCGGCTCGAGCCATAGTCAGTTCTATAGCCGTAGCGGCCGAATGCGCTCAGCGCAACGTTGTCGACCATATGAAAGAGGCGGTTACCGATGCCAGCTGAGACTCACGTGACCGGACAACCTCTTGAACCCGAGGAAGTTTTGCTAGTCATTCAAGAACGACTAGCAGAAATATTAGAGATTGACGAAAAACTTGTCGTACCGACGGCCCGATTTAGAGAAGACCTAGAGGCCGATTCTATTGCCCTTATTGAGTTAGTTGAAGCGCTGGAGGCTGAGCTGAGTGAACGAACAGTTGGGTTCCGTATCGACGATGAAGATTTAGTCGATCTATCAACAGTTAGCGACGCGGTCGACTACATAGTGGCACGCCTCGCAAAAATTGAGAATAAAGGCTAATGGAAGACAAAGTTCAAAAACAACTAGAAAAATTACTTGATTACGAGTTCACTACTCCAGATTTTCTTATCAAGGCGATGGTTCACCGTTCGTTTTGTGCAGAAAACCCTGACGCAGAGTCAAACGAGCGTATGGAGTTCCTCGGTGATTCAGTTCTCGGGTTATCGGTAACAACTTACATATTTGACACTTACCCTGATTTATCTGAAGGAGAACTTTCTAAATTGCGGGCCTCGGTAGTTAAGGCCGATGTTCTAGCCGAAGTGGCTAATGAAATAGAACTTGGCGCGGCTTTGCGGCTAGGAAAAGGTGAAGATGCTTCTGGGGGGCGCTCGAAACCGTCAATATTAGCCGACGCCCTCGAAGCACTATTGGCTGCGGTTTATTTTGATGGTGGATGGGAAGCCGCCGATAAAGTCGTTTTACATCTTTTTGGTGATCGTATACACAATTGTTCGACTGGACCTGGTGGATCTGATTTTAAAACTCGCCTGGAAGAACTCGCGGCTCAGCGCTTAGAACAGTTACCGCGTTACCGCGTCGATGCTGATGGCCCTGATCATTCCAAGCACTTCGTTGCCTCGGTGTCAATAGCTGGAAAACCGTGGGGAACGGGAGAAGGAAGTTCTAAGAAGCAGGCGGAACAGGCTGCGGCCCAAGTCGCCCTAATAGCGCTTAATGAAGAGTTGAGCGATTCGTCCGAATTCGAAAAAGAGGAAGCCGATGCCTGAATTGCCTGAAGTAGAAGTTCTTCGTCGCGATCTTGAGCGCGACATAACGGGACGACATATAAAAACAGTGGAAGTCGAGACTCCTCGTTCGGTCCGTCGACATAAGAACAAAAAAGAATTTATTGACCGACTAGAAGGCAAGAAAGTTGTTGGCGTCGATCGTCGGGGAAAGTACCTTCTTTGTCGCCTCGACGGTGGCGAAGTGCTAGTGATCCATTTAGGTATGTCGGGGCAACTGCGGCGAGCCAAAACTGCCAGAGAAGCAAAAATGAAGCACACCCATGTGATAATTGGTTTTCAGCAGGGTGGGCAGCTTCGCTTTATTGACCCCCGCACTTTTGGAGAAATGTTTGTCGCCGAGACGGACGCCATCGACAAAATCAAAGAACTTTCTCACTTAGGTATTGATCCTTACGACCACCCAATATCTTGGGACGAGTTCGGAGCGTTAGTGGTGTCTCGGAAGGCGAAACTCAAGCCTCTCTTGATGGACCAAAAATTTATTGCCGGTATTGGTAATATGTATAGCGACGAGATCCTCTGGGGTGCCGGATTGCGCTGGGATCGCACCAGCGACTCTTTGCAGGCCCAAGAGATTCGCCGGCTGTACCGGTCTCTCATCGAAGTGCTTCAAGAGGCAGTCAAATTTCGGGGGTCTACCTTGTCTGATGGCCAATACGTTGATCTTTTTGGCCAACCCGGTGAATATCAGACCTATCACAACGCTTACGACCGTGAAGGAAAACCGTGCCCTCGCTGCCGGCAGCCCTTGGTGCGAGAGCGGGTCGCCAGCCGATCTACCTATTTTTGCGCCTCTTGCCAGGTCTGAAATAGTTCAGTTCCTGTAGGCGTCCGCGCTTTGGGCCGATGCGCTCACTACCATCCGAGTGGTAGGGCCGAACCGTCGGCCTCAAGTGAGCTGCGGGGGTTGTGAGTGTTTTTAAAGTCTTTGGTGCTGAAAGGCTTCAAGTCGTTCGCGGAAAAAACTGAGTTGGTTTTCGAGCCCGGGGTAACGGTCATTGTTGGCCCCAACGGGTCGGGTAAATCCAACTTAGTTGACGCGGTGGCTTGGGTGCTGGGAGCACAAGGACCACGAACGCTCCGCGGTGGAAAAATGGACGACGTTATTTTTGCTGGTACATCTAAACGCCCTGCCCTAGGGCGAGCTGAAGTTTCGCTAACGATTGATAATTCCTTAGGAGTATTACCGATTGACTTTACTGAAGTAACTATCACTCGCACATTATTTCGTAATGGTGATTCGGAGTATCAAATCAATGGCGCTCCTTGTCGTCTCCTTGATATTCAAGAGTTGTTGTCTGACTCTGGTATCGGGCGCGAGCAGCATGTCATTGTTGGTCAAGGACAACTTGACACAATTCTTAATGCATCGCCAGAACAACGGCGCGCAGTTATTGAAGAAGCTGCAGGGGTTCTTAAATATCGTCGGCGTAAAGAAAGAGCTGAGCGCCGTTTGGTTGCGAGCGAGGGCAATCTGTTGCGGCTCGGAGATTTACTACGTGAAGCTAAACGCCAACTCGCCCCACTTGAGCGCCAGGCTGAAGCTGCGCGACGTCATGATTCAGTGGTTGAAGAATTACGCGCGATCAAATTGCATTTGGCCGGTCATCAAATTGCGGGCTATCAGACTCGCCTGGAGCGTTTGCGCGACGAAAACAGTGAGCATGAACGCCATGAAATCGAATTGCGTGACCGGCTTCGCGCGCTCGATGTTTCGGTGCTTGATGTTGAGCAATCTCTTACCGTATTAGGGGAAGAGGGGTTAGCTGATTGGATGGTTCGCATAGAAGCATTACGAGAGCGCAGCAGAGGTCTTTCGGCGCTGGTTGAAGAAAAACGGCGAGGAGTTACTCGCGAGCTTGATGCCGCAGCCGATGAAGGAGTAGTGGGGACTCTGATTGCTGATGCGGTTGCGCTGCGAGACGAGTTGTCGGGCTTGCCGACATCGTTCACTGATTCTTCGTTGCCGGGAACTCGGGTAGTTATTGATTCTCAGAGTGCACAAGATGCGTTGGTGCAGGCCGAATCAGATTGGCGCTCTAGTGAGGGTGAAGCCGCTCGAGCACGAGCCCGCTCTGACGCTCTCGAGCAACAACTGCGTATTGCTGGTGATGACGATTCGGCTGCGGCACTTAGCGGAATTGACGGTGTCGTGGGTCCCCTCATGGAGTATCTCCAAATCGAAGAGGGTGCCGAAGCTGCGGTTGCTTGTGCTCTAGGCGACGCTTTACGAGCCACGGTGGTGCAAAAAGGTCAACCGGCTCGGCGAGCAATTGAAGCAATGCGTCAAGGCTTGGCGCGGGGGCTGGTTTTAGTTATTGATTCGTCAAGTACAACTCCATTTCCTGCGATATCGGTTCCGGCTGGAGCTCGTTCTCTCACTGAAGTAGTGCACTCTTCAGTGCCAGGAATTGGTGAAACTTTGGCTCGACTTCTTTCACAAACTATTTTGGTGGCTGACTGGCGCATCGCTCTCGACGTAGTGAGCGAAAACCCTGATTTAGTTGCCGTTACTCCTGACGGTGATCGTCTTGGTGGGGTTGGAGTTTGGAATGTTGGTGGCGCACAAGCAACCGCAGTAACTAGGGCGATGGTGCAAGACGCATCCCAACTCGCGGTCGCAGCCGAAGTGTCGCGAGTTGAGGCCAGCCGAGCAGTAGAGAATGCTCGGGCCATTTTGACCGCATCTCGCTCGGCCGAAGTTCAACAAGTGGCAGCCCAAGAGCGTCGCTCGGTTTTGCAGGATCGTCTTGATGACGTTGAAGCACGATTGGCCGCGCGTGATCCGGGGCAACAAGCTGAAGCCGAGCATCGCCGCCGGGTAATCCTCGAACGGGACACCACTTTGGGCACGATTATCGACCGCCTTAGCAATCATTCTCAATCGGTAGAGCGACTACACGAGCGATTGCGCTCTCGTCGGCAACGAGAAACTGAAACGGCTCGTGCTTCAACTGACCAGTTAGAAGGGCTGCGTAAAGAAAGAACTCAACTCGAGCGAGAACTCCTTGAGGTGCGGGAACGAGTTACTCAGGCGGGGGTCGCGGATGCCGAATCACGAATAAAACTTGAAAATGCGGTCGAACTCTTGCGGGCTGAATTCGACGTCGAGGCGGCGGTGGCTTTAGATGCTCCGGCCCCCAGTGTTCCCGAAGGCACCACTCTGGCCGGTCGGGCCCGAGAACTTGAGCGAGACGTACGGCTAATGGGTCCAATTAATCCGTTGGCGTTGGCTGAATACGGGAGTTTGGGTGAACGGGTCGAATTTTTGCAGTCGCAGATAGAAGACGTTCGTTCGTCTCGACGGGAACTAAACCAAGTGATCCGAATGGTCAATGATGAGATTGTTTCTGTCTTTCAACAAGCATTTGAAGATGTGGCGGAACACTTCAAAACGATATTTTCCATTCTTTTCCCTGGCGGTACTGGAAAATTGTCGCTCATTGATCCTGACGATCTTCTTAACACCGGGATTGAAATAGATGCTCGCCCGTCGGGAAAAAATGTTCGTCGCCTTTCTCTGCTTTCGGGTGGAGAACGCTCGCTTACGGCTTTGGCTTTTCTGTTTTCAGTATTTCGTGCTCGGCCCTCTCCGTTTTATCTTCTTGATGAGGTTGAAGCCGCTCTTGACGATGTGAACTTGCATCGATTCTTAGATTTAGTGCAAGAGTTCCGCGAAGAATCACAGTTAGTGATTGTTACTCACCAGAAACGGACTATGGAGGCCGGGACGGTTCTCTATGGGGTTTCTATGGCTCCAGGCGACTCGACTCGGATAGTGAGCCAACGCATCTCCGACGTAGTTTCCAGTTGAGATGATTCTGCTCGGAACGCTTACCGATGCTTGCGGGGCAACAGGTCAGCGCGGTTGGATTTGTCAAGCAGCTTACGAACTCACCGGTAGCGAAGATTTCGCCAAGGTCGCCGAAACTGTTTCAACTCCAATTCGTTTAGTTCTCGTTTTAGTCGTTGCTGCCATTACGGCTTGGGTCGTCCGTCGGCTCGTTGCCCGTTCTTTGCGCCATGCTCGAGATAACGATCGAATTTCTTCTTTCCGCATTCAAGGCGATATACCCCAACTAAGCGATCTAGAACTTCAGCGTCGGGAGGGGCGTTTTTCTACTCTTACCGTGGCTTTGCAAAATATTGCCTCGGTAACTATTTGGGTAGTCGCAGGTTTTGTATTCCTTGATCAACTTGGTTATGAAATTCAATCAGTGTTGGTAGCCATTAGCGCTATCAGTGTGGTTATAGGAATCGGTGCGCAGCAGATCATCAAAGACTTTTTTGGTGGGTTGTTTATATTGATGGAAGATCAGTTTGGCGTGGGGGACGTTATTGAGGCGGGAAACGCGAGTGGAAAAGTTGAGTCCATAAGTTTGCGAGTTACCCGTCTGCGCGATGTTGAAGGTGTGGTGTGGTGGATCCCTAACGGAACCATTGCTGAAGTGGGCAATCGATCCAAGGAGTGGTCTCGAGCATTACTTGATGTCGAGTTTGACCCCACTGTTGATCCTGGTTCCGCTATTTCTGTTCTCGAAGGAGTAGGGGCAGAAATTATGGCCGACCCCGAATGGTCGAGTCGGATAACCGCTGACCCTGAGGTTTGGGGGGTGCAAAAAATGAACGCCGACTCAATACAGGTGCGTTTAGTAGTAAAAACTATTCCTCTTGAGCAGTGGGCGGTCGCGCGCGAACTCCGAGCCCGGATAGACGTAGCGGCTCGAGCCGCCGCAGTTCCTCTGGCCGGTCAGCCGATCACCGGTCCCGTCGGAGAGGGAAATCCCATCTCGCCTAATCGCGCTAGTCGCCCCAGCGCTCCCGAAGGCGAGGCGGGTAACCGGTAGTTTTGGGCATGCTCGATAAATCAGAGACGCTCATCTTGCTCGTGATTTTTGCTCTTGCGGCGGCCTTGATTTTGCTGCCGCGAATTATGGGTCGAGGGAAATCTGACCCCCCCGAACAAAAGTGACGAAACGGGACTGTTGTGGGTGAAGAATCTGAAGACCATGTAAAGCGCCGGAGTCTGCGTGAACGAATGGTTAAAAGCAGAGCCCCTTTTTCTGAGCTGCGTCGGCGCTGGCACGCTCGTAAAATTGATGAGGAAGTCTGGGATGAGTTGGAAGAAACTCTTTTGCTGGCCGATGTTGGACTCACGACTACCGCGGGATTATTAGAAGCGGTTCGTTCAAGAGTCGGCAAGGAATCTCTAGCCGATGGAATTAATGAAGTTCTGGCTCAAGCCATCTGCGCTCAATTGGAAGAAAATTCAACCAGCCGTTCACTTGTCTTTGACGAAGGCACCACCAATGTTTGGATGTTGGTTGGTGTAAACGGCGTAGGCAAAACCACTACTACGGCCAAACTGGCGGCGCGTGAACAGTTGGCTGGGCGGAGCGTTCTTTTGGCGGCCGCCGATACATTTCGGGCCGCGGCAGCCGAACAACTTGGTATTTGGGCCGATCGATTAGGAATCGAAGTAATACGAGGACAAGATCGGGGTGATCCAGGGGCTGTGGCGTTTGATGCCGTCCAGGCGGCTGTGGCTAGAAATATCGACTTAGTAGTTGTCGATACCGCGGGTCGACTGCACAACAAGAAAAATTTGATGGAAGAACTAGCCAAAGTAAGTCGAGTCGTCCAGCGCACCTCGGCTCCGCTTAGTGAAGTTTTGTTGGTCCTTGACGCCACTACTGGTCAAAATGGTCTGGCCCAAGCCCGTGAGTTCGTGGCGCGGGCGGGAGTTACGGGAGTGGTTTTGACCAAGGTCGACGGGGCGGCCAAAGGGGGAATCGTTTTGGCGATTGAGTCTGAACTCAATGTTCCGGTGAAACTGCTCGGCGTGGGGGAAACAGTAGAAGACCTAGTCGTTTTTGACCCGTATGACTTCGCGACCGCCCTGGTTGAATAGAACGGTATCCTCGGCCGTAAGGGAGGTTATTGGTGTTTGACGTTATTTCTGATCGCTTCGACGGGATATTCCGTCGTTTGCGCTCACGCGGAAAGCTGAGTGCTGATGATGTCGAAGAAGTGGCGCGTGAGATTCGCCGTGCCTTGCTTGAGGCCGATGTCAATGTTCGAGTAGTGAAAGATTTTGTTAATCGAATAAAAGAGCGGGCTACTGGTTCTGAAGTGGCACAGAGTTTGAGCCCAGCACAGCAAGTAATAAAGATCGTTCATGAAGAATTGGCAGTTACTCTCGGTGGAACTACGGGGCATCTTTCGTCGTCCGCTAAACCGCCTGAGGTAATTGTTTTAGTTGGACTTCAAGGAGCGGGGAAGACCACTGCGGCCGCTAAGTTGGCTTATTACCTCGAGCAGCAAGAAAATAAACGCGTCCTGTTAGTGGCGGCGGACCTTCAACGCCCCGCCGCGGTAGAGCAGTTGCAGGTACTAGGTCAAAACATCAGCGTCCCAGTATTCACTCAGCCAACCACTCCCGAAGAAGTCGCGGTTGCTGGCCGACAAGAAGCTGAACGGTTAGGGCGCAATGTAGTGATTATTGATACCGCGGGGCGACTCCAGATCGATGACGATCTAATGGAAGAACTTAATCAGTTGTGCAAGAAAGTTGTTCCGGATGATGTTTTGCTTGTCCTCGATTCAATGACCGGTCAGGCTGCAGTGGATGTTGCCCAGTCGTTTCGTGCGCAAGTTGGGCTAACTGGGTTAGTAATGACCAAACTCGATGGTGATACTCGTGGTGGTGCAGCTCTTTCGGTCAAGGAAGTTACCGGATTGCCAATTCTTTTTGCGGGGGTTGGTGAGACAACGAAAGATTTTGAAGCATTCCATCCTGACCGTATGGCTAGCCGCATTTTGGGGATGGGTGACGCGTTGACGCTGATCGAAAAAGCTGAAGCGGCCTTTGATGCTGAGGCAACCGCGCGCACTCAAGAAAGAATGGCGGAAGGATTATTTACGCTGGAAGATTTTCTTGATCAGATGCAACAGGTTCGCAAGATGGGCCCGTTGTCGTCGGTTATGGGTATGTTGCCCGGAGTTCCTAAAGAGTTGCGTCAAGCTGAGGTTGATGAGAGTCAGCTGGGGAATATTGAGGCGATTATTTATTCGATGACTCCCGCTGAGCGCAAGGATCCATCAATCATCAATGGGTCTCGCCGCCGCCGAATTGCCCTCGGTAGCGGAACAAGCACTCAGGCGGTTAACGGGCTTCTCAAGCAATTCACGATGATGCGGCAGATGATGCGGCAGATGAACGGCGCTAAATCTAAGCGTAAAGGGGGTAAAGGCCGGCGAGGGGCAGGGGTTGATATCCCTGGTTTTGACCTCTCGGGTCTGGATATCCCTCGTCCTCCAGGTGCGTGATTGGGTCTCACCCCGCTAACCTAAGGGGTTCCGATCAAGGAGATATGTGTCCGTAAAAATTCGTCTTATGCGAGTAGGAAAACGCAAGCAGCCTTCCTACCGAGTGGTTGTTGCCGATGAACGCCAAGCGCGTGATGGTCGCATTATTGAAACTATTGGCAACTACGGCCCGCGCCAAGACCCTTCTCATCTCGAGATCAAAAACGATCGCGCCCTCGATTGGCTGCGTAAGGGCGCCCAGCCTACCGAGTCGGTACAAAAACTTCTTACCGTTTCGGGAGTTTGGGCCGAGTTCGTCGCCGACAAGTCGGGTCCGGTAGATACCAAGTTGAATCGCCGAGGGTTCTCTACTGGGCGAGCGGTTACTACTAAAACTAAAAAACGCCCTGAGCCTGAAGCCGCGGCGCCAGCCAAAGTAGTCGCTGAAGCAGCATTAGAAGAAGTAGCCGAAGAAGTTGTTGCCGAAGCCGTTTCTGAAGCAGTGGCCGAAGAAGTTGTTGCCGAAGCCGTTTCTGAAGAAGTAGTTGAGGAATCGGCCGAGTGAGTAACGAAAATGAAAGTGTTGATGGCAACCGAGTGGTCGGTAGTCGCTCGCTTGCCGTAGTTGAATACATAACGCGCTCTCTAGCTGACGAGCCAGACGAAATCGATGTTGAGGTAGACGAGCGGGCTGAAGACGAGGTATTTTTTCTTGTTCACGCCAACCCCGGAGACATGGGTCGTCTCATTGGCCGTCGTGGTCGGGTGATTCAGGCCATCAGACAAGTTACGCGCGCGGCGGGTGCTTCTGAAGGCGTGAAAGTCGGCGTCGACGTCGCCGACTGATCTTTACGCTGTGTCAGCTGAACCTGAGCTGCGCTTAGAAGTAGGTCGTGTTGGCCGTCCGCATGGGGTAATCGGTGAAGTGGCAGTAACTTTCACCAGCGATCGACCAGAGCGTCATGAGGTGGGAGCGACTCTGTTCACCGCCGATTCGCAGAGTCTGGTAATAAAAAAATCTCGTCCCCATCAAGGACGCTGGTTGATCTTTTTTGAAGGGATCTCTGACCGAAACGAGGCTGGCGAGCTGAGAGGTAAGCACCTCTACGCCGAAGCGTTGCCCACTAAAGATGAAGATTTTTGGGTTCACGAGCTAATCGGCGCAACTGTTATTGATATAAACGAAAAGCAATTAGGGAAAGTATCAGCGGTGCACGACAATCCTGCTCATGAGTTGTTAGAACTCGAAGGGGGAGCGTTGATACCCATTACTTTTATTAGTGAAAAACGAGATTCCGTATTGGTCGTTGATATTCCCGACGGGTTGCTCGATCTTTAATTATGCGCATTGATGTATTCAGCATTTTCCCTGATTACCTTGAAGGTCCATTAGGTCTTTCGCTAATAGGCAAAGCCCGCGCCCGCGGTCAGCTCGATATGCGGATTCACGATCCGCGCTCGACTACCACTGACCAGCATCATCGCGTTGACGATGCGCCGGTAGGGGGTGGGGCGGGAATGGTGATGATGGCTGAACCGCTTTTTGCTTCCGTTGAGGCGGCCCAGCCCCCACGCCCACTTTTGCTCTTGGGGCCTGGGGGGAGAAAGTTCGATCAATCTTTTGCTCGTGAACTCTCAACCCTTGACGGGTTCTCCCTTTTGTGTGGTCGTTACGAAGGCGTCGATCAACGCGTCGCCGATCATCTTTGTGACGGCGAAGTCTCGGTGGGCGACTATGTGTTGGCGGGCGGGGAAGCAGCCGCTCTCGTCATTATCGAAGCCGTGGCTCGATTAGTTCCGGGGGTATTGGGTAATGAAGAATCGACGCTCGACGAGTCTTTTGCCGCGGGCTTGCTTGAATACCCGCAGTACGCCAAGCCGGCCCAAGTGCGGGGTTGGGGTATTCCTGAGGTTCTTCGCTCGGGCGATCACGGCCAGATCGCTAAGTGGCGTAGATCCCAAGCCTTGCGACGCACATTGGCTCATCGCCCGGATTTACTCACTGAGTCCGACTTGACCGAGTCTGACCAGCGCTTGTTGGACGAATACCCCGCTGATCTTTAGCCCTCGCCTCGGCTGGCGTTAGTCCACCCTCTCGCCACTACTATTAGAGAGTCCACTTCACCACTTTGGGAGTTTTTCTATGCAATCCACCGATATCGTTGACCGTTCCAGTCTCAGAGATGACATACCTGAGTTTGCTCCGGGCGACACCGTAACCGTCCAAGTGCGAGTAGTTGAAGGAACCCGCGAGCGCACACAGGCTTTTGAAGGGGTTGTTACTCGCCGCAAAGGTAGCGGTATTCGGGAAACCTTTACCGTACGCAAAATTAGTTTTGGCGTCGGCGTTGAGCGTACTTTCCCGATCCACTCTCCCATCATTGCCGAGATTGCCGTTGGTGCTCGCGGCGATGTGCGCCGAGCCAAGTTGTATTACTTGCGTGACCGGATCGGTCGAGCCGCGAAGGTGCGGGAAAAGCGAGTCTAAATAGTGAGTACTGAAGATCTTGAGCAGTACGAAACTGAAATAGAACTCCAGCTTTATCGGGAATATCGTGATGTTCTCCCGATGTTTAAATATGTCGTCGAGACTGACCGTCGTTTTTATCTTGCTAACCAAGTAGAAGTTAGCGTTGAAGACCGTGGGGGCCAAGTTTTTTATCGAGTCGACCTGCAAGATGCTTGGGTCTGGGACATGTTTAGGCCTGCTCGCTTTGTCACAAAAGTGCAAGTCCTGACCTTTCGTGATGTGAACATTGAGGAGCTAGAAATCAAAGACATTTGAGTTGGCCGACTACCGGCGGGGTCTGGGCGATGCGGGTGAAGAAGCGGCGGCGCAGGTATACGAAGCCGCGGGCTATGAAGTGATAGACCGCAACTGGCGCAACAAAACTGGCGAGATTGATCTTATTCTCAGTAAGAAAAATCAGTTGGTGTTTTGCGAGGTCAAGACTCGTCGGTCTCTAGCGTTTGGCCACCCCGCAGAGGCGGTCACACGAGAAAAACAACAACGGTTAAAACGCTTGGCTATGGGTTGGCTAGACGAAAACTCTCATGAGAGATTTTCTCTGCGCCTTGATGTTGCGGCCGTGTTAGCCCACCGAGACGGAACTTTCACGGTAGAGATAATTGAAGACATCGCTTAGGTGAGTTGTTATCGCGCTCCTTTACCGCGACGTTGTTCACCTCGCCAGCACGCGCTATGCCAATGCCGACGGGAGTTGGGGTCAGAGTGCGGCACAACAACAGTGTGGTGTTCGCCAATACGAATCTCATGGTCACAACCAGGACATCGATAAGTTTTGTTGGCTTGGTAGGCCTGCACCGGGGCGACGTCAAAGCCACCACTGTCGGGTAATCCTGAATCGTCGACCCAGCCGTGATCGGGCATTTTCGTTTATCCGGCCAAGAAGGCCCAAGCCAGCAACCCCACCACGATCGCTAAGCCAACGGCTACGAAAACTAAATCACTACGGCGTTGGGTTTGAGGTCGAAACGGATTAAAGCCCATACGCGCTACGGTACTCACATGGAGAAGATTTTGGTAACTCGTTCTGATGATGGCGTAGTGACCCTTACCCTGAACCGCCCTGAGCGCAAGAATGCCATTGACGGAGAAATGTGGCAGGGCCTGATTGATATTTTCGATGAAGTCGCGTCCTCCACTACCGATCGAGTGCTGGTAATAACCGGTTCTAGTGATTCGTTTTGCTCGGGGGCTGACTTAAACGCCGGCGGTGCACCCGACGCTGGTGGGGGAGCGGGGGCGGCGCTCAACGCCATGCGCCAAGTAGGACGAGCGGCATTACGCCTTCACGAACTCGCTAAACCAACTATCGCGAAAGTCAATGGGGTAGCCGTTGGTGCGGGTTGCAACTTAGCTTTGGGCTGCGATTTGATTGTGGCTTCTGACACCGCTCGCTTCTCGGAAATTTTTGCCCGGCGGGGCTTGTCGCTCGACTTCGGCGGCTCGTGGCTATTGCCTCGGCTGATTGGCTTACACAAAGCCAAAGAGATCGCATTTTTAGCGGAGATTATTAGTGCGGCTGAAGCCGAGCGATACGGGATCGTTAACCGAGTTGTGCCTGCTGCTGACCTTGACGCTGAAGTGGACGATCTCGCGCACCGTATTGCTGCTCAACCGCCACTACAGATCTCGGCTAGCAAGAAAATGCTCAATCAATCTCTTTCGGTGTCGATGGCCGAAGCATTGGAGTTTGAAAGCATCGCTCAATCGTTGGCGTTTTCGTCGCGTGATACTCGCGAGGCGATGTTGGCGTTTGTAGAAAAGCGGGATCCGAAATTTACCGGCGAATAAAATAGTTACTGAGGCCGGTAGTGGTCACACGAATATGACGAACAGCAATCCGTTTTGCTTACTCCCCACTCGCGGGCGCGAGGAAGGTAGGTATTGCTTGGCTATTGGGGCCAAATGGCACCCTGGGCGCGTACCACCCAGTGGTGGCGCTCAAGCTCGCGTAAAGCCAGAGCGGTCGCAGAAACGGTGAGGCCGCTACGACTAATTAGTTGATCGGTAGTAGCCGCTTCTCCGCCTAAAGCAAGCAATAGCGCTCGCCCCGCCTTCGAGGGCGGCGGACGGTCGGGGCTAAGCGCGCGAGCACTAGTGGCGCTACTAAGACCAAGGGCAAGAAGGACGTCACTCCACTCAATGAGCGGATGGGCACCATCGGCGATAAGGGCGTTGGTTCCTGCCGCCGCCGCATTACGCCGAGATCCGGGTACGGCCATGACCGTGCGTCCGTATTCCAGTGCGTACTGAGCCGTGATGCGGGCTCCACCTTTAATAGTTGCTTCCATCACTATCACCACATCGGCGAGAGCAGCGATGATTCGGTTACGTATAGGAAACAAACCTCTACGAGGACCAACTCCAAACCCCTGCTCACTAATAATCACACCTGAGTTGCGTACTCGTTGGTACAACAATTCGTGGCGTCGAGGATAAACAACGTCAAGCCCAGTAGCCACTACGCCAATAGCCACGCCCCCAGCTTCTAAAACGCCTTCGTGGGCGGCGGCGTCAATACCAATGGCTAATCCACTAATTACAACCACTCCGGCGGCGGCTAAATAGTTTCCGAGTTCGCGCGCGTCAGCAAGTCCATGTGGTGTAGCCGAGCGGGTGCCGACTATAGCGACTCGCGGTCCTTTTAATTGCTCATGGTTACTACCCTCACCCAAAAGCACGGCGGGACGACTAGGTAGATCGTCGACTATCGGATAGTCAGCGCGGTCGCTCAGCCATACTTGAGTGCGGCGCTGCTGCAATCGACGTCGTATTGGTTCAGGATCAGAGTGTTCTTTCCACAAGTTGGCTAATTTTGTGAAGTCCACCACCCGTGAACGCTCTTGGGCAATTTGAAGTATCGCTTCGGCTCTTCCCATTCTAATTTCTTCAAGGGCCGACAGTGCTCCGCGGTGGGCGAGGAGTGTTCGCAGTCGGGCGGGCGTCATTTGCGGCAAACACACCAGCGTGGCGGCAGCGACGGCTTCGTCGGTCAGGCTCACGGAACATCTTCTCGGAGCAACGCGGCCCACGCGATATGAGCAGGGCCGATCTCGGACTCGTCTTCAAGATCGGCCAAAGTGCGAGCTACTTGTCGGATGCGTGCCGCACCACGCCCCGTGAGCAAACGAGACTCGACTTCGGCGTTCCAGGCTTCGAGCGCCGCGGGGTTTAATTTTAGGTAGCGGTCGGCTGCGCCCGCCGGTATGTGCGAGTTACGCCGCCAAGGCGTTTCTTCTAGGCGCGCTATTTGGCGCTTAACCGCACGGTCGACTCGTTGGGCGACATCAGCCGAGGTTTCACCGGGACCATCAGACGGTTCGGGGGCGCGTACTGCGAGTCTTAGATCAAACCGATCAAGTAGTGGGGCCGATAGCCGCCGGCGGTAGCGAGAACGGCTGGCTTCAGTACAAGAACACGCCGGCGCGCCCAAACCGCAAGGGCACGGATTTGAGCAGGCTATAAGGACGAAATTGGCGGGAAAGCAAAGGGTGTGGAGTTGTCGGGCTATCCAGACCTGACGTTCTTCTAGCGGTTGTCGTAACGCTTCCAATGCTCGGGGAGGAAACTCGCCTAGTTCGTCAAGGAACAAATATCCGTTGTGGGCGAGAGTCACTTCACCCGGGGTCGGCCGACCGCTTCCTCCTCCTACTATTGCTGCTACCGAAGCCGTGTGATGAGGCGATCTAAACGGCGGGCGGCGCAACAATGCTCCGGAGGCGCGACCCGCGACCGAATGAACTCGGGTTACTTCCAATGCTTCGCGATCGTTGAGGCGGGGAAGGATAGTGATAAGTCGGCGAGCCAGCATGGTTTTCCCCGCCCCCGGTGGCCCCGTCAGCAAAAGATGATGACCGCCCGCCGCGCTCACCTCCAGAGCCCGCCTGGCCCACGCGAGACCGCGTACTTCGGCCAGGTCAATTAGTTCGTCGTTAGTTTCAACCGCGTCGCTGCGGGCGGGAGCATCGGGCCACGCCGTTTCGCCTTTGAGCGCGCGGTGGAGTTGACCGAGATTATGAGCAATTAAAACTTCTATATCAGGGATAAGGGCCGCCTCGGTCGCGTCGGACGGGGGGACGATCACCCGAGTGCATCCGGCTTGAGCTACCGCGTGAACTAGCGCCAGCAATCCCGGAACATGACGCACGGTTCCGTCGAGCCCGAGTTCACCTAACACCGCTGTTTTGTCCAGTGCTTCGGCGGGTATTTCTTCGCTGGCAATTTGTATTCCTACAGCTACGGCCAAGTCGAGCCCAGCTCCAGTTTTTCTTACCCCGCCCGGGGCAAGATTTATAGTTACCCGATTTCGAGGCCAAGAAAGTTCGGACGACAAGAGGGCGGCACGCACCCGTTCCCGTGACTCTCTCACCGCGGCGTCGGGCAGCCCTACTACTTGATACGAAGGAAGACCGGACGATATATGGACTTCAACTGTTACTAATTGTCCGTCCACGCCGAGCACAGTGGCGCTAGTTAATGAAGCGAGCACAAAAGCCTTCCGCGAGAGTCAGACGGTTAGTGGTAGACGCAAGGGCTTGCTCGGGCGTGACGGGCCTTATTGGTGGCAATAACGAAAGGTCTTGCCGAACTAAATCAATAAAATACCGTTACTCTTGATGTATATGAACTGGGAGTTAGACCAGTACTTCGCCACGCTCAATGCGTATAGCGCGCACACTCGTCGTGCTTACGAACACGACACCACTGAGTTCGTTGAGTGGATGCAGCGAGGGGGTTGTAAAACTGCTCGGGAGTTAGACCACCGGGCGCTGCGCCGATACTTGGCTTATCTAACCACTCGAGGGTTTTCTCGTCGTTCGATTTCTCGCAAAAGCGCGGCGGTGCGGGGATTCGTGCGCTATTTGTATCGTCTCGGAATTATTGACTCCGATTCGGGGCGAGCGTTGCGCACCCCTAAAGGTGAGGCTCGTCTGCCCCGAGTACCGCGCGCCCAAGAGGCGGGGGCGATGATTGACGAGGCATCGGCGCGAGTCGAGTCGCTCACACCCGATAACCCCAACCCGATTGCTGCGGCGTTGGCTCGACGCGATTTGGCGATCCTCGAGATTCTTTACGGGGCGGGCTTGCGGGTGGGCGAGTGCTGTGGGTTACGCATCGACGACACTGACCTTGCTCGCCAACTGCTTACCGTGTTGGGTAAAGGGGCCAAGATTCGACGGGTCCCCATTGGTGAGCCGGCAGTCAATGCGCTCAGTGATTGGCTAGACATTGGGCGCCCAGTTTTAGCCACGGCTAGTTCTCCGCCCGAATTAGTTTTTCTTGCTCATAGGGGAGGGGCAGTTTCCCCCCGTGAGGCTTATCGAGTGGTGCGGGCGCATCCTCTTCCCGACGGCCAAACTCTGCACCCTCACGCATTGCGTCACGCTTACGCCACTCATCTGCTTGAAGGGGGAGCTGATCTGCGGGTAGTGCAAGAATTATTGGGCCACGCCGACTTAGCGACCACTCAGATTTACACCCACCTCACTCGCGATCGCCTCCAAGCGGTTTACAACGCCACTCATCCACGGGCATAAACCTATTCCGTAAACGATCGAGTCACGGGCTCGGCCTATTCGACTCTCGGACGCACGGATACTTCATTTAGTTATAAAAAAAATCTTGCTGGCTTATTATTTCTAGTGCTAGTCACTAATGGGCTTACTTTGTCGCCTTCACTCGCTCTTGACGATTCGTGGATTCCTCCGGTGCCGGGAAAGATCGTTCGACCGTTCTCTCAACCCATTACTATTTACGCGGCTGGCCACCGGGGAGTTGATTTTGCCGCAGATGCTGGCACTCCGGTACGGGCTGCTAACTCAGGAGTAGTCAGTTTTTCGGGTGATGTGGCTGGTGCTCAACATGCGGTCATTGCCCACGGAAACGGTATTCGTACTTCGTATTCATTTTTAGCTACCAACAATGTTGTGACGGGGCAATCTATTCGTCGCGGGCAAGTAGTGGGCACTACCGGAGGTACGGGCGGCGATCACACCGGTTCGGTCTTGCACTTTGGGGTACGAGTAGGGGACCGCTACGTAGACCCTATGTTGTTGTTCGCTCCCCCCGATTTAACCGAAATGGTGCGGTTAGTGCCGCTGGCTGAACGAACGGTGGCGGATACTCCTGACCCCGCGGCAGAGCAGCGAGAGCTCACCCGACTGAGTATTTCTGAGCCAGATAACTGCGCCGGCATGGTCGGCGATCTTGCCGGCATGGTCGGTATGGGGGGCGTCGCAGAAACTGCTTGCGATGTACTTGATGTTGTTGTCGACGCTGGGCTCCGAGCGCTGCGGGCGACAGGGGCGGCCGGAGAAGAACTAGCCAACGAAATCGTTCCGGTCATTCAAGCGGTTTTGCAGGAAATGCGAGAACGCGGTGTCGGTTTAGCCCAGGCAGCTCAGTCGGTTATGGGCGACTTGGCCGCGGCCGCGGTCAATGTGATTACCGTCATTGTGGAAGCGGGCGTATCGATTTACGAAAAAATGACGACTTGCCCGCAGCCCCAACCGAAGGCCCGAGGTGCCGGTTCGGGTAATCTCGTGCTGGCCGTGGCGGGTTTGAGCAGTTCGCGCTCTCGCGATTCCTCGGGCGAGGTGGGCCCCAGTTTCTCGTTTGCGGCTACCGCTTTGGGTTATTCACTGAGCGATGTGAGTTATTTTTCTTATCGCCCCGATGGGGATACTTATTCGCCCCGTCAGACCTACGAAGATCTCCCCACTAAAGCGCGCTTGTTGGGTGAACAAATAAAAGCCTTAGGAGTTACTAATCCGGGTCGGGCTATTGATTTGGTCGGCCATTCTCAAGGCGGGGTGGTCATCGATCTTTTTCTCACTCAGATTTATCGTGGTCATGCCGATGAGTTTCCTGTGTTGGCCAATGTGGTTACTTTTGCTTCACCGCACGAAGGCACGCCTCTCGCTACGGTGGGCGACGCAATAGATCGCAGCCCCGCTGGTCTATCAGTCAAAGCCAGCCTCTCGTTTTCTCCTCAGCCGTCTCCAGTAGGAAAACTTTCGGTGGCTCAACTCTCGCAAGGGTCATCGCTTATTACTGAACTTTGGCGCAATGGGTTGCCGCGGGGAATTCGATTTCTATCGATTGTTGGGTCAGAAGATCCAGTCGTTCCCTCGTCAAGCGGTGATGTTCCTGATTCACCGAAGGTGATCGTGCAGGCCGGTGCACCTTTCGTTCCTGATGATCATTCGGCCATTCTCCATGACGATGATGCAATTAGTGCGGCCCAGGTGCATTTAGCGGGAGGAAGCCCGGCGATGAACTGCGGCCCACTCTCGGATGTGTCGGGAGAGATTTACAGCCAAGTTCTTAATGCCGGAGCACAAAAAATAAATCAGTTGGGAACTCTTAGGGCCACAGTTTTGGCTAGCCCGTGAACACAAATCGACTGGTGGCCACAATGTTTCGCGTAGTTGGTAGTTTTTCCTTGGTTGTCGTGTTAGTGATTGCTTCGAGCTGTCAGTCTTCGAATTCACCCCTTTCTCGCTCCGCACCCCCCGGTTCGAAGCGCGGAAGCCTTGAGTTGGTCCAAGTTGTTTCTGCCCCTGAAGAACCAACGATCGTTAGCGCCGACCGCCAAGGTGTAGTAGCCGCCGGCCGTTATGGTGCAGTAGCCGCTTTCAACTCTGCTGGGCGAGAGATTTGGCGCAAAACGGTGACTGGGCCCGGCCAGCAAATATTGCGACCGATGGCAATTACGCCGGATCGAGTTGTAGTGCCAAGCACGCCGGATCGAATCGTTGCCCTTAATCGCGATACTGGCCAAGAGGAGTGGAGCCGGCCGGTGAACAATCCTTGGTCGGTTGGAATTGACGCCAATACCGCAGCAGTGGTCAGTCGGACGGGGATACTTACGACATTCGCCGTCGCTACGGGAAATCTCTACGGGGAACAAAACTTAGGTTTTAGTGAAGCAATAGTCGCGCCTCCTATCTCGTGCTCGATATCGACGACGGCGTACCTGTTCGCGTCGAGTTCCGCAGGGTGGTCTACGACACCGCAACCGCGGCCAAGGAGATCACGGACGCCGGCTTACCGCCACAGTTCGCCGATCGCCTGCTGTTCGGCATGTAGCCACCGGCGCTCACGCCCACCCCACCCGCGTGCCTAGGAGGACATGACCAGTGCCCACTTGTGGTGACCGAAAAGCTTTACTGCCCACGAGTACCCGCTACCCATTGGGAGTCGGCCCGACGCATAATGGTGCGCCCAACTGGTCGGTGTAGTTCGGAGGCGCATACCATGACCACGCACCGCCATCGTAATTGCCTCCGTATGATTGGTAAAAGCAATTGCCCCATGTCGCAGTTGAATAATTGTCGATGAATAGTGCGATTCTCTTTGTGTCTGCGGCTTTGATCTTTTTGGGTCGGACCGCGCGATTTGCGTGGTTGGCGAGATGGCCCTTCGTCTTTGCGAGTGTCGCCCTCTCTGCTTCGGGCAGGATCGTCATCGTTGCCTTCAAGAGCTTGCCCGACCCCTTCGGATTCGGAGCAATACTCGGGTCGCTCATCTCGACAATCATCGTTTTCGACGTGCCCGCTGGTGAGCTGTACACAATCGCCGCATTCGGAGGATCGCTCGCAAACGAATTTGTCCCACCCGAAGACCACATCTGCACAAACTGATCGATCGTTAAAACACCCGCCCCACGCACAGGACGATCAGTAAACATCGTCACCTGCGAAGACTGAGATTTAATCGCCATCAAGAAGCTGTACTGCCCACGAGTACCCGCTACCGGCACCAACAAAGCGTTATCACCCGTAAACGAGAACAGCATCGACGCCTTACTCTTGCCCGCCTTCGCAGCCGGAGTGGTTGTACTCGCAGACGCTACCGTCGATCCCCCAACACACACCACACAAGCTACAAGAACCAAAAAACGCTGAGAGATACGCATCAAGAACTCCTCCAACCAATCGACCGAACAGCCCTCTGGCTATTGGGAAACAACCCGAACATACCATCACACACTTCGACCGTCAATGGCATGGCCTGTGTGCCCCGACACCAAACCCACCACAACAACAAAACCAACACACCTAACGCAACAGCGACTCCCCAGTCATCTCAATCGGCGCCAGCAC
>Ga0208942_1000130_pt1 | contig 35263 bp, 38 predicted proteins | sample GreLakmeSU08MSRF_FD_187704 | JGI IMG/M metagenome (GOLD analysis project Ga0208942, IMG submission 187704) | Freshwater lentic microbial communities from great Laurentian Lakes, MI, USA - Great Lakes metaG SU08MSRF (SPAdes) | ecosystem: Environmental > Aquatic > Freshwater > Lake | place: Great... | reverse complement strand
CGCTGGGATTTATCGATCCGAACCCAAATTCTATTTTTATAATCAGTTTCAAGTCGAAGCCAAGATCCGTATTCAGAAAGAAAACTTCCAATATAGGTACGCCTATTTTTTTGATCAATTTTTACTTTAAAGTAAATACTTGGACAACGTACAATTTGATTAACAAGAACACGTGCAGATCCGTTGATAAAGAAACTTCCCCGCTCTGTCATTAATGGAATTTCACCAAAATAAATAGGAACTGTACAGATTCGCCGGCTACTTCCTGCGAATACGCTTCCATGGTTTTGAAGTGGAGCGTGGGTTACGCCCATGCTTCCCGTATTCACTTCCCTGAATGTGGAGTTCGAGTATGTATTTTGGCCATTCGACGATTCGTCAGTGTTCGGTTTTTTTTCTGCCTTGCGCAACAAAACTCGTTCCGAGTCCTGCGCAAGATCGATTCCATAATCAACATCTTGAACCCCGGATTCAAGCCATTGAAATTCAATAGGAAGAAAAAGACTCACGCTATATGTTTTTTGCTCTTCAAGAATTCGTTGAATTGGCTGTTGAGTTGATTTCGCTTTGCGAGGAAATTTCATACTCGATTCCATACTGTACAAGCCAGCGTCAGCGGAGACCGTCAAACCCCCCTCTCTTCTACAGGCCTGGCTCGAAGAACCAAGAGAAGAAATTGACTTTTCCAGAAAAAATTTAGTTCCATGAAAAATCATATGAAGATGTTTCTTTTTCCCACTGGCATATGAAAATAATTCAAATTCTTCGGGAAGACCATGACTCCAAAATCTACGAACACTCTTTTTTTGATTTTCAAGTAAATCAGGAAAAAGCGGATATGTGTGTGTGGCAGAGCCTCGGCCAAAGGCCGTACAATCGAGTATGCAGTTTCGAGTTTGACGAATGGGGCACGGGCGTAGCCCCAGCCCTATACCGAATAAGTTACGCCCAGCGAAACCTCGAACACAAGGCGAAGAGTATAATGTGCGCTCGTTGTCAAATGGTGAATTCATTGTCATCAAAACTGTAGTGGAAGATTGACGTGATTGAATCATTTTTTTCCTCAAGTTTCTATTAAGTATGGATGAGCGAAGCGAATATGCTATGCGGAAGGGTTTTGCGTAATTGGGGCCGTACAACTGGACATTGAGTTGTTTTTTATTCATATGGGCTGGGGCTACGCCCGTGCCCCAACATCCAACTCAATACAATTGAGCTCAGCTTCACTGTAGACTTGGATATTGAAATTGAGTATGCGCTTTTTGAGTCCGGCATAGCGTAGTAGGCCATAGCCCATGCCACAAAACGTTCAAATGAAAAATAGGGGGTGGTATCAACATCGGCACTTCACGAGGTTCGCTTAAGGAGGGGCGCAAGTGTCGCCCCTTACCGGTTGAGTTTCAAATTTAGTATTTCTATTGACCAGTTTGATATTGAGTTTCGTTGAGTTCGATGCAGGAATCCTATGTAATAGTAGTATGGGCGCAGCCCAATCAAGTTCCTCAAGACTATTCTAACCTTGGCCAAAGGCCGTACATTCCATACAATACCAAACACAATACGCTTCTATTAACCTTGGCGTTGCTTATGTTTTGGATTCTGACAAATAACCATTACTTGACGTTGACGGCGAATAAGACGACAATTTTCACAAATTTTGCGAACTGAACTACGAACTTTCATATATTATCTCCAGAAGAAAAAAATGTGCACGAATTATCTATTCGCAGGGCTCGAATCGACTTTGATGTTAAGTTCGATGTTGAGTAGGTTGACGGGGCACGGGCGTAGCCCCAGCCCATGTCATTGATTCCATACTCGATTCCATATAGTTTGACCGAAGGTCAATACATACCGAACACTGCCGGCGAATCTACATGTATGTCGATACGACCTCACGTGTATTGGCTGAGGTTGCTTTGACATTAGATTCGTAGTTTCGAATTTGATGTATTTAGCTTGACGTATTCGGTATTGAGTTTGATCCAGTTTGCGCTTTGCGCAATACAATCAATACCAAACTTGAAACTGCGAAGCAGAACGGCTTTGCTGAGGTCAAACTGGTCAATACGGAATACACAAGCCGTACTCCTGTACTCCAAAGGCAAAGGTCACAAGAAATTCAACAAAAGTCATATTTTGATATGGGCAGTATTCGGTATTTTTATGATATGGGCTAAACCCCGTCAAACTCGATTCAAGCCCACACTTGAACTCAATACATCATTTGTTGAATTTCTTCTTTTGTTTGTGTATTATAAAGATTGGACAAAAAATTTGCAATATATCAAATTCAATGCCGTACAGCTTTGTTGAGGGCATTCTATTAACCCTTCAAAATTACTCTGGTGATATTTAATTGAGTATGCGCTAACATCAAACTCAAATCGGTAGTGTTTTCGCGAGCGCGGTTCGACCTCTGCGCAACGAGCGTCATTAAAAACGTAATCAATACTGCAGGATCTCTTGCTTTAGAACAAAATAGTACAGCGGGAGTTCTGAGGGCTGTTTTGAAAAATACCAAAAGATGTTACCATATATAAGAATTGGTGAATGGCTCAGTAGCTTAGTGGTAGAGCAGGGGACTCATAAGCCCAAGGTCACAGGTTCAAATCCCGTCTGAGCCAAAAATGACAGTTTCTTTTTTTTAAGAGGCTGGTTCTTTTTATTATAGATCTTTAAAAGATTAAACGCATACAAAATTCCATTCGTGAATCTACTCCACGAAAAATTATAACTTCGCCAAAACTGTACCGTCTGGAAATTTTTATGAGCGAAGTTTCGTCAGCTCAATTGGCCGGGCACAGATATTAGTTGATGGCGAAGCTTTACGGCTTCGCCAATGCGCAAAAGGATGAGGCCGTTCGGCGGAGCTTCGGGTTGGGGCTACTCGCAGGGCGAGGAGCTCCAACCCGTTCAGCTTTGCGTAATACCTTAATCTAATGGACGCATTGTTAATACTGGTTCTGTATCGCGGTCAATTCCTTTTTCGAAACCAGCTGCTGCAGCACGAGCGCGTCCAGCATGCCATAAATGGCCCACGAAGAAGAAGAAGCCTAATACATAATGTGAAGTTGCTAGCCAACTTCTTGGATTCACATAATTTACTGCGTTGATTTCTGTTGCTACCCCACCTACAGAGTTTAATGATCCTAATGGAGCATGTGTCATGTATTCAGCAGAGCGACGCTCTTGCCACGGTTGGATGTCATTTTTCAGTTTGTTTAAATCAAGCCCGTTTGGACCACGAAGTGGTTCTACCCATGGAGCACGCATATCCCAAAATCGCATTGTTTCGCCACCAAAAATGATTTCACCTGTTGGTGAACGCATTAAGTACTTACCAAGCCCAGTTGGGCCTTGTGCTGATGCTACATTTGCACCTAAACGTTGGTCACGCACAAGGAAAGTAAATGCTTGTGCTTGAGAAGCTTCCGGACCAGTAGGTCCAAAGAATTCACTAGGATACACCGTATTGTTGAACCAACAAAAACAAGAAGCAGTGAATGCCATAAGAGAAACAGATGCAATTGAATAGCTTAAATATGCTTCACCTGACCATACGAGTGCACGGCGTGCCCAAGCAAATGGTTTTGTAAAGATATGCCAAATACCGCCAAAAAGACAGATTGTTCCGATCCAAATATGGCCACCAATCACATCTTCCATGTTATCCACACTTACGATCCAACCGTCTCCACCAAAGGGTGATTTCAGTAAATAACCAAAAATAACTGCTGGACTTAATGTTGGATTTGAAATAGTACGCACATCGCCACCACCCGGTGCCCATGTATCATATACACCACCGAAGTACATAGCTTTCCATACTAGAAGGTAAGCCCCAATCCCAAGAAGCACAAGGTGAATCCCTAGAATAGTTGACATTTTATTTTTATCACGCCAAACGTACCCAAAGAATGGGTATGATTCTTCTAGTGTTTCTGGTCCAATAAGTGAGTGGTAAACACCACCAAAACCTAAAACAGCTGATGAAATAAGGTGAAGTACACCTGAAACGAAATACGGGAATGTATCAAGAACTTCTCCACCAGGGCCAACACCATAGCCTAATGTAGCTAAGTGTGGAAGAAGGATAAGCCCTTGTTCATACATTGGCTTTTCAGGAACGAAGTGAGCCACCTCAAAAAGGTTCATGGCACCAGCCCAGAAAACAATAAGCCCAGCATGAGCTACGTGAGCTCCTAATAATTTTCCTGACAGGTTAATTAGACGAGCGTTTCCCGCCCACCAAGCAAATCCTGTGGATTCTTGATCACGACCACCAACAACAAGAGTTCCATTAAAAAGTGTTTCCACGATTTTTATCTCCATTTCGAGTTTGACTTTGGGTTTGTATTTATGCAGGACTTCGCGTAAGGATATGCCGATGCGAATCTGCTCAATACCAATTTCTCAATCATCCTCAATATCGGGTATGAGTATAACAAATACCGATCCTAGTTTGCGTTTGTCTACTTTTTAAGTATATTTCAAGTATAACATAAAATCGGAAAGAATAATTTTATTCTTTATAGAGCATAAATTAAGAGATCTTTTAATATGAACTCGTGTCTCGGCTGGGGCTTAAACGAGGTAAGGTCAGAGCCGTACTAGTGTAAAGTGATCAAGAATGGCGAAGCCGATTCAAGTTTGGTGTTGCACATACTCAAATATGAATATGATACGGGCTATGCTGTATTCGGTATTGAGTTTGATCCAGTTTGCGCTGTGCGCAATATAATCAATACTCAACTCGAAACTCCTTCTCCGTGCATAAAAAGGCGGCACCCAGAATCGAACTGGGGATAAAGGATTTGCAATCCTCTGCCTTACCACTTGGCCATGCCACCCTGCAAATGCGTAAATTAAACTAAGCTCAATTCTATACTCAATAAATTATAAACTCAAGGCTTGCTTCGCGAAGCGAAAATACTGGGTTGACGAAGAGGGCCAGATTCGCCCCCATTCCGTACGGCATGAATCGATCAAACTCGAAACTGCGTAGCTGATTCAAGTTTAAGCTTCACGCAATACCGAATATGGTTAGTCGAAAGGTTATACTTTTCGTGAGTAATATTCAATGATTAAAAATTCATTCACCGGGCAACTTACTTCAGAACGTGAAATAAGTTGTTTCACTTGCCCAGACAAACCTGTTTTATCAGATTGAAGGTGGAGTGGAGGTGCCATTCCAATAACTGAACCCAATTGGATTGCATTTTCTACAGTTTGTAACTTTTTCACTTGAAATTTATCACCTGGTTTACATTGGAAACTTGGAATATCCACGCGTGCATTATTTACTTGCACATGGCCATGCGTTACGAGTTGACGTGATGCTCGTAATGTTGGAGCAAATCCACTTCTAAAAAGAATTGTATCTAATCGCATTTCTAATAATTGGAGCAAACGTTCACCTGTCGATCCTTGAGCACGTCGTGCTTTTTTTACAAGATTGACTAATTGATGTTCATTCATTCCGTAGTGAAAACGAAGTTTTTGTTTTTCTTGTAAACGAATACTATATTGTGAAGGTTTTTTTGGAGTTGCCCCATGCTGCCCAGGCGGATTTTGTTTTGCGGATGATTTTCGTACGAGACCTGGGAGGTCTCCAAGACGACGTGTAATACGTAAACGGGGACCACGATATCGAGACATAAATAATTTTGTATAGGGTTGGTATTGATATGGGCGAAGCGGAAAGTTCGAGGCAGGAATGGGGCATAAGCCCGGCCTCCTCTGACCTCGAGTTCGGTGCAGCAATCTTTTCGTAAAGCGAAATCAAGACTAACTCGATTACGTACATTCCAATATCAAAGCCGTACTTTTCGAGTTTGGAATAGGCTACGCCCTACTCAATACCGAATACGATTAAGTAAAAGGGGTAAATTTTTGAAAAAGAGCAAGTACTTTTTCAAGTGCTTGGTTCAGAACTTCTTGGGGTTGAAGAGCCCCATTTGTCCATATTTCTAAAAAAACTACCTCTTTACCAAAAGTATCGTATTCAATAGTGTAATTTACTTTTTTTACAGGAAAAACACTTCCATCAATCGGTAAGATGCGGCGATTTTGAGTTGCCGGATTCACTCCCGAAGCTGAACCGGCACCTTGCGTTGCACCAAATCCTTTGAAAGTGGATGTGCCAAGGCCACTTAATGCGTTTTGTGTTATTTTATCAATTGTACACTCGAAAAGAAACGGAGTGCCTGAAGCTTCAGCTGTGCCGCTACGAAACTGCTCGAGCTTCGCTCCTGCCTTTCGGTCACTAATTTCTGCGATATATTGATCAGGGAAAACAAGAGATATGTTTTCTGGAAGCTTTAAATGAGCTGCTTTGATTATTCGAGGCTCTGTAGTTTGGTATTGAGTGTATTCGGTATTGACATCCGTCAAACTCGAAACTTCTTCGCCCATATATAACAACACTTTTTGCGGTGAATCATACGGAAACTCTTGCCGAAAAATAATGGATTTCAAATTGAAAAGAACTTCCAACACAGATTCCTTCAGACCCGGAAGAGTTGAAAATTCATGTGTGTTCAAATCTATGGCGGAATTTTGCTGGGCTAATGTGGGCGTATTCGCTCCGCGAAACAACAGCTCTGCTGTACGTAATCCAGTTCGATGTTGAGTTCGACCTTTGGTCGATTCCATACTCGATTCGGAACTCGAGGCCCAGCTTTGGGGATATGCTTCGGCGTACGGAATCGAGTTAGTCTTGATTTCGCTTTGCGAAAAGATTCCTGCATCGAACTCGAGGCCCGCGTTTCTATTCTTTTGAATTGAAACTGAGGTGATACCGACAGCAGGGATTTCATATAAAAGAACGCGCCGTAAAGTATTTGCGACCGTCAATCCTTGTCCTTTTTCAAGTCGAGAAAGTAAAAATTTTCCATAGAGAAGCGGGAAGCTTGCAAGGGATTTCTCTTCTCGGCACTCAATACATTCAAGCATATAGATTTTCTTCTTTCAAGATTCTGCCTCAGTTGGAGTTTAGTATTGAGTATGGAATATATGTGTCTCGTATACTGTATTCAGTTGAAAGGCTTAGGGCGTATTCGGTATAGGGCTCGAGCTTTACTCCTGCCCCAATAATCGAGTTTGAGTATGAAATGGAGTATGGAATCAATGACATGGGCTGGGGCTACGCCCGTGCCCCGTCAAGCTACTCAACATCTACTCAAAATCGAAGACTTTACACTACCGAACAATATGAAACTCGGAACTGCCCTAAGCCTAAAAATCGAACACTAGCAAACTGCGCAATAGCAAGCTACTCAATCTCGAACGCAACATTAAACACGTCTTTTTTTAGGTGGACGGCACCCATTATGAGGCACCGGTGTTACATCTCGAATAAGAGTAATACCTACACCTGTCGCTTGAATTGCTCGAAGAGCTGTTTCTCGGCCAGACCCAGGACCACTGACAAAAACTTCGACTTTACGAAGTCCTTGGTCCATTGATGCACGAACTGCTGTATCCGCAGCTGTTTGTGCAGCAAAAGGTGTACTTTTGCGTGCACCTTTAAATCCACATGAACCAGCAGATGCATTGGCAATTACTCCACCATTCATATCACATACTGAAACAATTGTGTTATTAAAGGTGGCTTGAATATGTACAATTCCTTGAAGCACTTTTGTTCGAGTTTTTCGAACGACAGTTTTTCTTTGTTTTTTAACCATAAAAATATTATTGATTGTACGGCACGAATCGAGTCTGAGTATAGTATCGAGTATGGAATGGAGTATGGAATCAATGACATGGGCTGGGGCTACGCCCGTGCCCCGTCAACCTACTCAACATCTACTCAACATCGAAGACTCTCCCCTACCGAACACAGCCGAGGTAGGGTTCCGCGTTTTGATTGTGGCCGTGCTGATACGGAGTTTGATGTTGAGTTCGATGCAGGAATCTTTAGTCTTCGACCTTCTGTCGATACCATATCAACCCTAACTCGATACCATACCGCTACGCTTCTGCTGATAGTACGTAATGTAAGGCACGAATCGAGTTTGACCGAAGGTCAATACATACCGAACACTCTAGATTCCTGCATCGAACTCGAGGTACGTATTTAAGGATTTTCAGAAGGAGCTGATTTTATTCCAAGATCGTTACCGTCAATAAGGTCTCTCGTTCTTGAAATATTTTTTGATTTGCCCAATGATAATGCTTGGAGGGCTTGAGGAATAATTTCTTTTTTCCAATTTGTATGACGAAGATTTTTACGTGTTTTTGAAACACGTTTTTTTGGAACAGCCATAATAAACTCCTTTCATTTCTGCCGCATTTGCAGTCGGTTGGGGCAGGGTCGAGTCTGATTAAGGAATCGAGTTAGTTTTGATTTCGCTTTGCGAATACATTCCGCGCATCGAACTCTAACTCAATACGTCAAACTCTAATTTCTGCTCGTATTCGGTATTGCATGAATCGATTTTGATGCAGGGCTCGAATGAAATAGGCTACGCCCTACTCAACACTGCCCTAACTCAATTCCGAAGAGTGCAAACTCGAAACTGCTATGAGACCTATTTAATGTGTACAAATTGAAGAAGACCTAAAAGGCGAGCATGCTTAATTGCTTTTGCAATTTTACGTTGATGCTTTGCTGGAATTCCCGTTAAGCGTCGTGAAAGAATTTTGCCTTGTTCTGTCATAAATCGTCGTAAAAAAACAATATTTTTAAAATCAATCGTCTGTACAGCATTGACAGAATCGAAGATGAGAAGCTTCGCAGATTCGCTTTGCGCTTGCGTAAACGTACGACCTTCGGCAGAGCCGTTCCGGCTTTCATTTGCAGATTTTCGAAGTGTTACTTCTTTTTGCATTAGGTTTTTCCTCGTAATCGATAAATAATTCGTCCTTTGGTTAAATCATAAGGAGTAAGTTGAACAATCACCCGATCGCCCAATAAAATTTTAATATAATTTTTCCGAATTTTTCCAGAAATATGGGCCAAAATATGAAATCCATTTTCAAGATCAACTCGAAACATTGCATTTGGAAGGGATTCAGTAATAACGCCTTCCATTTCAATAAGATTTTGTTTTTCCAGTCGTCCTCCTTATTCGGTATATGGAATGTACGGCACGAATCGAGTTTGACCGAAGGTCAATACCGAACACAGCCGAGGTTAGAGTTGCTTGACCGAAGGTCATTCGGGCGTAGAGTGTATGGTATGTATTGACCTTCGGTCAAGCTACTCAACATCGAAGACTCTACCATACTCGAAACTGCTACTCATTAATAAAACTCGACTCGGTCAAACTGAGCAATACCGAATATGCCCTATCCCGAATTACCAGATCATACATAGAACTTCCCCACCAACACCAAGTTTTCGAGCTTCAGTATCGGTCAAAATTCCTTTTGAAGTCGAAACAATCGTCATACCTAAGCCACCAAGAACTTGTGGAATTTCTCTCGCATTTGCATAAAAACGAACGCCTGGCCGAGAAATGCATTTCAGATTGGTCAAAGCAGGAATCATTTTCTTCCCTTCATATTTTAAAAAGAGATGTAATTCCTTTTGTTGGTTTTCATTGGAAGTATTCGCACGGGCGCGATCGGAGCTCTGCTCTACTTCATAACTCTCTTCAATGTAGCCTTCACGCTTTAAAATTTCAGTAATACTTTTTGTGAGATTTGTTGAAAGAAGTATAACTTTTGTCTTTTTCACTCGAATTGCATTTCGCAAACGAGTAATCATATCGCTGACTGTATAATTTACCATGATGAAAAATTGTTTGAATGCTTGGGAGTAGGGGTCTAGTATGGAATGTACGGAATCGAGTTAGTCTTGATTTCGCTTTGCTAAAAGATTCCTGCATCGAACTCGAATAAATCCCTAGTCGTCATTTCGAAATGGCATACCTAGGAGTTGAAGAAGCGAGAAGCCTTCTTCATCATTTTTTGATGACGTCACAATCGAAATATCCATTCCGCGTGATTTTTCAATGCTTTCATAATCTAGTTCAGGGAACATTAATTGTTCTTTTAATCCTAAGCTGTAATTACCATGCCCATCAAAAGATTGTGGACTTAATCCTTGAAAATCTCGAATTCTTGGCAAAGCCAGATGAATCAAACGATCAAGAAACGCATACATTCGATCTCCACGAAGTGTTACACAAACCCCGACCGGCATATCTTGTCGAATTTTAAAACCAGCAATGGCTTTTCGAGATTTTGTGACAACAGATTTTTGCCCACTTAATGTGGATAGTTCCGTAACGGAAGCTTCGACAATTTTTGTGTTTTGTGAAGCTTCCCCAAGACCACGATTGATGACAATTTTTTCGACTTTTGGAATTTGGTGCGTATTTTTATATTGAAATTTATCTTGAAGTTCTGGAAAAACTTTTTCAAGATAAAAATTTTTTAATCTTTGTGTCATTTTATGTCTCTTATTTGAAAGCTGTTTCGAGTTTGCGCTTCGCGCAATACCGAATACAAGAAGGGGCTATTAGAGTTTGATCTTGCGTAGTTCGGTATGTATTGACCTTCGGTCAAACTGTATGGAATCGAGGATGGAATCAATGACATGGGCTTGTTCGCTTCGCGAAACTCCTACGCCCGTGCCCCGTCAACCTACTCAACATCGAACTTAACATCAAACTCGATTCATGCAGGAATCTAGAGGGCAGTATGATATCGAGTATGGAATGGAGTATGGGCGCAGCCCAATCATCTACTCAACATCGAAGACTCTACGCCCCAGCCCAACATCAATACCCCATACTCAAGATCGAACACCGCCTGTTTCGGGAAGCTTTGGGAAGCTTTGCGAAGCAAAAATACCCCTTTTAAATAACCTCAGGAGCAAGGGAAACAATTTTTGAAAAGTTTTTTTCACGAAGTTCACGTGCAATCGGTCCAAAAACTCGAGTTCCTCGAGGATTCCCTTCTTGATTCACCACAACAGCAGCGTTTTCATCAAAACGAAGGGTCATCCCATTTGCACGACGTGTTCCATGACATGTTCGAACGACCACCGCTCGAACAACATCTGATTTTTTCAAGGTCATATTAGGTAAAGCATCCTTTACGACCCCAACAATCACATCTCCAACACTTGCGTATTGTCGAGAACTTCCCAAAATACGAATACACATGAGTGTTCGAGCTCCGGTATTATCAGCAATATTTAAATACGTTTGGGGTTGAATCATATTTTCTTTTTCGTTGTTGAATCGATTGTAGAAGTAGGCTGCGGGCTGGGGAATGTAGTATGCAGTAGAGGATTCGATTCCGTAGGCCCTGCATCGAACTCAAGATCAACATCAAACTCAGACTCCCCGTCAAACTCGAAGCAATAAAACGGAGCGGGGGCGAAGCCCATTCGTTATAGCGGGGCATAGCCCGTACGTATCATTGAGTAGCATGGGCGTAGTTGCGTATTCGCTTCGCGAAAATGCATAAGGCCCTCTACATTCCAAACATTACGAAACTCGAATCAGCCCATACCAGCTACGCTAGCGCCACAGCAGCGCCTCTACTTTCCTCTATATTTGATAAAAATTGTGTTCGAATTGGCATTTTGTATGAGGCATTTCGCATAGCATCACGAGCAAGAACTTCTGAAACACCTTTCATTTCATAAAGAATGCGCCCTGGTTGAATCACTGCAACCCAATACTCTGGTGACCCTTTTCCTGAGCCCATTCTGGTTTCAGCAGGACGCATCGTAATAGGTTTGTCTGGAAAGATACGAATCCAAAGTTTTCCACCACGTTTTGCGTATCGTGTAATAGTACGTCGACCTGCTTCAATTTGACGTGATGTTAGCCAACCCGGCTCAAGGGCCTGTAAGGCAAAATTACCATAAGCAATTGTATTTCCTCGGCATGCCTTTCCTCGAAAATGTCCGCGATGATATTTTCTATATTTTGTTCGTTTTGGACTTAACATATATATTTTTCTTTCACTGTATTTATATTCGCGCGTATTCGCTCTGCGAAACTACAGTTTCGAGTTTCGTATTGAGCGTTGTTCAGTAGTGTATTGATTCCATACTCGATACCATACGCTCTACCAAACGCAGACTCGATTCATTCAATTAAACGGATTCGCAGGGGCTTGGAGAGTGTATTGTATCGACCGAAGGTCGAACTCAACAACATACTGGCACGAATCGAGTTTGATGTGGAGTTCGATGTTGAGTAGGTTGACGGGGCACGGGCGTAGGAGTTTCGCGAAGCGAACAAGCCCATGTCATTGATTCCATCCTCGATTCCATACAGTTTGACCGAAGGTCAATACATACCGAACACAGCATGGGCTTAGCCCGTGCCACGCTCAATTTACGATTTTTTATAAATCCAAATTTTAATTCCTAAAATTCCATAGATTGTTTGTGCCGGATACGCGCAATAATCAATATCAGCACGAAGAGTATGAAGTGGCACACGACCTTCACGCGCCCATTCAGTACGAGCAATTTCTGCACCATTTAATCGGCCAGCAATTTGGATTTTAATCCCTTCAACACCAGCTTCACGTGCTTGTTGAATTGTTTGTTTCATAATACGTCGAAATGCGACACGTTTTTCAAGTTGTTGTGCAACACGTTGTGCAAGTAGAGTTGCATCCGTTGCTGGTTGAGCAATTTGAATAATTTGCAATGAAACAGTTTTTTCACTATTGTTTGCGCTTCGCGCATACGGTTCCGCAGTGTTCGCGCCATTCGACCATTCAGCATCGCGAGTATTTAAATGAGCTGCAAATGGATTTTTTAAACGTTCGAATTCGAGTTGTGCGAGTTTTTTTTGAATTCCCGTTGTTAATTCTTTTAAACGTGAACCACCTTCTCCTGTGACAAGTTTTGGTTGCGCAACGTGAACTTCCACGAAAAATCTATCTGCGCGTCTTGAAATAAGAACTTTTGAAAGACCGGCATCACCACCTACTTTTAATTGTTCAGAAAGAAAACTTCGAATAAGATGATCTTCTTGAAGCCAGTAAGAATATTCTTTGGGTTTCGCAAAAAATTGTGATCGATGTGTTTGCGTAATACCAAGCCTAAATCCGAGAGGATGAATTTTTTGACCCATAAAGTGTACTTTTTAATTGTTTGACCGACTTGAGTTGACCAGTTTCGAGTTTGCGCGGGTTACGCCCATGCTGTGTTCGGTAGTGTATTGGATCTTTGGTCGGGGCTTTGCCCATATCAGACTCGATTCGTGCCAGTATGTTGTTGAGTTCGACCTTCGGTCGATACAATACACTCTCCAAGCCCCTGCGAATATATTTGATCGAATGAAATATAAAATCGAGTTAGAGTAGTGCAGTTCGGAATTGAGTTAGGGCAGTGTTGAGTAGGGCGTCACCTATTCCATTCGAGCCCTGCATCAAAATCGATTCAGGCAAAGCCCATGGGCTTATGCCCCATTCCTGCATCGAACAATCTGCATATTCGATATTTTGCGAAGTGCAAACTCGAATCGATCAATACGAAACTCGAAACTGCATATTCGCTTCGCGAAACTGCAAATCTGCTCCTTATCGACGAGCTTTTTTGTCTGTTTTTACATGACCTCTATATGTTCTAGTTGGTGAAAATTCTCCTAATTTGTGACCAACCATTTGATCTGTGATAAAAACAGGAACGTGTAACTTTCCATTATAAACACCGACAGTATGTCCAATCATAATTGGGAGAATAGTTGATCCTCTTGACCAAGTTTGGATAACTTTTTTTTCACTATTTTTATTTAATTCTGAAATTTTTCGGAATAAGTCATGCGCAATAAAAGGAGCTTTTGCCAGTGAACGTCCCATATTTATTTTTTTGATATGCTGTGTATTGGATCGAATCGACTAACGTCGAATATCAATACATTCGAATTTGCGCTGTTCGTCATTTCGAGTTTGCACTCTTCGGAATTGAGTTAGGGCAGTGTTGAGTAGGGCGTAGCCTATTCCATTCGAGCCCTGCATCAAAATCGATTCATGCAATACTGAATACATCGATTCATTCTATACCGAATACGTACGCAATTAGACTATTGCTTACTTCGAAGGATTAATGTATCAGAGTATTTCTTTTTTTTTCTTGTTTTTTTCCCAAGAGCACATTTTCCCCAAGGAGTCATAGGGTAAGGATGACCAATACCAACCCTTCCTTCTCCCCCGCCGTGAGGGTGGTCAACTGGGTTCTTTGCAGCCCCTCGAACATGGGGTCTCTTTCCAAGCCAACGATTGCGACCTGCTTTTCCAATAGTACGATTTCCGGTTTCAATATTCCCTACTTGACCAACAACCGCCCAACATTTATTTGAAACAAAACGAATCTCTCCACTTGGAAGGCGAATACTTACGAAATTCCCTTCTTTTGCAATAATTTGTGCAACAGCACCTGCGGCACGCGCTACTTGGCCACCTTTACCTGGGTGAAGTTCAATATTGTGAATTTCAACCCCAAGTGGAAGATTTTTTAAAGGCAGAGCATTTCCAACAGTACTTGGAGCTTGCTCACTTGCAAGAATTCGACTTCCAATAGTTAGACCCACTGGATGCAGGATGTATGTTTTTTCCCCGTTTTCATAGCAAATAAGGGCAATTCGAGCATTTCGATTTGGATCATATTCAATTGTTTGTACAATTGCGGGCATATTGAAAGATTTACCTGTGCCACGTCGAAAATCAAGAAAACGATATTTTTGTTTATGGCCACCACCTCGTTGACCACTTGTAATAATTCCGCGATTATTTCTTCCCGTTGAACGAGAAATGCCACCAGTTAATTTTTTTTCTGGTTTTGTTGTCATGCAATAACCAGGTTTAGCTGCACGCGCCGCCTCTAAGGTTTGACTTCGGGGCGTAAAATCTCTATAAGATCGAATACTCATAATGGAGCCTCCATTTAAAAACAACTGAGGTTGAAGCGAATAGTATGGGCGTAGTATGTAATCGAGTTAGTTAGTCTAGGCCGAAGCCTATTCCGCGCACCGAACTCAACAATTAAGTATGCAGTCTATGATGCAGGGATAGAGAGGGCACGGGCGTAGCCCCAGCCAATAGAAACTCCAAGGTATTCGGTATTGACGTTCGTCAAACCCGAAACTGCTACGCAACATTAAACTCGAGGCCCTCTATATTTCTGCATCAAACTAAGTACAATCAATACTCTATACTCAATATTGAACACCGCCACTCCAGAGCCGTGAAGTTTCGAGTTTGACGAACGTCAATACCGAATACGTTCTATTCAAATAATGGAATAGAATCTTCTGGTCGAAGTGTAAAAATAACACGTTTCACTTGAGGTCGTGAGCCAATATATTGGCCAAGTCGACGTTTTTTACGAGGTGGTCGATGTGTATTTAATGAGACAACTTTGACCTGAAAGGTATTTTCAACAAGTTGTCTAATTTCTGGTTTTGAAAGCGAAGGATCAACATCAAAGGTATATTGGTTATTTTCAAGAATTCGCGCCGATTTTTCAGTGAAAAGAGGAATCATAATAGAAAATCTCCGAAAAAGTAAAATGTACAGCTATTGAGTAATGCGAGGGCGTAGAATGTTCGACCTTCGATCGATATCATACTACCCATACACAATGTCCGCATACTCAATGCCAAACTTATTGAGTCTCTATTGCCTATAGCAAACGCGGGGGTGTACATTCACAACCTCACACTCAATTCCGCTCACAACTATTCAAAGAATACATTTGATACTTGAGCAAGTCTACGCTATTTTTATTATAAAAATACAAAACATTTTACAGAGATCTTTTAAAAGGGGCTCGTGACAAAAAAGAATATTTAACCTTTTCGATAGCATACCCCCAAGGGGATTCGAACCCCTGTTCTGCGCATGAAAAGCGTATGTCCTAGGCCTCTAGACGATGGGGGCTTTACTCAATAGGAATTTCTTCATTTCGTGTCAGTGAAAATACGTGCACCAAACTCGATTCATGCCGTACGCAAAAAAACTCTGGAGTAGAGTGTATGGGCGAAGCCCTCTACCATAGACTCTACCATACTGCTTCGCTGAACGGCTATGCCGAACCGGAGCCCCGTCAGAGCCCAGTACAAATAATATTCTCTGGCGTCAGCATATCTTTCCGAAAGGCTGCCCTTTTAGTATTGTAGCCGTTTAACCTTTGACCACCAAGTTCGAGAAGGATTGGTGTAGTTCTGTTAAACCGTGGATACCAGAGGAGAGGATATTCATAGAGAAGTTATGCTTGAATCGATGGAATCGAACCGCTCTTTCTCTAAAAATATCCTTAAGTTTTTTTTTCCTAGGATTGATCTGGCGTAGAGTGTATGGTGTTGAGTAGATTGTTGGGCTACGCCCATACTCCATTCCATACGCTTTATCATACTGCCCGTATTGATCGCTCGGAGGAAAAGCTATCTAGAATGGCCGTATGGCAAAAATGGATAGCTTTTAAGTTCGTTCAAGTCAAAATCATTCGGTCGATTAGGATATCTCGGCATACACCTGATTCCTCAAACGGCTAGTCTTGCCGTGACCTTAGGATATTTCGACAAAGTCGAAAGGGATCGACAGTACTCATCTTGAGGTGCACTTCAACCTTATATGCTTTCAGGTCTTATTGACTCCGCACGTAGCTACCCAGCGTTTACGAAAAATTCATAACTGGTACACCAGTGGTGCGTTCCTTCTGGTCCTCTCGTACAAAGAAGAAATCCTCTCAATACTGTAACGCTTACACTGGATATGGACCGAACTGTCTCACGCATGTTTTTCCCTTATTTTCATAAGAGCATGGACTATGTCTTCATCCTTATTCGCGCAAGAAAAACCTGCTGTACGAAAAGGAGTTGGCGTATTATACCCTCTTTCACCAAAGAAGATATCTTTTTCAATATGAAAAAAGTCTCTACAGGGACTTTTCTATTCCAATTAGCTTTAAATCCTGAAACCTCTCACGAACAACTTGAGTTGTCAGTGTGCGCATTTTCGAATCATTTAAATTAGCTACTTGATCTGCTAATTGACAAAGTTCTAAAAATTTTTCTGGAGATTTTTTCGTTAAAGGTAATTGCTCTATAATTTTTAAAACAAGATTTGCTTGCTTTTCTTTTATTCGAAGAAAAGGCTTGATTTGTAATAAAAACCAGTTAACATCTTGCCACCCAACAAGAGTAAGTTCCGAAATTTCATCACTTCTCTCTCTGATATTTCCTTTTTTTATCTCATTCTGAATTTTTATTAAGAAATGTTTTCTTTTTGTTTTTTGAATGAAAGAAATACTTAGTCGAATCTGGTATTTAAAGATATAATCTGGTCTCGAAACTATTTGAGCCATAATAGATCCATCAGCATCAAGAAATCCTGCTAAATAAGCCAATTTTGTTTCATTGAAGTGACTGCACATATTTTAAATATTTTCGAGATCGAGCATTGTTTTAGAAAGGTCTTCCCTCGGCATTACCATAGGAGCGTTGTTGGAGTTTGATGCAGGGCTCGAATGGGCGGAGCCCAACTCGAATGGGCGGAGCCCAACACTGCCCTTACTCGATACCTACATCTGCTATCTGAAGGCTTCACCGATATAAGCCAATACTAAATATACATTACTGTATATAAACGCAGTGTTTCAATGTTTTTCATTGAGTAATAGCGAGATGACTTGGGATTAGAGAAAGATGGTTATTCGGTATTCTATGGAGTCTAGTATGGAATAGGCTACGCCCTACTCAATCATCAACTCAACGAAAATAGAAACTGCATCGATTCAAATCTGACCATGGCAAAACGCTAACGTCTACGTTCTGAACCCAGCTCACGTACCGCTTTCACTGGCGAACAGCCAGACCCTTGGGACGTACTACCGCCCCAGGATGCGATGAGCCGACATCGAGGTGCCAAACCTCCCCGTCGATGTGAACTCTTGGGGGAGATTAGCCTGTTATCCCTAGAGTAACTTTTATCCGTTGAGCGACGGCCTTTCCACGCAGCACCGTCGGATCACTAAGGCCGACTTTCGTCCCTGCTTGACTTGTAGGTCTCGCAGTCAAGCCCCCTTCTGCCTTTACACTCTCTGACTGATTTCCGTCCAGCCTGAGGGGACCTTTGCACACCCCCGTTACCTTTTAGGAGGCGACCGCCCCAGTCAAACTGCCCGCCTGAGACTGTCAAATGGGATTTTTTCTCCGCATTTTGAGAATTCTAGTTCGTCCAGAGTGGTATCTCACTGTCGGCTCCACAGAAGCCAGAACCTCTGCTTCAAAGCCTTCCACCTAAGCTGCGCAAGACGAACCCAAATTCAATCTCAAGTTACAGTAAAGCTTCATAGGGTCTTTCTGTCCAAGTGCAAGTAGTCCGCATCTTCACAGACATGTCTATTTCACCGAGTCTCTCTCTGAGACAGTACCCAAATCGTTACGCCTTTCGTGCAGGTCGGAACTTACCCGACAAGGAATTTCGCTCACTTGAGTAGTATGATGCAGGTATGTAGTATGGGCGTAGCCCAACAATCAACTCTAAACCTCTACTATTCATTCTCTGGAATTTTCTTCCCGAGGTGGACTCTATCTTAAATTTTTTAAATTCATCGTTTTTCTAATTTTGTTGATTTTCTCAATTCCTTCTAAGGTTAAATGTTCGTTGCGTTCCATAAGACAGCAAATATACCGAAATTTTACAAAATCAATATGTTTGGTTGTTTTAAGTTGGTGAAGTTCAAAAAAAGGAATAATAGTCTTTCGCAAGTCTGCGACACTACGGACGCGATATTGTCTTCCTTTTTCATCTGGTCTCGAAGACTCACTTCGGACAACCCCCGCACCAAAATGTTTTTTTAACCCATGAAGGACCTGGATATTCCGTACGTGTTGACTGACAACAAATTCCGGAAGTACCTGGAAGCCTATTTTGCACGTCTTACTTTTTAAGACTTGGACATGAAAACAGCCTTCGCCATCAACAAAACCTGTAATCCATTGGGATTCTAAATTTATAAAAACTCCTTAACGTATAGTCTCTGAGGATTCTTCGATGTTGTGCTTCGCGCATAGATGGCGCTCGTAGAATCGAAGTCTTTCCTGCTGATTGTCCCCATAGGACAATTGTTTTGACTGAATCAAAATGTCTTGAACGACGTTACCGACGTTCAAATTTCTGCAATTGGAAACGGGTTGCCCAGAAGTTCATGTATTCGCTATTCTGTATAATTGAGTAGTGGGGGGCACGGGCGTAGCCCCAGCCCCCATGTAGCTTGATTGGGCTGGGCCCATACTACTATTCCATACTATTTCAAAGACTACGAAACTCGAAACTATGAACATCATACGAGTACCCTCAATTGTATCACAGGAATTTTTTGAAACGAGTAAATTGCCTTTGAAAAAGGATGTTCCAGCAAATAGTTAAGTTTTACTAAGGCAACAAATTCACCTTAGGACCGTTATAGTTACGGCCGCCGTTCACCAGGGCTTCAGTCGCTAGCTTTGGATCCGAAGACCCGAACCAACTTCCTTAACCTTCTGGCACTGGGCAGGCGTCAGCCCCCATACATCGTCTTACGACTTCGCGGAGACCTGTGTTTTTGGTAAACAGTCGCTTGGGTCAAGTCACTGCGGAAAAGCCATTGCTGGCTCTTCACCCCTTCTTCCGAAGTTACGGGGCCATTTTGCCGAGTTCCTTAGAGAGAGTTCTCTCGCGCCCCTTAGTATCTTCTACCAGCCTACCTGTGTCGGTTTGCGGTACAGGTGATTCTTTTTGAAAAGTCGTACGAGCTTTTCTTGGAAGTCTTCCATGTTTTTTATCCCATGAAATGAATCGGCGCAAAGCCAAAACCTTCGTCCCTCGGGACTCAAAAAGAACCAGTACAGGAATGTTCGCCTGATTTGCCATCGACTCCGCCTTTCGGCTACGCCTTAGGTCCTGACTCACCCTCCGTGGACGAACCTTGCAGAGGAACCCTTAGGCTTTCGGGGCAGCAGATTCACACTGCTGTTTTCGTTACTCAAGCTGACATTCTCACTTCTGCCCTGTCAACAAGCATTTTCATGGTTGCATCACTCCGAGCAGAACGCTCCCCTACCATTTAGAATTGACCGAAGTCAAAACGAATTCACAGCTTCGGCAGAATACTTAGTCCCGGTCATTTTCGGCGCAAGAGCGCTCGACCAATGAGCTGTTACGCACTCGTTCAAGGATGGCTGCTTCTAGGCAAACCTTTTGGCTGTCTTAGCACTCCCACCTCCTTTGCCACTTAGTATTCATTTTGGGGCCTTAGCTGGTGATCTGGGCTGTTTCCCTCTTGACAATGAACCTTATCGCCCACTGTCTCACTCGCGGAGTGAATTTCATGGAAAGTATTCTGAGTTTGTTACGATTTGGTACCGCTCTCGCAGCCCGCACCGATACAGTGCTTTACCCCTTTCCAGTGCATACGCCGCGGCTGCGCCTCAACGCATTTCGGGGAGAACCAGCTAGCTCCGAGTTCGATTGGTATTTCACCCCTAACCACAACTCATCCGTCGATTTTTCAACATCGGTCGGTCGGGACCTCCACTTCGTATCACCGAAGCTTCATCCTGGTCATGGTTAGATCACCCGGGTTCGGGTCTATAAAAAGAGACAGAAGAGTGCTCTCTTCAAACATGCTTTCGCTTTGGCTTCAGTTGAAATACTTTAACCAAGCCTCTTCCTATAAGTCGCCAGCTCATTCTTCAACAGGCACACGGGCAAATCTTTTGATTCTTCCATTGCTTGTGAGCTTATGGTTTCACGGTCTATTTCACTCCCCTGATGAGGTTCTTTTCACCTTTCCCTCACGGTACTGTTTCGCTATCGGTCACCCAAGAGTATTTAGCCTTACGAGGTGGTCCTCGCAGATTCACACGGGATTTCACGTGCCCCATGCTACTCGGGATTCATAAAGAATGTTTTCTGAAAAATTACAGGACTCTCACCTTCTTTGGTACAGGACTCAGCTGTTTCATTTTTTTTCAATTCATTCGGAAATTATGTCCCACAACCGCTGTATAATTTCTTAAACAACTTTAGGCTGTTCCCATTTCGCTCGCCGCTACTCCGGGAATCGCGTTTGCTTTTTTTTCCTCTAGCTACTAAGATGTTTCAATTCACTAGGTTGTCTCTGCCTTTTCTATGAATTCAAAAAGGAGTATTGTAGGTTGCCCTATTCGGGAATCTTCGGGTCAAAGCGTCATTCCAGCTCGCCGAAGCGTATCGTCGGTAAGTACGCCCTTCATCGTCTTTGGGTGCCTAGGTATCCGCCATAAGCCTTTGTTTTTTCGAGAACGAAATTCAATAATTTGTATGGATGTACGGAATCGAGTTCGTCTTGATTTCGCTTTGCTAAAAGATTCCTGCATCGAACTCGAGGGACATGATATTGATTGTATTGAGTATGGTAAAGTCTTAGGGTAGGAGCGAAGCTCGAGGCCTGCTGCATCATACGCTCTTTCAAACTGGATCAAAGACTCTCTATTCCTGCATCATACGACTCAATTCACTCAAAAGGAAAACTTTTGAGGTGGAGGTAAGCGGACTCGAACCGCTGACATCTGCCTTGCAAAGGCAGCGCTCTACCAACTGAGCTATACCCCCGTGGGCTATCCTGGATTCGAACCAGGGACCTCACCCTTATCAGGGGTGCGCTCTTACCAACTGAGCTAATAGCCCGCATTGCCAATCGATATTCGGTAGTGGAGAGAGTATGGAGTGTAGTATGGAATGGAGTATGGGCGGAGCCCAACAATCTACTCAACAATCTACATGGGCTGGGGCTACGCCCGTGCCCCCATCAAACTCGTAATCGAAATATGAAATGGTCAATTTTTATCCTTTGAAGGAGGTGTTCCAGCCACACCTTCCAGTACGGCTACCTTGTTACGACTTCACCCCAGTCACTCACTCTGCCTTAGGCATCCCCCTCAAACCGAAATTTGTTAGAGTAATGACTTTGGGCATAGTCAGCTCCCATGGTGTGACGGGCGGTGTGTACAAAGCCCGGGAACGGATTCACCGCCGTATAGCTGACCGGCGATTACTAGCGATTCCACCTTCATGCAGGCGAGTTGCAGCCTGCAATCTGAACTGAGACCAATTTTTTGAGGTTAGCTTGGGGTCGCCCCGTTGCATCTCTTTGTGTTGGCCATTGTAGCACGTGTGTAGCCCAGGGCGTAAGGGGCATGCTGACTTGACATCATCCTCACCTTCCTCTGATTTCTCACCAGCAGTCTGATTTGACAGGAAAGCACGAAGCTTATCCGAACAAATCACGAGGGTTGCGCTCGTTATCTGACTTAACAGAACAATTCGCATCACGAGCTGACGACAGCCATGCACCACCTGTGTTCACGTTGATTGAATGTAAACAAACAAACCACAGAAAAATTTCTTCTTCCTTCGTGACATGTCAAGCCCTGGTAAGGTTCTTCGTGTTGCATCGAATTAAACCACATGCTCCACCGCTTGTGCGGGCTCCCGTCAATTCCTTTGAGTTTCACTCTTGCGAGCATACTTCCCAGGCGGGAAACTTAACGCGTTAGCTACCATTCTGAAGAATACTGGCCAAAGGCCATAGAGCCCCAAAATGTAGTTTCCATCGTTTACGGCTAGGACTAATAGGGTATCTAATCCTACTCGCTCCCCTAGCTTTCGTCTCTTAGTGTCAGTGCAGGCCCAGAAGAGTGCTTTCGCCGTTGGTGTTCTTCCCTATCTCTACGCATTTCACCGCTCCACAGGGAATTCCCTCTTCCTCTACCGCACTCAAGCTTCATAGTTTTTGCTGCTTGAATTCAGTTAAGCTGAATGATTTAACAACAAACTTGCGAAGCCACCTACAGACGCTTTACGCCCAATAAATCCGGATAACGCTTGCATCCCACGTATTACCGCAGCTGCTGGCACGCAGTTAGCTGATGCTTATTCCCCCGATACCGTCAGAACTTCTTCTCGAGGAAAAGGAGTTTACAGCCCACGAGCCTTCATCCTCCACGCAGTATTGCTCCGTCAGGCTTGCGCCCATTGCGAAAAATTCCTCACTGCTGCCTCCCGTAGGAGTCTGGGCCGTGTCTCAGTCCCAGTGTGGCTGATCATTCTCTCAAACCAGCTACTGATCGTTGCCTTGGTGAGCCATTACCTCACCAACTAGCTAATCAGACGCAAGCTCATCAAAAGGCGACGCATCAATAAATTGAAGCGCCATTTCAACTAACGTCATATAAGGGATTACCCATCGTTTCCAAAGGTTATACCTCTCCTTCCGGAAGATTCTTACGTGTTACTCACCCGTCCGCCACTCATTTTTTCATTGCTGAAAAGATGCGTACGACTTGCATGTGTTAAGCATACTGCCAGCGTTCATCCTGAGCCAGGATCAAACTCTCAAAAAATACAAAGGGTTCATGGAATCGATTATGATATTTTTTATTGAATCAATGGAATTTATTCGCAAAGCGAATAGATACTCAAGATCAATAATAAACTCAACATCGAGCAAGATGAACTTGATTCTATTCTAAATGATTGATTCATCTTTGAACAATATTGTCCGCCTCTAACATTTTTTGGTCTCTAGAGAATCGAGAGTTTCTATATTGTGCAGTTCCGTAGGGGAGAGTGTATGGTCTTGAGTAGATTGTTGGGATACGCCCATACTAGATTCCATACGCTCTAATACTTCGCCCCCGCCCGCGCATCGAACTCTATTCCGTATAGGGCATAGCCCCAATCATTGAGTAGTGGGGGCACGGGCGTAGCCCCAGCCCATGCAGTCTTCGGTAGGGGTGAGGGCTTCGCCCATGCCCAGACTCGATTCGTACCGTCCTGCTTCGCTGCTGCGAAGCAGTTTCGCTTCGCGAATACAGCATAGCCATTCAGCGAAGTTCGAGTCATTGATTCCATACGATTCCAAACACTACCAAACTTTAAACTGCCCGCTTTTACTCTGGTGTAGAGTAGAGCCTTCGATGTTGCGCTTCGCGCATACTCAATACCATACGCTCTACCATACAATAGACCCCTCGCGCGGCTACGCCCGACTGAATATTTAAAGCTGAGTTGATTTTCTTTTCATTTCATGAAATAATAATTGAGAGAGGGATTATAGTTCAATTGGTTAGAGCACCACCCTGTCACGGTGGAAGTTGCGGGTTCGAGTCCCGTTGATCCCGATTTTATTTTTGAATCTACTGCTTTTGCATATTTTTATGCAGAAGCTCCGTATTTACCGCCCCTTTATTTAATTGCATAATCAACGAGCCCTAATTAAATAGATCTTTATAAAAAGGGGTTCTATCAAGAGAAATTGAATATTCTAGAGTTCCCCTTCGGCGAAGCTCCCGCCACTTAAGGGAGCTCAGCCGTCAACCGTAATTTGGCAGAAAAAGTAGTGTTTCGTTGCTAGTATTGAATATTAGTGCACGCGGGCTTCGCCCATGCAAAGCCATACGCGCAAACACTACGAAACTGGATAAGCTCTCACGAGACAAATTTTTCACGAGTTGAAATTTTTTCAATCCCCTTTTCTATACTTTCTGACGTGTGTAAAAGCTTTTGTTGTTTATTCGAGAGGACCTGTCGTATCCAGTTTAAATAGATGGGGCCTCGAGTTGTACGTTGGGCTTCGCCCATACTCGATTCCACGTATTCGGTATTGACGTTCGTCAAACTCGAAACTGTTCTTAAATATTTTTCAATTAAATATAAAGATGATTCATTCATTACTTTAGACAAATCAGCAGCGCTTAAACCTTTTGTTTTTTTCCCAAAAAAGTCCCATGAAATGGAAGGATCAACTCCTTGTTTTTTACCATAAAGTTTTAAGAGACCAATTCGGGTTTGCTTTCCTGGAAATTGTAAACCAATAATTCGATCAAACCGACCAGAACGAATAAAAGCAGTGTCTAAATTTGGTAGAAAATTAGTTGTTCCAATTACTAAAAATCCATCTTCGGAAGAAAAGCTATCCATTTGGATTAAAAATTCTGTTAAAAGGGTAATATCGCAAGTTCGATTACCTGAACTCGTGGAAGTACGCTCATATTGATTTGACAAAGCTGTTGTTTCGCTCTGCGAATACGTGAAGCCACCTTCGATCAATTTTTCCAAGCAAGACTCGCCTGAGGCATAATCGGAAGTCGTATTCGCTTCGCGAAACTGTACGGTATTGTATTCACGGACAGTTGGCTTCTCTCCTGGGTATGGGCTATGCCCCACTACAGCTTTGGTACGCCCTCCTTTGCCCAGCTCAGCGTAGGGCGTAGCCTCGCCACTGATTGCTGAAAACAAAGCCAATTTATTATTTTTAATTCTTTGACTAGGGCTTGTGCTTCGTATTAGATTTGATGTTGAGTAGCTGATTGAGTTCGACCTTTGGTCGATTCCATACTCCTTTCCATACTCGATTCCACCAGTTGGTACTTTGCCAATCGAATCAATCTCATCAAGAAATAAAATACAGGGAGTATTTTTTCGAGCTTGCTTAAATAAATTTCGTAAACGAATTGCACCAATACGAGTACCACTTTCAATTTGCTTTTGAATTTCACTTGCCGATAAACAAATAAGCTTCACACCGGCTTCACCTGCGATGGCTTGGGCTAATAAAGTTTTTCCTGTTCCCGGAGGTCCTATAAAAAGATAGCCTTTTGGAAAGAGTTTGGGTTGACTATTGCTTTCGCTTTGCGAATACTTTCTATACTCAATACCAAACTTAAATGCTGTGTAGGGCTTCGGTGAAGCCGTTCCAGCCCCGATTTGTTGCGTAGCGGGGGCTTCGCCCATGGAGAGCGTATGGAATCGAGTTAGTCTTGATTTCGCTTTGCGAAAAGATTCCTGCATCGAACTCAACACCATGCGCATAGACTGCATACTACACTTCATACTTGGGGCTATGCAGTTTCGCGAAGCGAATACGCTACTCAACATCGAACTCAAAGAAAATGAACTGTATTTTTGCAAACTTTGAACCAGAGTACGCAGAATTGGTAAAAATTTTTCGATGCCTTCTACATCCTGAAAGCTCTTTCTATTTTGAGCTATTGTCAACATTCGAGTTTGAATTGTATATTCATTACGGATTGATTGACCTGGACGGATTCCTCGCCAAATATTGAAAAATGCCCAAAGAACAAAAATTTTACTTGCATAATTTGCAAATCGAAGAATTTCAAAAGCAAAAATATAAAAGTTGCCTGAATGTATTGCAGTGTTCAGTATTGACCTTCGGTCAAACTCACCATTCATCTTCATTTCATAAGAATATAAATCGTGCATGCATGGGCTCGGGCTTTCCACCTGCCCGGGCGAAGCCCCTGCCTCGCCAATCTTTATTCCAAGCCTCTCTGTGAGGAATGGAGTTCGTTGTTGAGTAGTCTTGAGTTCAACCTTTGGTCGATTACATACCATATCCTGCCTCTCAATACCCGACGCCATACTCGATTCCCAAGAGTTTCGAGTTTGACAAACGTCAATACCGAAAACAGTATATCTCGATAATTTAAAAGATGTTAATGTCAACAAAAATCCCAAAATTATAACGTATGGAATAATACAAATGAGCAGGGCCAAAGGCCTCTGAATCTTACTTGCAAATTTTCGAAAGGGGGCGTACGAGTTCGATGTACCTCGATTCGTGGGGGGGGTTTGAATCCTAGTGGAGTAGCTTGTTGCGTATTCGGTATTGACGTTCGTCAAACTCGAAACTGCATACTCCGTTCCATACTCAATACTCGCGGGCTGGAACGGCACGGGCGTAGCCCCAGCCGAGGCCCATATGCTTGGACGAAGTCCAAAAAGTGTTGACACATTGAAAAGGTATTCTTCGATTTCGAGAAAAATCTTATAAATTCTTGTTATACCATTTTCAGAAAAAAGAAAGACAAGACGAGAAATATTTCTTTTTTTATATGCCGTAAAAATTGATTGTTCTCGGGTATTCCGTCCTGTAGATTCGCGAGGGGTCATACTCGATATATTTGTACCGCTGGTGTTTTGTATGAAGTCAGGAATCGAGGATCGAAGAGCGTCTGATGCAGGAATCTTTTCGCAAAGCGAAATCAACTCTAACTCGATTCCATACAATACGTTATTGGAGTTTGTTTCGATTTTGCCGTTCGCCAATCGTTGAGTTCGCTGTACCGAGCTTCGCTCCGTAGGGCTCAGAAGTTTCGCTACGCGAAAACGGCATGGGCGAAGCCCGCGCCCCATATCCTGCCTTTCCATATTCGATTCCATACAATACGTTACATCAGCCTCGGTCGATTCCATACTCAATATCAACCCCGAAGATTCGAAGGGGGTGACGTTTTGTCGATTTCGTTTATAAATAAAATGTGAAAAAAATGAAAATAAAACTTGAGAAATCATAAAAAAGTACTTGTTTCGAGTTTGACAGTTTCGAGTTTGGAAGTGTTTGAGTTCGATGCGCGGGCTATGCCAGGAGCCAAGCTCGCGCATCGCCCTAACTCGATTCCAATGATTGAGGCTATGCCCTATACCGAATACGTCAATACCGAATACGGTTTATTAGGACGTAATTTATATGGCGTAGAGCTTTTGGTATCGAGTTAGAGTAGTGGGGGCACGGGCGTAGCCCCAGCCCATGCAGTCTTCGGTAGGGGAGAGGGCTTCGCCCATGCCCAGACTCGATTTGTGCCGTTACAGCATAACCATTCAGCGAAGCTCGAGTCAGTAATTCCATACGATTCCTGCATCGAAGGCTCTACCATACTGCCCATCAGTTAACTTCCCACTTTAAATGCATCAACAAATAAACCAAATAAAAAACCAATTTTTATGGAATTAAGGTATACGATCGGCTGCATTTTTGAGTCAGGGCTGTTTCGAGTTTGGCGAACGTCAATACCGAATACGCGTCTTCGGTAGTGTTGAGTGTATGGTGTTGAGTTCGACCTTTGGTCGATTCCATACTCAGACTCGATTCGTAGCGTACGCCCACTTCCATTTTGCATAGATTGAGCTGAAGGGCGACGCCCCAATGTCCCGCCAAATGGTAGTTTTTCCAGAAAAAAAAGAAAATTTAAGGATTCTAAAAGAAGAAGTAAAAAAAAAGACGAGAATTCTCCACAAAATGTTGGAAAAAGATTTCCACTCACAAATCCAAACAAGAAAAGAAAAAAATGAAAAAAAAGTTTTGCTTTCATTTTTGATATTGAGTTCGTATATGCATATTCGATATTAAGTATGCTGTAGAGGGTCTTATGCAGTATGATAGAGCGTATGGAATGGAGTATGGGCGTAGCCCAACAATCTACTCAACATCAAAGACTCTACGCAACATCGAACTCGTCAAAGTGAAGGAACAATTTGACGGAAAATCGCTTGATAAACATGCAGATCATCATGTAAATAAGGGGATTTTTGTGTATTTTCAAAAAGTTCACGAATATATGAAAATTTTGGTTTTCCTTTTGTATTATTTTGAAGTTTTTTACTTTCAGGAGGTGCAGTAGATTGAGTGGTGCTTCGCCCATGTTGAGTTGATGTAGCGTATTCGCTTCGGGAAACTGCAGAGCCTCGATTCTGTTGCAGCGAATATCGTTCTTTTATTTTTTGTAATTGACGAATTGTTTCATATGACATGCTGGAATCAATGTTCAGTTTAACCGAAGGTTGATTCGATACTCGAATACTACTATCCGTACTTCGGCTGTTTCGGTATTGACCTTCGGTCAAACTCGATTGCTGCTTCAAACTCGATTCGTGCCGTACTGTTGTACGATATTTGATTTTTGCATCATCTAAAATTTCTTCAATTTTATTTAAGAAAAAAGAATTATATTTTAAATAAGCATCCGATTTTTGTTCTTCATTTAAAGGAGGCCGACCACTTAATGTTCTACGAGCATTAATTCTTTCAATCGGAAGATGTCGATCCACTGGTAAATTTTTCTCACGATGTCGAATATTCGAATCAAAACTTGGAAATTCTCGTTGAAAAATTTTTGTAATCTTTCCCTCGCCTGGGCGAAGCTGTCCAGCCTCATCAACAGCGGGGGAATTGTTGTATTCGGTTTTGACGTTCGTCAAACTCGAAACTGCTGTCATTGAAGGCAAAAATTCCATCGGGTATTGTGTCACGAGTCGCCAAGTGTATTGAATGCTTCCAAGAAGAAGAGTTCCTATAATACAAAAACTTAGTAATTTATTTAAGAAGAAACTTGGGCTTCGTCCCGAGCTCTGAGATTCAGTTCCTCTATGGGCTTTGCCGTAGAGGCTATGCCCTACTGCTCCTGTAACTCGCCAAATAGAGGCGGCCCCTTTCAAAAGAAAAATAAAACTTAGAAGAATACCAAATGAACCGGCAATAAATCCGAGAATATACATGAAACCAAAATGACTGACGATATCTTGACTTAAAAGTAATCTCGATGCCGTTGCTGGAAATATTGGATTCAAGAACATCAGACAAAAATTTAATAAAAAAATTTGTTTCGGCGCAGTTATATTAGAAATTCGAGAAACTGCTGGCCAAAGGCTCTGTATGGCACGAATCGAGTTTGATCTTGCGCTTCGCGCAAAAGCACCTCCGAGACTGGGCTCTGCAGTATCGATGTTGAGTAGGGCGTCGCCTCTCCGTATAACAAAGTCCGCCGCCCCCCCAGATAAAAGAGAAACTTTTTGGTGATAAAAATCTGTTGCAAGTTTTAACAGAAGACTCATGCCAAGAAACGAAAGAAAGGGTTCACTCGTGTACCAAAATTGAATAAGGGGGCGATATCCAAGAGACATAAGGCTCAAGAAGCTGATCTGACCAAAGAGTATTCCAAGAAAAGCACTCATTCCAATATGTATGCCATCAAAAAGAAAATATCTTAAACACAAAAAAAAGGGAACAGAAAACGGAAGACTTAAAAGAATTCCATGAAAAAGGCCAACAAATAAATTTTCATTTGACCGAAAATATGAAATATCTAATTCAAAAAAATTCATAATTCAAAGGATAATTTGCATGAACGTAGAGTGTATGAAATCGACCGAAGGTCGAACTCAACAACATACTGGCACGAATCGAGTTTGATGGGGGCACGGGCGTAACCCCAGCCCATGTTGATGCGGGGCTCGAGTTTAATGCAGGAATCTTTAGTCTTCGACCTTCTGTCGATACCATATCAAGACTAACTTGATTCCGTACGCCCATCCGAAGCCCGCGTAGCTTGATATTGCATCAGAATTGCGAGTTTGATGTTGAGTTCGACCTTTGGTCGATTCCATAACCCCAACTTGATTCTACGGCATCGCCCATATCAATACCAAAGGCTACCAAAGACTGTGTATTCGGTATAGGGTAGGGGCTACGCCCGTGCCCCATTCGTCAAACTCGAAACTGCATAATATGCGCAACCGAAGAGTGCCGGCGGATGTACGTTGCATGTTTTTTCTTTTATTTTATGAAATCGATGTAAAAAAATCAAGAGAAATTGGATCTGTCGAAGTGTTGAGTCTTGGGCTCCGCCCATACGATTCCGCGCATCGAACGCAAGATCAAACCTCGAGTTCGGTGCAGGAATGGGGCATAAGCCCATGGGCTTTGCTGTATTAGGTTCGCGGGCTTCGCTCTTGTATTCGCTTCGCTCTAAGCCCGCGCTACTCTAACCTCGAGTTCGATGCAGGGCTCGAATGGGCGGAGCCCAACACTGCCCTAATTCGATTCCGTACATTCCAATACAACAACAAGTCAATACCTGGGCTTGTTCGCTTCGCGAAACTCCTACTCCCGTGCCCCATACATCCAATAATAAATATTTTTTGTTCTTTTGAAAACGAAATACTTGCAAAATAAAAAAATTTCTTTAATATAAAAAAAGAAAAGAAAAACTTGTTGCAGAGTTTATTCGCGTACAGCTTTGCCGAGGCGAAAGATTCATGTTGCATATGGGGGTGTAGAGTGTTCGATGCACGGAATCTTATGGAATCAATGACATGGGCTGGGGCTACGCCCGTGCCCCGTCAAGCTACTCAACATCTACTCAACATCAAAATCGATTTACGCAATACCGAAATCTGCATATTCGGTATAGGGCTGGGGCTACGCCCGTGCCCCATTCGCACAAACTCGAATCGATCAATACGAAACTCGAAACTCCATATTTGATACAATACCGCATACTCAATCGCGAATCTAATTGAGTATGCAGTATTGATCTGCGCGAAGTAGTTTCGCGAAGCGAAAATGCATAAGGCTCTATATTCCAGCCCCCATCAAACTCGATTTCTGCATCGACGTTGCGTTCGATGCGCGGAATCGTATGGGCGGAGCCCAAGACTACACTAACTCGATTCTCCGGCTTCGGTTTGGCGTACGAAATTAAGTATGCAGTCTATGCGTTTGATCCAATCGACTAAAGTCAAACATCAATATCAAGATATATGGGCGAAGCCCCTATTCAACTCGAGTTGGAGTAGTGGGGGCACGGGCGTAGGAGTTTCGCGAAGCGAACAAGCCCATGTCATTGATTCCATACGATTCCTGCATTATTCAAGAATTCAAAATATATGCCAACTATTCAACAACTTGTTCGTTGCGAAAGAACAAAAAGAGAAAAGAAAACAAAAGCACCTGCTTTGCAAATGTGCCCACAACGACGTGGAGTATGTACTCGTGTGTATACAACAACTCCGAAAAAACCAAATTCTGCATTACGTAAAGTAGCCCGTGTTCGCTTAACTTCTGGATTTGAGATTACTGCTTATATTCCGGGCATTGGGCATAATCTTCAAGAACATTCAGTGGTTCTGGTTCGTGGTGGAAGGGTGCGTGATCTCCCAGGTGTTCGATACCATATTATTCGTGGAACATTAGATGCATCTGGAGTTAAAGATCGCACAAATTCTCGTTCAAAATATGGCTCAAAGAAAAAAGAGAAAAAATAGCGTGAACGGCAAGAATCGAGTCTGGGCATGGGCGAAGCCCTCTCCCCTACCGAAGACTGCATGGGCTGGGGCTACGCCCGTGCCCCGTCAAGCTACATGAGCTGGGGCTACGCCCGTGCCCCCACTACTCTAACTCGATTACATACACTACCGAACACTGCCGAAGCATTATAATAAAGAGAGGCTTTTCTATGTCGCGCAGAACAACAGCGAAAAAACGACTTGTTTCCCCAGATCCAATTTATCGTAGCCGATTAGTTAGTATGATTTTGAGCCGTTTATTACAAGATGGAAAGAAAAGTATTGCACGTCGTATTTTTTATGAATCAATGGAAACTTTAGAACAACTGAGCCGCACTTCAACGCCTGTTTCGCGAAGCGAAAATGTTGGGTCAGGGGCCTCGGCTGGGGCTAAGCCCGTGCCGTTCCAGCCCAGTATGGAATCTAGTATGGAATCGACCGAAAGTGCAAATGCAGAAAAAGTCTCACTGAAAGTATTCCAACAAGCAGTTTTAAATGTAACTCCAGTTGTCGAAGTGAAATCAAGACGTGTTGGTGGTTCTAATTATCAAGTGCCTCTCGAAGTGAATGCTGAAAGGGGGACTTCGCTCGCTCTTCGTTGGATTGTTCAATCAGCTCGTCAGAGACCTGGCCGAGAAATGGCCACAAAGTTAGCAAATGAATTGCTCGATGCATCGAATAAAACAGGAAATGCTATTCGAAAACGTGAAGAAACGCATCGAATGGCAGAAGCGAATAAAGCCTTTGCAAATTATCGTTTTTAGCCTGAACGTATGATCAGTTTCGAGTTTGGAAGTGTTTGCGCGTACGCGCGCAATGATTGGGGCAGGAGCGAAGCTCGAGCACAAAACATGGGTAGTGTTTGCGCAAGCGCAATTCGTGCCCCCACACTACCAAACACATTGATGAATATGGGCATACAGAATCGAGTTAGAGTTGATATGGTATCGACAGAAGGTCGAAGACTAAAGATTCTTGCATCGAACTCGAGGCCCTGTTTGACGAGGGTCAATACCAAACATTATAATAAAGACAATGGGGTTATAGCTCAGCTGGTAGAGTGGCTCGTTTACACCGAGTTTGTCGGCGGTTCGATTCCGTCTAACCCCAAAATATTCTCTCTCCAATATTCGCTCTGCTGTAATAGGCGTAGAGTGTATGGGCAAAGCAGAACGGCACGAATCGAGTCTGGGCATGGGCGAAGCCCTCTCCCCTACCGAAGACTGCATGGGCTGGGGCTACGCCCGTGCCCCCACTACTCTAACTCGATACCATACTGCCCTACTGCAAAAAAAAACGATATCCTGGGCCCATCGTCTAAGGGATAAGACAGAAATCTTCTAAGTTTCTAATCTAGGTTCGAGTCCTAGTGAGCTCATCATTTTTCCTCTGTAGTATTCGGTATTGATCGAGGATCAAACTCGAAACTGGTTCGATGCAGGAATCGTATGGAAGCAATGACTCGAGCTTCGCTGAATGGCTATACTGTAATGGCACGAATCGAGTCTGGGCATGGGCGAAGCCCTCTCCTTTACCGAAGACTGCATGGACTGGGGCTACGCCCATGCCCCGTCAAGCTACTCAACATCGAACAGTCTCCATGGCTCTATTCGCAAAGCAGTATTGATATGGGCGAAGCAGGAGGGCTATGCCCCTACATCAAACAACACATTCACCAAAATAAAATACATATTTTTAAAAAAAATTTGCTTTCCTGTATAGTTTCGCTACGCGAAAACGCCTATGCAGTATAGTAGAGGGCGTAGCCCATACACTCTACGTTTATTTGCCGATTGCGCTTTGCGCATACTCGAAAAGTAATCAATGACATGGGTGAAGAAGAACGGCACGGGCGTAGCCCCTGCCGAGGTCAAGCTACTATATACGGGCAAAAATTTGACAATAAAAAAATATGGCACGCGAAAAATTTGAACGTAAAAAACCACATGTAAATATTGGAACAATTGGACACGTTGATCACGGGAAAACAACATTAACTGCTGCAATTACTATGACACTTGCCGTTATGGGAGGATCTGTTGGAAAAAAATATGCTGATATCGATTCATCACCAGAAGAAAAAGCGCGTGGTATCACAATTAATACCTGCCACGTTGAATACGAAACAGAAAACCGCCATTATGCGCATGTGGATTGTCCTGGACACGCTGATTATGTGAAAAATATGATTACCGGTGCTGCACAGATGGACGGTGCTATTCTTGTTGTTTCTGGTGCCGATGGACCAATGCCACAAACAAAAGAGCACATTCTTCTTGCAAAACAAGTTGGTGTACCCAATGTTGTTGTTTTCTTAAATAAAGAAGACCAAGTGGATGACGCCGAACTTTTAGAACTTGTGGATATGGAAGTTCGTGAAACTTTAAGCAATTATGAATTCCCAGGAGATGAAATTCCAATCGTTCCAGGATCTGCCTTACTTGCACTTGAAGCTTTAACGGAAAATCCAAATATCGTTCGCGGCGATAATAAATGGGTTGATAAAATTTATGGCTTAATGGACGCAGTCGATTCGTATATTCCAACACCTGCACGTGAAACCGATAAACCCTTTTTAATGGCAGTTGAAGATGTTTTCTCAATTACAGGTCGTGGAACAGTAGCGACTGGACGTGTAGAACGTGGAGCTGTAAAAGTTGGTGATACTGTGGAAGTTGTAGGAATTAGAAATACACGAAATACAACGGTGACAGGCCTTGAAATGTTCCAAAAAACACTGGATGAAAGCGTTGCTGGTGATAACGTTGGTATTCTTCTTCGTGGGATCCAAAAAAATGATATTGAACGTGGGATGGTTCTTTCTGCGCCGGGTAGTATTACACCGCATAAACAATTTGAAGCCCAAGTCTATATTTTAAATAAAGAAGAAGGTGGACGCCATACCCCGTTCTTCCCTGGATATCGACCACAATTTTATGTTCGAACAACAGATGTAACTGGAAAAATTGAATCATTCCGTGCGGATGATGGTAGTGAATCTTCAATGGTTATGCCTGGTGACCGTATTAAAATGATTGTTGAACTTATTCAACCGGTTGCTATTGAAAATGGAATGCGATTTGCTATCCGTGAAGGTGGTCGAACAGTTGGTGCTGGGGTTGTATCAAAAATCATTGCGTAGTAAATTTTTTCGCAGGGCTCAGGAGTTTCGAGTTTGGCGAACGTCAATACCGAATACGGCATGGGCGAAGCCCGCGCCCCATATCCTGCCGGCGAAACTTTTTCGACGTTGGGGGCTTGGAGCGAAGCTCGTGGAGCGAAGCTCGTGGAGCGAAGCTCGTGGAGCGAAGCCGTATTGTATCGAGTATGGAATCAATGACATGGGTTGGGGCTACGCCCGTGCCCCGTCAAGCTACTCAACATC
>Ga0208942_1000129_pt1 | contig 35379 bp, 48 predicted proteins | sample GreLakmeSU08MSRF_FD_187704 | JGI IMG/M metagenome (GOLD analysis project Ga0208942, IMG submission 187704) | Freshwater lentic microbial communities from great Laurentian Lakes, MI, USA - Great Lakes metaG SU08MSRF (SPAdes) | ecosystem: Environmental > Aquatic > Freshwater > Lake | place: Great... | reverse complement strand
GCTAGAAAATACTTTTGATCCTCTCCTTTTCCTTGCCAGAAACCCTCTATTCCAGCGGCAGCAAAAGCCTTTTCAACAAACTCGCTAATAGGGTGCGTCTCGTTGCTAGATAGGATATAATCTTTGATTTTTTTAGAAAGGAATGATGTTCTCCACGTTTCACTTCTAGCGTTTTGACCGTCGTGAATGTAGTGAAATTCTGCGTCTTCTAGTTCTGATTGTATGTGGCCGTTAAAGTTTTCTTGATTGAGCATTAACCATACGCCTTCTACGAAGTCTTCAGAGTCAGACCAATCTCTTTTTGAGCTAAGGTTTCCAAGCTCTATGGGTAGAAACGGTTTTTGCCCTTTGATTGCTTTCGCTATTCTGGCTACGCCTTTGGAAATCTTTCTAGTCACGAACTCCTCGCCGCGTTTTGTTCCTTCGTGGTTAAATAATATGCCATGAACTGCGTACATATCGTAAGACTCTCTGTAGACTTTAACTATGTGTCTCGCTGAAGCTTTGGATGCGCCATATGGGGATCTTGGCTTTATTGGGTGGACGATGTCTTGAGGAGAGTAGTCTACGTTGCCCCACTCTTCACTGCTTCCGGCGCTATAGAACCGGCATTGTGGTTGAAGCCTTCTAATTGCTTCAAGGCATCTTAATACCCCTAGGGAGTTTACGTCAAAAACCTGAAGCGGCATATCCCAGCTGCATCCGACAAAGCTGTTTGCGGCAAAATTGATAAAATAATCTGGTTGTATATCTTTTACTAGCTTATCTATGCTTATTGAGTCTGACATGTCCCCATAAACAAGTTGAAAATCGAGGTGATCAAGAAACGCGGCGCAATTTACAAAGTTAGGGTTGGAAGAGCGCCTGACCATGCCGAAGACCTTTATCCCGCCCCTTTTGAGAAGAAGTTCGCACATGTTGGCCCCATCCTGGCCGAGAGTGCCTGTGATTAATACTTTTTTATACACTGTTTCGTTCATACCAATTATACGTAGATTTCAATCCATCGTCTAATTTAATTTTATACTCCCAGCCCGACTTATTAAGGAAAGAAACGTCTAGGAGCTTCCTGAGCGCGCCATCTGGTTTATCTAGCTGATACTTGATTTTTCCAGTAAATCCGGTTATCTTTGCTATCTTTTCGGCGAGCTCTGAGATGGATATATCTACGCCTGTTCCGATGTTGATATGAGAGACCCCTTTATCGTAAACCTCTTTTGCGCTTATAGTGTTTAAGACGTGAAGGCAAGCATCGGCCATGTCGTCGACGTGCATGAACTCTCTTTTCGCTTTGCCAGTCCCCCAAACCTCGACTTCCTGTGCGCCGCTTGCCTTCGCCTCGTGGAATCTCCTGAGAAGTGCCGGTAAAACATGAGCGTCCATTGAATCAAAGTTATCATTTTCGCCGTAAAGATTTGTTGATATTACGGAAACAAAATTACTACCATATTGCCTATTGTAGCTTTCACACATTTTTATCCCAGCTATCTTAGCAATTGAGTCGGGCTCGTTAGTACATTCTAATGGAGAGTTTAGGAGATACTCTTCTTTGATAGGCTGATTGGCAAACTTCGGATAGATAGAGGACCCTCCTAAAAACAACAACTTCTTTACCCCGAAAAGATAAGAGCAGTGGATGATGTTGCTTTGAATCTGTAGGTTGTCGTACATGAACTCCGCTCGATAGGAGTTGCTGGCATGAATTCCGCCTGACTTGGCCGCAGCCAGAATAACCACCTCTGGTCTATAAGCAGCAAAGAACGCTTCGACCATGTCTTGTCGTCTTAGGTCTAAAATCCTTTTGTCGGCCTTTATGAAGTTGCCGCTAATTTTCCTGCCGATGGCTGATCCGATCATTCCTTTGTGACCAGCGATAAAGACCCTGCTTGTGTCTATTGTTTCAAAAGGCATAAGGGGCTTTTACGTTATTTTTGTTTATCCAGTCTTGGAGTTTCATGGCGGGCGCGTACCCAAGCAGGCTCTTTGCCTTGGATATATCTGCCGTACTGTTTCTAGCTTCTCCTGGTCTGGCCGGAATAAAACGGCGTCTTCCGCCTATCATTTCACAAACTTCTAAAATACTGTGGCTTTCTCCCATTCCGATGTTGAACGTTTCCCCAAGTACGCTTTCATCTTTGGAAAACGCGGCCAGTAAATTAGCTGCGATAACATTTGAGACGTGAGTGAAGTCCCTTCTTTGCAAGCCATCTCCGACTATCGACATGTCTTCTCCGGCAGATTTCTGCCTCAAAAAGGCGCCGATAACGGGAGCGTACTGCCCGCTTAAGCATTGGCCTTCCCCGTAAACATTAAAATACCTGAACGTCACGGTTCCAAGCCCAAATAAACTGTAATACATTCTGCACAAGTCTTCCGCCGCCGCTTTGGATACTGAGTAGGGGTTTAGGCAATCGTTCTTCGCGTCTTCTTTGAGCGGTGGCGTATTCTTCAAACCATAGGCGGAAGACGTAGACGAGTACATTACCTTTTCAACCCCACAAGCTCTAGACGCCTGAAGCACGTTACAGGTGCCAACGAGGTTCACTTGGCAAGCTCTTTGCGGTCTGAGTAGTGTGGGTTGGATTCTAGATTCTGCCGCTAAATGAAAAACGAATTTAGCCCTCTCGAAGAGGGGTAGGATGCCCTCGTAATCGCAGATGTCTATTTTATGATACGCTGCTTGATGGTTTCTGGGAAGCGCGTTAGCATACTCCGCAGACTCATCGTCAATGACTGTTACTTGATGGCCCAGCTCGACTAGCCTATTTACGAGATGGCTTCCTATAAACCCCGCACCGCCAGTAACTACGGCTTTCACGTTTTCGCATGGTTCTCTAGATACCATGAAAAAGTTTTTTGAATGCCGTCTGAGAATTTCGTAAACTCGAAGTCGCCTATAATCTCTAAAAGCTTTGCGTTGCTTCCGTCTTTTCTGAACTGTCCGTCAAATTTACCGTTGAACGAGTATTCGAAATTTGATCCTACTGCTTTTTTAGTTATCTCTATGAGTCCTTTAATAGAGAGGTTCTCGTGCGGGGCGACAATAACTGGACTAGGTCCATTATGATTTTCTATTAAAGCTGGAATTATCTTACACAAGTCGTCTACAAAAAGTTGCTGTCTTAATGGATTGCCCGTGCCCCAAAATTCTAAAGGACCGTCTTTTCTGTCCGCGATCTTCTGTAGTAGAGATGCTATGAAATGCGCGTTTACATCACCAAAATGATCATGTGGGCCATACAGGTTTGACGGACAAAACGTGGAGTAGTTGAGTCCGTGCTGATCTCTAAGGGCCAGGGAGAAGGTCTGTAAGCCCCTCTTGGTTTCTGCATAGGCTCGATTCGTGGGTGGAGCCTCGCCATCGAACATGTCTTCCTCAACCATCGGGTAACGTTCGAGCGCGTCTGGAAAAGCGCAAGTGCTAAGAGACGATAATACTCGCTTGATCCCAACCTCCGCGCACGCCTGTAAGAGATTGGTATTTATTAGGGTATTTTCTCTGTAGATCGTCGCTTGATTTTCGACGTTATACTTTACCCCTCCGACTTTGGAAGCGAGATGTAGGACGACGTCCGGCTTGTGATCGATGAGAGTCTTTAGTATCGAGGACTTATTGGTTAAGTCACAGTCGGCAGAAGATAAATAAGTCCAAGAAGGATAAAAATCTTTCAGCCTTTTTCCGAGGAAGCCGCTGCCTCCGGTTACTAAAATTGCCTTTTCCTTAATTAGTGGCTTCATGTAATAAGCAGTTTAAAAAATCCATCCACGGTGCTCTTTATATACGCGACCTTCTCCTGATTGATTCCTTTGAACGTTCCTAAGAATAACGTGTCTCTTGTGGATTTGTCTGCGTTCGGGAATTTTTTATCTTTATTAAGCTCGTACTGCTCACTATAGGCTGGGTGGTATAGGCAGTTTCCAGTGAAGTAAGATCTCGTTTGTATTTTATGACTTTCTAAGTAGTCGACAAACTCTTGCTTTGTGAATGGCGCACCGTCTTTGACGGTTAGAAGAAAACCGAACCAGCACGGATCTGACTTCGCTGTTGGGCGCGGCAACATGAAATAATCTTCGTATGGAGAGAAAATCTCCATCAAAGCTTTGTAGTTGTCTCTTCTTGCTTTGTCTAGGTCTGGCAACTTCTCTAGCTGCTGGAGGCCCATTGCAGCCTGTAGGTCTAAAGGTTTTAAGTTAAAGCCCATTTCAGAAAAGACATATCTGTGGTCATATGAGACATCAGGCAGGTTTTTGAACCAGTTTTTAAATCTATTTCCACAAGCAGTCCCGCACGTTACTGGCCCTGGCATCTTGAGGTTGCAATAACAGTCCCGGCCCCAATCGCGAATGCTAGATAGCGCTCTTTTGACTATCGCATCGTTTGTGGCTACGAAGCCGCCCTCCCCCATAGTCATGTGGTGAGCCGGAAAGAATGAACACGTAGACATGAACCCGAAAGAGCCAAGTTTTTTGCCATCGTATGTTGAGCCTAGCGCGTCGCAACTGTCCTCTAAAAAGACTAGATTGTACTCTTTGACTAGAGCCATTAGTCTATCCATGTCCGGGGGATTGCCCAAGACGTGCGCAAACATTATGCCTCTAATTTCCTTGTCGTTTTTTAAAACCTCCTCTACGTGATCTAAGCTTAGGTTAAGGCTTGGTAGGTCAACGTCAACGAATACGGGGGTGTATCCTGATTGGATGATGGGGTTTAAAGTCGTAGGAAAGCAGACGACCGGAGTAATTATCTTTGCGCCCTTGGGGAGCGTCATGGATTTAGGCAGGATGTTCTTTGAACTCATGGTATATACCATAAGCAGATTCGCAGAGCTTCCGGAGTTTGTGATGACGCCCTGAGATTTTCCTAAATGCTTGGGGAATTCGGCTTCAAATTTGCCGCAATTCTTTCCGAAGATCAACCATTCGCTTAGTAGGCTTTCTACTGCTGCGACGTACTCTTTATCATCGAAGGTTGGCCCGGAGTATTGCAGCCAGTCTTTCGACGCCTCCCACTTCTCTCCGACCTTTTTCTCTATGACGTATTCAGAGATTAACTTTAAAATTTGATTTAACTTGTCGTTGTCTGGCATAATATTTTATAAACTCGTCTTATGCCTTCGTCTAGGCCGATAGGCTCGATTGGTAATGCAGAAATCCCAACGTAGAATGACATTTTATCAGACTCGCCCTCTTCGATTTGGACGCCGTGCGATCCTAGTGTATTTATGAATTTAGCTATTTGGAGTAGAGTTTTTTTTTCTCGATAGCAACAGTCTACGTTCTTAGCCCCGCCATTTAAGAGATAATAGTCCACTAAAGAGACCAGATCTTCCATGTAAAGAAAGTCCATCTGTTTATTGGCGTGGACTTGGATGGGTTTATTCTCAATATACTTCTTTAAGTTTGCTTTAATGAACCTCGTCTCCAGCTCGTTCTCATCAAAAACAGCAAAAATTCTAAGATTATAGAATCCATCCCTCTTCTCTATTAACTCGGAAATCATTCTTTTACTTATTCCATATGGACTGTGCGGCGCGTAGAGCTCTGCTCCAGAGCCAAAGTGTATTAGCTTTTTAAATTTATCCGAGTTATTTAATAAATTGCCATACATTTTTAAGTTGCCGTCTATGACATCTGCTTCGTCGGGGTGAAGCCTGGAGCCACCTTTTACAGCCGTGTGGACTACGGCGTCGTACTTTTTATCTTTAAACCATAAGTCTGTCGAGCGCTCGTCTCGCAAGTCAAAGTTGTCTCTGCTTATGGATTCGACTTTATGACTCTTTTGTAAAGCTTTTGAGATTGACTTGGCTACGTATCCGTTTCCGCCGGTAATTAATACGTTCATAGTAAGTCGTCCGCGTATTTGCTAAGTCCACAAATTGTCCTCTCTATTTCAGCGTCGTCTAGAACGACTATCTGATTTGGGTATTTCAATTCGAACACCTCGCCGATAACCGGCGTCTTCTTCGGTATGCCTCCGGTTAGGATTATTTTAGTGGTAGTTTTAACATCTATGAATTCGTCGTATTGGTTGATGTAGCTTTTTAGCATTGAAGCTAGTAAATTTTTAATTGAAAAGCTGTCTTCGTTTATTCCCGTTATCGACCCTCCGCTGCTGTAGCCTAGTGCCTGACTGAAAACCCTTAAGTCTAAATCTAAAGATCCCTTCTGCACTTCTGATGCGGAGAGACTGTTTAGTAGGGGGAAGATATTTACTCCAAGCTCGCCAAAGAACTTTCTAAAAACCGCAAACGCTCTTCCGCTCGGAATATAGCAAACCGTATGGATCTTGCCAAATAAATTATACATCACTTGAGATCCGGTACCCATATTAATTAGCAGTTCCCCGGCTTTCAAGTCGAAATGTTTTGCGACGCAGTTAGTATCTCCGAGGCTGCTATAGATAGGCACGCCGTTAATTTGACCAAGCACTTTAACGGTCTCTAAGCCATTGCCGCAGCCAAGAAGGGAGCTGGCCTGGTGTTCGTGGATATGAAAGTTATCTTCTCCATAAAATAAACCGCCAACAAGGCACGACGGACTTTTTGGAATGGCGGGTTTTTCTGAGCATTTCCAAGAATAATAAATGTCATCGACGTAGTATCCCCCCAAAATAGAGCATGCTAAGATTCGGTCTACGCCCGAATACAAGCGAATGATTTTATCCAGAACAGCTCTTACTTGCTCTTTATTCACCTTGCTATGGGTTACGAACGGGGACGTGAGCCAGGATTGGTCGCCGAAGGTCTTTGAGTCGCTATCGTATAGGGCGTGTTTTACAAAGGACGCGCCAAAATCAATTAATAAATATTTCATTCAATCTCACCTCGAGGGCCTCGTCTACCCTTGTCTTCGTATAGATAGTCTTTCCAGGCTCGAGAGTTCTGACGAATGAAATCTCGTTTCCAGCGACTTTTTTATCAGTTCTTAGTCCGGCGATCATCTTAGACCTGTCCAGGTGTTTAATTTTGTCTAAGCTTGTAAACCTAGATACCAAGCCGCTAACCATTGGAGAGTTGTCAAATAGCTTGTTAATGATCTCTATTCCTAGAAGTACGGCCTCTCCGTGCGTAATCTTATAGTCCGAAAGCGGCTCTATGACGTGCCCAAATGAATGGCCCAAATTGAGAGACTTCCTTTCTAGCTTTTCAAACTCATCGAACTCCACGACGGCCTTCTTGATTGCTAAGGAATGATAGATGAGTTCTTTTAGGGTGAAGTTGTTGAAATTCTTTACGTAAAAATTTCCACCAATTAAGAACAGCTTCACTATTTCGCCCTTGCCGGAAACGACGTCTTCATCGGTTAGGCTCTTTATAAAGTCTACGTCTATGATGACCTGCTTGGGGGCAGAGAAGAGGGCCAGTTGATTCTTATGTCCGGAAAAGTTCAGAGCCGTCTTTCCTCCGATACAGCTATCGCATTGGGAGAGGAGCGTTGTCGGAATGAACACCCAGTCTATTCCTCTCTTGTAAATTTTCGCCGTAAACGCGGCCAAGTCCTGAATGATGCCCCCTCCAATTGCTACAAGCGTGTTCCCCTTATTGAAATTAAACTCTAAAAGCTTTTTGGATATTTCAAGGACAGTCTCTACCGACTTGATGTTCTCGCTTGGATCAATTACCATTAGCTTGGAATGAGTTATTCCGTATAGCTCCTTAACCTTTGCGTCTACGAGAACGACGTGATCTTCTGAGAAAGAGTTATGAAACTTCTCAAAAATAACGCTATAGTCTTCTGGAAAAGACTTAATAGTGATTTGGTTTTTGACTTCTGGACTTACCCAAAAATCCTTTCCTTCTATGTCGAATCGATTCACATCAAATACCCCTGAGCGAATAACCACCGTCAACCACGATATTTTGACCGGTTATGTGCTGGTTCTTGTCAATGAAATATGAGCAAACCTTAGCTATCTCGCGCGCGGGGGTGAGCCCGAGCGGGACATTTTGCTTTAAAAAATTAATTCTTTTCTTGGAGTTGTTCTTTCTGGTAAGGTCAGTATCTACAAATCCTGGAGATATCATGTTCACTTTGATCTCTTTTGCGCTCATCTCTAGAGCTAGGGTCTTCACTGCTCCGTAAAGCGCGTGCTTGGAAACCGTGTACTGGAGTCTCTGCTCTTTAGTGCATGCTGAATAAAGTGACCCTATCGCTAGTATGCTGCCTCCGGCTTGAATGTCAAGCTGACCGCATAATTTAATGAAGCTTATTGTGTTTATGTTCAGTAGCCTGTTAAACTCCTCAGTCTTTATTTTGTCGTAAGGCGCAAGCGTATTGATTCCCGCGCAATGGATAAAGCTATCCACCTTCTGAGTTTTCAGTTTGAAATCGGAACTTAGGTCTAGCTCTTTTGAGGACGGGCTTATTACTTCGGCGCCAAGCCATAGTAAGGCCTTTTTGATTTCTTTACCTATACATCCGTTCCCTCCTGTAAGAAAGATTTTCATTAGAATGAGTCAGAAATATACATGTCTGTTAGCGAGCCAGGGATGATTTTGCCATCATTGTCTATGCCCTTGTGGGTGACTTTGGGCTCATGTCTTTCTTTCGGGTGCGTGAACACCTCGATTATGCAGGGGCCATGCGACTCTATCGCCGCGCGAAGGGTTCTGTCTATCTCTTTATTTTCAGATATTTTGTGATACTGGATACCAAATGCATCCGCAATCTTTTTGTAGTCTGGGAGGGTGACGCCATTTTTCGGCCCGCTCGCGAACTCGTTGCCTTTAAAGAAAGACTCTTGAGTCATCTTAATCGACAAGTAGCCTTCATTGTTTATGATTATAATCTTTATAGGAAGGTTGTATCCAACTACCGTCTGCAACTCCTGAAGGTTCATCATTATGCTACCATCTCCCTCGATGCATATTACTTTACCTTCGGCTGCTATACAGCTGCCTATCGCTGCTGGTAGTCCGTACCCCATGCTTGCGCATCCAACATTGGTAAAGAGTTTCTGATTCTTATTAATCCTATAGTTCTGTAGAGTGACGACGTGTGCCGTGCCGTTGCTCGTCACGATTGGGAGCGTTTTGAAAATGTCGCTGGCCTTGCTTATGAGATAGTAAAAACTAGCATAACCAGTTAGCTCTTCATGCTTTTTATGAAAGTACTGCTGGGTGCCTCTCAGACTTTTGACTCTGATCAACCACTCTGAAATCTCCGGCTTGAGCTCTAGGTGTTTAGCCATCTTAAAGAAATCTCTAAGGTCCCCAATTATTGACAGGTCTATTTTGAATGGGTGCTTTTTGACTTCATTCTCGTCAATGTCTACCATCACTTTCTTGGATTTCGGGGAAAAGTCTTTGATGTTATATCCCGTCATTTTGACAGGAAGCCTGGTTCCGAGACAGATGAGAAGGTCTGCCTCTTGTACGATGTGATTTGCAGAAAGCTGACCAAGGATTCCTATTCTTCCGCTATAGTTGGTAATTGTATTGTCTACGCAATCTACTCCCGAGTGCGGGCCGGTCACTATAGGTATGCTGCTTTTCTTCAAGAAATTAAATAGTTCGCCTTGAGTTTGGGATAGGTTGATACCGTTCCCCGCGATTACTAGCGGGCGCTTCGATTGGGAAATCAACTCTTCGAGCCTCTTCATCAGGTCGTCGTCGATTTCTACTCCGTCTTTGCGGTTGAACCTGGGGCAGCTCTCCATGTTTATGTCTGAAGCCTGTATGTCTAGCGGAACATCTATCCAAACTGGGCCAGGTCTCCCGCTCGTGGCTATGTGATATGCCTTCTCAAGCTCATATATAACGTCGTTTGCTTTTTTAATGGCCTTTGCATACTTCGTCATGTTTTTGACCGTAGCGCAGATATCAAATTCCTGATCTCCGATTTGCCTGCATCCCGTATTTTCGGATAGCTGGTTGGATGATACCTGACCTGAGATGACAATAGACGGAATACTGTCGAGCCATAGGCCGAGAAGCCCTGTCAGCGCGTTGGTTCCTCCTGGGCCAGTTGTGACAATATTCCCTGCTATCTTACCGTTAGTTCTGAAAAAACCCTCGGCCGCCATTAAAGCGGACTGCTCGTGATGTACGCAGTAAGTTCTGACCCCACCGGTTCTAAGACTTTCTATGAGATGGATGCATCCACCGCCAGATACGGTGAAAAACGTATCGATCCCTTTTGACTTAAGGAAGAGAATTATGGCATCTGAGACTTTCATTCTTAAAAAACGTCACTAACTGTAAGTGGACTGTCTTTTGGGAGGTCTTTGTTCAAAGTGTATTCTCCATCTATGAATTCTCTAGATGAAAATTGAAACTTCTCTTTCTGGAAGGGCACGGCGCTATATAGGTCTCCTAACGATATCTTGTCGCCATTTTTTAGACTTGACTTTAAGTACAGCCCTCTGTATAAGGCTTTTAGGTACTCGGATTCTTTTTCTCCTATTGCTCTTCTTTCTTCTGGGGAAGAGCCGCACATTTCGACTGCCTTTTTGTGAGCATCAAACCATTGATCTATTTGAGTGGGGAGAGAGCAGTAGGAGCTGATTTCTTTTTGCTCGCACTCATCTGGGCCGTAGGGAATATCGACGTGTCTTTCCCAGGTTCTGGCTCCTTTGGCGTAAGAGATGAGCATTGATGACCGCCAGTCCTTATGCTCGTGAGTAGATAGGCCGATGGTATTATTGGGATATCTTGCCTTCAGGTAGTCTATCTGATTTAGATCTAGCTCATCGTCTTCGGATGGATATTTGGATACGCAGTGATTGATTCCTAAGGGAATTTTTCTGTTCTCAAAATATCTCACTACGTCGTCTATTTGCTTTTCGTCCGCGCCGCCGGTAGAGATAATAGTTGGCTTTTTTGTTTTGGCTATCCTATCAATGAGAATCCAATCGTTTATGTCGGAGCTTGCAATCTTAATTATTGATATGCCCATCTCTTCGCACCAATCAACAGAGCGCTCATCGAACGGCGTCGCCATAGACGTGCAACCCCATCTCTTAATATAATTAACAAGAGTAAGCAGGTCTTCTTTGGAGAGCTTTGTTTTTGCGGTTTTATTTATATATCTGCCGTAAGCGAAAGACGCGGATTTCGCGCCGTCCGAATAGTCCTTGTGGATAAAACTTTCAACATCTCTAAATTGTAATTTAATCGAAGCTTTTACATTGTGCTTCTTTACAATCTTGGAGAACTCTCTAACGATCTTCTTTCCTCTATCTAGAGAGCCCCAGTGGTTGTTGGCTAGCTCCAGTACAAATAAATTTTCAAATGCGTTGGTCTTTACCATATGAATTTGTCTCTGTAAAAATCGACTATTGCTGGGAGTTCTTCATCGAATTTCATCTTGGGCCTCCAGCCGATGCTTCGAAGCTTATCGTCGTTGAGCGCGTACCTTACGTCTTGGCCGACGCGACTGTAGGTTAAGTCTAGATAGTCGTTTATTTCTGTTTCAGAATTAGAATACTGGTTGATGATCTTCCTGACCGTAGTTAGGTTGTCTTGCTCGAAGCCTCCGCATATATTGTAAATCTTGTTTTGGCAACCGTTCTCAATTATGCGGATAACTGCTGACGCGGTATCGTCCGAATGTAGCCAGTTTCTGATTGGAGATCCGTTGTTATGCAGAGGGATTTTTCTACCGAGCTTAAGGTATTTGATCGTCTTGGGAATGAGTTTCTCTACGTATTGACCGACGCCATAATTGTTCGTGGGTCGCACTATTACGTAATTAATTCCGTAAGTTCTAGCCCAAGCCAGGACAAGCATGTCCGCAGCGGCTTTCGTGGCGGAGTATGGATTGCTGGGCTTGAGGATGTCCGTCTCTACATGCTCCCCTTGTCCGATGTCCCCATATACTTCGTCCGTACTGAAGTGAAGAAGAGTCGGCTTATTTTTATTTTCTTGCCGATAGTTTCGGAGAAGCTCTAAAAGTTTATGGGTGCCAGAGACATTCGAGTGAATGAAGTCCGCGCTATCGACAATTGAATTACCTACGTGGGTTTCTGCTGCGGTATTTATTATATAGTCGCAGTCGTAAAGGAACTCTATGTCGTTAATGTCTTTTTTTTCAAAAACGAAATTGGGATAAGCGTTGAACTCGGCTAGCTTGTCTGGCCTGGACGCGTACGTGCATTTGTCGACGCCCCTGACAAACCATCCTAGATCAAGGCATTTTTTAGTGACATAAGACCCAATAAAGCCTAAGCATCCAGTTACGTAAACTATTTTACTTGCCATTTGTTTCTCCATTTTTCTTTTATCTTGGCGTCGTAATTGACCGGTTGGCGATGCATCCCCCACGTTGATTGCTCTGGATGCCACCGGTAATAATAACCAATTGCCATGGGAATGATATGGATAAAAACACCGGCGTCGGCTAATTGGCAGTATAGGTCATAATCGGCGGCGCCGCTGAACTCTTCGGAATTTGGCTTATACAAGCCCATGTCGACAAGTTTCTTTGAGTAGAAAACGGTGGGGGTGGCAACTGGGCTATGCTTGAGGCAGAGGGCCTTGAACTCTTCTAGGTCCTTGTAACTGTGAGCGACCCTTTCTTGTAGAATCGCGCTCTCGGCGTTTATTGAGATTATCTGGCTTTGCCAGATTAGTATCTCTTCGCTAATTTCAAATTGTCTGTTAAGTATGAAATTTATGTTGTTGCGGACGAAGTTCGTGTAGAGAAGGTCATCGGCTCCCATGATGAAGAAGTAGTCGCCGCTCATCTTGGGGAGGACGGCTTCGACGCATTCTTGGCAGCAGAGCGGGTATATATTCGGGACGGACTCCACTATTAGGTCTGGATATAGATTTTCTTTTATAGCTTTTAATTTAACTAAGGTTCCGTCCGTGCTCTCATTATCTATTGCAAAGATCTCTAGATTTTCATAGCTTTGGGAAAGAACGGAGGAAACCGCTTCTTCTACCCAATTCTCTGCGTTGTAGCAGGGTATAATGCAAGTTACTCTAGGTTGCTTGTTCATTTAGTAACGCTTTCACTCTATTTTTGTATGTGTGGCTTTTCAGCACGAGGGACTTAGTCCTCTCCTTCATCTCCGATAGTTTATCGGCAGAGAAGGAGGCTAGGGATTCTTTGATAATCTTAACCATCTTTTGGGGGTCATTAGTTTGTGGCAGCCCGTTAAATAAAGAATCAAGACAGTCTATCTCATCGCTAACGAGTAATCCGCAGCACCCGAGAGACTTGAACGTTCTTTCGTTTGTGTCTAAGCCGAGAACCCTTTGGTATTCGTCGTGAATGTTTAACGCGACCTTCGAGGAAAATAAAATCTGGCTCTCCCGTTCATGTGAAATTGACTCATTTACGTGAAATGCGCATTTCAAGCCGCTATCTTTAAACTCTTCAAGGGTCTTGCTCATTATCCCCATCTTGGTGTCAAAGCCGTTGTTAGCCGCGCCGCCAATAAAGCAAACGTCTATGTCTTCTTTCGGCTGGTTGTCTTTGTACGACTCATCATCGAAAGCTAGCGGAACAGTGAGCGGCTTCTTCCATAGCGAATGAAATCTTGTAGAGTGTCCGAATGTCCACGTTTTGGCTTTGCCGAGTTTGTTTATCTTTTTAATTACGTCTGGGCGGCAGTGGCATTGAAAGTTGGGGTGGTTACGCCATGGAAGCGGGAAGACGTTTGGCTGAGTGTAAACGAATGTTGCTGTGCTATTTTCTAAAATGTGAAAATTCTCGTTATCGACTTGGGCGTCGATGCACATAACGTAATATTCTCCGTCGTCCTTGATTTCGCTTATGCCTGAAAAGAAGTGCACTTCATACCCAAGAGCACTCCATGCCTTTGCGTAACCCTTATAGATCCACTTGCCTGCGCCTGAATTGTGAATTGGGATATACGCCCTCATATTTTATTTATTTGATTAATTATCTGTTCCATTCTGATTTTGGACTCGTGGTCTTTAACGAACCTATCTTCACCCCTCTTTGCTATTTTCAATCTACTCTCTTCATTATCGAGATAGAATCGGACTTTATCAATCATTTCTTCTGGCGATGAGAATGCAACAATCTCTTCGCCAATGACAAATAGGTCTTCTAGCCCGCTAGTGTACTCTGTGATTAGTAGAGAACCGGCATTAGCGATCTCCATGACTCTCAGTTTCATTTGCGTTTTCCCACTTGGGTCGTTGTCGTTTACGCTAAAGTTAACCCCAACTTTGCATGCAGAGTAGCCAAGAAACATTTCCTCATAGGTGCATCCACCGAAATATCCAACGTCGAATAGATTTGATAAATTGGCTAGGTGAACTTGTCTGCTTCGGGTTACCCCGCCGCAGAAGCCGACTTCTTTTACTAGGGCTTCGGGCTTTACGTGCAAATCCCTATTACAGTGCCAGCTTCCTAGGATTATATTGTTGTATCCAATTGCCTTGAACTTTTCTAGATAGCTTGGCTCTGGGGTGGAACAGCAGTGAAACGCCTTGCATATCTTACTTGAGAAATTTTCAAATCTCCAAGTGTCATCACAAAACCAATTAAAAGTTTTTATATTGCCCATCTTGGTTATCTCCTCAATCTCCTTCAGGGGCTCGTACGGGGCAAAGTTGGAGTTGCCAGTAAAACAGCAAAAAATTATATCTGGGGAAAATTCATCGACAACCCGCTTAAAGTCTTTCTCTTCTGGCTCTACTGTGTCGTACCATTTAACGTCGTGACCAAGCTCTAAAAGCGGGACGTACACGTTGAAGTGGCCCGAGTCAATTCTTTTATTGCCATTCCTGACTAGGAACTTATTGAGAACTAATAGTATTTTCATCGGTGATGATCTTCCAAAAAGAGTCTGCGGCTGTTTTGCAGCCCTCTTTGAATCCGTCTAGGCCAAGCCTTTCTATCTCTTGCATCGCCCCGATCTTTCCCGCCGGGACGTGCAGCTTTATACCGCACAGAGCTGCCTCCCCTACTGATCTGCAAAAGGGCTCTTCCGTTATGGGGTGATAGAAAAGATTCGAGTACTTGTTGTACAGATTTGGCATGTCCGAATACTCGACTACCCCAAGGAACTCTACGTTTGGGCAAGATCGAGCAAGGCTGACATACTCTGGAAGCCCCCATCCAGCGACGACAAACTGTTTATCGGGATTGCTCCGCACGACGTTGAAGAACAAGTCTGAGCCCTTAAGATAGTGCATGAATCCGACTCCGAGGGTTTTCTCTTCTCTTACTAGCTTCTTGTCGTAAAAAAGGTCAGTGTCTATGGGGTCATGGACTATCTTGACGTTGGTAAAAAAGTCACCGTAGAGAGTCTTGAATAGCTCGTGATGATACCGAGATAGAAAAAAGGTGTTTTTACATTTAGAAAATAGCATTCTTCTCTGATCGGGGGTGAGGTACGCGTTCTTGTCATGCTCTAGCCTAGAGTGGGCGGGCTGATTATACAGCCAACTAATAATATTTGGATGAAACCTAGTTATATCTTGAAGATTCGAGGAGATGACGTGATCGTACTCCTCGTTGCAAATCGTGGGGTCGCAATCAAAATGGAAGCATTTGACCTCGTGCCCGAGCTCCCTGCCTCTCTTTATTATTAAATCGTTACTTCTTTGCGCTCCGCCCTTGTTATGTTCAAGAGAATAATCGCTTATAAAGAGGATTTTCATGCACTATTAGTCCGTCGATAGGACTGTAAATGCACTGAAGATATTTGTAGAATTTGAACGAAGAAGCTACTTCGTTTTAAGAGAGTCTACTTTTTCCTCTAACCTGTCGAATCTGTGATGAACGGCCTTAAGAAGCTGATTGAAGTCATCTTTGGAAACGTAGTTTTGGGGTAGGGAAATTGCGAGGTCCGTGACCTGCTCAGCCAATCTGCGGTAGTCTTCCTGAATCTTATCCGTGGTACTCTTGTTGTCTTCTTGAATTCGGCTTATTAGACCGAAGATGACCTTCAGCATCCAGCCTGAAAAGAAGCTTAATATCGCAAAAACGATATTGAACACGAATTGGGGAGCAAAAGCATTTTCCATGATTTCAACTTAGTTTACACCGAAGGGTGAGCTGGGGAGAAATACTTTCTTCTAAAAGTCGTCAATTAGGGCTCCAGCGTTCTGGTAGTCCTTGTTTCTAACCTCAAAGAAAGCTGTCATAGCCGAACTATCCTGAGTCTCCCCAAGCCAAGGAAATGGGTTCTTAACGCTAGGAAACTTATGGTCTAGGCCTACCTGTTCGAGCCTATCGTTGGCTAAAAACTGTACATATTCCACTAACATTTGAGAATTTACCCCCAAGATGCCATTAGGAAGGACTTCTTTAGAATAGTTAACTTCTAATTCCATAGCCTCTTTCATGAGGTCTATTAGGTCATTTTGGAACTTATTAGTCCAGATTTCGGGGTATTCCTTCTTCAATTCGTTTATTAAATAAACCCCAAATGAGAAATGAAGAGTTTCATCTCTCATGGTGTAGGCTATCTGGTCACATAGGCCGCGCAATTTATTCTGTCTGCCTAGGCTGAGAACCATAGCAAAGTTGGGATAGAACCAGCAACCCTCGCAAATAATATAGAAGGTAAAGATGTTGCGCACGAAATCCTGTTTGCCTCTGATGGTCTCAATATTAAAGTCCTTAGCTCCCATGTCGGATATGACGCCTTCTAGGAACTGGTCTTTAGCTTTGATAGTCTTGATGCTCTTGTAGGCCTCCGCGACGTCATGGACATCAAGCCCATACGCCTCGCAGCACACCGAAACGGTAAAGTTATGCAGGCTCTCCTCGAACGACTTGCGGAGTAAGTACTGACGGCAGGCTCCGTCCGTGACATACTTGTACTCGTTGAGCATGATGGAGTTCGAGACTAGGCTCTCTCCGGCCGCAAATAGACCAAGGGTTCTTTTAATTAGAAGTCGCTCATCGTCGCTAATCAACCCTTTCTCTTTCCACTGTTTGATATCCTCGGACATGTTAACTGACTGAGGCATCCAGTTATTGGCGCAAGCCTTTTTCCAAAGTTCTATTGGATACTTATGCCTGGACTCTAGCAGCTGGGAAACTCCTGCCGGATTGCCGTCCAGCAGTTTGGTTTTATTTTTCATCATCTTATCCCTCGCACATGACACAGCTTCCGCCATTCTTCATTGCGTCAATGGAGCACTCGGCTTTCTGCGTCTCTGTTGGTGTCTCTTGGGTGACTACTGTCGTCGTCTTTTGTGTTTTGCTAGCTGGAACATTTCTCAGATAATAGTTAGACTTCAAGCCTAGTCTATTAGACAGCATATAGTAATCATTGAGAAACTTTAAGCTACTTCCTTTGTTGTAGCCGTTGAAGCTGATTCCCTGATCAATCCACTTCTGTCTTGCGGCACAAGCCTCGACAAGTTTCATTTGGTCTCTATCGAAGCATGTCTTGTATTTTTCTTTGTATTTCTCGGGTATGTCTAGGAGGGAGACGTCTCCATCTGCGGCTTTGACTTGCTCGGCAAAACGCGCACTCCAAAGCCCCTCTTCTTTCATATCACTAACAAAATGATCGTTGATGATATAATAGCGACCCGATTTATTCTCGTAGGAGAATAGTACACTGAAGTTCGGCTCGATAGACTGCTCGACACCCAGCTGATAAGCTATGGACGCGTTTGGCGCAATCGCCATAGTGTTCGAGTTTCTCATTCCATGCTTGGCAATCGACTCTCTGACCGGAAGCCAATCCATTTTTGGTGTGAACTGGACTTCTGTGCCTTTAAATTTCATCAGGGACAGCCAGCTGTCTATTGGCAGAACTCCGTTGCTCCATGCGGAGCCTTCGTATGATGGATACTTCCCGCGCTCTTCGGCCAACTTGCTCGACGTAAGAATGGCGTGGTAGGAGATGAACTCCATAAGTTCATCGGCAAGTTTAACTCCAGCTTCGCTATCCTGAACGACGCCAAGTTTATGATAAAGATCTGCCCACCCCATTGTCCCCATTCCGACTGGGCGGTGCTTTGTGTTTGAGTTTTTAGATTCGTCGGTGGGGTAAAAGTTAATATCAATTACGTTATCTAGGGCGCGAATGACGCGGCTGATAACTTCTGACATCTTTTTGTAGTTGATCTTTTTATCCTCTACGTAAGCGGAGACGTTGATGCTAGATAGATTGCAAACGGCCGTTTCTCCGACCTCTGTCTTTTTTCCGTCTTTGTATTTAGAGTGCTTCGAGTGGAGGAATATCTCGGTGCAAAGATTGGATCCGTGAAGGGTTCCTTCGTGCGCGTTAGAGTATCTCATGTTTGCGTTGTCCTTGTGGGTTATCCAGGGATGCGATGTCTCGAAGTAGGACTTGAGCATCTTCTTCCACAGGTCTTTGGCTTTAATGACGCGGTACTGCTTAAGTTCTCCAGATAGAGCTTTCTTTTCATAATCCTGATAGAACTTTTCAAATTCAGCCCCATACGTCTCTGGCAGTTCGGGGGTTTCGCTCGGGCAGAACAGCATCCAGTCCGCGTCCTGCTCAACTCGCTTAAAGAACAAGTCGGGACACCATAGGGCGGTGTTCATGTCGTGGGCTCGACGGCGCTCTTCTCCCGTTTCTTTTCGGAGATCAATAAAATCTTCAACGTCAAGATGCCAAGGTTCCAGATATGCACAGCCGGAACCATTGCGTTTCCCACCTTGATTAACGGCGATGAGCATGTCGTTGTAGATCTTCATCCAAGGAACAAGTCCGCTGGATGAGCCGTTCGTGCCAACGATTCGAGAATTCGTGGCCCTCAGCTTAGAAACGTGAAACCCTAAGCCGCCAGCGTATTTAGATTTGCGAGCCTCTTGCCACAGGCTGTCAAAGATGCCGTCAATGGAGTCTTCTATTTCCGATAGATAGCAGGAGGACAGCTGATTGCTAACGCCAGCTGAATTAAAAAGCGTAGGAGTCGAGGGGCTTGCGAGATGCTGACTGTAGATGTTGTAGAACTCTATCGCTTTGTCTTCTTTGTTTTCTTCGTTCCAGCATAGACCCATAGCAACGCGCATGTAGAATGCTTGAGGAGTTTCTGCGATCTTTCCCTTTTCGTCTCTGAGAAAATATCTATCGCAAAGGTTTTGTAGTCCGTGGTACTTGAAGATTAAATCTCTGTCAACGCACAGAGCCTCAGACATCTTCTTCAGATCAAAGTCTAAACAGTTGGGGTGTAGTATCCCTTTCTTTACTAGGCTTTTAATGTGCCGGATGAAAGCGTGGCGATACTGAAGCTCAAGGCTTTCCTCTTCGCGCTTTTCTCCGAAGACTTCTTTGTATAGATACGCCAAGAGCAGTCTCGCGCTCGCGTAGGAGTAATTAGGCTCTTTGTATATTTTGCTCCTAGCGGTGAGAATCAAGGCCTTGTCTATCTCGGTCGTCTGTATCTTGTCGAAAAGTTGAAGGTGGGTATCGAGAACGACTTCAGACGCGGAAACGTTGTCTAAACCTTTACACGCTCTTTCGGCGCAAAGATTTATTTTATTGATGTTGAGTTCTTCAACTCTTCCATTCCGCTTTTTAACGTGGATTACTTTGCTCATTTCGGAATAGCCTTTCTGCTCGCAAGGTATATTACATCGGGAACGGGCAAAGGGAAAAGAAAAATCGACAAAGAATAACTTTAGCTTGACGAAATGGAAGGCCTACTATTTCTGTAGATCTTTGGGAAGCTTCTTGCCTTTGCGCTGCTTCGAGTATTCGGACAGATACTTTTCCTTAACCGGATCGTTGCCGACGACTTTTTCTCTTTTTTCACTAGCCTCTCTGGAGCGGTCCCAAAGGTCGCCGAGCGTTTCGTTTTTAGAGCTAGTTTTCCTAGCAAAGCCTTTTTGGTCAAAGGCGTCTATCGAAGTGTCTATTGCCGCGTTGGGCTTGGTGAAGATTCGCTCGTACTTAAACCCTTTGTCATCGGTGTACTCATGATTGGAATTCATGTCCTGTAAGATCTCAACCACCGCGCCAGTCTTGGGGTTAAGATATAAGTAAACTGGCATACGGGCTACGTGAGTTTAATTAAAGCGTCTAAGCTTTTATCGATAGTAAACTCTTCTTGAAGCTTGAGTCCCTGCGCGTTGAGTCTGTCTTTTTCTACTCTGGCTATTGCTAAGTCGAGAGAATCCGCTAGATCGTCTTCGTTGAAATCAAAGATTTGGCCCTGACTGAACGGTCTGCCCTGCTTAAAGAAGACGCCGTCATAGCAATCTATCTTTCCGGAAACCTTTAATAGGACTGAATTATTTTCTGTCGCCCAGCCTTTGTAGCCGTGAGCATCAACTATGACAGCGTGCTTGCCCATTGCTACGGAATGAAACTCTGGTAATCCCCAGCCTTCGCCTCCGGACGTTCCAATAACAACATCTCCGGAGTTTAGAAAGTCGTTGTATACGTGGTTCTTAGCCATGAATCCTAAGAAGTTTACGTTAAAATATTTCTTCCCTTCGAGGATGTTGTGAACTAAGCCCGCATTGTCTTTCTCTGATAAAAAAGGATTGTAAATGGCGCACTGTAGAAAATACTTCGGATTGTTTCCGAACTTCTTAATCCAAGTCCGGATTGTTTTTTCGTGACGCTTTCTTTTTTCCAGCTTGCCTACTACGTTAAAAACGATGCGATTATCGGAAAAGTATTTCTTTTCTATCCTCTTAAAGTTGTAAGAGTCAAATCCGAGGGGTATATAATGAGACTCAACGCCGCAGTCCGCAAAAACCTCGCAAGAGTATTTGGAGCTAAAGGCTAAAGTGTTATTCTTGCCGACGTTAATTTCCTGCTTCGTCGGGTGATCTAATTCGTAGAAAGAAAAAAGAACCTGCTTCTCACTGACGGATTCAATTGACCCTTCGAGATGCCAAAGCTTAATCGCCGTGTTGCTTCTTGAGTGAGTCGCGTATGCCTCGTTGATGTTCCCTTGAAGCCAAGCCTGAAATGCCGTATCTATTTGCTGCGTCGATAAGTCAACTTGCCCTCCAATCGGGAAGATCGGTAGGGCAAGTTTTCTTTCGTAAAGCTTTCTAAGCCAGGTCATTGACACCTGGCCGAATGAGACCGAATTAATTGGGGCGTTTAGCGCAAAGCTCATAGAATATCGTCGCCATCGGCAGCAGTTTGCTGCTGGACTTTCGCGGCGACCTGTTTAACTGGCGCCGACTTAGCAACCGAGTCGGACTCCTTGCTGGTTGCGTCCTTGGATATATATATCCGGAAATCCGGAGCCTTCTCGTTCTTCTTGTCCGCGTTAGAAAATACGACGACCTTTACGATCTTCTCTTCGCCTAGCTCGTCGATCTTGAGCGTACCGGTGAGATAGGTTCTGCCTCTTGGAAACGTCGAGGACGGAGAACTGACTCTCTTCCAGAGGGCGCCGATTTCTCTCTTTTGCCAATCGTTGGCGGCCTTGTTTGATGTATTTGAAGTGTCGGTAGTATTCATATTTGGTATATACTATACGCCGGTAAAGACAGATAGTCAAAAGAATTTAAAGAAAACTTTCTAAAGGTTTCCCGTTTAGGCGGTTCAACAACAATCTCTTTCCTCTATTGTGAATGTTTATGACGGTCTGCGAGCTTATGTCCATCTTTTTGGCTATTGCTTTCCAGGTGGTGAGCCTTGGTGAGTTCTCGTAGTATCTGAGTTTGAAAATTTCAGATATGCGCTTATCTTGAAGGTTGTCCAAGATACTAAATACATATGTTTTTATGCTATCATTCTCGACGCCAGACTGCTCGTCTGCGGTTTTCTCTACAAAGTAATTTAAATCACCTTCTTCCATGGTGACATAAACATTATCTTTATTTATCCTGTTTAGGCAGTGATACCTAATCTGGTTACCAAGCCAAGTGGAGAATTTTATCTTATAAGTGGGATTGTAGGATAGAGCGGACTTGTATATTATGTAGTCCTTCTCTGAGATTACGTCTTCGGGATGAAGGCCTGAAGCTAGCATGGCTGGAGAATACTTCTGACAAATACTATAACAGAGATTGGAGTGTTTTTGAATTAACTCTACTAGACTATTTTCACAGTTTGTACTTTTTATGGCATTTACCAAGCCTATGTCTACGTTCGTCATTTTTGTTAAGCCAGAACAGGAACCCGTCTATGTGTCGCTGAAGCAAGCTCCCTACATTATCATGACTGATATCAACAGACTCCCATTCGATTACGTAATCGGCTTTCGACTTAAGGATAGGATCGTACTTAGCCTCCTCTTCGTTAGCGCCTCCTTTCATTACCTTCGCTCCGTCCTGAATCTTGAATTGAGATACGTGGACCAAGAAACCACTCATCTCCTCCTTCAACCAGAATAGCTCGTCCTTCTCATATTGGTCGTATCTTATGTCCGTCACACAAACAACTCCGCTTGGTTTTTCTAATTTTATTCTTTCAGAAATCTTATCTGTCCAATACCTTCCACCACTTGAGTCTCTTCTGAACTTTCCGTGAGCCACGAGCGACGGCCTATGGGCGTCCTTGGTGGCCCTGTCACAGGCGACTATGTCTATTCCGTAAGTATCTAATAAAATCGGCCGCATCTCGATCTTTAACGCGTCGGCTAGTGCGTATCTGTGAGAAGTAATTTGATACTTGTCGAGAGTCTGAGAGAGAATCGTGGCGAATAAGTCTTTGCCAGCTCCGGCTACCCCTGCAATTCCAATCATCATAATATTTTAAGCCTTTCGAATCGGTCATATGTGGACTTTTCCTAAGAATAATCGAGCAACAATACCCCCTAGATTTCTCCAGGGGGTAAAATTATATGCTTGCTTTCCTTTAGGACTTTTTATATTAATGTGGTAAGTCAACTCCACGCAATCATAACACTAGCGACACGCTAGAACTGCCTATCCTATCACTAGGAGCGAAGAAATATGCTAAAACTTCAATTGAAAATCAACGGCAGCCAACCCTCGCTTAAAGCGACACAGCGGGTAATTCTGAAAGATTTTAACCTTTCATTTTTTTTCATCTCGCATGAACGAGAGCCCAGCCCTTTGAATGAGGCCGATGGTACGGCGCACCGCGATGGTCATTCTTGGGAAACCTTGCCGTTTTATCTCGGCTGGCCTAAAGGGGGTGAACCCTTTTCACAAAGATATAGTGAGACTTCAGAAAAGTCAAATTATTTCTCTGCATTAGTCTTTGTGACGTGATGAAAGATTATCAGTAAATTCTTGATGTCTTTCTTGGTGATGTTTGTCGGATCACACTGGTCGCTAGTATCGTTAATCGTTTCACAAAAAGTATTGATAATCCCTGAGATCGAGTGCGCCATTTCGAAATTTATGCTTACGTTTTGTTCAAACGAGTCGAACGCTTTCTTTAGCACCCAAATCTTTTTGCCTTTAATTTGTGCGGATTTTACAAATTCTAACTTTTCGAACTCCTCCAAAGCGCAAGTTAAGCACGCCTTGTCTTCTTCGAGAGTTTCTGAAATAACGATCATTTCTTGAAAATTGTCAGCAAAAGAAAAGTAGTCACTTTTAGAGAACCAGTCAAACAGTTTGTTGGAAGCTTCTACGATTGTCATATACAGATTATACCCAAAAAAAACCTTTCATTAAAAAATGATTGACAATTTTGGAATTAAGGGTATATATCCAGATATGAATACAGCTAGCAATAAGAGAGGCCGCCCACCCATAACGATTCAGTGGCCCGAAACAAACTTCACCGTCAAGGACGTAATGAACATGATGGGCGGGAAAATTTGCAACGTAACCGTTCAGTTGAAAATCAACGAAGGCCTAGAAGACGGTACGCTTACCAAAGCCGGGAAGAGCGAGCCCAGGACCGGTAGACCCAGCAGCATCTATCGCAAAATTTCGGACAAAGTAGTTCAGGACGAAAAGCCGGAAGGTTCGGCAGATTTCTAATGAAAATAAAAATAAAGAAACTAAACGAAAACGCGACAATCCCGACTAGGGCGAAAGAGTCCGACGCGGGGTACGATTTGTACGCGTCTACTGCCTGTGTGATAGACCCGATGAGCAGAGTCGTAGTTTCGACGAGTATAGCTCTGGAAATACCGCCTGGATACTACGGCAGAATAGCCCCGAGAAGCGGGCTATCCATAAAGGGAATAGACGTTCTCGGCGGGGTTGTAGATTCCGGATACAGAAGTGAGATAGGAGTGATATTAATTAACCTTAACTTGAACGACCCCGTCAGCAAAAACAGCAAATCCTTCAACGAAAGGACCCTCATGTTCGGCTCGAGAAATAGATTTTTTGTAGAGAAGGGCGATAGAATCGCTCAGATAATCATAGAGAAGTGTCACGACGTTGAGTTCGAGGACGCAGATTTCCTAACGGCTTCTGAGCGGGGAGATGGAGGGTACGGTAGCTCTGGGGTTTAAAATATGAAAGAAGACTTGCTGGTAATCTCTTACGTGGCAAGCTGTCTCGTGATTTGGTTTGACACCGAGGCGTTCGTTGAGTACGTTAAGCTATTTCGACTTAACAAGTATTTTGACGTAGAGGCTTACGAGAAGAGCAGCCACCTTACTGGCGGAGTAGTTACTGAATACTATGAGTTCTTAAACCTTAAGTATTCTAACTTTTTTACCAAGCTCATATCCTGCCCCATCTGTGTCTCGTTTTGGCTTTCTCTATTTTTTGGCGGCGGGATTGGCGATCTTAAATCTTTTCCTCTATATTTCATAGGTTCTATAGCGTCATACCTCTTAATCAAGGTGATGTACAAATGAGAATTATCAGAACCGGGCCGGAGCTTGGCCTAGCGATCAAAGACGCACGATTCAATGAGAGCTCGTTCTTTGTATCTCTTCAGACTCTTTATGCGATATATTCTACCTGCTGCAAATGCATCAGAAAAAAGAAGCGGGACGAGCTAGACGCTTATTACTATACGATCGTCAGTATCACTGAAGGAGAAAGGCTCGAAGTAAAGACAATTCTGGGTGGCGGGTCGGTGCAGTTCCAAAATGGCGAAACAGTTCTTTTGACTATTTTATGATATTAGGAATAGGGACAGACATCGTTGACGTGGCAAGGATAAGTAGCTTATACGCCAAGTATGGCCTCAAGTTTTTAGATAAAGTCCTTACCGAATCAGAGAAGGAGTACTGCATTAGTCATACCAATCCGCCTCAATATATTGCCGCTAGATTCGCCGCAAAAGAGGCTGCGTCAAAAGCGTTCGGGTACGGGATAGGCATAAAGTTTCACTGGAAGAATATTGAAGTAAATAAAAATTTACTAGGAAAGCCCAAGTTAAAATTTCACAATTCGGCGAAAGAGTGCTTCGATAAGTTGGAATGCGATTGTCACGTTAGCCTTTCACATACAAAAGAGTATGCCACAGCAGTAGTTTTGCTAGAGACATGGGAATGACAAACCAGGAAATAGTACTAGAGGCCCTATCAAAAGAGCTAGGAGTAACAGTCGCCCCGAATCTCGAACTCAGACTCGAAGAGGACCTAGGACTGGATTCGCTCGGCGTCTTTTCCGTCTTCCTCTCCATAGAAGAAAAAACTGGCAAAAGAATTGACGCAAACGTGCAGACCATCGCTAACGCGAAAACCATTTCAGATATAGTTAATTATGTCGGCTCCATTTAAAGTCATTAAGCCAAAAATACCGGAGCCTGTCCCTTTGTCAAAACCTAATATGGTCAAAACTTGTAGCAAATGTTTAGCGGCGAAGCCTCTGAGCGAATTTAATAAGGACAGAGCAGCAAAAGATGGACTTCGCTATAATTGCTCAGACTGCCATGGTAAACATAACCGAAAGGCATACCTTTCACTAAGCGACGAAATGAAAAGCGCTAAACGAGCCAAACGTAGTCAGTGGGGTGCCCTTAATAGAGACAGAATTAATGCCCGCAGGAACAAAAGGACGCTCTCCCCGCAAGCAAGAAAAAGAAGAAACGCCTCACGTCACTTAAATCATTTAATAAATGGCGCGTCCCCGGGAAAGTTCGTCAATCTTGTAGGATGTACGGGCGATGAATTTAAGGCTCATTTAAAAAGTAAATTTAAGCCCGGAATGACATTGGAAAATCATGGCGAATGGCACATAGATCATATAATCCCCCTATCTGCGTTCGACCCATTTGATCCCGAGCAGTGGGTTAAGGCTAATCACTATAGTAACATCCAAGCCCTATGGGCCATCGAAAACATGAAAAAAGGAAGCAAAATTTTAAGCCCCCCATTTAAATGACAACCGAAGATAAAGACATAGTAATCAGAAATCTAGTGCGCGGGATTCTCTCCAGTGAACTTAGTAAGATCGCTACGCTCCGAGAGGGAGCCGTTTTGACACTAGACTCCAGGCTCAAAGAGGACTTGGACTTAGATTCTCTAGAGATTCTGGAGCTTGTCATGTCCATGGAAGATCTCTATAACGTCTCCATCAACAACAGCCTGATGGACTTCAAGCTTATAAAGACGGCCAAAGACCTCGCCGACTTTGCGGCCGCTCGAATTGGCTTGCCCGTAAAATCCCTATAGCTTAAATGAAAAAAATCTGCCTCTGCATGATGGTCAAGAATGAGTCTCGCATCATAAAGAGATGCCTTGACAGCGTAAAGGGTCTCGTTGATTACTGGATAATAACCGATACCGGCTCGACGGACGACACAAAGAAGATCATAGCGGAAACCATGAGCGGCGTTCCCGGAGAACTTATTGACCTGCCTTGGACTGGCGACTCTGGTAAAAATCGAACAGAAGTTCTAAAGCTCGCAAAAGACAAGTCGGATTATTCTCTTTTTATAGATGCAGATGAGTTCTTGGTTTTTACTAATGAGTTTGATAAGAATAAGTTCAAGGAGTCTCTCACCGCAGACGTTTATGATTTCACCTATAAACACGGTGATATAGTTTACGTAAAAAATTCCCTCACTAGAAATGAGTTAGGCTGGTCGTACATCGGCAAGCTCCACGAGTTCGCATCTAGCCGCATTCCCGTGTCCACTAGGGGCCTGGCTGTTGGAGTTTATCAATCAACATTTTCTGATGGAGCGGAAAGTCAAAACCCCAGAAAATACGAAAAGCACGCAGAGGCGTTAGAACTAGCGGTCGAAGTCGAGACGGACGCACACATGCGGACTAGATACATTTTCTATCTTGCGCAAAGCTACAGGGACTCTGACAACCACCAGAAAGCTTACGAAAACTATTTAAAGAGAGCTGGGTTAGGCGGGTGGAACGAGGAGGTATTCGTTTCTTTTCTTAACGCTGGCAAACTCGCAATTCGACTCGGAAAAGAGCAGGGAGAAATTATCTCTTTATTCTCTAAGGCTTTTTGCGCTGCGCCGTGGAGGTCAGAATCTGTCCATGCTGCGGCTTTCTATCTAAGAAACCGTGGGGAATATGGAACTGGTTATCTTTTGGCGAAGGCTGCACTAGACATACCAAACCCAGGCACTAAGTCCCTTTTCGTGAATAGCTCTGTTTACGATTACGCCTTATTAGACGAATACGCTATATGTGCTTACTACGCGCAGAAGTACGAAGAGTGTCATTCTTCTTGCTTATCGCTTCTTAAATCTGGCAAGCTTCCAGCGCAGAGCGTAGAAAGAGTCGCAAAAAACATGGTTCTTTGCGAAGGTAAATTTTCTCCCAGCTTTTCTGGATAAAGTCATTAGATCGGAGTAGTATAGTAAGGCTGCGTCAATATCTCAGTTGGTAGAGAGTCGGTTTTCCAAACCGAATGTCGTGAGTTCGAACCTCACTTGGCGCTCCACCTTTTCTGGTTAGATGGCTGAGTGGTCTAAAGCAGGACTTTGCTAAAGTCCCGTAGTCTTAAAAGCTACCGAAGGTTCGAATCCTTCTCTAACCGCCATTTTATATTTAAAGCCCACTTCTCTAGACGAGTGGTGTAAATATAAGTGTGGCAAAAGAACCGATAACGATCACAGTGAACGGGCTAGAAGTCAGCGTCACCAAAACCAAGGTGATGATAATGGACGAATTAGATGACGTGTCCGAGACGGAGGCGACGCTAATCGTTCAATATCTGTACGATGAGGGCTTCATTAAAAAGAAAAACATCGTTTGTCAAATCATAAAGCCAAATGACTAGTATTCCAGTTAATAATTTCATTTGGAATATCGAAGGGGCCGCAAGCGCGGAGCTTTGCCAGCAAATAATAAAATACTCTAAGGATATTCTCGAAGAATCAACGGTTTTGGGTAGGAATAACAAGGCCAGGATTAGTGATAGCGTCTTTCTAAGGACAAAAACATATCCATTTTTAAAGACTTTAGACGAGACGGTCGCGGGGTTATCGGGTAAGCCGGAGGAAAATCAAGAAGATTTGTGTGTCATTCGCTATAGCACGAACGGATATTATATTCCTCATTTTGATTTCTTCGAAGATACGGACTTGTTTGAAGGGAGCTCTTACTCGAAAGTAATCAGCCGAGGAGGACAGAGGGAGTTTTCTTTTATTTTATACCTAAATGACGTCGAGGAAGGCGGCGAAACATCCTTCCCGCTTCTAGATTTAAAGTTCGAGCCTAAGCGCGGAAACGCGATTTTATTTAAAAACATTGTTTGCGGCACGCCTAACGGTGCGTCTTTGCACGCTGGCCTCCCCGTTATCAAAGGGGAGAAGTGGATAGCCGTCAAGTGGGTGAGAGAGAATAAAGCGCCTTGATTGTTCCCTCTCGCAGCAGCATTTATAAAGGATGACGGGGATTGAAGACAAGCTCATCTGCCTTAATCTAAATAACGTCTGGCAACCAATAGGATGCAAGACGGTCCGACAAGCAATATCGGACTTAGTGGGCGGCGAATACCTAGCGATAGATATCCAATACGAAAAGATTGGAGACAGTTATGTTTTTTCATCCCCGAGAAACCTAGACCCAGTTTCCTGGGAACAATGGATTAAGCTACCAGTTAGAGAGTTCGACTTCAGCATCAGTAGTAAGACCCTATGCGTTCGCGTGCCAACCGTCTTAATCGCAAAAAACTATTCCAAAATTCCAATTAGAAGAGTTTCCCTTAATCAAAACAACATTAGAATAAGGGACAAAAATACCTGTCAATACACAGGAAGGGTTTTGCGGCCAGAAGACGGGAACATAGACCATGTCATCCCCAAAGCCAAGGGCGGTGGCGAAAGTTGGGATAATTTAGTTTATTGCGACAAAAACATAAACGCTAAAAAGGGAAACAAGCTCAATCACGAAATTGGACTGAAACTCCTCAGAGAAGCGAAAGAACCAGCGCCAATAATGTCTAGCTCCTTTTTTATCGAACACAGACACGTAGATTGGAAGCATTTTTTCATAAAATGAGAACTTTAATTGAACTGACGAGTCAGATGATCTGGAAATCTCAAATAGACGACAGAATCGAAGAAGCGACGGACCTAGAGCTAGTTCGAGGGGCGGACGGCTGGATGACTCATCATTTGAAGCTCTTAAGAACAGAGCTAGAAGGGATTGAAAATGCCAAGAATAAAAGGAAAAATTAAGTGCTACATCATAACCTCCAAGGGTAGCGATTATACATACGGAGCTTTCCCCCACTCCAAAGACGGACTCAGGACGGCGAGAACACATCTAGCGGAGTTGGCTAAGAAGTCAAAAGAAAAATATCGCATACAAGAAGGATAGTTATGTCTGAGTGTAATATAGTGGGCATGATTAATGTTACAGTTCTGAGGCCATCAGCCTCTAAAAAGAAACTCATATGTTGTAACGGCTGCGATATAGAATACCCGAAGGGGGAATACAAAATTCTTTTCGACAGCAAAAAGCTTGTTTATTTTAAGTTAAACGAGTCCACCCCGTCTCTTACTTTCTGCCATGACTGCTTGTTTAAGATTGCGGCAGGCATAGCTAAGAAAAAAAATGTTGAGGAAATTTCTATTAAAGTTTCGGACGGTGAGAAAACTTTTTATTTTAAAATAAGCCAAGATGGAAAAGATGACTAAAAAAACAATCGAAGAAGGATTCAAGACGACCGAGGGCAGCGTTTTGTGGTGGCTAGCGCAGGTGAACAAAACCCTGGTAGAGTTTGACGCTTTAGAAGCAAGCCATAACAAAAAGAACGGCGCAGGCGTACCCCTTAGCGGAAGGGACTTAGTCAAGCTTGAAATTCTCGAGGGTCGCCTTGCCAATTTAATCGGACGAGGCAGACTTGAGACACAGAATCTAAACAAGATTGAAAGCAACATCATAAAGTACGAAGCAGACCGTCTTAGTCGCGCGAAAGCGAAGAAGCCCAAGAAGAAGTAGTCCGTTATTTTAATTGACTTAGGCAGGAAAAGGGGGCATATGCCTGTAGCATGCAAGCCAAATCGAGCGAGACTATCGAGAACGAAAAAGAGCTAATAACTCGATCTCAAGCCGGAGACGAAAAAGCCTTCTCGGAGTTAGTCTCTTTCTATAAAGAGCGAGTCCTATGTCTTTTAATTCAAAAGGGAAGAAACACCCACAAAGCGGAAGACATCGCGCAGTTAAGCTGGATTAAAGCTTGGAATAAAATTTCCACCTTCAGAGGAGAAAGCTCATTTTCAACTTGGTGCTGCCGGATTGCAATCAATACTTTTTTTGACGAAACGAAAAAAGGAAAGAAGTACGTCTTATTTGAAGACTGGGTGAAGCCCTATAATAACGATCCGCATTTAGATGGCTTCAATCAAATCGAGTTCATTCTTCAGTCTCAGAACGAAGCAATAATTCCGCCTTCTCCCGCAGATGTTCTATTGAAAAAAGAACTGGAGACGAAAGGCAGAGAAGATCTCGCAGAGGTAACAAGCTGTCTTGACGGCCCAATGAAGAGAATTATTGACCTCGTCCTAGTCAAGAATCTGTCCTACAAGGACGCAGCGAAGAAAGAAGGCATACCCATAGGCACGGTGATGTCTAGAATTTTCTACGCAAAGAAGAAGATGCAGGCTTTTAAGAGAAAACTCGTCGCCACAAATAAGCTAAAAAAACTCTATGTCGCCAAAAATCGAAGATAGCCTTGCTGCGATTTTCCTCGGCGGGTGGGTCTTAACTTGGTTCAGCTTGATCCTGGTCGCCTCAGTGGGCCTCTATATTATTTCTTTGACAGATAAACGATAGCAACGCATCATAAATTATTTTGTGGATATGACTTTATCAGACATTGTCGTCTGCGAATTCGCCCTTCCGCTACGTCCGGATTTAGGGGATCTTGCCGACGTAAAATGGAGCGAAGTGGAATTCAGCACCGTAACATTCCTCTCGTCATTTAGCCTAACTCAAGACTCGGAGTATCTGATAACTGAGCAGGGGCAGCTTTATAAATACAAGATAGAGAAGGGCTGGGAGGTCGACGCGGCTCTTCCTTGCGGTGGCTCCTTCAAAGAGAGTGACCGTAAGATGGAGAAGCTCGACTATACTGGAGAGCTTAGTTTCGCGTGTTATTTCACCAGAGAAAAAGCTGACTATATCGTTCGCTTTGAAGCTCTATTCTTTCGGGGGGACTTGAAAGAGATAAGCCTAAAAGATTGGATAGAAGAAGACAACCAAGTTCGAAAAAAAGAAGAAGCAAATTACAAGGATAGACTTGAGAAGCGCAGCCGCAGAGAGGCGAGCTTTTGGTTTCCATCTTATTGTCTCTACCGGAAAGGCGTTTTCGTTTTATTCTTTTTAATCAGATTCTCAGTGGGCATAGTGGCAAATGTTAGTTGGAAAATAGAGAGATTTCTTGCTCCTTTTTAGTTTTTAAATAAAGTCTAAGTTTGGTATAGGGTGTAAGCTAAAGTGCATATGCCCATTCCTTTAGAACTGTTAACGATGTTTGGAGGTTCAATAACCGGCTTTATCTTCAGGTTCATGGCTGAACGAGCCAAGGACCGACAAGATCAATTCAAAATGATGATGGACAGGCACAAGGCCGAAGAAGACAGCAGGAATAAAGCGGTTGAGCGCGTTCCCATAGACGCAGGAAAATGGGTTAGAAGAGCAATTGTAATCAGCGTGCTGTTCGGTGTCATTTTAGCACCGTTTATCTTGTCGATTTTTGGCTACTCCACCATCGTAGAGGTAGAGCAGGAAAAAAGCGACTTTCTTTTCGGTTTATTCGGTGGCGGAGGAGAGAGAATCTTCGTAGAGCTTCAAGGCTATTTGATTGTACCAGAGGTGAGGCAAACCCTTTCTGCTATTGTAGGGTTTTACTTCGGGAGCGCGACGGCATCATGCAAGACCTAATTAAGCCCCTACTACTAACTCTTCTCGCCCTTCTTTGGGGCTGTGCCTCAAATTCTGGCCTTAATCGAGCCCCCACCTTAAATAAAGACAACTTAACTAAAATCGGTAATAATGTTTACTCGCTAAACATGAAGAATCCGACGACGAATTCTGCGACTAAAATTTCGCTCATTGGCTATTCCAAAAGAAACCCAGAGCCTTCAAGCGGAGTAGCCTCTATCAGACCGACGGCCCCCGACAGCAAAGTCCGGGTTGAATCCTTTATGTCTCCAAAGGCTCGCGAAGCGGCGGCAGAGAGACACGACTATCTTCATCCAATCGCGGTAAACAAGACCACCCCTGACGCTGAAGGAGAATCCCCCGCCTCGTTAAATGTCATACAGCTCGACCCAAGCCCCTCTAAAGGCAGCGCTGCAACTAAACCTATCGGTCTGTTTCTTTACTATTTGACTATCGTTATCCTGATGCTGGCTTTTTACGTTGGTTATGGTTGCTACAAGAAATGCAAGAGCGAGACGAAATCCGTAAATCCATTTTCAGACAAGGACAAGAAAGAGTATCTTGGAGAGAGTATTTAGTCTCCATGAAAATCTCTTATTGCATCGCAATCAGAGATAGGCTTTTCCACTTAAAGCAGACCCTACCCATCTCCGTAAAGGAGAACTCCGGCGTTGACGCAGAGTTCGTAATTTCCGATAGCGGCTCAATAGACGGACTTGAGGAATGGCTTTCGTCTTCGTTCCCCGCCGAGCTTAAAAGCGGCGCAATAAAGCACTTCCGAACGATAGCCCCAAAGTTCTGGCGGTTCGCCAGAGAAAAAAATCTTTCGCACTCTTACGCCTCGGGTCAGATAGTGTGCAATTTAGACGCGGACAACATTGCCACTAAAGCGTTCAGCATTTGGTTACTCTCCACATTCTCCGAGAACGAGAACTCCGTTGCGTATTTTTTGGGAGACGCGGCTTGGGGCGGGGGCGGTGGCAGGGTAACCTTAAGCGCCAAAAGCTTTAAGTCATTGGGCGGCTACGACGAGTATTTAAATAACGGATGGGGCTACGACGACATGGACTTAGTAAATCGGGCGGTGGCATTTGGAATTAGACCCGTCGTTGGCAGAAGTGACTTAGTGTCATTTTTAAGGCATGGTGACGACGTGCGGACGATCTACATGGAAAATCAAAACAAGAATCAAACGGGTAAGTTGGCTTATTTCAAGTCGGCTCAGAACATAAAGGACGGGAAAGTGATAGCCAATCAGCAATGAAAATCTCTTACTGTACATCAATCAGAGACAGGCTTGCTTATTTAAAGAGCACCCTGCCCGAATCAATAAATGATAACGTCGGCTTAGACGTAGAGTTTATCGTCTCTGACGGGGGCTCGACAGACGGGCTGCAAGAATGGGTGGAATCGACGCTCCAGAACGAGATAAAAGCTGGGGTCGTAAAGTACTTTAAACACGAGAGCGCAGAACATTGGGTTCATGCTAAGGAAAAAAACAGGGCCCATTCGTACGCAACTGGTAAGATTCTTTGCAATTTAGACGCAGACAATGCCGCGACAAAAGACTTCTCGTTGCATCTTTTAGATGTTTTTTCTAAGGACTTAGACTCTATCGTTTACTTCGTCGGGGATGGCGCTTGGGGCGGCGGATGTGGCAGGATAGCGTTAAGTGACGAAGGCTTTCACTTGCTGGGAGGATATGATGAAATACTCAGTCACGGATGGGGATACGAAGATACAGATTTAATTTACAGGGCGCTGGAGATCGGCCTCAACATGAGACGCGGCTCAAATACCTTACTAAAGTTTCTAAAGCACGGTGACGACTTACGGATAAAGTACACAGAAGACAAAGACAAGCTAGGAAACAACTTACGGACTCAAGCTAAATCTCAAATCAATATTGCAAGCGGAAAATTAATAGCAAATCTTGAACACCCGCTTGACAAGCGGTAAAAGTGGTTGCAGTTTTACATCCTAATGGATATTAAAAGTCACCTAATCCCAATCGTCGTCGAAAAAAGCACTTATGGAGAAAGGAGTTACGACCTCTACTCTAGACTTCTCCTCGATAGAATCATCTTTCTTGGCGAGGAAGTCTCGGACATGTCCGCAAACACCGTGGTGGCTCAAATGCTTTTCCTATTCCAAAACGATGCAAAAAAGGACATTCACTTTTATATCAATTCGCCAGGCGGCAGCGTAACTGCTGGGCTCGCGATTTACGACGTTATGCAGTTCATCGGCTGCGACGTAAATACCTACTGCATTGGTGAAGCTGCAAGTATGGGGGCAGTTCTTCTGTGCGGCGGAACAAAGGGTAAAAGATTTGCGCTACCTAATAGCACGGTAATGATCCACCAACCATTAGGCGGCTCAAGTGGTCAAGCGTCAGACATCGAGATTCGCACCAAATATATGTTGAGTCTCAAGAAGAAGCTCTACGAGATAATGTGTCGGCACTCTGGGCGCTCCATGAAAGAGATGGACAAGGCTTGCGACAGAGACAACTTCCTGACGCCAGAGATGGCGAAAGATTTCGGACTTATTGACGAAATTGTCGAGACGAAGAAACTTATTTCTTGACTTATCCCGCAGCAAGAAGCATAGAGAATCACCATGAACACTACAACCTGCGATAAGAAATCAACTTGCGGTAAAACCTCTACGACAATCTATGCGCGGATTGCCATTGTGCTGCTCGCGCTTAACTTCGCTGTTAACGCGTATTTTATCTTTTCTCTTCTCAAGATGCAAGAGATCGGCGCGGACGCTCGCGCTTCCACTTATGAACGTTCAACCAAAACTACCACGAGAAAGTAATTTGATGGAAAACCGACAAATATCATTCCTGCTCTTCAGAGCGTTGAGAAATAAGTTTGAAGCGGAAAGAGACGAGGGTCTCGCCACTTTGCATATTTATTTTTCAAACTCAGTAGGCATAGGCGAGCACCCACAGATTGTGGAGGAGATGGCAAAACAGGTCGACAAGGTAGCATCGGCGGAAGATAAATTAAATTCACTCACCAGATCTTTTAAAGACTACGTCAATTAGTGTGACATGAAAATGGACTGGAGAGGGTTTAAATTCATGAAAAAAGAACTAAAAGCCGGAGATATAACCACCCTCGCTGAAGCTTTCGGGGACGACGGAAAAGACGCTTGGTACAAATCCATTTGGCTGCATATTTATTGGGGAGTCGATAGGAATTATCGAGATGCAAAATTCTGGCTAATAAAGGGCTATCAAAGAGTCAAATACGGATTTCCTCTTGTCGAAGTTTGGAACTTTAACTCTTTTCTG
>Ga0208942_1000128_pt1 | contig 35466 bp, 39 predicted proteins | sample GreLakmeSU08MSRF_FD_187704 | JGI IMG/M metagenome (GOLD analysis project Ga0208942, IMG submission 187704) | Freshwater lentic microbial communities from great Laurentian Lakes, MI, USA - Great Lakes metaG SU08MSRF (SPAdes) | ecosystem: Environmental > Aquatic > Freshwater > Lake | place: Great... | reverse complement strand
TTCAAGACCTTTCTTTACGTAAAAGAAGCAATACCAACATGTCAAATCACATCTGTTAGTTACAATCATGTTTGCCAATCCACTATGAGACAAATGATTTGAGCATAATCCACAATTATTTGGACATGAACATTTGTCAATCATTACATTTGGAGAATGAGCACCTTTTCCATCCACCCAGTATGTGCTGAATTTCTTGTACATTTGATAAGAACCAAAGTATAATTCCTCACATTCACCATGTGTTGGACAAATTTTTGACATGTAGACTTTATCTTCTCTTTCAAAGACTTCAGCATCTAAAATCATGTTACAGTCAGGACAAATACTCTGAGTGAAACGAATGGTAGATTTTTTACCTAAACTCTTACTTGATTGATTGGAAATCTGAATTAATGCCATGACTATAATAAAAATTTCAAGTTATTGATATATAATCAATTTGATACTTGGCACCGTATGGAATTTAGTAGTTAGGCATATCTGGTTTAAATATCAAAACTGATCGACTAGATCGGATGAGCATATCAGATAAGACACGAAAGGCTCTTGAAAAAATTGGTCTCACTAGCTATGAAGTTAAGACATTTTCCTCATTACTTAAAGCAGGAGAATTGACAGCCTCTGATCTTAGTCAAAAATCAGGTGTTCCATATTCAAAAATTTATGAAGTGTTGGGAACGCTAGAGGAAAAAGGATGGATTGGCTCTGATGATTCAAGACCAACAAAATATTTTGCAAAATCACCATCTACAGGACTAGAAACTACAAAACAGAAAATGGAAAATGATTTTTCACAGAATCAAAATGTTATTCTAAATGAACTAGTACCAATGTATGAAAAAAGTGGAATAAGGGAGAAACCAGACATTTGGGTATTGACAGGTGCAATAAATATTGCCTCAAAAATTTTGGAGATGGTTGAATCTTGTAGAAATGAAGTAATGATTGCATTACCTGAAGCAGGACAGGAATTAGTTAGACAAGCATTACCAAAATTAAGATCACTTCATGATAAAGGTGTAGAAATTACAATACTGACTTCAGATAAAATAGACAAAGAATCACTCAAAGCAATAAGTAGAGTTGCAACTGTAAAAATCAAAAAAGGACTCTTTGGTGGAGGAATTATTTCAGATAAACGATATGTCGTAATTTTGTTGGGTCAAGAAATGGGAGAGATGAACACGTCTGATCTAGTTGCAATTTGGGCAGATCATATAGGATTAGCAGGATTTGCACGACAATACTTTGAATATTTATTAAAAGATTCAAAGGCTGTATAATATGGATTTATTAAATGATGAGACTCTATTTGTTGGAACTGCAGAAGCTGAACATGTTGAAATGTATCTAAAAGCAATTTGGCACATAAAAGAAAGAGGAGAAGCTGTAAAAATTAGCACCATTGCAAAAATGCTCAATGTCAGACAACCAAGTGTTGTACAAATGCTCAAAAAATTAAATCTAAAAAATCTTGTAAATTACAACAAAGCTGGTGTAATTCTCACTAAAGACGGAGAAAGAGTTGGTTCTAGCATGATGAGAAATAGTAGATTGCTAGAAGTTTTGATGGATAGTGCATTAAAAGTTGCAATTGATGAGGAAATGGTATGTGGAATAGAACATCATATGAATAAACAATTTACTGATGCACTTTGTACAATGTTAAAGCATCCAAGAAAATGTCCTCATGATCATGAAATTCCAATGGGCGAATGTTGTAAATAAATAAAATTTATAATTTAATCATACCAAGAGATATATCATATTAGAAATTATATCAAATATGGCATGTTTTTGTGGCTGTGAAAGTTGGGAAAAAAATGATGATGGATTTAGAGTTGCATGTGTCAAATGTGGTCATGGACCTCAAAATCATGATGATGAATATAGAAATTCTGCAAGAAAAAATGAATCACAAAGTCAGAAACGTGATGTAGATTTTGGATAAATTATTTGCCAATAATTTTAACTGGAATTCTTTTTGGTCGTTGTCCGTCAAATTCTCCATAGAAAATTTGCTTTCATTGACCAAAATTTAATTCACCAGTAGTAATTACAACAATACATTTTCTTTCCATTATTTACCGTTTTAAATAAGCATTATCTTCACCTGTTTTATTGTGTTCATATTGATTAATTGTTTCATGCAGTGTAAGTTCTTCCAACCATTTTTTATAATTTTGATGTAATCCACTTTCATTATCAATAATGAAAATACTTGCAGTGACATGCATTGTATTTACAAGACAAAGTCCTTCTTGCATTTTACTTTTCAGAACTAATTGTCTTATCTCAGTGGTAATATTTAGAAAAACTCTTTTTGTTTTTACATTGTAAAATATTCAGTAAGAAATTTCATGATAAAAATTATCATCACTATCATAAATTCTTAGAGCAGGCTCAGAACTCAAGATCCTCATCATCAATCAAAGGGATAGGGTCATCACTGCCCACAAGGTATTATTCAGGCAGATGCCTATTGAATCTTTCAAGAAGCTTGATAAATGGCGAATTAATTATTCATTCAAAATGGTTGCAATTGATACTCCAGCATCATTGGAAAGTTTTAGAAGATTTGTAATTGGTAGTACGTGTCGTTCTTATGCTCCAAGAAATTACTTGGAAGACTCGGAGGTATTTGCAGAAAGAGAGGATAGTTTGGGTTCAATTTATGTAGAAGCCGCAGACAAAGTTACTTTAAAAAAAGTAAGAGACATTACATTTGTAAATGCTAGAGATATTCTTGGAATTATATATAATTCAAAAAGTGGAAATACTGCACTAAAATGGCGTCAACTACGAAAAAATAATGGAAAGGTAGTAGGTGAAGCTTCTGCAAACTCATTAACAAATTTAGCTGAATCAGGTGTTCTTACTATAGATTGGGTTGAAAATTATCTAAAGAAAAAAACTGAAGAAACAAAAACTAGCAAAGTCACAAGCTAAACTCTTTTGTTTGTCTTAATTGGAATAACATTATGATTACAAAAAACATTGATGAAAATTCTATTTCTGTAATACCAGAAGATTCAGATGATTTATTGAATTTGCGTCGTGTAATTAAACAAGGAGATAGGATAATTGGTGATACAACTAGAGTAATTAAAATAGAAAAAGATTATGCAAGACCTGACAAGGGAGAAAGAATTAGAATTAGAATTGCACTTAACGCAGAAAAAATATCATTAGATCATGTTTTAGATAGATTAAGAATTGGTGGCATCATAATCGAATCAAGTAATGAATCTGTACCTCATGGATCACACCATTCATTTATTCTTAAAGTAAATGACGCTATTACAATTACAAAAAAAAATTGGTTGCCAATTGAGAAAAATCTAATAGAATCAAACAATAAGCAAATTGGATTTGTACTAGTTGCAATTGATACGGCAGATTGTGGTATTGCAAGATTAAAAGGAACACATTTAGAATTTATTCCAAATATTTATTCAGGTGCAGGAGGAAAAAGATACAAAACAACTTTTAATATTGAAAAATTCTTTGAGCAGGTTCAGCAGGCGTTATTTTCAATAATTAAAGAATCCGATTCCATTGTAATTTTTGGTCCAGGTGAAACAAAGAAAAGATTTTCAAATTTTCTTTTAAAATCCCAAAATGCTCAAAAATATAAAATTCAAGTCACAGAGGGAATTGATTCAGGTGGTGAGGATGGAATCTATACTTTCACAAAATCTCAAACAATGAAGGAAATAATGTCGGAAAGTAAACTTGCCAAAGTATCTTCGATTATTGATGAAATTATGCTCAGAGCAAATAAAAAAAGCCGGAAATTTACAATGGGATTTGAGGAAACACTCAAAGCAAATCAATTTGGTGCAGTTGAATTACTTGTATTTTCAGATAAAGCAATTCAGACAAATGATGAGAATAGAATCATTGAACTTCTCAATGATGCAGAAGCTAAGGGGGTAAAAACTTTCAGTGTTGATTCATCAACAGATATTGGTCTCAGAGTAACAGGATTAGGAGGAATTGTTTCTTTGTTAAGATATGCAATAGAATCTTAATTTGTTGATTCAACTAGCCATTTAAGATAAGATTTGTTTATTGATGTAATCGTAATTTCAGCAATTTCTGGAACTTTGTAAGGGTGAGTTACTTTGATTTTTTCTTTCAGAACTTTTTTGTTTTTTTGTGTGGTTTTAAATAATGCAATATATTCTGATGTGTTTTTAATTTTACCTTGCCAAGAATAAATTGATAAAATTTTAGTAATGTTAACACATGCAACAATCTTATTTTTTACTAGAACATTTGCAATTTTTGTAATTGAATTTTTGTTGGGATAAGTTGAGATAATTATGATTGGTTTCATAATAAGTATAAATGACTGTAGTTTAAAAAATTAACAATTACTTTGAACTTTGATATTTTTAGTCAATATCCAATTATTTACATGTTAATAGCGTGGGGAGTAATTTTAGGAATTGCCAAGGGTTTAAAATTAGAAAAATATGGCTTTGAGTTAAAAATATACAGTCTAGTATACAAAAATCAGCAAGTACAGTCTATTCTAACAAAAATTCTTGGACGAACCAGGCGAGGAATTAAAATTTTTGCAAATGTTAGTGTAGTTGCCGGCTTTGTTATGATGGGTTTTGCATTTTGGTTTTTAATATCAAATGTTTCTAAATTCTTTGTAGCTCCAAGTGATTTTGCTCCAGTTACAGTATTAATTCCAGGTGTAACTTTGACCTCTGGACCATCAATTTTATACTTTTTACTTTCCATACCAATTGTTTTAGTTATTCATGAAGGTGCACATGGTATTGTTGCAACACTAGAAAAAATAAAGATCAAAACGGGTGGATTTGCAATATTTATTGCAATGTTTGCGGGATTTGTAGAACCAGATGAGGATGAATTTAACAGAGCAAAAAAGATCTCAAAATTAAGAGTTATTGGTGCAGGAGCTACTGCCAATGTGATCTTTGCATTGGTATTAGCATTGGTACTATTGACAAATCCTTTTTTTGCAACTGTATTACCTGAACCATTACTAAGTACATTTTATGATTTACCAAATGGAGTAATGATACTTTCAATAATTGAAAATTCTGGGGCTGAAAAAGCAGGATTACAAGCAAATGATATCATAACTTCAATCAATGGAATTCAAATAGTGAGTCCATTAGATTTTCAAAAGGCACAACTAATTCCTGGTGAAATTGCCAAAGTTTCCATACTTAGAGACGGACAGACATTACAATTTCCAGTTGAAGTAATACCATCACCAGAAGATTCAGATAAAGGATTAATTGGAATTATGAGAGATAATTCACTTGCATACAAACCTGTTTTGAATTTTATTGAATGGAAAGATCCATCAGTTTCAATGTTTTTGTTATGGTTGTGGATGATTTCATTTTTTATTGGAATAATCAACATGTTGCCACTACCAATTTTAGACGGGGGAAAATTTATTCATACAGTTATTGATAAAAAAATCTCAGAAAAGGCAGTAAATATTACAATGTGGGGGATTTACGCATTCACATTTGCATTATTTGGATTAAATATTGCATTATCATATATGAAATCAGGATGGTTTACCATCTAAAATATCTAAAGAATAATTAATGAAAAAAATCACATAATTTTATGAAGTGTGATAGATGTGAAAATCAGGCAGCATACACTCGTAAATATTCTGGAGAAAAATTATGTTCAGAATGTTTTTCAAATTCCATACTAAGAAAAACTGCAAAAACTATTTCAAAATACAACATGATAAAACATGGTGAACTAGTAGCTGTTGCAGTATCTGGTGGTAAAGATTCACTTGCTTTACTAAATATTATGAATTCCATGGCTACAACACATAATTTTACAATTAAAGCAATAACAATTGATGAAGGAATTCCAGGTTATAGGAATGAAGCATTAGAAATTGTTCAAACATTTTGTGCCAAATTAAATGTGGAACACAAAGTTTTTTCTTATAAAGAATTATTTGATTTAACATTAGATGAGGCTTTAGATTTACGAGGAAATGAAAAAACATCTTCATGTTCCATATGTGGAACTTTGAGAAGACGTGCAATTGATCATGCAGCAAAAGATATTGGTGCACATGTAATTGCAACAGGACATAATTTAGATGATACATTACAGACATTTGTAATTAATATGATATCTGGAGATACTACAAAGATTGGGTGGATGGATCCTGATACATCAAGAAATACATTGAGAAAAATAAAACCGTTTTGTGAGATTTATGAATCTGAAATTGTATTTTATGCATTTACAAATGATATTCCATTTCAAACAGAGCCTTGTCCACACATGAATGAAGGAATAAGAACTGAAATTCGTGAATTTCTAAATTCATTAGAAGGTAAACATAACGGAATTAAAAATAATCTATATCAATCAATAATCAAAATATCTCAAATTGTAAAAGATACTAGTTACAAACAAAAGATAATTTGTATAAAATGTGGCAATGAATGTACTGGAAATATCTGCTCAGTGTGCAATATGATTTTAAAACTAAAAGCGAATCAAACCTAATGCAAATATAACATGTCATCTTAGAAAAAACGGTAGTAGGTAGGATTAGGGTGCTAGCCGTGCCCTGTTCTGAAACCGGCTATACGCAGAGATCAGCAACTGTTGGGTAAATCTCTAGATAGGTAATTCCCACTTGGTGTGCGGAAATGAAATCACGCCGAGGCGGGTGGTTGCAGGACGAGAATTATCCGAAGGGATAACGTCTAAGTTCGAACCATCGAAATGGATGAGGTCCGGGAGGGAGCAATCGTAAGGTGGAGCATCCACGCTTCCTCGTCTACGTGGCGGATCTTGTATGCCTTGAGATGGGGTTATCCGCCTAGACTGGAACCAACGGATCTACTACCTTTATAATTAAAATTAAATTTTTACTATCATGGAAGGAATAATTTCTTTTGGAAATAAAAGAGATTACAATGATTTTAAAAAACAAATTCCATATATGGTTCAGCCACTTTTTAATTTAATTAGAGAATTTTGTCTCTCATTAGGAGCAAATGTGGTTGAAGATATCAGAATGCACAGAGTTGTTTTTGGAAAATCTATGACATTTAGATGGTTTGTAGATGTAGAACCAGAAAAAGAAGGTGTTATAATTAAAATTCAAAAAACTAGAAAAGAAAGCCCTCAAATTTTACAAATCAAAATAGGACAAGAGATCACAGAATTAAAAGAAATTATAAAAAATGCTTTTGATACAATCAATTAATACAAAACATCAAATTTAGAAAATTCTCCAATAAATGTTTCATTTCTAATTTCTACATCTTCTACTTGTGCATTAGGCGGTCCTCCATGCGACCATTCAATCATTCTACTAATTTTTTCTTGATTACCTTCTAGAACAGCTTCAACTCTGCCGTCTTTAAGATTTTTTACCCAACCAAAAATATTATTTTTTTCAGCCATTGTTTTTAAGGTTTGACGAAAAAATACACCCTGTACTTTTCCTGTTACAAAAATATGAATTCGCTGATCTGACATACAAAAAATTGTTTTAATGAGCTATTAATCAATTTTAGGTAAGAAAATAAAATGTTACTTTCTCTCTTTGATTCTTGCTCTACCAGTTTTTCTTGCAGCAATACTACCTACTTTAGCTCCTGGTGGAGCGTTACGAGAAACTGTAGAACTTTGTCCAACGTGTTGGTGTCTTCCACCACCGTGTGGGTGTACATAAGCTGCTTGAGCTACACCTCTGACAATTGGGAATTTCTTTCCTTTAGCTCTAAAACTACGCCATTTGTTACCTGCACTCATAAAGAATCGTTCACTTGCTCCGCCGCCTGCTAAAATTCCAATCATTGCTCTATTTTTTGGATTAAGTGTTGTGAATTTTCCAGATGGAAGTTTTATTGTGACACCCTCCTCACCATGAGAGAAAATTGTTGCGTTGGTACCTGCTGATTTAACTATAGCACCACCATCACCAAAGTGTTTTTCAACATTACACACAATGGTTCCGTCAGGAATATTTTGGACACTAATTACATTACCTTTTTCAATTTTTGATTTTAATCCAAATTGGAATGTTTCACCTACTTTAGTTCCAAGAACTGCTGGCATAAATGAGACTGCACCATCTTCAAATCTTATTTTTGCAAGAGGTGCTTCTCTACCTCGTTCATGGACTAAATCTATAACTAAACCTGTATGCTGCTCAGATAATGAAAACCTAGGATATTTTGCTTTACTGCCTACTTTACCAGTAGAAGTAGATCTAAATTGAAATCCTCCACGGCCACGTCTTCGTACTAATGGTCTTTTACCCAAGTAGATCGTGTATTTTTCATTAAGGATTTTAAGCTTGTGATTTTATCGGGTAATTTGATAAAATAACCACAAAGATATAAAAATTGGTCAAAAGAAAATAGTATATGAGTCAGAATGCACTTTCCCTAAAAGTTTTAGAAGCCTATACACGAGACGTGGGACGTGGAGTTGCAAGAATTGATTATGATTCTATGGATACGCTAAATGCCTCGACTGGTGATGTAATTGAGATAAAAGGCAAAAGAAGAACAGTTGCAAAATGTCTTCCACTTTACCCATCAGATGAAGGAAAAGGAATTATCAGAATTGATGGATTAGGTCGTAATAATTCAGGTATTGCGATAGGCGATACTATTACTGTAAGAAAAATTAAAGCAGTCGCAGCTGAAAAAATTGTAGTAGCACCACTAGAAGCAATTCCTCCAATTGATGAACGCTATCTTGCAGATGCTTTAGAAAGTGTTCCTTTGATTAAAGGGGATAATGTAATGGTTCCATATTTTGGCGGTCGTTTAACATTTCAAGTAATCGGAGTAACACCAGCAGCTGATGCAGTATTAGTTACTCAAAAAACCGTTTTCCATATTGCAGAAAAAGGCGAAACATTACGAGGTGTACCTCAAGTAACTTATGAAGACATTGGCGGTTTAACTGATGAAATAAAGAAAGTTAGAGAAATGATAGAGTTACCATTAAGACATCCAGAACTTTTTGAAAAGTTAGGAATTGAAGCTCCAAAAGGTGTAATGTTGTATGGTCCACCAGGAACAGGAAAGACATTACTTGCAAAAGCAGTTGCAAATGAAAGTCAAGCCCATTTTATTAGTATTTCTGGACCAGAAATTATGAGTAAATTTTATGGTGAAAGTGAAGCTAGATTAAGAGAAATTTTTAAAGAAGCTAGAGAAAAATCACCATCAATTATTTTTGTTGATGAAATTGATTCAATTGCACCAAAAAGAGAAGAAGTTACTGGAGAAGTTGAAAGAAGAGTAGTATCACAAATGTTATCATTAATGGATGGATTGGAAGCCAGAGGTAAAGTTATCGTAATTGCAGCTACAAACAGACCAAACGCAATAGATCCTGCACTAAGAAGACCTGGAAGATTTGATAGAGAAATAGAAATTAAAGTTCCAGATAAAAAGGGAAGAAAAGACATTCTTGCCATTCATAGTAGAAACATGCCATTATCGGATGATGTTAATGTAGAGAAAATATCTAGTGTTAGTCATGGATATGTTGGAGCAGATCTAGAATATCTCTGTAAGGAAGCTGCAATGAAATGTTTGAGAAGATTACTACCTGAACTTAACATGGAAGATGAAAAACTTTCTCCAGAGACATTAGATAAATTAATTGTAAATAATGAAGATTTCCAAAAGGCATTGATTGAAGTGACTCCATCTGGAATGCGAGAAGTTTTCATTGAAAATCCAGATGTAAAATGGGATGAAGTTGGTGGGTTGGAAGATGTAAAACGTGAGCTTCAAGAGGCAGTAGAATGGCCAATGAAATATCCTGGATTATATGATAAATTAGGACATAAAATGCCAAGAGGAATTTTACTTCACGGACCAAGTGGAACTGGTAAAACTCTGTTGGCAAAAGCTGTTGCAACTGAAAGTGAAGCTAATTTTGTTTCTGTAAGAGGTCCAGAATTACTTTCAAAATGGGTTGGAGAATCAGAAAGAGGAATTAGAGAAATTTTCCGAAGAGCAAGACAAGCTTCTCCATGCGTTGTATTTTTTGATGAAATTGATTCAATTGCACCAATTAGAGGAGCAGGTGGAGAAACAGCTGTAACAGAAAGAGTTGTTAGTCAATTACTAACTGAATTAGACGGTATGGAAAATATGCACGGTGTAGTTGTTTTAGCAGCTACAAACAGACCAGACATGATTGATCCAGCATTGTTAAGACCAGGAAGATTTGATAAAATTATTCAGATACCATTACCTGATAAAGAAAGTAGAAAAATGATTTTGAAAATTAATGCTGAAAAGATACCAATAGTTAGTGACATTAATAATCCAGAGCATGTAAACATAGACAAAATTGCAGAAATGACAGATGGTTTAAGTGGAGCAGATACTGCTGCAATTGCAAATACTGCAGTATCTCTAGTTATTCATGAATTTTTAGATACACATCCAGATGTGAAAGATATTGAGAAAAGTTCTGACGGTGCAAAAGTAACTATGAAACACTTTGAAGCAGCAGTAAAAAAAGTAAGAGAACAGAAAAACCTCAAGATAGGCGAAAAACTAGTTGCTTCCTATTACAGGTAGTTTTTATTAAATAGACAAACCAACACTCGTAAATGTCTGAATTTACAGGATATAATGGGAAATCTTTAGAGTTTTTAAAAACTAATAAAATAATTGTAGGTGATTCAGTAAAAATTCTTGCAGATTTAACATATACCGGAATAATTATGCCAAGGTACGAACATCGTGATGAGAAACATTTGGTTCTTAAATTAAAAAGTGGATATAACATTGGATTAGAAATAGAAAAGATTGAGAAAATAGAAAAAATATCTAGGCCCGAAAAAATTATTCCAAAAAAAGAAAATTTAGAAAAAAATCAGGATTTACCAAAAATTCTCCTGTTATCTACAGGTGGAACAATTGCAAGTAAAGTAGATTATAGAACTGGTGCGGTCACTCCTCTTTTAACTGCTGATGAACTTAATTCCTCAGTTCCAGAACTGGCAAAAATTGCCAACATAGATACAGAAGTACTGTTTTCAGAGTACTCGGAAAATATAATGCCAGAACATTGGTTAAAAATTGCTGAGAAATTAAAAGAATATTCAGCTTCAACATATACTGGAATAATTATTGCACATGGAACAGACACAATGCATTATACATCATCATTTCTTTCATTTGCACTTGCGGGATTCCCAATTCCAATTGCGCTTGTAGGTTCACAAAGATCTTCTGATCGTGCTTCATCAGATGCTGCATTAAATTTAATTGGTGCAATAAAATTTCTGACCAATTGTAAAACAAATGGTGTCTATATTGTAATGCATCAAGATGAAAATGATGAAACAATTGCATGTCACATAGGAACAAGAGTAAGAAAAAACCATACAAGTAAAAGAGGCGCATTCCAAACTATTGGAGATAATCCAGCATTTATTGTAGTAAATGAACAAATTGAGAAAAATATAAAAGATGAATTTTTTAAAATTAAGGAATTTCAACCAAAAATTAAAGTTAATACAAAAGTGGCACTAGTAAAATATTATCCAGGATATGATCCCAATCTATTGGGAAAAATTATTGAAATGAATTATAATGGAATAATTTTTGAGGGTACTGGTCTAGGACATATTGGAAAAACAATGTATGAAAATGTAAAAAAAGCAAATGAAAAAGGTATTTTTTTAGGTATGACCTCACAGTGTATTGACGGTAGAGTAGGAATGACGGTGTATGAAAGTGGTCGGGATTTACTTAATTTGGGAATAATTTCTTTAAAAAATATGATTCCAGAAGTGGCTCTAGTCAAAGCTATGTGGGCTTTAGGAAATTCAAATACATTAGAAGATGTAAAAAATATCATGCTTCAAAATATTGCTTCAGAGATATCTGATTAAAAATGAGTTGATTTAATGTCTAAATTTTTAATTGAAAATATTGGATTGAAAGTGGGTCTTGAAATACATCAGCAATTAGACACTAAAAAAAAATTATTCTGTAATTGCATACCAATTGAATCAGATGAATACACCATAAAATTTCAAAGAAAATTAAGACCAGTTAAAGGTGAGTTGGGAGAATTTGATCCAGCCGCACTTTTTGAAAGTTCGAAATCAAAAACTATTGTATATTACGCTAATTTGGAAAGTAGTTGTTTAGTAGAACAGGATGAAGAACCCCCTCATAATTTAGATAATGATGCAAAAAATCTTGTATTAATAATTTCATCTGCGCTTCAATCAAATATTTTTAGTGAAATTTATCCAATGAGAAAGACAGTAATTGATGGTTCAAATACAACTGGTTTTCAAAGAACAATGTTAGTTTCTCAAGGAGGGTATATTGAAGTAAGTGGTGAAAAAATTGGCGTTCAATCAATTTGTTTGGAAGAGGACGCTGCAAAATTACTTGGTGATACAGGAGACATTAGAGAATATAGTTTAGATCGTCTTGGTGTTCCTTTAATTGAAATTGCATTAGAACCCGTAGATGGTGATCCAAAAAAAATAAAAAGAATTGCATTATCACTTGGAAGATTATTTCGAACTACAAAAAAAGTAATGCGTGGAATTGGTTCAATACGACAAGACGTAAATGTTTCCATAAAAGATGGTGGAGGAATAGTTGAAGTTAAAGGAGTTCAACAATTAGATCAGCTGGAAAAAGTAGTGGAATTTGAGGCTAAAAGACAACATGGTCTTGTAAAAATAGCTGAAAAATTGAAGAATTCTAATTTTGGAGAAATATCAAAAAGCAATGACGTCTTTGATATAACAAATAATTTTAAGAATTGTGAATCCAAAATTATTCAAAAATCATTAAAAGATAATTATATCATTAAAGCAATTAGAATTACAAATTTTGCAGGCATGTTTGGGTACACGCCATATGAAGGAATACGATTAGGAAAAGAAATTGGTCAATTAGTAAAATTTTATGGTATTGGTGGGGTTTTTCATTCAGATGAATTACCAAATTACGGCATTGAAGAAAATCACATATCCATTGTTAAAAAAATATTAAAAATCAACGAAAAAGATGCATTTTTAATAATTGCCGCGCCTTTGATAAAAATTGATTTTGTAATTGATTCTATAATTAAAAGAATAAGTCAAGCAAAAATTGGTGTTCCTTCTGAAACTAGATTGGCAACTCAAATTGGTGAAACAGTATTTCTTAGACCAAGACCAGGTGCATCAAGAATGTATCCTGAAACAGACATTCCCCCAATTATTATAACAAAAAACGAATTAGATAATGCAAAAAGAAACATACCAAAATCATGGGATGAATCTCTTAATGAGATAGGAAAAAAATATAATTTAAATTTACAATTATCAGAACAGATTTTTGAATCAAGTTATTTAGAAATTTTTGAAAAAATTTGTAAAAAAACTTTAATTGTACCAACTTTTGTTGCCTCAATTCTTTGTTCTACAATTACTAGTTTAGAAAGAAATGGTTTGAATTCAAAACTATTAACAGATGAAGAAATTTTAAAAACATTTGAATTTTTAGCGGAAGGAAAAATTGCTAAAGAATCAATTGAAATCATATTTGAAAATATTATGTCTGGAAAATCAAAAATAATTGAATATGCAATAGAAAATACATCAATTACAAGTGTTAGTAAAAAGGAATATGAGAAAATTATAGATAATATAATTACAAATAATAAAGAAATCATTCAAAACCAAAAAGAGCGTTCAATTAGTCCATTAATGGGAATTGTAATGAAAGAACTTAGAGGGAAAATATCTGGTGAGACGGTGAATGATATACTTTTAGAAAAGATAAAAAAGTTTTTAGAAAATAATAATCAATAATTGAATGCGGGAAGTGGGATTTGAACCCACGAACTCCTAAAAGATAAGGATCTGAACCTTACGCCTTTGACCAGGCTGGGCTACTCCCGCAATGTGAATTTTTGAAATCTAGAATAAGTTTCTTTATGATGTACATTTATTTAAAATACACAAGAATAATTAATTAAAATATGGAATTCAGAGAAATTTATTGTAGTAATTGTAAAAAAATTTTAGGACGATATAATATAAAATTTTATAGTGATGATAAAATTGGAGAAATATTAAATCTGCATCATACATCACATATACGAAATGGTCATCATGTTACAATAAGAAAATTTATCAAAAAGATTGGATTATAATTTCAATTGTTCTATAGCTTCAGATAAAGTTGAAATTCTTTTAATTCGAGGATCTGATATGTGTTGATTCCATGGTTGTGAATATAAAAAAACATTTTTTTTATGTTCTAAAAATTTAATTGCATTTATTGGTGAATCATCTATAAAAATATCATAATCTAAATCTGCTTTCATTTTACCATCAATCACTGAAACATAATTTTGATAAGTTATATCATGTAATTCAAGCCAGTTTTTTACAAATGAATTGGTAGATAATGCTCTAGCTGTAAGAATGTCAACTTGTCCTAAATTAGAAAGATTTTGTGTAGTTTTTGATAAATTATCTTCCACAGTAGGAATAGAATGCCAGTCTTTCCAGCATAAATTTAATTCTTCATAAAAATCATATCTATTAATTTTGAATTTTTTCCAAAAATCCCAATTAGTTATTTGCTCAATAGAAATATGTGGTCTAATTGAATTACTGTGAATTAACCACGATTTAATTACATCTGCCAGTACACCATCTACATCTAAAGCAATTTTCAATTTCAATTCAGATTATTCATATGATTTTTCAAATTCATCTAAAAGAGATTTTTGATGTTTGCTAAGTTTTTTTGGAATATTGACAATAATGCGGATATATTGATCTCCTCTACTTTTTGAATTCATATGTGGAACACCTTTACCTTTTAATTTTATAATCGTATTTGGTTGACTACCTGATTCTACTTTTAATTTTTCAGTTCCTTCTAAAGTTGGAATTGTTATTTCACGACCTAGAGTAGCGTCAATCATAGATACATCCTGATCATAGAAAATGTCCATACCATCTCTCTTAAATTTTGGGTGTGATTGAACTCTAATTCTCACAATTAAATCTCCATTAATTCCTGAAGGTACTTCATTTCCTTCTTGTTGAACAGTATAGTCACCACTATCAACACCTGGAGGTATATCAAAAGATATTTTTTTGATACCTTTCTTTCTACCGTGTCCTTTACATTCACTACATGGTGTTTGTATGATAGAACCTTGTCCCTTGCATGCAGAACATGTTTCTACGGTAACAAATGAGGCATATCCCATAGTTCTAGTTTTACGTACCTGACCTTGACCATTACATGCTGTACACTTGTTCTTTTTTGTATTTGGTTTACACCCAGAACCATTACATATTTGACATTGTATTTCCTTTTGTAAATTAATTTCCATTTTCTTTCCATGAAGTACATCTTCAAGAGTTACTGAAGTTTCATAAAGAATATCAGAGCCTCTTTGTTGTCCATAACTAGATCCTCCATTTCTACCAAAAATAGATTCAAAAATTGAATCAAATCCACCAGTCCTTCCAAATAGATCACTAAAATCACCACGTGCACCCTCAAAAATATCATCACTACTGTATCTTCCATCTACGCCAGAATGTCCTTGTTGATCGTAAACTTTTCTTTTTTCAGGATCTGAAAGAACACCGTATGCCTCAGAAATTTCTTTAAAATGTTCTCCAGATTCACTTGATTTATTACGATCAGGATGAAATTTTAATGCTAATTTTCTATATTGTGCTTTGATTTCACTAGCTGGAGTATCTTTTGAAACACCTAAAACTTCATAATAATCACGTTTTGCAGACATAGATTATCATTTAATTGTAATTGACGTATAAATTGTAGAATTTAGTAGGTTTTAGTTTCATCAGTTGAGTGTGATTCAGAATTTTGTTGAGTGTTATTTTGATCTTGTTGTTCATTTGCTCCAGAATTTTGTTGAGTTGAATCAGATTCAGTTGTGACATTTTTATATAATTCGGTAGTAACTTCATTGACTATAGATTTTAAAGTATCAAGTTTTGGTTTAAGTTCATCTATTTCCCTATCAAGTGACTCTTTAACCTCTTTTACAGCTTCAGATATTTTAATTCCTTGTTCTTGAGAAATTTTATCTTTAAGATCGTGATTAACAAGTTTTTCTACAGTGTAAATAAAACTTTCAGACTCATTTTTTAAATCAATTTTTTCTTTTTTCTTTTTATCTTCATCAGAAAACTTTTCAGCATCTTCTTTAAGTTTTTCAATTTCTTCTTTTGATAATTTTGAATTAGATGATACAGTAATTTTTGCTTCTTTTTTTGTACCAAGATCTTTTGCTGCAACATTAATTATTCCGTTTGCATCAATATCAAATTTTACCTCAATTTGTGGAATACCTCTTGGTGCAGGTGGTAAATCTGTAAGATTAAAACTACCTAAAGAAACATTATCGCTTGCCATTGGTCTTTCTCCTTGAACTATATGAATTGTAACTGCTGTTTGATTATCTACTGCAGTGGTAAAGACTTTACTTTTTGATGTAGGTATTGTTGTATTTCTTTCAATTAATGGCTCTCGTACTCCACCCAAAGTTTCAATTCCTAATGTCAATGGAGTTACATCAAGTAATACAATATCACTAGTTACATCACCTGCAATTATTCCTGCCTGGATTGCTGCACCTACTGCAACTGCTTCCATTGGATCTACGCCAGATTCTGGTTCTTTTCCAAGAACTTCACCAACAAATTTTTTCACTGATGGCATTCTTGTTGGACCTCCAACCATTACAATTTTGTTAATATCAGATTTTGTTAATTTAGCATCTGCAATTGCTTTTTCAAGAGAAGGTTTACATCGTTGAATAATTGGTCGAATTAATTCATCAAGTTTTGCTCTAGTTATTCGTAATTCAAGATTTTTTGCACCTGATGAAGGATCATGAGAAATGAAAGGAAGATTAATGTCAGTTTCCATAATTGTAGAAAGTTCAATCTTTGCTTTCTCTGCAGCTTCTCTTATTCTAGCCATTGCGGTTGTATCTTTAGAAAGATCAACACCTTCTTTTTTCTTAAATTCGTCAAGAATGTAATCTACTACAACTTTGTCCATGTCTGTTCCGCCTAATTGTGTATCACCAGAAGTACTCAGTACTTCAAATACACCACCACCCATTTCCATTATTGTAACATCAAGTGTACCTCCACCAAAATCAAATACAAGAATTTTCATATCTTGATTTGTTTTATCTAAACCAAATGCCAAAGATGCAGCTGTCGGTTCATTTATTATTCTAACAACATCAAGACCTGCAATTGTTCCTGCATCCTTAGTTGCTTGACGTTGATTATCATCAAAATATGCTGGAACCGTAATTACAGCTTTATCTACTGGTTCACCTATGAATGCTTCAGCATCTTTTTTTATTTTTTGAAGAATAAATGCTGAAATTTGTTGAGGTTTGTAATTTTTATCCTGTATTTTATAAATATAATCAGTACCCATTTTTCTTTTTGCTGCAGCAATAGTACTGTCAGGATTGGTTACAGCTTGCCTTCTTGCAGGTTCGCCTACTAAAAGTTCACCTGTTTTAGTAAATGCTACAACAGAAGGAAATGCTTTACCACCTACAGTTGCACCTTCTGCCGCAGGAATAATTGTAGGTTTTCCACCCATTATTACTGCAGCGGCAGAATTACTTGTTCCTAAATCTATTCCAATTATTTTAGTCATTTAATTTCATTCTCATTTTTTGATATTTCAACTAGCGTTGGTCTAATAACCCTGTTATGAGAAATATATCCTTTCCTAAGTTCTTTAGTAATTGTATTATCACTTAACTCAAAATCAGTAATAAAGGATATAGCTTCATGAAAATTCGGATTAAATATTTCACCCAATGCATCGATAACAGTCACATTATATTTTGCCAGAATAGAATCCATGTTTTTTAAAATAGAATTCAATCCTTCCGTATTGATCTTACTTTCTGTAAATACTTGTTTAGCACGGATAAAATCATCATAAATATTTAAAAAATCTAACATAATGTCATCAATTTTTGTATTGACCCCTTTTTCTATATCAGATTGTGTTTTTTTAGTTAAATTTTGATAATCAGCTAATACATGTCTAATTTTTTCTTCATTATCTTTTACTTTTTGTTTTTCTTTTTCCAAAAGATTTTCTAGTTGAATAATAGTTGAACTCTCTGGAACTAATTTAATTAACTCATCATCTAAATTATTTATTTCATTTTTAGAAATTTTTTTACTGAGAATTTTATTAGTATTATTTTCCTCTGACAATTTAAATATAATAATAAATAAGCTAATTTATAGTATCATTGGATAATTTCGCATAATGGATTAGCCTTAATTATAATAATATTACTATCATGTTTATTTTTTTCTATATTATCAAAATCTGTTTTTGAACATGCAATAATAATGGTAGTCTTATCTGTATGAAATAAATCGAAATTTGGATGTTCATAAGCTTCAACATCACCAATATAATCGCGTAATCTTGAAGTTAAATTTTGTAACATTTCAATTTTATCTCCACGCATTTCATGTTGATCAAGTGTCCACGATATAGCAATTTTTGTTCTACTAGCTTTAAGATCATTTTTCTTTAATGTAAAACGAATATCATCAATAAGTTTCTTGATATAACCATCAATTCCCTTTACACTTCCATTAATTAGATACATCAATGTATTTGCACCTTCAAATGATGAACCTAATGATTTAAGATCATACAAACCACTAACCATATTATCTAAGAAAATTTCTTGTAAGTTATCTGAAGAAAGATCATTTTTTGTTATGTCATCCTGTACATATCTACAAACCTCTAGAATACTAGTAAGATTAGAAAATCTAGATAGTATGTTAATCGCATGAAAATGCTCAGATGATGAAATAGCTACAAATTTTTTTTCTTTTTTTCCAGTTGTTAAAAGATCGGCTAAAACTAAATCTTCTTTACCATTAAATGAACCAATTACTTTTGGTTGTTGATTTAGATCTTCCAAAGGATAATAAAAATATGAAATTTGTTTTCCTACTTCAAGACCTGTTACATGTTCAAGTAATGATATATTTTCATTATTTCCACCAAATCCAGTTGGTAGAGTGTAAATCAAAGCACTATTTTTTTTTAAAGAAGTAGTGGCATCTTTAAATTTTGAGTGAATTTCAGTTTTGATATCTTGTCCTGTTTTTCTAATTCGTGGTGTGAAGAATAGGTATTGAGCTTTTGAAATAGCTACATCGATTGGTTCCATAGCCAATAACGGTTCGTCTTCTTTTAAGGAAGAAACATTTGGATATGTTTTTGCTATTTCTGCTTTAAGAGAAATTGCTGATGGAGTTGATTCATCAATAATGTAGACATCTGCTCCCTTTATTGCCATTTGACATGCAATAGCATATCCCTCAGTACTTAGTCCATAAACAACAACTTTTGCTCCCGTCATTACACATAAGGCTAGTAATTGACTAAGAAAAACTTATTGAACTTAGCTATATTATGAGAAATACTTGAAAATATGGATTGATATTCTAACTCCTAAACAGTTATTGTTTTCCGAGTCAATGGTTGAAAGATTAAGGAAAAAACACGATGTTTTGTGTACTTCACGATCTTATAATGAAATTACAAGACTTGCAAAAATTCGAAACTTTGATCTAGTTTATGTTGGAAAACATGGTGGAAATGAAAAATATGATAAGCTTAAAGCCAGTACTGATCGTATAAAAAAACTAACATTATTAATCGATAAATTTTCTCCAGAATTAACAATAAGTTTTTGTTCCCCTGAAGCAGCCAGAGTATCTTTTGGAATGGGAATTAAACATATTGCATTTTGTGATTCTCCACATGCAAACGCAGTAATGAAATTAACATTACCTTTAATTCAAAAATTATTAATACCATGGATTATTCCTAAAAAAGAATTTTCTAAATATGGAATAAATACAAAAAATATTATTTCATATAAAGCAATAGATGCATATGTTACAATAAAGAGAGAGATAATACAGAAAGATTATTTACCATTCAAAAATAATGATAAAAAAAATATCTTGATTAGAGTAGAAGAAGAGCAGGCTGCATATACACAAAAATCAAAAATAATAATTCCAATCATAAAAGAAATCATAAAAGAATTTGGTGACGAAAATATAGTGATTCTTGGAAGATATAGCAAGCAAATTGTAAATCTAACAAAAATATTTGGTAAAAAGGCTAGAATTATAAAAATGTCTTTTGATGGAAAATATTTACTAAATTACACTGATGTTTTTATAGGATCAGGGGGCACTATGACAGCAGAATCAGCTTTACTTGGAGTTCCAACTATTTCTTATAATGCAGTGCCCAATATAGTCGAGAAATATTTAGTAAAAAATAATCTAGTAAAAAGAGAAACAAATCCCGAAAAAATTAGTAAAATTATTAAAAAATTACTAGAATCACATAATAATGATATACAAAAACAGAAGAAAATTTTAAGAGGTATGGAAGATCCGATTGAAAAATTAATTCAAGTTATTAGTGAATAATTATCAATGATTTATGTAAGGAATAAAAGTAAATAAAAAGTTCATTAAGGGAATTAGAGACGTCGTTTTAGCAGCCCGGTAGTGTAGCGGTCAAGCATAGGGGCCTTTGAAGCCCTTGACCCCAGTTCGAGTCTGGGCCGGGCTACCATATTTAAAAAAATATTTACTGTAACATGAATATAATACACTAGAATTTTAGATGGTAACAAATGACTGATATCATTTTAGGAATGGGTGAAGTAGGTTCTACTCTTTTTGATTTACTTGTTCAACGTGGTTTTAATTGTGTAGGTATAGACATTGATAAATCTAAATGTAAAAACTACAATGAAAATAATTTAATAGAAAATCCAGAATATCTACATGTTTGTATTCCAGGAGAATTAAATGAATTTATAGAAATTACATTAAAGAATATTAATAAAATAAAAAATTTACAAGTTATTGTTATACATTCTACTGTAAAACCAGGAACTACAAAAAATATTCAAAATAAAATAAATTTGCCAGTTTTATTTTCACCAGTACGTGGTGTACATAATAGATTTTTAGAGGATATGAAAAAATATACAAAATTTATATCTACAGATAAAAAAGAAATTAGTACTAAAATTAAATTGGAATTAGAAAAAAGATTTCAAAAAATACAATGGATGTCTTCTACTAAAACAGCTGAACTTGCAAAAATTCTAGTAGATACAACATATTATGGCTGGTTAATCAATTATGCTCAGATTACAAAAATAATTTGTGATAAAGAAAATATTGATTTTGAAGAAATGTGGAAATTTGCAGATGAGATTCACAAAAATTTAGGAAATAGACCAAAAATGTTTCCAGGAATTATAGGTGGTCATTGTGTAATACCGAATCTAAATTTAGTCAAATATGATAATTTAGATTTAATTAAAAAAATAAATGAACTCTACAAGAGTTTTTCTGATATTAAAAATTCTACTAACTAGAAATTCAATTTTGTGATTGATTTTGTTGCAATGATAAAAAGTACAATTGCAATTATAATCAAAACAATCATCTCTACAACTACAAATTCTGTAATATTACCAAAAATACCTGCACGTATAATATCAACCAAATAAGTAAGAGGATTTAGGTAAAAAGCTGTTCTGAGAGGTTCAGGCGTACCTGATGCTGGATAAAATGCAGTACTTACAAATGCAAGAAATAAAAAAACTGTGTTTATAATTACGTTAAATCCTTCACTAGAACGCAGTCTTGTAGAAATTATTGATGCGATTGAACCAAATAAAATAGAACCAACTATTGCCGCAAAAATAATCATTGGAATTGTAATTAGAGAAAATTGAATTGAATCAAAAAATACAGGGTATCCAACAAGAGCAATCAAAGATGCACTTACTAATCCAACAATTCCAATAGTGCAAATATTACTTAAAATATAATTGGTTCGTGTAAATGGACCTGACATTATTTGTTCAAACATTCCATGTCTCCTATCATTCCAAATTATTATTCCTGAAATAAGAGTACTATTCATAATATTGAAACCGATCATGCCAGATGCTAAAAATGCTGGATATCCAATACTTTTGTTACCAAAAGGGACTTCTTGAATTAATGACGTATACGCATAACCTGCAACAAAAATATAGATTAAAGGAAAAATTACTTGCCAAATTAAAAATCCAGGATTAATGGATATTGTTAAATTTCTATTTACAAGTCTAATTACTGGATGCATTATCACTCACCATTTTTAAAAATATTTCTTCAAGATTTGTAGGAACTGCAGAAAGATCTTCAATGTCAATTTTATTTTCATTTAAAATTCGTAAAATCTGTAATAACACAAGTTCTGATTGTTCTGAATGAATTATAATATTAGTTCCAGTATCAAAATCAATTTTGCAATCAGGGATACCTAATAGTAAAGGGATTATTTTATTATGCTTTTCAGATAAATGTATTTTTACTGTTTTTTCTTTTCCAAATCTTTTTTTTAAGGCTTCAGGTGTATCTACAGTAAGAATTTTTCCTTTATCTATGATAGCTATTTGATCACAAAGATATTCAGCTTCAGTTAGAATATGTGTGGTGTAAAATATGGTTAAACCAGTTTTTATTTTATTTTTTAAATAATCTAATAATTTTCTCCTTGCACTAGGATCTAACCCTACAGTTGGTTCATCTAAAAATAAAAGATCCATATCATGCATGAATTCACGAGCTACTTGCACTCTTCTTCTTTGACCAATAGAAAGATCTTCGTTTCTTTTTTTACGAATATCTAACAAATCAAAATCTTTTAAAAGTTGTTCCATTCTTTTTTTACGTTCAATTTTTGGAACATTCCACATCATACCATATTTATCAAGAGATTTTTCAACAGATAATGTAGGTTCGTAGCTAGGTTGTTGTAAAACCACTCCAATTTTATGACGAATTTGTAGAGGATGTTTTATTGCATCTATTCCTAAAATTGTTAAAGACCCACTTGAAGGTAAAATTAGTGTTGTTAGAAGTTTAATCGTGGTTGATTTTCCTGCACCGTTCGGACCTAAAAATCCGAAAACTTGACCTGATTTTATAGACAAAACAACATCATCAACTGCTTTTACATCTCCATAAGATTTGGATAAATGTTCAACTTCTATACAGTACATAATAGAATTATAACTTCTGGGTATAATATGATTGATCAGAAAAATATGATCGATGTGAGCCTTGTATGGATGAAATTTTTATTAAGACATCTAGTTTGAGATAAACAATTGTCCGAATTTGATATTCTTATAAATAAATTATTAGAACAAAAACCTGAATTAACAAGAGTGAACATTGAAGAAGAAATCAAAAATAAAAAAGAGAAAATTGGTGCAGGGTATTTAACAGATCAGGGAGCTCTATTTTTGATTGCTTCTGATTTTGGAATTTCTTTATCAGGATCATTAAAAGTTGAAATGAGTTTAAAGGATCTATATGCTGGAGCAAAAGAAATTTCTTTAGAAACCAGAGTTCTTAACGTTTCTCCCGCAAAAGAATTCTCTCGTAAAGATGGTTCTTCTTTTCATCTTAGAACAATGACCGTATATGATACAAATTCAACTGCTAGTGTAAAATTATGGGATGAAAAAGCAAATCTCCCTGGAATTGAAAATATTAAACCAGGAGATCTAATTAAAATTATTAAAGCATATGTTAAATCGGATCTTGGTGGATCTCCAACTATCAATATTGGTTCAGGTTCCAATATTGAAATAATAAATAACAAAAGTGAAATTCCAACAATAGACAAAATTACAAAAGATATCAGTGATCTAAAAGAAGGACAAAAGGATCTTGTAATTTCAGGAATGATAGATGGTATTGTGAGTAGTATGGAATTTACAAATTCACGAGGTCAACCTGGAAAAGCACTAAAAATGAGGCTAAAGGGAAAAGAAGCAACTTTCATGAGAGTAGTTTTATGGGGAAAAGACGAATCAGATATTCCGAATATGATTTCTCAAAATGCTAAAGTTAGATTACTTGGCGTAAATATAAAAAATAGTAATCAGGGTTTAGAAATTCACGGAAATGATTCAACAATAATAGAAATTGATGGTGGTAAAGAAGTAGAGCCAATAATTGCAAGAATTCTTTCAATTGCATCAACAGAAAATGGAAGAAATATGATTTTAGGTGTAGATAATAATAAAAATATTTACAATATTACAGATTATTCAAATTCTACTAGTAGCTGTAATGAAGGAGATGTGATTGAATGTATGCCATCTAAAGTATATGGAAATTCTATAACATTAGATAATAATTCATTTGTAAGAAAATTGGAAAATGATAAATTAATTCCATCATTATCACAAATAAGAACAAAGATTAATGATGTTAAAGTAGATGGAAATTATTGCATTGAAGCTATAATACTTAAAATTCCAGAAAGAAAAGAAATTCAAACAAAAACTGGAGAATCAATTCAATTATCAGAGATGTTTGTTGAAGATGATACAGCACAAATTTGGATAAAAGGATGGAGAAATCAATCTAGAATAATAACCAAATGTGAATTAGGAGAAATAATTTCAATTACAGCAGTAAATGCAAAGGCAGGTTTAGAAGGAAGAATTGAATTAGTTTTAACACCATTTTCAAAAATTATAAAGAAAAACTAAGAACCTAAAATCACTAGTTACAACATATTGTCTTTTTGCTTCATAGATTTGTTTAAAAGATATTCCTCATTCAGCATATTTCTTAATATATTGGCAGCGGTATCAGCACCTACCCCATATCCAGAAATAACAGTTATTGCAATTTTCCCAAAATTTTCTATTAATGAAGAAACTTTCTAAGCTCGATCAAATTTATGATTTTCTTCCAGTGAAAGTTTTTTGCATTCATAGTTTTTACGTATTATTTTTAGAAGATCATAATCGGAATAAAAAATAGTAGTTATTTTTTTGTCTTGCAGTTTGAATTGTGTCACCATGTCGTACTTCAATTGAAAGATTATCACCTTGAGCATATTTGATAATTCTTCTAAATACATCACAATTTAATACACGTAAAAGTGCAATGCAAATAATTTTAATTTTTCCAAGTTTTTTAGATTTTTTAGTAGTGAAATAACACAACATTCTGTTTTACTAGAACCAGTTGGTACAATCACCAAACAATCTTTTTTTTGTAAAATTATTGAGAATGCTTTTTTTAAATTTATCTAAGTTCTACAAATTCAAAATTTGAAAACAGTAAAAAAGAACAGAGTTATGATACTGATTCTTTTGCTGTATTTGATCGTGATCTTTCATAAATCATTACACCAAGTAACCCAAGTGCAAATAAAACTACAGTTAATATTGGAATTGAATCATATATTCCTGCCACTAGTACACCTTATTTTTCACAGTTAAATATCTTCAGCATAATCAGATAATCCCGCACTAATTATTTTATATGAAAAAATAGTTTGATATTGAAGCCATTTAATTTCTCCATGAAATTTTGATGATGATTTTGCAAGTTTAATTTTGATATGTGTAAATGGATCAATAGCTGTTCTCATATTTTCTAATTCTTTACCTTCTATGTTTCGTATCATATTTGTAATAACAATGGGAATTTTTTTATTAATTGAAACTGAGGATAAATTATGAATATATTTTATGAATAATGAATTCTTTTGAAATATTGTATTATTTTTTTGGTATTCAAATGAAAATAAATCAGTAATATTATCAATTACAATTAGAGAAAAATTAGAGACTCTCATTTTTTCGATTGATTTTATTTGCTCAAAAGTATTAGTAATTCGTGAAACAGTTATTTTTTCAAGAATGTCAAATGTTAAATTTTGTTGTTTCTGTATTTCCAGGATTCGTTCAGGTCTAAAACTACCTGTTGTGTCTTGATATAGAACATTACCTCCATTCTTTATTGCATTTATACAAATTTGAAATAGAAATTGGGTTTTACCAGTTCCACTTGCACCATAAATATCAGTGATTACACTATTTGGTATTCCACCAGCTAAAAATTTATCTAATTTTTGTAATCCTGTTGAAATCATTTTCTAATTATTGAAGACGATTAAAAAATTTAAAGAATTTCATAATTCATAAAACTGGCAAGGCTTTTATGTTGGAGAACAAAGAAAATTAAACAAGTAATAATTAATGTCACAAACGAGTACTGCAAAAAGACCATTAACAACGCTTCAAAAAAGCACAAAGAAGAAAGTTACGGTAAGGCTCAAAAATGAAGTTGAGTATAAAGGAAAAATGGATAATGTTGATTCTTACATGAATTTAATCATGACTGATGCAGAAGAACTACATGACGGAAAAATAATTGCTAATTATGGTAAAGTAATTGTAAGAGGAAATAATGTATTATTTATCAAACTAGAAAGCGAACTCTAGTATTTTGTATGACTAACAATTTTTTATTTACTTCAGAATCAGTTACCGAAGGTCATCCTGATAAAATCTGTGATCAAATATCAGATGCATTTTTAGATGAATTTCTTAGGCAAGATCCAGATTCTAGAGTAGCTGTAGAAACTATGGTCACAACTGACTTTGTAGCAGTAGCTGGAGAAGTAACATCAAAAGCTAATTTCGGCATAAAAGATCAAGAGCAATTAATTAGAAAAGTAATTAGAGATATTGGATATGACAATAAAGATTTAATGTTTGATACCGAGTCTTGTCAAATTGTACTAAAATTACATTCTCAAAGTCCAAATATCAGTCAGGGAGTAACTGCAACTAAAGAAAAGGAACAAGGAGCTGGAGATCAGGGATTGATGTTTGGTTACGCCTCAAATGAAACAAAAGAATTAATGCCCATGCCAATTTTAATCGCACATAAATTAACACAGAAATTAGCAGAAGTTAGAAAAAATAAAGTATTACCTTGGATAAGACCAGATGGAAAATCACAGGTTTCAGTTAGATATGAAAATAACAAACCAACAAAAATTGAAACAATTGTAATTTCAACTCAACATGCACCTGAGGTTTCACAGGAAGAAATATCAAAAGAAATAATCGATAAAGTGATCAAACCAGTTTTAGGAAATCTTTGGAATGAATTTATAAAAATTTACATTAATCCTACAGGAATATTTGTAATAGGAGGTCCACATGGTGACTCTGGACTTACCGGAAGAAAAATAATTGTTGATAGTTACGGTGGGTTTGGAAGACATGGTGGCGGTGCATTTTCAGGAAAAGATCCATCCAAAGTAGATAGATCAGCATGTTACATGTGTAGGTATATTGCAAAAAATATTGTGGCAGCAGGTTTGGCTGAAAGATGTGAAGTTCAATTAGCGTATGCAATAGGAGTGGCAGAACCAGTTTCATTGTATATCAATACATTTGAATCAAGTAAGATCCCAGAAAAAGAAATTGAAGAATTAGTTAAAAAGAATTTTAATATGAAACCTTCAGGAATTATTTCACAGCTTGATTTGAAAAGACCCATTTATAGAAAAACGGCAGCATATGGACATTTTGGAAGAAATGAGCCTGAATTTAATTGGGAAAAAACAGATAAAGCAGATATTTTAAAAAAGGCTGCCGGACTTTAAAATTTTTTGTATAGAAGTAAATTCCATATCAGCAAAAATTTTTAATTTATTAAAATTTCCCTTAAAATTTCCAATTAAGAGATTAAGATCATCTACTCCAAAATCACTATGAGGATCAGATATAGCTTTATTGTAAACATTTTCTAGATTAATTTTTTTAATTTTAGTATTTGTTCCAGCAGAGAACTCTTTAACATATTTTTCAAAAGTTATAGATTGTGACCCTACAAGATCTAAAATTTTGTTTCTAAATTTATTTTGAATTATAGAATTAAAAATAATTTGTGAAACGTCATCAATGTAAATAGGTTGTAAAGAATAATTGCCAGATCCAGGAATTTCAATTTGTCCTTTCATAATTTGTTTTTTAAGGTATTTTGTAAAATGATCATTTTTACCTACAACATATGAAGGTCTAAAAATTGTATAATCTAATTTTGAATTAATTATTTGTTTTTCTGCATTATATTTTGAAATAAAATATCCAAGAGTAGTATTTTTTGAAACACCTAGTCCACTTGTATAAATAATTTTTTTGATTTTAGATTTTTTACATAAATTAATAATTTTTTTTGTAAGTTCGATATGAATCAAATTGTAATCAATATCAATATTTTGTTTTCCAATTCCAATTAGATGGATTAATGCATTGGAATTTTTAATTTTGGTTACAATATTTTTTTCATCATATTTTTTTGTGATAATTTTTGTCTCATTTGGAAATTTTTTAAAATCTTTTCTTGAAATTGATATTAATTTTACATTATTGTCAGAAAGAAATTTTCTTACATTTTTTGCTATGAAACCACTTGCTCCTGTTACAACAATTTGCATTTGCTTTACCATACTAGACTAATTTTTATTATAAATATATTCTAAAGAAATTCACATAATGTAATTTAAAATTAAGACATATTTTCACTATGAAATCAAAAAATTGAAAGAAGAGTTAATACATCAAAATAGGCATGAGTTATGTGGAAGAAATAAAAAAACAAAAATTAAAAACTGGATTTACTACAGGTACTTCTGCAACAGCTGCTGCAAAAGCTGGATTATTGTCAATTATTAATCAAATAAAAATTGAAGATGTTGATGTTAAATTACCTAAAGGAAGTTTGATTAAAATTCCAATTCATTTATTACAATTTAATGAAAATACAGCAAAATGTTCTGTAATAAAAGATGGTGGAGATGATCCAGATGTCACTCACGGTGCAGAGATAATAGTAGAATTATCATTTACAGATAAAATTAATGAAATTGATATTGATGGTGGAGAAGGAGTAGGAATAGTTACTAAACCAGGATTAGGTCTTGAAATCAATAAAGCTGCAATAAATCCAGTCCCAAAAAAAATGATATGTGAAAATTTAAGAGAAGTTGTGGATAAATATAATTTAAAAAAAGGTATCAAAATCATAATTTCGGTTCCAAAGGGAAAGGAGTTAGGTCCTAAAACAGACAATCCAAGACTGGGTATTTTGAATGGGATTTCAATTTTAGGTACAAGTGGTATTGTAATACCATTTTCAACTGCATCATACGCAGCTTCAATTAGACAAAATCTAGATGTTTCAATTGCGATGGGAAATTCTACGGTAGTACTTGCTACTGGTGGAAGAAGTGAAGATTACGTAAAAAAAATAATAGATTTACCAGAACATTGTTTTGTGCAAATTGGTGATTTTTCTGGGTATACAATACAACAATGTGCAAGAAAAGAGATCAAAAAAGCATATGTTGTAGGTTTTATTGGAAAATTAGCTAAAATGGCAATGGGTGTAAAACAAACACATGTAAAAGGTTCTAAAGTAGATATGAGTTTTTTAGCAGAGTTAGCTAGAAAATGTAATGCAAATGAAACAATAATTCAAAGCATAAAGAAAGCAAATACTGCTAGACATGTATCTGAAATTATTATAGAAAATAATGTAGGTGGATTCTTTGATGAAATATGCAATGAAACATACAAACACATGAGAAAACACTCTGAAGAAAAAGTCGAATTGGATGTAATATTGTTTGATTTTGATGGGAATATATTGGCTAGAAAGTTCTAGTAGCAAGGTATTTTATTTAATTGAATGAAATTTGATTATGGAAAAAATTTCAATACTTGCAATAACAAAAAATGGGGTAAATATAGGGCTAAAATTAAAACAACATTTTCCAAACTGGGATATTTTTGCGCCAATAAAATTTTTGAGTGAAAACAATCAAATAATTTGGTATTCAGATTCTACAACTGAAAAAATTGTTGAACTTTTTAAAAACAATAATGCAATAATTTGTTTATTTTCATTAGGTGCAGTAATAAGATTAATTGCACCGTATTTAAAAGACAAAAAAACTGATCCTGCGGTAATTGTAATTGACGATCAGAGTAATTTTGTAATAAGTGTTTTATCTGGACATTTGGGTGGAGCAAATGAATTGACGCAAATTATTGCTCAAAAATTAGATTCAATACCGGTAATTACAACTGCAGCTGATGTCAATAAAACAATAGCAGTTGATCTTGTTGGAAAGGAATTTGGTTGGAAAATAGATGATGGTTCAACAGTAACTAAAATTAGTGCACATATGATAAATGAGGAAAATATTGCCATATATCAAGAAGTAGGTAAAATGAATTGGTTTAAAGAATTACCAAAAAATGTAAAAATTTATCATAGTCTAGAAGAAATGCAAAATTCGAATTCTAGTGGGTATTTGATAATTTCTGATAGAATTTTTGAGGGGGATTTTCTTAAAAATTCCGTAGTTTATAGACCTCCTAGTCTAGTAGTAGGAATTGGATTGCATTGGGATACATCTAAAGAAAAAATAAAAGAATGTTTGGATTTTTGTTTACAAAAATTCAAGCTAAGTGAAAAATCAATTGTAAAATTAGTTTCTATAAAAAAACCAGAAAATGTGAAAGGGCTAGTTGATATTGGAAAAGAAATGGGAATTGCTGTGGAATATGTAAATAGAGAAGATTTAGCAAAAATTTCTATTCCTAATCCATCAGACACAGTTAGAGCATTTGAAGGAACTTCAAGTGTGTCAGAGGCTGCAGCAATAAAAGTATCAGGTGGAAAGTTAATTGTTGAAAAACAAAAATTTCCTCCAGATTTAACTATAGCAATAGCGAGGATACTAGATTGAAACGTGGATTATTACTAATTGACAGAGGTAGTAGAGAAAGAGAAGCCTCTGAAGAATTAGAAGTTATTTGTAATGCAATTAAAACAAAGGGAAATTATGTATTTGCAGAATATTGTTTTCTAGAAGTAGAACCCCCATTTATCGAAGATGGGATTGCTAAATGTCTAAAATATGATATAGATCATTTAACAATAGTTCCTTATTTTCTATATCCTGGAAAAAAAGTAAAAAATGCAGTTACAGATGTAATGAAATTTCAAAAAGATACCAAAGTAAAATTTGTTGTTACTAGACCAATGAGTATGCATAAAACTCTAATAAATTTAGTTGCAAATAGAATATCTACAACTTTACAAGAAAATCATGTTACAATTCCAGAAAAGGATGTAGATGTATTAATTATTGGACATGGTAGTAAAGATCCTAATGCACAAATGTCATTAGATTATGTTGTAAATGGATTAAAAAAAAGTTATAGAAATGTGGATAAGTGTTGGTTAGAGATAGAACAACCAGATATTGTACAAGGAATAAAAACTTGTGAAAAAAATGATCCTAAGATTCTAGTAATTGTATTTTATTTCTTACATGAAGGTGCGCATGTAAAAATTGATGTAAATAATGATCTTTTACCAGCACTTCAGAATTCAAATATAAAGAAAACATACGTCACAAAACATTTAGGAACTGATGAAAAAATGATTGAATTAATAATGGAAAGAACAAGAGAAGTAGAAAATGCAAACTAGAAAGGGTCAATCAATTGAAGATGCAAGTATGCAAATGATTGATGATGAAATAGGTATTCATCAGTATAATGAAAAGGAATGGCCTATTGTTAGAAGAGTAATTCATTCAACTGCAGATTTTGATTTTGCAAAAGAAAATAAAATACTTTTTCATAAAAAAGCTATTGAAAGTGGATTGAGTGCTCTAAAAAATAAATGTAGTATTGTAGTTGATGTAAATGGTGTAATCGGTGGATTAAATAAACAAAATCCAATTGATTTTCAAAATAAGATAGTTTGTAATATTTCAAATGTGGAAATTATGGAGATTGCAAAAAAAGAAAATAAAACACGATCTCAAGTATCAATGAGATCTGCATTATCAGATATTGATGGTGGAATACTTGCAATTGGAAATGCACCCACTGCACTTTTGGAAGTAATACAAATGGTAAGAGAGGGTATTGTAAAACCTGCGTTAATTATTGGAATTCCTGTAGGATTCATTTGTGCTACAGAATCAAAAGAAGAATTGATAAAATTAACAGATACACCATTTATCACAAATATAGGAAGAAAGGGAGGAAGTTCATCAGCATCAGCAATAATTAATGCATTATACAAACTTGTAAGAGCAGAATTAATTTCTTGAGTAATTAATACAATTTTTTACAAAAATTTTTGCATAATTAGAACTGTCAAAATAGAGATGTCCATATGAGGCAAGGGTATTGTGTTGAATCATTCCGTCTTTATGATTTTTGATTCCTTGACCAACATCTAATTCATATGCAAATTTCGAATCAGACGAAACAGAATCTAATTCGGAATAGTGAAATTCGTGTCCACGTAAATCATGTTTTTTATCTGAAATAATATTTTTAGAGATTATTTTACCTTTAGTATAATTTAATTTCATTTTATGAGTCATTTTTGTTTCTGCATCAAAAAGACCGACCATTTTATATTTTTTATTTCCATAATCAATAGATTTTGTTAGATACATCAATCCTCCACATTCAGCATAAATTGGAGTATTATCTTCAGATAGTTTTTTTATAGTTTTTTTCATAAGTTGATTTTTTTCAAGTGAATCACTTAGAATTTCTGGGAATCCACCTCCTATGTAGATTCCATCAGATATTGGAATTATTTTATCATTTACTGGACTAAAAAACTTTAGATTTGCACCTTCCCGCTGTAATGCTTGTAGATTATCACGATAGTAAAAATTAAAAGAGCTATCTAGTGCAATTGCAATTGTAATTTTTGATTTTTTAATTGTAATAGTATATTTTTTATCAATAGGTGTAGGGTTTTTCATGATTTCTAAAATTTTTTCAATATCAAGTGAATTGGAAATTATTTTGGATATTTTTTCTATTTTATATTTAAGATTTTTTTCTGATGCTGGAATCAATCCAAGATGTCTAGATTCAAAATTTAATTCAGAATTTTTATAAATTATTCCCACAATTGGAAGTTTCGTGATTTCAAGAGCTTGCCTACATAGATTTTCATGCTTTTGACTACCAATTTTGTTTAAAATAATTCCTGAAATTCTAGAATTTCTATGAAATTTTTGAAATCCAAGTGCTGTTGCTGCAATTGATCTAGCAGTCTTACTTGCATCTAAAATTAGAATCACGGGGGATTTTGTTAGTGATGCAACGTGTTGGGTACTAGCATAGTTTGAATCTCCACTAAATCCATCATAATACCCCATCACACCCTCTATTACAGAAATATCAGATTTTGAATGAGATACAAAGCTCTCTAAAAGTTTATTTTTTCCCATTAACCAAACGTCAAGATTTGATGTTTCATTTTTCGATATGCTTGAAAGATAGCTAGGATCAATGTAATCAGGACCTACTTTGAAGGGTTGTACCGAAAATCCTTTTTTCTGTAAAGCATAGATAATAGCACAAGTGATGGTTGTCTTTCCAACCCCACTTGTTGCTCCTGCTATTGTAATTCTGGGTATTTTCAATTCATATATTTAGAATCGTTTTAATTTAAATTAATATATTTTTTATAAATAAAACTTAATGTTTTTACTAGGATAACTCATTAATTATCTATGGATAATGATGGGTTAACTATTGTATATACTGGAAAAGGTAAAGGAAAAACCACTGCTGCTTTAGGAATTGCATTAAGGGCAACTGGGTATGGGAAAAAAACCTGCATGATACAATTTATCAAAGGATCATGGCATTATGGTGAAATGTATTCATCTAAAAGACTTGAACCTGAATTTGAAATGATTGCTATTGGAAAGGGATTTGTAGGAATAATGGATGATAAGAGCGCTAGAGAAGAACATGAAATGATTGCAAAAGATGCAATTAAAATAAGTATTGAAAAAATTCAATCAGGAAAATATGACATTATAATTTTAGATGAGATAAATTATGCAATAAATTTAGGTCTAGTGAAAATTGAAGATATTATTGATATAATTAAATCAAAACCAAGTACATTGGATCTTGTATTAACAGGAAATTATGCGAAAGATGAAATAATTGAATTGGCAGATCTAGTCACAGAAATGAGAGAAATTAAACATCCATTTCAACGTGGCATAAAAGCAAAAAAAGGAATTGATTTCTAACTAGCAACATTAATTTACAGATTAAAGAAAATTACAAGAAATGTCTACAGAAGTCCAAGAGATGCCAGAACAAGGAGAAATTGTTCTTGCTACAATAACTAAAGTAATGGATCATGGAGCATATGTTACTTTAGACGAATATAATGAAATTCAAGGATTTTTACATATTTCAGAAATTGCACCAGGTTGGATTAGATCAGTAAGTAAATTTGTTAAAGATGGTGAAAAAAAAGTATTATTAGTAAAAAAAGTAAACCCGGGGAGAGGTGATATTGATCTTTCATTAAAACAAGTATCAAAAGATCAAAAGAAACAAAAATTAAAAGAAGTAAAGAAATTTGAAAAAGGAAAAACACTACTACAAAATGTTAAAGAAAAAGGAGATCTTTCTGATGAAGACATTGAAAAGTTAGAAGATTGTATTTATTCAAAATTTGATTCTGTATATGATGCATTTATTGAAATTGGAAGAAATGGAATAGAATCAATAAAAGAATTAAAGATTCCTAAAAAAACTGCAACAGTTATTGAAGAAATATGTTCTAAAATTAAACTACCTTCAGTAGAAATTAGAGGAATTATGGAAATTACGAATAATAAATCAGACGGAGTTGAAATTATAAAAAAAGCACTTTTGGATGCAACAAAAAAAGATCCTACTATAGATATCACTTATTTGGGTGCTCCAAAATATAGACTGTCTATTACTTCAGAAGATTTCAAATCTGCTGAAAAAACTCTAAAACCAATAATAATAGAAATTCAGGAAAGCATAGAAAAAAAGAAAGGTTCATTCAAATTTACTAGAGAAGAATCTAAAAAAACAAGAGAGAATTAAAATGAGATTTCAATTAAGAAGATGCCCAAAGTGTAATCACTATTCATTAAAAGAAAAGTGTCCATTATGTAATGAAGATACAGTTTCTGCACATCCAGCTAAATTTTCACCAGATGATAAATACATGCGATATAGATTAGCTGAAAGATATAATTAAAAAAGATAAAATTATTTTAATGAAACAAAGTCCTTGTTTACCTGATAAACAAAGACACCAATCAGTGGTTGACCTTTCTCACCATTGAAACTTGGAGATGCATGTACCAGTTTTAATGGACCATTACTATCAGATGGATATTTAATATCTTTGACATAAATTGGTATAAATCCTGGCTGATATGTTTCAGATTCTTGATTTGTTTGTAAATTAACATATTCTATAACTGTAAATGGAAACATTTTACCAAGTAATGTATTATTCCAAAAATAATTAGTTCCAGTAATACCATCTGATTCTAAATATTGTACCAAAGGTACACC